>Ga0307411_10000197_pt1 | contig 19519 bp, 16 predicted proteins | sample DK1Ometagenome_2_FD_203712 | JGI IMG/M metagenome (GOLD analysis project Ga0307411, IMG submission 203712) | Maize rhizosphere microbial communities from greenhouse at UC Davis, California, United States - DK15-O-1 | ecosystem: Host-associated > Plants > Roots > Rhizosphere > Soil | place: USA...
CCAACGAAGCCGAGCGCATCAGCGACCTCAGCCCCGAAGGCAACGCCAAGACCGCCGCTGTCGGCAGCGCCTTGGAGACACCCACCAACCTCGACACCAACAACCTCGATGGACTGAAGCCGGCCGTCGCCTGCGCCGCCTCGGACCGCCGCTTTGCTGCCGGTCGCAACTGGATCGCCCGCAAGGACAAGTCGCTGACCCAGGCGTTCGACGCCTATGAGGCCGGCAACTTCCCCGAGGCGCGCGCCAAGTTCGAGGAAGGCTGGAAGAAGCTCGGCTACGAGGAGGCGGCCATGATGCTCGGCCGCATCCACCTGCTCGGCCTGGGCACGCCGGCCAGCACCCCCAAGGCGATCGACTGGCTGCGCGAAGTCGTCGACGCGCGCTACGACCCGGTCAAGGATCGAATGAAGTTCGATCCCACGAAGCCGGACAACATCAACACCCGCGCCGAAGCAGCGCTGCTGCTGGCCAAGATCCACCTGACCGGTCAGGGCACCCAGCGCAACCCGACCGAAGCCTACAAGTGGTGGAACAAGGCGCTGGACTTCGGCTTCGAGCCGGCCGGCACCCTGCTCGGCCTGGCCAACCTCAACGGCATCGGCACCAAGCCCGACGCCGGTCGCGCGCTGACCTACCTACAGGCCGCGGCAGAAGCGGGCGACGTGAAGGCCCTTTACATGCTGGGCCAGCTTTACCACCACCAGTTGCCCAAGCAGCCCGCCGGCGTGCCGCTGGACCTGCAGCGCGCCGGGGCCTACTACGTGGCCGCCACCAAGGCGGGCCACCTCGACGCCACGTACGCTGCCGCGCGCATGATGGATCTCGGCGAAGGCGCGCCCCCCGCGCCGGACCGCGCCGTCGTGCTTTACAAGGAGGCCGCGCTGAAGGGCCATGCCGATGCGCAGAACGCGCTGGCCACCTACTTCTACCGCGGCGAAGTCGTCGGGCAGAACTTCGCCACCGCGCGCCAACTCTTCCAGGCTGCCGCGCAGCGCCGCCAGCCGGACGCCATGTTCAACCTCGCCGTCATGCTGGCCCAGGGCCAGGGCGGTGACAAGGACATGGCCGCGGCCTACGCCTGGTGCGCGCTCAGCAAGGGCCTTGGCCACGAGCAGGCCTCCGCTGCACTGCCCGCGCTGGCCGCGAAGCTGAGCCCTGACGAGAAGGCCCGCGCCGACGCGCTGCTGAAGCCGACGCCGAAGAAGTCCTGATCAGGCCTCGGCCTCAGGGGCCGGGTACTGCACCTCGACGACCTCGATCTTCTCCACGCCCACCGGCGTGACGAGATTGAGTTCGTCGCCCACGCGCGCCTTCAGCAGCGTGCGCGCGATGGGCGAGACCCAGCTCACCTCGCCGGCCAAGCTGTCCGCCTCGTCGATGCCGATGATGCGGATCGTCTTCTCTTCGCCGCGCGCGTTGGCATAGGTCACCGTCGCGCCGAAGAAGACCTGGTCGCTGCCGTGATGAACGCTGGGGTCGACGACCTCGGCGATGTCCAGCCGCTTGGTCAGGAAGCGCAGCCGGCGGTCGATCTCGCGCAGCCGCTTCTTGCCGTAGAGGTAGTCGCCGTTCTCCGAGCGGTCGCCGTTCTTGGCCGCCCACGACACCGTCTCGACCATCTTGGGCCGCTCGACGTCGATGAGCTGCATGAACTCCGCGCGCAGCCGGGCATAGCCGCCCGGCGTCATGTAGTTGCGCGTGCCGGCCGGCAGCGCCGGCAGCGAGGGGCCGTCGCCATCATCGTCATCGGCCGCGTCGGATTCCTTGGTGAAGGCCTTGCTCATGAGAGCATTGTCCGATGCAAGCCCCCTCCTCCGCCGGGCCGCTGGCCGGATTGCGTGTCATCGAAATGGACGGCATCGGCCCCTGTCCGCTGGCCGGCATGCTGCTCGCCGACCATGGCGCCGACGTGCTCGTCATTGAACGGCCGGGCGGCCAGGTGCTGGACACCGGCACGGCGCTGGGCCGCGGCAAGCGGCGCATCTGCCTGGACCTGAAGACGCCGGAAGGGCTGGCCCAGGCGCGTGCGCTCATCGAAGGCGCGGACGCGGTGATCGAAGGCTTTCGTCCCGGCGTCATGGAGCGCCTCGGCCTCGGCCCCGAGGTGTTCTCGGCGAGCCATCCGCGGCTGGTCTACGGCCGTGTGACCGGCTGGGGCCAGACCGGCCCGCTGGCGCATGCGGCGGGCCACGACATCAACTACGTCGCGCTGACCGGCGTGCTGTCCGTCGCCAGCCGAGCCGGCACCGCGCCCAGCATCCCGGCCACGCTGATCGGCGACATGGGCGGCGGCGCGATGTTCCTGGCCTTCGGCCTGATGGCCGCGCTGTGGGAAGCCCAGCGCAGCGGGCAAGGCCAGGTGGTCGACGCGGCCATGGTGGAGGGCGTGGGCCTGTTGTCCAGCCTGCTGCACGGCATGCGTGCGGCAGGCCGCTGGAGCGACGAGCCGGCGCAGAACTTCTTCCTGCACAGCTCGCCCTTCTACGACTGCTTCGAGTGCGCCGACGGCCGCCACGTCTCGCTGGGCGCGCTGGAGCCTCGGTTCTACGCGGAGCTGCTGCAGCGCCTGGGCCTCGAGGACGTCGACCCGGCGGCCCAGCAGGACCATCACCAATGGCCGGCACTGCGCGAACGCGTCGCCGCACGCATCCGCGAGAAGACGCGCGACGAATGGACCGCGCTGCTGGAGGGCACGAACGTCTGCTTCGCGCCGGTGCTGACGCTGGCCGAAGCGCCACTGCACCCGCATGCGCAGGCGCGCGGCAGCTTCGTGCGGGCCGCGGACGGCGCCTGGCAGCCCGCCCCGGCGCCGCGCTTCTCACGCAGCGGCTGAGCGCCCGGCGGCGCTCACATGCGCGTGTCGTGCAGCGCGCCGCCGCTCAGGTCCACCATCTCGGGCTTGATCTCGGCAAAGCGCAGCACGCGCCCGCCCCACTGCGCGGCAAAGGCCTTGGCCGGGCCTTCTTCGGCGAAGCTGGCTGCCGTCGGGCCCATCGAGCCGGGGCGCTTGCTGCCCAGCACGTAGAACGCCTGGCGCGCATCAATCCAGTGGCCGACCGGCTTGTCCCAGTCCGCCTTGGCCATGTCCTGCACATGGGCGGCCAGCAGCGGGCGGACTTGCTCGGGCTTGAGCAGCGCATTGAGCAGCTCGACGCTGTCGCAGAACCAGTTCACCTGGGTGTCGCCCTTGTAGATGATCTGGCCCTTGGGGCCGGCGTAGTCGGCCAGCAGCATGCCGTCCAGCGCACAGGCCGACTGGGCCGAGATTTCGTGCGGCCTGCCGGCGTCGGCGGCCTCGTCCTTGCGGCCGCAGCCCGCCAGCGCCACGGCAGCGAGGGCGGCGCAGCCGCACAGCAGGCGGCGGCGGGTGATGGTGGTTGAGGTGAGGGTCAGGGTCATGGTTTGAATCTCCATCCCGCCAGGGCCAGCGGCGCCGCGATCCATGCCAGCATCGCGCCGCCCATCAGCCAGGGGTTGCCCAGCGCAGGCGGCACGACGCTGGCGAGGCCGTACAGGCGCGCCATGTCGTCCAGCGAGAACACGTTGAGGATGCGGAACACGTCCGCGGGATTGAGCAGCAGCAGGTAGGCGAAGCCGTCGCCACCGAGCAGCCCGCCGAGTTCGCCGCCGCTGGCCACCAGCAGGCCCAGCAGCAGCAGGTCGAACACCAGCACCAGCGCGAACCACAGCGCGATGGCCAGGCCCGAGGCGCGCGTGCGGTCCCGGGCCAGCACCGACAGCAGCAGCGCCAGGCTCAGGAACGCCAGCCCCAGCAGCACCGAGCTGACGACGAAGCCGCCGTAGTGGTACAGGCCGCCCATGCCGAAGCGGTGCCACAGCAGCGCCGCCACCAGCGCAAAGCCCGCCAGCGTGGACAGCGCCAGCGCCGCGGCCAGGCCCAGGTACTTGCCCAGCAGCAGCTCCAGCCGCGTGATCGGCAGCGCCAGCAGCAGGTCCAGAGAACCGCGCTCGCGCTCGCCGACGATGGCGTCGAACCCCAGCAGCAGCGCGATCAGCGGGATCAGGTAGATGACCAGCGACACCAGGCTGGCAATGGTGGCCTCGATGGAGCGCGGGCCGATCTGGCCCTGCGCGGCGCTGCCGAAATAGGTGATGGCCAGCGAGAACACCGTGAACACCAGCGCCACGGCCAGCACCCAGCGGTTGCGCAGCCGGTCGCTGAACTCCTTGGCCGCCACGGCGGCGATCTGGCGGGGTTGCAGTCCGTCCTTCATGCGGCCTCCTGCATGGGGGGCACGACGGCCTCCCGCAGCTCGAAGTACAGGTCTTCCAGCGTCGGCTCCTGCACGCCCAGGTCCACCAGCGGCTGCGCAGCCAGCGCCTGCAGCAGTGGCATCTTCAGCGCGCGCGGACAGTCGATGCCGGCCCGCTGCGCGCCGTCGCGACGCCACACCACGCCGGGCAGTGCGGCCAGCTGCGGCGGCAGCGCATCCAGCACCGCGGCGTCGGCCTGCAGGCGCACGTGCAACGGGCGGGTCGAGCGTTCGCGCAGTTCGGCGACGCTGCCCTGCGCGCACAGCCGGCCGTGCGAGAGCATGGCCAGCGCGTCGACACGCTGCTCCAGCTCGGCCAGGATGTGCGAGCTGATCACCAGCGTGACGCCGCGCTGGCGCAGGCGGTCCAGCTGCGCGTAGAAGTCGCGGATGGCGCTCGGGTCCAGGCCGGTGGTGGGCTCGTCCAGCAGCAGCAGCTGCGGCTCGCCCAGCAGCGCCTGCGCAAAGCCCAGGCGCTGGCGCATGCCCTTGGAGTACTCGCGCACCGGCCGGCGGCCGGCGTGGCTCAGGCCCACCTCCTCCAGCAGCGTGGCGCATTGCGCCAGCGGCGCGCCCTTCAGGCGGGCGAAGAAGCGCAGCGTCTCCAGGCCGTCCAGGTTGTCGTACAGCACGAGGTTCTCGGGCAGGTAGCCCAGGCGGCGGCGGGCTTCGCGAAAGTGCCGGCCGCCGACCTCGCAGCCATCCACCCACAGCCGCCCCTGGCTGGGCGCGATCAGGCCCAGCACCAGCTTGAAGAGCGTGCTCTTGCCCGCACCGTTGTGGCCGATGAGCCCCAGCAGCTGCCCGCGCGGCACGGCGAGGTCCACGCCGTCCAGCGCCTTGAGCAGCGCGCCGCCGCGGCCGTAGTGCCGGGCCACGCCTTGCAGGCGCAGCGCGTCGGCGAAATCAGCAGGTCTAGCGGAATTGCTTGTCACGCCACTCACTCCAGTTCTTGTGTTGCGGCTGCATCGCCGGATGTGCGTCGACGACGCTGGGCACGCGCAGCACCGGGAATTGCTGGCCCAGCACGCGCAATGCCTGCACCGCCGGGCTGCCCATCAGCAGCTTCATGCTCGGGTGGCGCCATTGCAGGCGGTCCACCAGTTCGTTGGCTTCGTACGGCAGGTCGCCCAGACCATCGCCGTTGCGGTCCCAGCCCAGGTAGTTGCTCCAGTGGTTGCCCTGCCCGCGCTCGCCGTCGCGCGCGTCGCCCCAGCGCTCGTCGCGCGCGCCGACGTAGCGCACCTGCTCGCGGTTGGCGATGAAGTCGTTGCGCTGCACGACGTTGCGTGTCGAGCCGGCGGAGAGGTGCACGCCGACGTGGTTGTCCACGACCAGGTTGCCGCGCAGCGTCGCGTACTCGACGTCGTAGATGAAGAAGCCGCGGTTGTTGCCGGCGACGATGTTGTCCTCGATGACCGAGTCCTGCAGCGTGCGCAGCATGATGCCGAAGTCGCTGTTGCCCCAGGTGCGGTTGCGCCGCACGACCTGGTCGCGCACCTCCATCAACGCCAGGCCGCCGCGGTTGAGGTAGCTGTCGTTGTCCTCCCACAGGTTGTAGTAGGAGTTCATGTAGTGCGTGCCGTAGCGGCTGTGGTGCAGCTTGTTGGCGCGGAACTCGGCGTGGTGCGACACGTCGACGTACAGCGCGTCGCGCACGAAGCTGACGTTGTTGCCGATGATGCGGGCGCGCTGGCTGTTGTAGAGCTGGATGCCGTTGCCGCGCTGCGAGGAGTTGATGTCGCGCAGGCCGGTGATGAGGTTGTGCTCGATGCGCACGTCGTTGGCCTTCTCGATCCACAGCCCGAACAGGTTGTAGACCAGGTCGCAGCGGCGCACCACGGCGCGGTGGCTGCCGGGCTGGATGTAGATGCCGGCGTGCTGCGCCTTCAGCTCGTGGCCGGAGTCGCGCACGATGAGGCCCTCGATCGTCACGTCGGTGGCGGCCACCCGGATGGTGTCGCCGCGCTGGCCGCCGCTCAGCGTGGGCCGCTGGAGGCCGCGCAGCGTCAGCGGCTTGTCGATGCGCAGGCTCTCGTCGTAGACGCCGCGCTCGATCTCCAGCACGTCGCCGGGCGCGGCGCGCTCGATGACGGCCTGGATGACTTCCCCCGGCCGCACGCGCCACGTCGCGGCATCGGCGGCGCCCAGCCACGGCGCCAGCAGCGCCAGCGCCAGCATGCGCAACAGGGTCATCGCGCCGAGGGGCTTCATGACGGCAACCACCCCAGCGCCTTCAGCGCAAGGAACAGCGTGGCGCCGATCAGCAGGTTCTTGAAACCCACGTAGCTCAGCATGTCCATCCAGCCGGCGACCCGGTAGTTGGCGCGCCACCACGGGCCGTCCTTCACGTAGCGGCGGCCGCTCATGCGGATCAGCACCTCGTAGACGCTCCAGCCGAACCACCAGCCGATGATGGCCGCGGCGGACAGCCGGCCCTGCGCCGCCAGCAGCCAGGCCAGGCTGGCTGCCACCGCCAGCGAGAAGCCGGCCACCTGCAGCGCGCGCTGGCTCTTCCAGCCCTCGCGGCTCCAGGGCCAGAGGTGGTCGCGGATCTCCAGCAGCAGCACCTGCCAGGCACTGGCCGCGGCCCGCGCGGCGTAGGGATGAGCCGGCTCGGTCGGCATGCGCGGGTCCGGCCCTTGTGCGGCCTTGGGGCTGATGGCGGGCACGGCGTCGATGGGGATGAAGTAGCCGTCACGGCCGATGGGCGTGATCAGCAGGCCGTCGCGCTCGCGGCGCTTGCGCTCCTTGGCCAGCGGCGGGCAGCCCTTGGCGTCGGTGTACAGCACCATGCAGTCCAGGCAGTGCAGGCACTCGCGGTGGTCGATGCGGCCGTCCGCGTCGATGGCCTGGGCACCGCAGCCCACGGCGCAGGCCTTGCAGCTGTTGCAGTCCTGCTTGCGCTTCAGCCCGAACCAGCGGAACGTGCTGGGCATCGCCAGCGACGCGCCCAGCGGGCACAGGTACTTGCAGAACGGCCGCTCGATGAAGATGGACAGGCCCAGCAGCACGGCGACGAACAGCCCGTAGGGCCAGGGCCGGTTGAACACGCCGACCAGGAAGGTGGTCTTGAACGGCTCGACCTCGGCCAGCATCTCGGCGCGGCCCATGTCGAACATCGACACGGCCAGCAGGCCGAAGAAGATCGCGTACTTCAGCCACTTCAGCTTGTCGTGCAGCGCTTGAGGCACGGGCTTCTGCCAGCGCTTGAGGCCCACCTTGCGCGAGATCTTGAAGATGGCTTCCGACAGCGAGCCGAACGGGCACATCCAGCCGCAAAACAGGCCGCGCCCGAACAGGAAGACCGTGACGATGATGAAGATCCAGAACACGAAGATGAACGGATCGGACAGGAACAGCGACCAGGTCCACTGGAACAGCAGACTGTGGAACCACGTCAGCACCTGCGTGATGGACGGCTGGGCCATCAGCCCGAAGCCGACGAAGACGATGGACAACGCCCAGGCGCTGTACTTGAAGGCGTTGACCGGCCATTTGTTCTTGTGCGTGGACAGCCGGGTCAGCCGCTCGCGCAGCGCATAGACCACGGCCACGCCCACCAGCAACGCGGTGAACAGCGCGATCTTCAGCGCCTGGCTCTTCCAGATGCGCAGCCAGGGCGCTTCGGGCTCGACGACCTGCGGGCGGCCGCCTTGCTGCAGCGCATCGGGCAACCAGTACTTGCTTTCGAAGACCGCAAAGCTGCGATGGCCGGTGGCCTGGTCGACGCGGTTGCCCAGGAAGGCCAGCTTCCACGGATAGGCGGCCGAGAAGCTGGCCGAGCGGATCACGAAGATGACCGACTCGGTGTACGCCGGCGCGCCCTCGGCGGCCAGGCCGTAGAGGTTGATGGCGTCGAGGTCGCGGAAGGTGAAGGCGTCCGCGCCCTGCTTGACCTGCACGCGGTCGTAGATGCCGCCGCGCACGAAGCCCGAACCCTTGAACGACTCGATGCCGGCACTGCGGACGATGAAGAAGGCCTGCTCGCCGTCCTGCAGCTGCGAGCGCAGGTTGGCGTAGCCGCTGTCGCCCAGCAGGCTGCGGCCCAGGTCGGGGTGGTTCAGGTCACCGAACCACAGCTCGATGAAGGGCTCCGCCGAAGCCGCGAGGCCGACCTGCTCGGGCCGCACGCGCAGCCGTTGCACGGCGCCCACCGCCTGCAGCTCGGGCCAGCTGTAGCGCTTGCCGGTTGCCAGCCAGCGCGCGCGCTCGCGCACCGTCGGCTCGATGATGCCGACCTGGCGCGCCACCGCGCTGCCGGACAGCTGCATCACCTGGTTCTGCGCCACCACCGTGACGGTGGCGCCGGAGATGGCGTCCACGCCCAGCACGTTCTCGTCCGGGCGCGAAGGGCCGACCTCGATCTGGTCCTTGACCGACTTGCCCAGGTATTGCTCGTTGAACTTGACCAGCGCCGTCTCGGGAATGCCCAGCAGCAGGATGGGCTCGGAGTGCTTGAGCACCTTGACGCCCACGTAGCGGCCGGTCGTGTCCATGCCGATCAGCGTGACCACCGGCTTGCCCGAGTAGGCGGGCGTGTCGGTGATGTCGGTGGACAGCATCACATAGCCGAGCAGCACCGGCTTGCCGGCGGCGTCCGCCGGGCCATAGGCCTCCACGTAGGGCGGCTGGCCCTTGCGTGGCGAGAACGTGGCGGCACCGGGGAAGACGTCCTTGCAGGGCAGCAACGCGCACAGGTCGGGCGCGATGGCGAGGTCGGCCGGCAGCTGCGCCTCATAGGCGAGCTGCCCCGACGCCGCCTGCGCGACGCCGGCGGCCAGGAAAAAAAACGCGGCCAGTGCCCGGAGGCAGGCCGCGAACAGTCGATCCACTGACATCTGTTTTCTCGTTATCCGCCGCCCGCGCCAGCCGGCTCGAGTGGCTGGCGCGACGGTTCCGTGCGCGGCCTCACGCGGCCGTCGTGCATTCAATGGCGGGCCGAGCGCCGGGCCGCCCCAAGCCGGCCCGGCGGGCGATGTGCTTGCCGGTCGATCCGGCAAGCATCGCCGTCCCCTCGGGGGACCGACTGGGCTGGGCCGCGTCCAGCGGCGCAAGACCGGGCGAGGGGCTCACTTTCACGTCAGGCCTCGACGATCATGCGGGTGCGCATTTCCAGGTGCAGCGCGTGGCAGAAGTGCGTGCAGTAGCACCAGTACACGCCCGGCTCACCGGCGATGAAGGTCACCGACGCGGTCTCCTGCGGGTTCACGATGAAGTTGACGTTGTGGTTCGGGATCGCGAAGCCGTGCGTCAGATCCTGGATCTTGTCCAGGTTGGTCAGGATCAGCGTGACCTCGTCGCCCTTCTTGACCTTGAACTCGCGCAAGGAGAAAGCCGGCGCCTGCGAAGTCATCTTCACGGTGACCTTCTTGCCGTTGCGGGTCACGCCGGATTCCTTCGGGTCCTTCACCGCGTTGGGGAAGTCATCCAGCGCATAGACCTGCTTGGGCTTGAGCAGCTCGCGCTTGAAGATGATGAAGTCGTGCGGCTCGCCACGCACCGGGTGGTCGGCCAGCAGCACCATCTTCTCGCCCGACATGTCGATGATCTGCTCGTTCTCGGCGTGCAGCGGGCCCACCGGCAGGAAGCGGTCCTTGGAGAACTTGCAGCCGACCGCGAGGTACTTGCCGTCCGCGGCGATGGTCTCGGACTGCGAGCCGTTGATGTGGCCCGGCTGGTACTGCACGTCCAGGCGGTCGACCACGTACTTGGCGGTCTTGTCGCCCTTGTGGAAGGCGATGGCCTTCTCGACGTTCCACTTCACCACCTGGCTGTCCAGGAACAGCGTGGTGTAGGCGTTGCCACGGCCGTCGAAGGCGGTGTGCAAGGGGCCCAGGCCGATCTCCACCTCGGCGGCGATCGCGCCGTCGATCTTGTCGAGCTTGCCGTCGAACCAGTCCAGCACCTTGGCCAGCTCGATGACGGTGGCGGTGGGCGACAGCTTGCCCGCGCAGATGAAGTACTTCTGGTCGGGGCTGGCGTTGACGCCGTGCGGGTTCTTGGGCACCGAGACGTAGGCGGTCAGCGCCGTCTTGGGGTCCTTGTTGGCCTCGCGGGTGCCGTCCACCACGGGCACCTTGGAGCCGCCGATGGTCTTGAACCGGCCGGCCTTGACGGCCTCCTCGATGCGGGCGACGTTGAAGAACAGGCAGGCGTCGCGCTCGGCGGACATCATGTCCTCGTAGTGCGCGCCCATCTCGGTGTTGTACTGGTTGGTGGCGGCCAGCTTGCCGTCGTAGGACGTGGCGGCCAGGTCGCAGTTGCCGTCGATCACGACCTGCCAGCGCACCTCCATCGTCTCGGCGTCCACGCAGCTGAACATCGAGCGGTACTTGCTGCCGTCCTCGACGCCGGCGTTGGGCAGCGGCGTGGCGAACTCGGCGCCGCAGAAGACGCGCGTGGTGTAGTTGATCTTCGGATCCACCGGGTCACGCTTGTCCGGGAAGATGCCGTGGAAGCCCTGCACGTTGGGCAGCTGCGTGATCTTGTCGCAGATGAAGTAGTCCAGCCGGATGCGGGCGATGCGGCTGTTGATCTTGTCGTTGATCCAGGCGTAGCGGCCGTCGTAGTTGCCGTCCTTGTACGACGCGTGCGTGTGGTGGGTGTCGCCCACCGTGTAGCGCAGCGAGCCGTCGGCCTTCGTGCCCATGATCTTCTTGGACTCGTTGGTGATGCCCCAGCCGACCAGCGCGTCCGGCACGAAGCACGGGATGCGCAGCAGCTCGCGGCCAGAGGGCAGGCCCAGCACGCGCATGTCGCCCGTATGGCCGCCGCTCCACAGGCCGTAATAACTGTCCAGCTGGCCGGGCTTGAGGTGGGTCGCGTTCGCGTCGGCGTGGGCGCCGGGAGCCGCACCACTGGCGGCGGGCGCCGCGGCCGCACCGTCGGCCTTCTTGTCGGCGCAGGCGGCTGCGCCCAGCGTCAGGCCGGCGATCGCGGCGCTGTTGATGAACCGGCGGCGCGCCAGGCCCTGGGGTGTGGTGCTGTGGCCCGTCGTGTTGTGGTTCTTGTCTTCGTCGTTCATGTTCGCCTTTTGGGTTGGTCGATGGGTCAGCGACGGCCTGCGCATAAGACGGCACGCGGCGGTCGGAAGTTCAGCGATGAGCGCGGTCGCCGCACAGGGCGACGGTCGATGCCTTCGGCGCGTTGGCAGCAGCGAGCGGCACGGTTGCGTTCAAGAGCGAAGCCATCGTCGCGAAGTCTTGTCGGGTCGACGTTGATCCAGATCAGTTCCAGCCTAAAAGCTTCATTCAGAATGCACGTTATGCGAAGCACCTCCACACGAGGCACGCAGAAAGAACCCGCCCCTTCACTGATGAGCTTCACGATGCCGCAGATCTACTCCCGCCATCTCCTCCTCTCCGTCGTCGCTGCGCTGGCACTGGCTGCCTGCAGCAAGCAGGAGCCCGCCAGCGCGCCCGCGTCCCAGCCGGCGGCGCCCACCGTCACGGCCGAGCCGGCGCCGCCACCGGCCGTCGCCGAGAACACCGTCGGCAAGGGCGTGTACGGCAAGACCTGCGCGATGTGCCACGCCGCTGGCGTGGCCGGTGCGCCCAAGCCGGGCGACCAGGCCGACTGGGGCCCGCGCATCGCGCAAGGCAACGAGACGCTTTACAAGCACGCGATCGAGGGCTTCACCGGCGCCAAGGGCATGATGCCGCCGCGCGGCGGCGGCTCCTCGCTGACCGACGACGAGGTCAAGGCGGCCGTCGACTTCATGGTCGCGAAGTCGCGCTGAGGTCGACATGGCGCAGCTGATGTCTCCCCGGCGGCGCGGCCTGGCGCTCGGTGCGCTGGCCTGCGTGCTGCTGCCGCGCGCGGCGCCGGCAGCCGCCGACCGCTCGCCGGTGCAGCGCAGCGCGGCGGTGTTGATGGGCACGCAGGTCGACATCGTCGCCGTGCACGCCGATGCGGCGCTGCGCGCGCGTGCGCTGGACGCCGCGTGGGCCGAGATGCTGCGCCTGTCCGAGATGATGAGCCGCTACCGCAGCGCCAGCCAGGTCAGCCTGCTGGCGCAGGCGGCCGGCGGCGCACCGCTGCCGGTGGCGCCCGAGCTGATGGCGGTGCTGCATCAGGCGCAAAGCGTCGCGCGGCGCAGCGGCGGCCGCTTCGATGCGACGGTGGGCGCCTATGCCGACTGGCATTTCGAGCCCGGCCAGCCGGCCCGCCTGCCCGATGCGGCGACGCTGGCGCGCCAGCGTGCGCTGGTCGACACGCACGGGCTGCAGCTGGACGCACGGCGCGGCACCGCCCGGCTGGCGCGCCCCGGCATGCGGCTGGACCTGGGCGGCATCGCCAAGCTGCCCATCCTGCAGGCGGGGCTGCGCACGCTGGCACGGCACGGCGTGCACGACGCCCTGGTCAACGGCGGCGGCGACGTGCTGTGCAGCGGCACGCTGCAGGACCGGCCCTGGCGCGTCGGCCTGCGCGACCCACGCGCGCCCCAGCGGCTGCTGGGCGTGCTGCCGATGCGCGGCGGCGTGGTGGCCGCCTCGGGCGACTACGAGCGCGGCTTCGACCACGCCGGGCGCCGCTACCACCACATCCTCGATCCGCGCAACGGCCAGCCCAGCGAGGGCCTGCGCGGCCTGGCGCTGGTGGCGGACGATGTGGACGCCGTCAACGGCTGGGGCGCGGCCATGATGGTCGCCGGCGCCGACCCGTCGCGGCGCTGGCTGCGCGAGCAGCTGCCGGGTGTGGAGGCCATGCTGGCCGGGCCCGACGGCGTGTGGCTGACGGCCGGCCTGCGGGCGCGGCTGAAGACGTCGGCCTAACCGACAGAACAAACGGCAACTTCAGTTGCCGGGGCCGGGATAGTCGGCCAGGCGCCTGACGTCGGTGATGCGGATGCGGCCACCGTCGACCTCGATCAAACCGCCCTCCTCCAGCTCGCGCAGCACGCGCGAGAAGTACTCGGGCGTCAACGACAGCCGCGAGGCCAGCGTCGCCTTGCTGACGGGCAGCACGACCAGGCACTCGCCCGCGTCGACGGCGTCGCTCAGCAGGTAGCCGATGACCCGCTGCACGCCCGACTGCAGCGCATAGGCCCGCACATCCGCCACGAGCCCGTGCAGCCGCCGGCTCAGGCCCGCCAGCATGCGCAGTGCCAGCCGCTCGTCGGCGGCCATGGCTTGCAGCATGGCCTCGCGCGGCAGCACGAGCAGCTGCGTGTCGCCCAGCGCCTGCGCGTTCACGGGGCTGGGCCGGCCGAGGAACATCAAGGCCTCGGCGAAGCTCTGGCCGGCCGAGACCAGCTCGATGACCTTCTCATGGCCGCTGGGCGACAGCACGAAGAGCTTGACCGGCTGCCCGAGGTTGACGAAGAAGGCGTCGCAGCGCTCGCCGGCACGCAGCACGAATGCGCCGCGCGCCAGGGGCTGCGTGCGCACCTGGGCAGCCAGGTGCAGCAGCGCGGCCTCGCCGATTTCGCTGAAGATGGGCAGGCGGCGCAGCCAGCCCTCGATCGATGTGGTGTCCATGCTCAACCCTGTTTCCCGTCGATGCGCGGCCGACCAAGCCAGCCGCCAATGCGCCAGGCCCACGTCGCACTGACGACGGCCCAGATGAACGCGGCCGCCAGCACACCGCCCTGCATGCCACCCCCCAGTGCCGCGCCGACGCGCAGCAGCACGCCCAGCTGCAGCAGCCGGTAGGCGGCCCAGCCGAGTCCGTCGATGGCGAGCGGCCGGCCGCTGTGCCCCGCCGCCACGCGCGTGAGCATGGCGATCAGCGTGCAGCCGAGCCAGCCCAGCGTCATGGCGTGCAGCGGCGCGGCGCCCAGCCCGTCGCGCCCCAGCGCCTGCAGGGCCAGCGAGACGGCCTGCAGGCCCAGAGCCAGCCCGAGCCAGACGAAGCCACCGTGCAGCATGGCCAGCAGACGCAGCGCCTGCCCCTTGAGGCTGCGCACCAGCCGCCAGCGCAGCGCCACGGCCAGCAGCGCGGCCGACGCGACGGCCAGCGGCGCGGCGAGCAGCCCCGGCGGCAGCCAGGCCATCTCGGCCAGGCCCGCCAAGGCCAGGCCGGCCAGCATGGGCAGCAGCAACGCGCGCGCGCCCCAGGCCTCCAGCTGCGGCAGTGCCGCGGCGCTGAAGAAGGGCACCATGCGGTGCGACACCACGGCGAACACCGGCCCCACGAAGCCCCACAGGCCCAGCTGCACCGCGCCGCGCAACAGCGCTGCGTCGCCCAGCTGCAGGCTCAGGCATGCCAGCAGCATCGCCGCCACGCCGACGCCGCTGGCAGCCAACACCCAGCGGGCGTGCAGGCGGTCGGGCACGCGGCTGGCGCGCAGCAGTGCGGCAAAACGCAGGCTCAGGCGCAGCCAGCCACAGGCGGCCGCTGCGATACCGAGCGCCGCCATCCAGGTGCCGGCATGCACACCGACCAGCACGACGAGCCAGCCCAGGCCGAACTGCAGCAGCGCCGTCAGCAGCACGCGCGCCTCCACGCCGCGCAGCCCGAGCCACCGCGGGCCGGCCGTGAACAGGAAGCCGGCCATGAAGGCTGGCATGAAGCCGAGCGTGAACACCAGCGCGTGGGCCAGCGCCGGCGGCACCGCCCACGCAGGTTGGTAGCCCAGGGTGGGCGCCACCAGCACCGCCAGCCACCACAGCGCGGCGCCGCTCATGCCGGCTGCGCCCACGGCAAAGCCCAGCCGGTGCGGCGCGCTCAGGAGCCGCCGCAGGCGCCATGGGGGCGCAGTGTGTCCAGGGAGTGAAAGCGTGGCCATGCAATGCGGGCGTCGGAGCGCGAGGTGCCGATGCTCGACGGCATCGCGCGCCGGCGCTTTGACGCAGTGCAAACGCGGTGCGATCAGCCGGTGCGCAACAGCAGGTCGGGCCGGATCGCGCGCGCCTGGGCCAGCAGTGCCGGCGACGGCCAGCCGACGGGCGCGCGGCGCCTGCCGTCCGCGCCCGGCAGGCAGGCGACCTGCAGCACATGGCGCGGCACACCCGCCAGTTCGCGCACCAGGCGCAGCACGTCGGCGTCGCAAAACCATTGCGGGTGCACGGTGCTGCGGCATTCGAAGCCGACGCTGCTTTGCTCAAGCAGCGCCAGCGACTCGCGCACCGCCCGCGCGGCGCCCCGCCTGCCGGTGATGCGGTCATGCAGGCCGGCATCGGCCGGCGCGGCCTTGATGTCCAGCCCCACCCAGTCCAGCCGCGGCAGCAGCGCAGCCAGCCGGCGCGGCGCCAGGCCGGCGGTGTGCAGCCCGAGGGCATAGCCCATGGCCTTCAGGTCGTCCAGCGCGGCCGGCAGCGCCGGGTCCAGCGTCGGCTCCCCGCCGCTGAAGACGACGCCGTCGAGCCGCCCCAGGCGCCGCGCCAGCCAGTCGCGCAGCACGGGCCAGCGCGGCCCGGCGCCCGCGCCGCGCGGCTGCAGGTCGGCGTTGTGGCAGTAGCCGCAGCGCCAGGGGCAGCCTTGCAGGAAGACGACGGCTGCGAGGCGGCCGGGGAAGTCGACGCTGCTGAAGGGCTGCAGGCCGGCGACGGCCAGTTGTTCGCTCATTCGGTGTGGTGGAAGGAAATGCAACCACAGAGGCACAGAGTCACAGAGGGAATTCAGGGCAGCCGTTTCTTCTCAGTGTCTCTGTGCCTCTGTGGTGGGCTTCGGTTTTCGTCACTGCGGCTCCACACCACCCTCCTCGAAGTGCAGGCGCTCGGCGAACTCGCCCTGCTTGCCGATGTTGAAAGAGGCCACCGGCCGGTGGTAGCCCATCACGCGGGTCCAGACCTCGCAGCGCTGGCGTTCCTCTTCGCGCAGCATGGTGTCCTGTTGTTCCTGGCGTTCGATGACAGCGTTCATGGGTTGTTTCTCCTTCAGGCGGGCTGGGTTTCGACTTGGCGACGCTTGGCGGCCAGCCGCTCCTCGTCGCACTTCGGGCAGAACTCGTGATGCCCGGCCAGGTAGCCATGGGTCGGGCAGATCGAGAAGGTCGGCGTGACCGTGACGTAGGGCAGGCGGTGATGCGACAGCGCGCGCTTGACCAGCTCGCGGCAGGCGGCGGCCGAGCTGACGCGTTCGCTCATGTAGAGGTGCAGCACCGTGCCGCCGGTGTACTTGCGCTGCAGTTCCTCCTGGCGCTCCAGCGCCTCGAAGGGGTCGTCGGTGAAGCCCACCGGCAGCTGCGAGCTGTTGGTGTAGTACGGGTGGGCGTCGCTGCCGGCCTGCAGGATGGCGGGCCAGCGGCGCCGGTCTTCCTTGGCGAAGCGGTAGGTCGTGCCCTCGGCCGGCGTGGCCTCCAGGTTGTAGAGGTGGCCGGTCTGCTCCTGGAACTCCACCATGCGGGCGCGCACATGGTCCAGCAGCCGCACGGCCAGCGCGTGGCCCTCCGGCGCCGTGATGTCGTGCGCGCCGCGCGTGAAGTTGCGCACCATCTCGTTGATGCCGTTCACGCCCAGCGTGGAGAAGTGGTTGCGCAGCGTGCGCAGGTAGCGCCGCGTGTAGGGAAAGAGGCCCTGGTCGATGAGGCGCTGGATGAGCTTGCGCTTGATCTCCAGGCTGTCGCGGCCCAGTTCCAGCAGGCGGTCCAGCCGCGCCAGCAGCGCGGCCTCGTCGCCGGCGAACAGATGGCCCAGCCGCGCGCAGTTGACCGTGACGACGCCCACCGAGCCGGTCTGCTCCGCCGAGCCGAACAAGCCGTTGCCGCGCTTGAGCAGCTCGCGCAGGTCGAGCTGGAGCCGGCAGCACATGGAGCGCACCATCTGCGGCTCCAGGTCGGAGTTCAGGAAGTTCTGGAAGTAGGGCAGCCCGTAGCGCGCCGTCATCTCGAACAGGGCCTCGGTGTTGGGGTGGGCCCAGTCGAAGTCCTTGGTGATGTTGTAGGTGGGAATCGGGAAGGTGAAGACGCGGCCCCGGGCGTCGCCGGCCGCCATCACGTCGATGTAGGCGCGGTTGATGAGGTCCATCTCGGCCTGCAGCTCACCGTACACGAAGGGCTGCTCGACGCCGGCGATGACGGGCACCTGCTCGGCGAGGTCGGCCGGGCAGGTCCAGTCGAAGGTGAGGTTGGTGAACGGCGTCTGCGTGCCCCAGCGCGACGGCACGTTGAGGTTGTAGATCAGCTCCTGCAGGCACTGGCGCACCTGCTCGTAGCCCAGTGCGTCCTTGCGCACATAGGGCGCCAGGTAGGTGTCGAAGCTGGAGAAGGCCTGCGCGCCGGCCCATTCGTTCTGCAGCGTGCCAAGGAAGTTGACGATCTGGCCGCAGGCGCTGGACAGGTGCTTCGGCGGCCCGGCCTCCACCTTGCCCGGCACGCCGTTCAGGCCCTCGTGCAGCAGCGTGCGCAGGCTCCAGCCGGCGCAGTAGCCGCTGAGCATGTCGAGGTCGTGGATGTGCAGGTCGGCCTCGCGGTGGGCCTGGCCGACCTCGGGCGGGTAGACATGGTCCAGCCAGTAGTTGGCCACCACCTTGCCCGACACGTTGAGGATCAGCCCGCCCAGGCTCCAGCCCTGGTTGGCGTTGGCGTTGATGCGCCAGTCGCGCTGCTGCAGGTACTCGTCCATCGTGGCCTGCACGTCCACCAGCGTCTGGCGCGCGTCGCGCAGGCGGCGGTGCTGCTCGCGGTACACCGTGTAGGCGCGCAGCGTCTTGCGCCAGCCGGCGCCGAACAGCGTCGCCTCGACGGCGTCCTGGATCTGCTCGATGCCCGGCAGCGTGCGCGACGTCAGCTCGGGCAGCACGCCGTTGTCGGTGAGCCAGCGCGCCTCGTCCTCGCCGAACTCGCCGCTGGCACGGCCCGCCGCCGCCAGCGCCTGCGTGATCCTGCCCGCGTCGAAGGCCTGCAGCCGGCCATCGCGCTTCACCGCCTGCTGGGGATACAGAGTCATTGCGCTACCTATGGTGTTTGCGGCGCCGCTTCGGCACTACATCTAGTGGCGCGCAGTGTGTCCAACCCCGGCGGCGGCGTCCTTGAAGCAGATCAAGCCGAGGCGGCGGGCAGGGGCCGGTGCTGGGTCACGCCTTCACCGCGCCGGCCCACAGCGGCCCGATCGCATCCAGCGTGTTCTTCAGGATGAGGCCGTACTCCGTGTCTCCCTCCATGACGAGGGCGCCGTCGAAGAACAACCGGTCGGCGTCGTCCTGGCCGCGCAGCAGGCGCCACAGCGCATCGGCGCGGGCACGCAGGCGCAGCCGCGGCGCGCCGCCCTCGCCTGCGGCACGGAAGCCGCCTTCGCCGAGCCGCAGCCGCACGCGGGCGCCCAGCTCCTGCAGCTCGATCTCGACCGTCTGGCCCTGCAGGGACCGGCGCTGGCCGGCATCCAGCCGCGGCAGCAGCAGGCGGTCCAGCAGCAGCGCCAGCAGCGTCGACGGCGGCCGGCTCGGCAGCCGGGCGATGCGCTCGCGCCAGCGTGGCGGCAGCGTGGGCAGCGTGGCGTTCATGCGACCTCCGCGAGGCCGGGCTGGCGGCGCGCGAAGCCGTCGACGAGGCGGCCCGGCAACGGCAGCCGGCGCAGCTCGGCCAGCGCGTCATCGGCGTCGGCGCCGTGCGCGAACACCGCGTCGAAGAGCTCGACGACGCGGCCGAAGTGCGCGCCGCAGGGCGACAGCCGCAGCAGGCCGACACCGGCCTCGCGCAGCGCCGGGCCGTGGCCGATCAGGCATTGCAGCGCGGCGCTCTGCGTCTGGATGCCGTTGAGCGCGAGGAAGTCCTCGCCCTCGCCGGTCTTCAGCAGCAGCCCGTCGGCATCGTCCCGGCAGCGGAACTGGCAGTCGTCCTTCTGCAGCCGGTGGTGGCGGGCCGTGAAGCAGCGCGCCGAGAACGCCAGCGGCAGCCGGCCGAACGCCCAGACCTCGGTCTCGAGGGCCGAAGGCTGCGGGTTGATGCGCCCCACCGCGTCCAGCGACAGCTCGACCGGCGCCACCCAGCGGTCAGCACCCAGCGCCGCATGCTCACCCAGCGCGGCGGTGTTGTAGATGTTGAGATGCGGCCCCAGCGTCAGCGGCCGGCGCCGCGCGCGCGACAGCACCTGGAGCGCGGCCGCGTCGCCGGCCTCGACCGGGAACTCGTCCTGCTCGCAGACACGCCGCAGCGTGCGCAGCTCGGCCTCGCTCATGACGAGCGCCATCGTCGCCAGGCGCACCTCCTTGCCGGCCGCGCGCAGCTCGCGGGCGATGGCCAGCCAGTCGTCGAACTTGATCTCGTTGCGGCGCGAGCACACCAGCTCGCCCAGCACGATGCTGCGCACCGGCGCATCGGCCAGGTCGGCATAGAAGTTCAGCAACGCCTCGCGCGGCCA
>Ga0307411_10000198_pt1 | contig 19491 bp, 14 predicted proteins | sample DK1Ometagenome_2_FD_203712 | JGI IMG/M metagenome (GOLD analysis project Ga0307411, IMG submission 203712) | Maize rhizosphere microbial communities from greenhouse at UC Davis, California, United States - DK15-O-1 | ecosystem: Host-associated > Plants > Roots > Rhizosphere > Soil | place: USA...
TAAATGTAGAAGGTATTGAGGTTGCAGGTGAGCCTACTTCTAAAATTGAACTATTATCGTTAGAGGTTCTTCCGACAGGAGGATCATTATTTGTTGATGGTGATCAGACCAACTTTCCATTACGTAACTTTAATACAGAAGACAATGAGCAGTTGACGTATAATACGGGTGCATTTTTAATTAATAACACCATGAATCTGTATGATACCGCGTTAAGTCATACAGATGTTAATCATCAGGTAATTGCGGATAATGATGTACGTTCTGAGCCAACCTATATTGGTGGTGAGACGTTTAAATTAATTGGATCACCAGTACGACCAAGTATTCGTTTCTTTAATTCGAATCTATTAGTGCATTCAGACATTGCATTAACAGGTGTTGATCTTGTTGTTCCTAATCTGGTTGACGATGAAGGGATTCAGCATAAAAACAGTTCTGATTTTGCATTCTTTTCCAGTGGGGCATGTGCTACTAATGGAACAGGTCGTCAGATGGTTCTTGGAACAAGAATAGGATCAACAGCAGCTGATGGATGTTCTCGTATTGATAGTGATGCGCATTTAGATGTTATGCAATTATTTAATGCAGTAGGTGCAGACTACCCGGTTACTGATACGGATAATCAGACTTTGCATCTTGTAAGCGATCTAAATGATGAATCAATTATTGGCGAAGATGCAGTAGGTTTTTCTGTTAACACAATATATCTAGGCAATAACAGTAACATCTCCATTGGTACACCTTCTGACTCAACAGGTTTTAATATAGATACAAATCCATGGCTTCGTATTCAAGGAAATTATTTCTCTTTCACCACGAGAGGTGGTTCAACAGGATGCGCAAATAGAAGTAATATTACCGGTCAGGGAGGTATCTTTGTTGATCTTAATGGTAAATTGAGTATTGACCCTGGATATATGGCAAGCTTCTGTGTGCTTGTAACAAGAAGTCATAATGGTATTGTTGATCTTCCAGCAGGGCAAGTGTTTTTTTGTGATGGTCTTGGAATTGTAAATGGTGATGTTGATCTTAGCAATCCTGAGGACCAGATTCTTGTGCAGCCCGGCCAAGAGATATCTGATCTGATATTAAATTGGACACTATTTAGAAGAGATTGTGAGCAATTTGCTCCATATCAACCTACTGGAGCATGCTGTCCAGCAGTAACAGTAGAAAATGTTTCAGCATTACCAATTATTCAAGGAACAGTTGATAATCTTATTATTCAGAATAGCCGATTTGGTGATCCAGCAACGTTTATTGTTGATGCTGGTGTGGTAAGAGGCGTTACATTTGAATCGAATAGTAGTAACTGTTGTGGTAACATTTGTCCTGAGGTATCAGGTTTAGCTCCAGTAGCAACTATTGTTTTAAGAAACAATGGTACGTTTGTTGTATCAGGAGAAAATGCTGGTGCAACAGGATTTACATTTATTGCTGATGGTTCTGGTCGTATTGATTTAGCAGGTGATATGACTATTGCGTCTCGTTGTTCATTTGTAAGAGGACCTAATTTTGCAGAAGGTGATGTATTAACAATTAGTGCTGATATTGCACGTGAAATTATTGTTCCTGCATCAGGAGCTTTAGACTTAAGAACATTTAATGTGGCAACAGATGTAATTGAATTTGTTGGGTTAGCGCAGCTTGCAATTGAACCAGGTGCAAGCATTGTTCTTGGCGGAGGAACATTAAGATTTGGAGGAGATTCTCAAATTCGTTTCGAGGCTGCTCCTAACGCAGCAGGATTCTTCCAAGCAATTCCACATGGTGCACATAACCCAGCATTAGATCCTTTAGCAATTGTTCCAGCTGCAGATGAACATAATCAATTCGCATCACTTACTGATTTTGGAGCAGGTCTTCATAATACTGATTCATTCAGAATTAAATTAATGGGACAAGGGGCGTTAGAACTTAGTGGCAATGCTCAAGCGTTTGTGCCAGTTAATGCTTTTGTTGGCGTAGAGACAACAACAGATGATAGTTCTGATTGTCCAGTAGAAACAACTGATTTTGAAATACGTTTGTTAGATAATGCGCAATTTATTATTGGCCAATTAGATATAACCCAGGGTGGGGTTTTCCAGATTGGTAATGTTGAAGACCAGAATGCAACACCGACATCTGTACGTCAACCAGTGCCTAATTCTGTGAGCTTTACGTTAACGCTAAATGGTCCAAATGCCAACTGGAGTATTGGTAGCCAAGGATTTATGGGCCTTGGGGTTGGAATTGAACGATTTGATGGAATGAATGAGTTGGGTGAAATAGTTCCAAACGAAAACATTGTTAATACACTCTTTAACGTTAGTTCTATTACATTTAATTTCTTAGCTGGTCGGTTTGAACATGATCGTATTTTCCCAGGGAATGATCCACGTGCTTCATTGTTAGCATTGAGCGCAGATGAATCTATCGCATATAATATGATTTTAGATTCTGACGCTACGCAATCAGACTTTAATATAGCTGGTGGTGGTAATTTAGCGCTGGTATACCCGGGAGAGGGTGGATTACATCCGATAGTACTTGAAGATGATAATCAGATTGAAGTTGCACCAGGCATATTCCATCCACGCCTTCGTGTTGGCATACTTGCTTCTAGTCTATTGCAAAACAATCCAACAGAGCAGAGCGGCTTAACGGGACTTGAATTCTTTGAAGTGCTCAAAACACATGATGCGGTACTTGAACCAGAGCGTCCTAACACCTTTGGTCGAGCAAATGCATCAACGCTAGGTGAAGCATCTAATCCTGATCTAACCAGTATACGTATTGATACCGTAAGTCAAGATGTTATTATACGCGGTGATGTAACAAATATTATTGGACCATCAGGAACAACAGAGGTGGAGGACAGGCAAGTTGCTGATGAGATGGGAGCGGTGTTTGTCAATATTGATCAAGAACTAAATGAAATTTTAACAGTGTCACTCATACCGTAATAGATAGATATAATCAGATGACTCAGCAAAGAGTCATCTGATTAGTAATGTCGTAAAAAAAGATATGAATATCTATACAAACAATAAAGGAATATAATGAAGAAAACCTTAAAAAGTGTTGTCCTTGTTGGCACTTTATGTGGTAATCTGCTTCATGCTAGTTGGGAATTTCGTACTCCATTAAGTGCCCAATGGCGTGGTTATTTTCACTGGCAATTATCATCTGTTGCAGATGCATGGTGGTATGAAAACATGCCAAGCCTAAAAGATAATGAAGAATGGGATTTTCATGTGTGGGGTGTAGGGTATACGCGAACTGCATCAAAAGCATTTTTCAATAAATGCGAAAACAAAAATACGCGAGATACAACATCACTTTCAAGCCTAATTTTTGGTAAAGAGTCATTTAGAGGTGAAGAAGCATTTACTGGGGGAACCTTTGCGAATCAACCCATAGCGGATCAGGCGATTCTTTTTAATAATAATCCCTTTTTAGGCTTTGCGCATATCACTCCAAAATTTGATTACAATGAACAAGGTGCGTTTATGGGAATAGAATTTTCCCGTAATTTTGGAAGAGATGAAAAATGGCATGCCGGTGGCCGCGTAAGTATTCCATATAAAGTGATTGAAATTGAGCAAGACAGTGATTATACGCTCGAAGAAGATCTGTCTGATGTAGTGAGTATACAAACATTCACACTAACAGAAACTGGAATTGATAGTGATCAAACAATTGAATATGCATTACGTTTTGATTTTCTAAATACTATTAATTTCAATACAATTACAACTCCTTCAAACATTTCTACAACAACTCCATTTGTTGTATATAATCCAAATGGGACAATTACTGCGGGAGGTTTTGCATTAACCGGAGCGACTGCCGCAGAAGAAGATATTGCTGCTTATGCTACTGAAAGTTATGATGGTACGTTGCCAGCAGTCCCATTTAGGAAGCTTCCAAGTGAAGTCAGTGGAGCTCTTGGAGCCAATGGTGAAGGCGCTGATGATGCAACGCTTTTTTTTCAGACTGGGGTAGATTATAGAAATAATTTAAGAGTTAATCGTGATGCTCAAGGAAGAATTTTTATAGTACCTCGTGCACAGTTAATACAGCAGACTAATCCGGCAGCGGGAACAGCGCTAACAGATAATGCGGCAGGTCTTTTGACCAATTTACAGCCATTTCTAAATACCGATTTTAATCAATCAGAACTTGCATCTCAATTCTTTTTAAATAAAGGAATTGATCTTGCTGGTTACTCACGTAACGTTGGCGTTGGTGACTTAGCGGCAGAAGCATATGTTGGTTTTGGTGATAAACAACACTGGTTCTTTGATGGTATTTTAGGTCTTTCATTACCGACTGGAAACAAACAAAAATCATCAAATGATCTCTACTTTAAATCTACGGGTAACAATGGTCACGTTGAGTTAAAACTTGGTCTTGATACTGGTTGGATGGTCTATCCATGGTTTGCATTCGAAATTGATGCTGCGTATCATCATGTATTTAATCGCTCTGAAAAACGTGCAGCAGTGTTTAATGGTTCAACTATCGTCAATCTTGGACCAGAGCTGTCAGCAAAAGTGAATTGGAACTATTTTGTATTGCGCACAGACTTTAATCTATTCCATCCGCATAATCCAGATCTTGGATTTACGCTTGGTTATGAATTATTTGTAAAAGGGAAGGATAATGTTTCCTTTGAGTGTGATGCAACAACCGCAACTGACTTGTTAGGCCGTCAAAATCAGGCATTAGCGCCATGCCTCTATGAAAATAGAACAAATGCGCTTTCTAATAAGTTACGTGGACAGATTTTCCATCGTTGGAATTTCTTTGAAGTGTTTGCTGGAGGATCACAAATCGTTGCGGGTAGAAGTGTTATGAAAGAGACAGAAGGCCATATTGGTTTTGTAGCATACTTCTAAATTGAATAAAAAGGAATATATAATGAACATATATAAAGCATTATTATCAACAATTATTGTGCTGAGTGTACCATATGCTCTCTTAGCCGTTCGATGTCAGAGCTGCGCGGAAAAAATAGCATTAAAAAAGTCCATTGCTGAAGCATTAGCGGCGGCTATAGCTGTAGAAAAAGAAGCACATAAAGATATCGAGAAATGTGGCTGTAATCAACCTCGTCCTCAAGTGCAACCAGTGGCTGTTCCGCGTCCATCTCAACAGAGTAATGTACGGCCATCACAGAATGCTCCACGCCCATCCAAGCCAACTTCTCCTCGCCCCAATACGCGTGACCTTGAAACAGGCGATATCGATTCTTTAGAGATTATTGATGAAGAATATCGCTGCCAAGCATGTGCAGAAAGAGGTCTTGAATGTACGAACAAGCATTGTATGTGTGATCAAGCATTGCGTGCTCCGATTTCAATGACTGATGACGCTTTGCTCACTAATGAATGTTGTCCTGAAATATCTATGTGTTCCCTTGTTGATGAATTACGTCATATAAATAAAGCGATAAAAGCACAGAAGCGTGCTGCGCGCAGATGTTGTTCACGCTTACGTACTGATATAGAAAACTCAGAAGATCTTGTTATCTCTCAGATTACTCAATCGACAGGTCAAGTTAATAACCTTATCATTTCACAAATTGATCAGTCAGCAGATTGTTGTTCTATTCTTGATGTATTGATTGGTGACCCAGATACAACGCCTGTAGCTATTCTGACTAATCCGGCAAGTATCACTGATTTTGTAGATAATGCAGAGCTAGATATGTTAACCTGGCTTAAGTCAATCTATGAGCTTGTCGCTAATATCTATATTTGTACCTGCTTATAAAAAATAGTTCTCAAGCTATTTATAGACCATTGCACTAAAATGCAATGGTCTATTTTTATGTATTGAAGAATTATTTGACAATTAGATACATTACTTTAAGATAAAGTATAATATTGTTAAATTGTACGGAGCATTATGTTGCATCGCTTCCATGGATCATTTTTAATACCTTATTTTTCTACTATGTCCTTAATCTATATGTGCCTTTTATCTATGATGGCCACTTAGGCCATACTATATTGTTTTACTTATCAACCATTATTATCTCTCATTATCAATAAAAGAACTGAATAACTATTGTATACAATCTGATGTGTATAAATATATTGAGATAGATCATGAAAAACATTTTTGACTTCATAATAGAAGTATTTTTTAAAGAGCTGAATGTGAGTGTTGGTGATAGAATTATAATAGAATAGAGGGTTATATGTTTTTAGTTATTCTTCTCTATTTTCTTATTGCCGGCACCTTTACTATTGGGAAAATGGCGTTATCATATATGTCACCATTTCTCTTTATAGGAATGCGGATGACTATTGCAGGTGTTGTACTCGCACTCTATTCATGGATAAAGCGCCATAAGCACAAATCTATTGAAAAGTCAGATATATATCTTTTTGCGCAGATTATTCTTTTTCATATTTATGGAGCGTATATGCTTGAGTTTTGGGCACTTGCATATGTAACCTCTGCAAAAGCATGTCTGCTCTATAATCTGTCGCCATTTATTACGGCAGTTTTTTGTTTTATTCTCTTTAATGAGAAGTTATCAGTTCGTCAGATATGCGGTCTAATTTTAGGATTTTTAGGATTTTTGCCTATTTTAATGGCAGAGACGTCCTTAGAAATTATGACGAAATATAGTGGCTTTTTATCGTTACCTGAATTGGCGTTACTTGTTTCGGTAACATTCAGTGCATATGGCTGGATGGTAATGAAAAAGCTCATTAATAAACGATATTCTGTTGTTTTTGTTAATAGCATTGGAATGCTAGGAGGTGGTATATTAGCATTCCTTACATCATTATGGGTAGAAGGATATCCCATGATAAGAGATACTGAAGTCACCATGCAATGGGTTGCTAATTATTACGGCATATTTACAGAAAAAATAGTTATGTTAGGAATATATAGTGGGCTATTAATTATAATCGCAAACATTATCTGTTATAATTTATATGGATATTTACTGTCTCGTTATTCAGCAACGTTTTTATCGTTTGTTGGATTTATGACACCATTATTTGCAGCATTATTAGGATGGATCTATTTAGGCGAGCCCGTTACGTGGCATTTTTTTGCAACATTACTCATTGTTCTTTGTGGGCTATCTCTGTTTCATACAAAACAAGTAATAGAATTTGAAGAAAGAGGACTATAATTATGGAATCAACGAAAAAGTTTTATGTTACAACACCAATCTATTATGTAACGGCACAACCACATCTAGGCTCATTATATTCGACGTTACTAGCGGATGTGCTTGCTCGTTGGCATAAGTATAATGATAAGCGTGTATTTTTTTTGACTGGTACGGATGAACATGGTCAGAAAATTGCTCAAGCAGCACAAAAAGCAGGAAAACAGCCAAAAGAATTTGTTGATGGATTTATCAATGATTATAAGCATACATGGAAACAGTATGATATAGAATATGATCATTTTATAAGAACCACAGACGAGTATCATATACGCGGGGCTCAGCAATTTGTTCAAAAGCTTATTGACAATGGGTATGTGTATAAATCAGAATACACAGGAATGTATTGTACGCCATGCGAAACATTTGTTATTGATGAAAATAGAGTCTGTCCATCATGTGGCAGAGAGACTGTGATTTTATCAGAAGAGACATATTTTTTTAAATTAAGTAATTTTACAGATAAGTTACTCGAATTTTATAACAATAATCCTCATTTTATTGTGCCTAAAGAACGTTTTAATGAAGTTATTGCTTTTGTAAAATCGGGATTAAAAGACTTAAGTATATCACGTACCTCTGTTCCATGGGGTGTACCATTTCCGGGTGATTCACGACACACAGTATATGTATGGGTAGAGGCATTGTGTAATTATATTACTGGTATTGGCTATGGACAGCCTGGAAAAGAAGAAGAACTGCAGACGTGGTGGCCAGCGGATATACACGTTATAGGAAAAGATATTATTAAATTTCATGCAGTCTATTGGCCCGCGCTTTTAATGGCTGCAGAAATGTCTTTACCAAAACATATATTGGTTCATGGTTGGATTACGGTTGATAAACAAAAAATGTCAAAATCATTAGGTAATGTCATTGACCCTTTAGCGTTACAACAAAAATATGGCGCTGATAGTGTTCGCTATTATTTATTACGTCAGTTATCTATTAATCAAGATGGCGATTTTTCAATCGCAGATCTGGAACAACGTATCGAATCTGATTTAGCTAATGATCTTGGAAATCTGCTTAATAGAATGGTGACTGTTGCGCATAAATATAATCTGATACAAGTATCTGATAAACACGAATGGTCTGAGGCATCGCTAGCATTACTTGATATTCATAATACCCTTATGAAGGAATATGTTAGCTATATGAACGAATGCTTATTTCATCAAGCACTTGCTACCATGTGGAAATTTATTAATGCAACAAATAGTTACTTCCATAGTCAGGAGCCGTGGAAAGTTGCTCAATCCAATCCTCAGTTATTTGAGGAAATTATTGCAGCAACATGTCAAAGCTTGCATACCATTGGAGAACTATTGGCGCCTATCATGCCACAAAAAATGTCTGATCTGTTAGCGAGTATTAATGATCCATCTCATGCTCGCGAGGGTGTATTTGTGCTGAAGAAGATACCGCCTTTATTTGAAAAGCCCATTACAATGAATACAGAAGTGACACAAGGTGATTCGAGTGAGAAAAAAGAACTGTCGTCATGTATTACAATCGATGACCTGTCTAAGGTAGAATTAAGAGTGGGTACCATTGAAGCGTGTAGCAATGTAGAAGGGTCGGATAAGCTTGTCGCAATGACAGTAGATCTTGGGGATCAAGGCAAACGTACTGTTTTAGCGGGACTTAAGAAATATTATACACCTGATCAATTAGTGGGAAAAAGAGGATTGTATGTCACTAATCTAAAGCCTCGCAAGATGGCTGGGATAGAGTCTCATGGCATGATGCTAATTGGAGAAGGCGACAATGGAAAACCGCAGCTTATATCTGCTCATGATAGCGTTCCTAATGGGGCTCGCTTACGGTAGCATCTAAAAATTGTCCATAGTATAAAATGTTTGACAAATATACTAAAAGATGACATAATGATTCTATAGAAAAATGCATTTTATTATGAAATGCTATTTATAAGGATCACTATGTCATCTTCTAGTCTTTTATTTCCTTCTCACTTTCTTTCTTGGCGCCACGAGCGCTACTAATCTGTTGATACACCTAACATTCTTGGTCTCTCTATTTTTTATGGAAACTTTATCTTCATAAAAAGTATATTTCTATATATTAAAATTTTTTATAATTTTTTGGAATCAATATGAATATATATTTCAATACTATCTTAAGTAGTATATTATTGACAGGGTCTCTTTTTGCAATGGAATCGCAGTCTATCATATACAGGCAAGCTACGATGAATGATGCTCAACAACTGTGCACGATTATTTCTGAGGAAGGGATAAAAGATCGAGATAAAATAGTTGTGTTGCCAGAAGCCTTTCGACTTGCGGCTCTTCAGTCAGCAATAGAAAAAGGTCGGCTCTATATAGCAACAGAAGATGATAAGATTGTTGGCTTTAAAAAGTTTTTTCTTATAACGGATTCTGAAGAACGCAAAGATATTATGGAAAATGAAATTCGCTGTTATGGAAAACAGAGCAAACTTGTTGCAAGTCATTTATTTTCGAACGGTGTTCCAATGGGTGAAGCGTCAGCGATTACTCTTCCTATCGAAAACAGCGTAGCTATTTATGATGGTGGAGATCTTACCATTACTTCATATCGGGGGCTCGGTATTAATTCTCAATTAAGGCGATATGCATTTAAGGATATCGCAGATAAAGTTAAAAAAGAGATCGATTCTAAAGACGCATCAGCATTATTACTACTCTATGGGTTAACAAAGATTAATGCAGGTGAAGTGGTCAATGGTGTGCAGGGGGTTGATCGTACCCCATCTATAGCAAAGGCGTTTAGTAATTTTGTATCAGAGCACACGCCTATGCAACATCAACGGTATGAAGCGTTTATGCCAACATTTGATTTAAAAAGCACGGAATGTAGGCCGTTACCAGATGCTCATTCTGTTCCTGGCTATGGTAATGTGTTATATGCCTTGTTAAAAGAGTAATGGGATACCTAATGAAATTACATTATAAAATAGTATTCTTTTGTATTGGCATATGTGGATTGGGCATGGTATATTTTGCTCATAAACGGCATGCAGATAAGAAAGATATTCGATTTCGTGTAGCGATTGTTCAACCTGCGTCTCATCCAGCAATGGATGAGATTGCGGCAGGTTTTATGGATACTATTAATAAGGAATATAGTGGATATCATTTTGATATCTACAATGCGAATGGAAATTCTACTCTGTTACGCGCTCAGGCTGAAGAGATTGTTCATAATAATTATGACTTAGTTACCACGATAGGTTCTGATGCAACACGAACATTGCATGAATTAACTCGAAAAAAGAATAGTACTATGCCTATAGTATTCAGTGCAGTGAGTGATCCGGTTGGTTTGGGTGTTGTTAACTCAATTGAATCATCTCAAAATAACGTCACCGGTGTAGAAGATTCTCCACGATTTGAAGAGCAGATTAAACAATTACTGGAGCTAAAACCACATGCTAAAAGTGTACTTCTCGTATATGATCCTGCTATTAAAAGTGGAGCACATGAGAGAAATGTGACTGAAGTAGAGACTATTTTTACTAGAAACGGAATAAAAGTAAATCATGCACCGATATTTCATGCTAATGAAGTTCAGGCAAAAGTACAACCTTTGCTGAACAATAATGATGTAATTATGATTTTTACTGATCATACGGCAGTGTCAGGACTTGATAGTCTTGTTATGTTAGCCAATCGTTATCATCTAACGCTCTATGCATCTGATCTGAATTCAGGAGATAGGGGAGCGGCTCTGGCTTATGGTATCAAAGAATATGAGTATGGTGTAGAATCTGCTCAATTAGCAATGCGTATATTGGAAAAACATGATAAGCCAGCAGATATCCCTATTATCTCTGTGCGAAATTATACAATTAAAGTAAACACAAAAACTATGCAACAGCAAGGACTTGAACTGTCTTCTCAAAAATTGCAAAAAATAGAACAACAAGGCGGCATTATCATATGAACCATACAAGTACGCACACAGATGAAATAGTCTATTTTCTGCAGAAGTATATAAAGATTAATACGGCACACCCTCAGCCAGATTATGCTGGGGTGTGTGCTCTTTTTAAAGCGCAAGCTGAAAAAGATGGTTTTTTATATAAGGAAATTATTTTGCCCTCCGGTCGTCCCTTCATTGTTATTTCTTATAGAGGATCAGATGATTCATTACCATCACTGTTATTAAATCATCATATGGATGTTGTACCTGCATCTAATATACATGAATGGGTCAGTGATCCATTTGCAGGGGAAATTCATGATGGCGTCATTGTTGGTAGGGGTGCACAAGATACAAAGTCAACAGGAGTAGCGCATTATTTTGCTGTAAAAGAGCTTAAGCAGATGGGGTATACACCTTTAAGAACAGTACATATTCTTATTGCCCCGGATGAAGAAATAGGGGGAGGAACAGGAACTAAAGAGTTTGTAGAATCGGAACATTTTACATCATTACATGCAGGGTTTATCATTGATGAAGCAATACCTTCCGGTAATCGTAATAGTATGAAGATTAAAATATCTGAACGTAAACCATTACAGATTACTATTACAGTAAAAGGTCATCTTGTTCATGGTGCGACCTTACGTTGTTTTAATCCAATACATGAGCTTGTTGCTATTCTAAATGAAATACGAACGTATCATGACTCTCAACAAGAGAAAAGTTCAGATATTCCAGATGGACTGCTTACCTCAATGAATATAACATCGTTGCAGGCAGGAATCTTTAATGAAGGGCATGTGTCCTTTAATATAGTTCCTGACTGTGCATCAGCAACAGTAGATATAAGAGTATCGCCCCAGGTGTCTACAGCATCCGTACAAAAACGCATTGAAGATCTTATAAGTCATTATTCGAATAGTTCATATACCGTTCATGCATCTGTTTCTGAAGATGCTACAGTTCAGAGTGAACAATCTTTTTTGTATAGTATGCTAGAGAGAGTGGTGCAACAAAATGGTTATAGAGCAGAACCGCTCTATTTTGAGGGAGCAACAGATATACGATATTATAGGGCAAGAGGTTTAGACGGAGTTGGATGTACTCCTTTTTATGCCGCTAACAATATTCATGGTACCAATGAATCACTCTCCCTTGATGACCTGTGTAGTGGAAAAAATATTATGAAAGAATTTATATATTCTTTTTGCTTTGATGTAGCGGAGGTTAAGCGATGATAGATTTAGCATTAATGATTAGTGAGCAAGCGCTTTTATATTTTCCTCTGATTCTTGGCTCATATATTAGTTTTTCTCTGTTAAAGGTGCCTGATTTAAGTATCGAAACGGCATATATTTGTGGGGCTATTCTTTCTGCTTTTAGTATGCACTATATTATACATTTACCATGGTTTGTAGCTCTTTTTGTTATTATATTGATTAGCATGTTAGCAGGAGCAAGTGTAGGGATAATGTCGAGTCTATTAACTCAATATTTGGCGATCCCCCATCTGTTATCGACTATTATTACAACTGGAATCTTTCATGGAATACATCAATTAATTGCAGGAGTATATGTCTCATTAAGTCATTATCCCTCACTTGTATATTCGTCATTAATTCCTTTACATCCGGAGTTACCGGTATTAGGGATATTGTTTGTGATGTTGGTGCTTTTAGCTGCCTATCTCTTTTCGACCCAGCTAGGTTACTGTTTTGTTATTTTTGGTATTAATAAATCATTTTTTACACATTACGATATCTCAATGAGCTATATTTTTATATGTGGGGTTGCATTAGCTAATGCGCTTGCTGGCTTGAGTGGATATCTGGTAGCGCAATCGAATGGCTTTGCAGATATTACTATGGGATTTGGAAAAATATTGTTGTGTGTAACAGCTTTAATTCTGGGGTCATTATTTCAACGGCAGACGTTTTCTGTGTTAAATCCTGTATTGGGAATGTGGCTCTATTTTATTATTCAGCAATTATTGCTGAAAGGTGGCTTTAACTTACGTTATTTTACTATGGTGCAATCAATCATTGTATTAATCATTATGCTGGTGCGTTATATAACACATAAAAATAAACAGAACGATTATCTAGGACTATAGAATGAACACATACTATATTAATAATCTGACATTTAGATTTGATGAAAAAAATTCACCACTTTTTAACAATGCATCTCTTGAGCTAAAAGAGGGGACTATCTATTTTATCCAAGGAAAAAATGGGGTAGGAAAATCTACGCTATTATCTATGTTACAGGGAACCAATCCCCCCGGGTCTCAGCTTGAGGGAGAAATTATATATAATGGGCAACAGTATATAATACAAAACAATGTATTTCCTCAAGAGATAACTGCATGTGTAAGAACTGTTGTGCAAGACACCACTACAATGATTGTTCCTACATTAACCGTTGCAGAAAATATTCAACTATCGCAATTACCTCGCTTTCCTAGGCCGGAAAGATTACCGATAGATGGTGAAATGCCAGATATTATCAAAAAATCGACTATTAACTCCACTACTATAGTACACAAGTTATCTGGAGGACAACGGCAGATTCTTGCGATAGCAATGATGATACAAAAGCCTACAAAGGTTCTATTGTTAGACGAACCAACGTCAGCTCTTGATGAGTACAATACTCTTTTAGTTATGAATTTTCTGATGGAACTAGCACAACAGTTGCATTTAATAATTGTTATTATTACACATGACAAGGATGTAATAGATCTTGTGCCCATAGATTCTCATATAGTGTCTATAGATAAAGATATTCTTGGAACAAGTATTATTACACAGCGCTCTGTATAGTCTATTGACTTATAGATTCTTTATATCCACACAATTTATTTGCACATATAAGAGTAGCGTTGCCTTTTTTATCTGTTTTTTTGGTTAAGAAAGGCCAGGAGCATTCGGGGCACGCTTTTTCTTCAATGGGATCAAAAATGGCAGTTTTACATTCTGGATAGCCAGAGCATCCCCAAAATTTTCCACCGCGCCAGGCACGTTCAATAATATCTTTTCCACATTGTGGGCAGGGGAAAGGAAATTTTTTGCGCTCAATATATTTACATTCAGGATATCCTGAACATGCGATAAATTCACCAAACTTACCTTGTAGAGCACGTAATTGCTTGCCGCAATCAGGGCATGCTTTATCAAGAAGCTGCGGAGTTTCTGCTTCTTTTAATTCAATAACGCCTTTTTCATCCCGTGAAAAATTACTGGTGAAGCTACATTCAGGAAAATTGGAGCACCCTAAAAACTCTCCTGCTTTGCCAAATCTAATTGCAAGCTTTCCTGTATTACACTGAGAACAGACAAGGTTAGTTTCGATAGCCTTTTTTGTCTCTGTTTTAGCGCCACCAAAAGCTATTACATCCTTTGTAAAAGTTGTATAAAAATTCCTTAAGAGTGTATCCCGTTCAATTTCGCCTTCTGCTATTTTATCTAAATTTTCTTCCATGTCTGCAGTAAAATGTGGGTTCATAATATCAGGAAGATTAGCAACTAACATATCAGTAACAACCATGCCAAGTTCTGTTGGAACAAAACGTTTTTTTTCTAGCGTAGTATATGCTCGGGCACGAATAGTATTTAAGATAGTTGCGTAGGTACTTGGGCGTCCAATGCCTTCTTTTTCAAGCTCTTTTACTAAGGATGCTTCAGTAAATCGTGAAGGCGGTTGAGTAAAATGTTGTTTGGGGTCAGTTTTCTTCAAAGTAACTGATTCTTGAGCTTTTAAATCGGCAGGAATAGTAACTTTGTCCTCTTTTTCACCATCTTCTTCTTCTTGATACACTCGTAAGAATCCATCAAAAATAAGAGTAGATCCTGTTACTTTAAAAATAAATTTCCCACCTTTAAAAGTAACTTGTCTCTGAGCGTATTGAGCTGCTGTCATTTGACATGCAATAAACCGTTTCCAGATAAGATCATATAATTTTGCTTCATCAGTGGGAAGATAATGACCAATCTTTTCGGGCGATAAAGTGCTATCAATTGGCCTAATTGCTTCATGGGCATCTTGAGTTTTAGCTTTAGACTTTTTCTCAAAAACGTTTGGTTTATTAGGTAAATAGTCGCTAGAATAATGTTTTTTAATATATGAATGTGCTTGTTCCAAAGCGGTATCAGAAATACGTAAAGAGTCAGTACGCATATAAGTAATAAGTGCTACTGGTGTGCTCGGGTCCTTAAGAGGAATCCCTTCATAAAGCTTTTGGGCAATCATCATTGTTTTTTTAACAGGAAAGCCGAGCATATTATATGCGGCTTGCTGTAAAGTACTTGTCATAAAAGGAGGAAGAGGGTTACGCGTCCGTATTTTGTCGGTAATTGTATCAATAATAAATGATTCTTTTTTTATTTCATTAACTATTTTTTCAGCCGTATCTTTATTTTTTATGGTAATTTTATCTTTGCCCACAGTGGTTAGCGGAGCGGGGATTACTGATGATCCATGAAGAAAATGCCCTGTAATGCTCCAATATTCTTCAGGATTAAATGCGCGTATTGCTTTTTCTCTATCACAAATCATTCGTAAAGCTACAGATTGTACCCTTCCTGCAGAAAGGCCTTTAGTAATTTTTTTCCACAAAATAGGAGAGACCTCGTATCCTACCCATCGATCTAAAATTCTCCGAGCTTGTTGAGCTTCTACAAGCTTTATGTTGATTGTGCTCGGGTGACTAATAGCGTCAATTATTGCCGTTTTGGTAATTTCATTAAAAGTAATGCGATAGATGTGCGCATTTTTCTTGGCTACTTTTTCTATTTCTTGTGCAATATGCCAGCCAATTATTTCCCCTTCTCTGTCAGGATCCGGTGCGACATAGATGGCATCAGAAACAGAAGCTTGTTTGCATATATTTGCAATTGTCTTCTCTTTACCCTCAAGGGTTACATAATCAATCGATATCTTGTTATCATCAATAGAGACTCCCAGCGATTTTGTAGGAAGATCTTTAATATGTCCCATGGTAGACATAACAATATAATCTTCATCAAGAAATTTTGAGATAGTTTTGATTTTTGCCGGAGACTCAACAATGATTAACTTTTTCATATGTATCTTTTATTTTTAGCCCATAATTATAATGTTTTATTATAGTAGCGCTTCATTTGCAAGTGTGCAATAGTAATAGCACACTTTATTATGGGTATGTTATTTTATATCCCTCATTATATAATAAAAGATAAATTTTCAAAATGTCAAATAAAACAAGTAGAGCTTTATAAAGTGAAATAGCAAAAATGGATAATAAGTCTTATTGTACATTATAATGGACCTTAGATGCCCATTGAGGAAGATAGAAACAGACAAGGAGAGCAATTACAGAAGAAAGTGTTATTCCGCTAAATAATATTTTTTTAATTTTTTGTTTTTGTTCATCTTTGTTTTTGATCTTTTTTTTTCCTCTTCTGGTTGTTTTTGTGTTCTTTGAATGAGTTGTTGCTTTTGCTTGAGCAAATTGTTGAGGGTATCATAACCTTTTAAAGCAATAATATTATGATGTAGGGTTAGTCTGTTTCTTGCTTGGTGTTCATAATGCGCAAAGCCTTTATACTCATGCGCTGGGTGGTGCGTTATTTGAAACGCTTATTATGGCTGAGTTGCATAAATATTACTATAACCAAGGCAAACAACCACCAATCTATGTTTGGCGGGATGTACAAAGTCATGAAATTGATTGCATTATAGAAACATCATTTGACGAGCTTATAACTACTGAAATAAAATCTGGAATGACAATTATGTCAGGTTCATTTAAAGAGCTTATTAAATGGAGGCATATTGCCTGCCAGTCTGAAGAAAATTCTTTTCTTATATATGCTCAGGTACGGAAAATCAGACACGCTCTCATGGACATGTTGTTACATGGAATAACATAGAAATTATATTCGATGATAAGAAAAAAAATTAATGGTTTTAGTAGAGGAGTTAAGGTAGATCAATAAAAAGCTTATTGCTGATAGTGTAGCTATAATTCCAATAGTTTTCAGAGACAATATTGTTGATGAACTTTTGTCTTGAGATATAATGGTCTCTGGTTTAGCTTGTGTAGAAATCATTGGCTTAATAAGATGTTCAAAATTGCTAACAGCAATGATTTGTTGTTGTTGATTACTCTTTTTAATCGCATTTTTAAGTTTGCTGACTATACCGTAGTTTTTGTCCCATCCCAACTTCAATCTTGTGACATTTTGTGGTTGATTGTCATATGTAGCGGTACTATCATATGCAATAAAGGCAACTTTGATAGATTTGTTTGCTTCTAAGGCTTTTAATGCAATGGCTACATTGTTTTCATTTGACAAACACTCCCATTGTTTTAATGGTAATGTATGGGTATGATTAGCTACTATAATGTTCGGATCATTTTTTATTGCATTTTCCTCATCTAGCGGCAGGTAAGGAATCTCTTTATAATCATGGATGCTCAATGTTACTGGATCAGATTGGGGAGTATTTTTATTGTTGTTGAAAGAATGAAAAACTGATACAACATCTATACCAATACTTATTGCATCGATTGTTGAGTGATATTTTACTGTGAGTTGTTTTACTTCTTGGCCAGCGTAACTAGTAACGCTAGAAAATATGCAAAAAAACATAATAATGTACTTTTTCATTTTTTGTTTATATAGCCAAAATTATGAGTATTTTATCGGTATTTTTATTATTGGTGCTTTTTCTTTTGCTGTCAATAAGAAACAAAAAAATCTCACTACGAGTTTTTGAGTAAAACTGATCATAATGGTACAATAAGTTTTTGTAGGTTATAAAGAGTTGATATTCTTTTAGATATATGGAGTTGACTAATGACATTGTTGCAAGCCTGGGCTGATTCTTTATCTCTATTAAAACCAAAGCATTTATACTTATTTACGTTAGTTACTCTAAAATCACTGTTACAAACATATAAACTTTTACTGATCTATTGGTCATGGTTATATATTTTTATTGTTGGCTGCTATTGCTTACCATTTATATATCCAGCAGCCACCATATATGCGCTTCATGCATCACAATGGATGTTTCAAGTATTTTTATTTGCTGTAATATTGACCACAAGGCCTTCACTCGAACAAAAAAAATGTGCTTATTTTAGACAATATATTCTCTATTTTTTACCTATGGTACCGTTTCTTTTCCTAGTCCCATTTGCATTTTGGCCTGCAGCATTGTCCCCATTCTATTTTTTATATACCTTATTCTATCTCGATTCGCCAAAATATCTTAGGGCAGATGATATTTTGGAATCAATAGGAGCAACATTTAAAATGATAATCTATAATTATCCCCTGTTTTTTATTTTTGGGCTTGTGCTTTATATTCCGGTATATGTGATATCGAGTTATATCTTTTTACCAGTATTATTACATAATGTGATGAGTGCAAGTATAGTGCCTTTTTCTGTATGTTTGTATACAAATGTATATATTAAAAAGCTGCATGACCAATTTGATCTTTATTATAAGCAGCCAAAATAGGATAGGGTACAATATGAACGGTGAAGTCATAGTGCGAACATTGTTTTCTCGTATGCTTTTCATAGTTATTATATTGATTTTTGCGATACCTATCATCTGTTTTATGTGCGTACCAGATCGTTATCGGTATTCGCATGCATGGGTTTTTACGCCCGTGTATTGGTTTTATTCTGCAATTCTTAAATGTACATTAGTTCCAATTACGTATAGTGGCTTAGAGCATATTCCTGATGAGCCAGTTATCTTTGCCGCTAATCATCAATCTTCTTTAGATATTCCACTCGTTGGCGTCTTATCTAAAAACAAACCTCATGTATGGCTTGCTAAGCATGAATTAATGAATTCTTTTTTTATGAGATTTGTAGTCCCATTACTGGCTGTCTTAGTAGACGCATCATCTGTCTCTCAGGCAATGCGTTCTTTGCGGAAAATTATCTCAATAGCGCTTGAATCCTCTTGCAATATTATGATATTTCCTGAGGGTGGACGATTCGTGGATGGAAACATTCATGATTTTTTTGGGGGTTTTACGCTCTTAGCAAAAAAAATAGGGAGACCTGTTGTACCTGTCTGCATTAGAGGTGTTAATAGAGTGTATCCGCCAGATTCTTTTTTGGTCTATCGTCACCCGATCAATGTTATTGTAGGTAAGCCTTTTGTGTGGCAGCAAAGCGAAACCGATGAAGATTTTAAAAAACGGATTCATGCGTGGTTTGTAGATCAACGGAAGGATAATGTATGAACTATTTTATACGCTTTGTGCATCCGTGGTTAGCATGTGGAGCTTTAATTGTTATTCTGCTTTCGATGTATTTTAGAAAAAAAATACATCGGCCAGTAATATATCGTCATTCATTG
>Ga0307411_10000199_pt1 | contig 19466 bp, 15 predicted proteins | sample DK1Ometagenome_2_FD_203712 | JGI IMG/M metagenome (GOLD analysis project Ga0307411, IMG submission 203712) | Maize rhizosphere microbial communities from greenhouse at UC Davis, California, United States - DK15-O-1 | ecosystem: Host-associated > Plants > Roots > Rhizosphere > Soil | place: USA...
GCAGGAGCTCGCGGCCGCGCGCAGCGAACTCGCCCAGGCGCAGGCCGCGATGGCGGCCCGCAAGCACAAGGACGCACTGGCGCTCGCGCTCGCCGCCGAGGCCGATGGTGACCTGGCCTATGCGCGGAGCCGCGCGGCACAGACCCGTACCGAAGTAGCCCAGCGCCGCTCCGAGATTGCCGAGTTGCGCCAGCGCCTCCGGATCGAAGAAGGCAGCACGGCGCGCGCCAGCGCGCTCGACAACGAGGCACCGTCCGCAGGCGACTACGCCACGCGCCTGCAGACCCTTGCGGCTGATCCGCAGACCGCGCCGTTCGCCGCCTTCGAGCGCCTGCGCGCGCAGCAGGCCGTCGACGCAATGGCCAAGGCCCGCAGGAGCAAGCGTGAAGCCGCCGAGTACCTGGCGCAGCGCCGCGTCGAAATCGCCGAACTGACAGCCCGCACCGAGGCGACCCGCCGCGACATCGATCAACTGGATCGCGAGCGTTCGGAGCTGCTTATCGAAGCCAGCCGACGCGACGCCGAAGCGGCGCGTGCTGAAGCCGAACGCCTGCGTGTACAGGCCCAGATCCAGGCCGAGGAAGCCGAGCGCCTGCGCCAGCAGGCCGCGCAAAGCGACCTCGCGATGCAGGACGTCGAAGCGGCCCTGTCCGGCGTCGCCGACGTGCAGGCCGCCAAGCTCAAGGCCGCGCGCGAACGCGAGGCGAAGCTCGCCCGCGAAGAAGCCGAGCTCGTGGCGGGCGGCAAGCTGCCGGCCTCGCGCTGGGACGAACGCGGCGAGATATTCACCTTCACTGCTGCCGACACCTTCGTTTCGGGCAAGGCCACGCTCAGTGAACGGGGCGCAGCGACCGTACGGACCTTGGCGGCTTACCTCCAGGCCACCAGCGGCAGCGCTGCCCGCATCGAGGGCGTGGACACGAAGACAAGCCTCGCCCAGCAGCGTGTCGAAGCCGTACGCGACGCCCTCGTAAAGGCCGGCGCGTCCCGGCAGCAGGTCCGCGCCGCGGTCGGCGCGACCGGCAAATCAAAGGCCCGCGTCGAGGTCATCGTTTCAACAAAATAGTTTTCTGGATCAACTATTTAGACGCCGGATCGAGTCGACTTCACGTTTTCGAACCCTTTCGTCCGCAGCCGCTTGCCGAGCCCGAAACGGAGGAGTAGCGTCAAGTACCAGAGCGGCCCCACATCCGCTTGGTCGAGAGCCCGGCCCATGACGCACACGCCTCTTTCGCAGGATCCCGCCGCCACAAGACAGGTCGCGGCGGACCTGCGCGAAGCAGGTCCGCTGATCGCCCGTGCCGGACTCTCCGTTGTCACCCGACTCCACGCCTCGGCCTCACGGCCGGGGCGTTTTTGCGTCGGGATCCTCGGCGCCGCGCCATCACGCCGGCATTCGCAACAGACAACCATCGCAACAGGCAACCGTTGAAGGAGGCACCATGTTCGAAGAACAGCCGCAGCAGGAAATCGACGCGCTGATGCGTTCCAATCCCGAGTTCAAGCAGCTGTATCAGCGCCACCGCGACCTGGACAAGAAGGTGATGGACGCGGAACTCGGCGTACTGCCGATCGACGACATCACCCTCGCCCAGATGAAGCGGGAAAAGCTTGCTGCGAAGGATCGCCTGGTCCGTTTGTACGATGCAGGACACCATTGACGGTGCGTTGCTCACCATGAAGTCGCCCGGCAGGCCCTGACCGCCGCTGGGGCAACGGCCGCCTCGTCGGCCTCGAAAGCATCTGCCTTTGCATCGCGGGCGGTGGCGCCTTCCTCGTCGGACCGCCATCGTCCGCGGTGAAACCACGGCAGCCCGGTGGGCCGCCGTCAAGACTCCGCCCGGCAGTGGGCGCCCGCTAGAATCCCACGGTCACCGCGCAGTCCGCGGCCGCAGGATTCCCATGCCCATCCACGCCTCCGTACTCGAACTGATCGGCCGCACTCCGATCGTGAAAGCCCGCCGCCTCGACACGGGCCCGTGCGAGCTCTATTTCAAGCTGGAGTCGCAGAATCCCGGCGGCTCCATCAAGGACCGCATCGGCCTGTCCATGATCGAAGCCGCGGAACAGGCCGGGAAGATCAAGCCCGGCGACACCCTCGTCGAAGGCACCGCCGGCAACACCGGCATCGGACTGGCGCTGGTCGCCCAGCAGAAGGGCTACAAGCTGATCCTCGTCGTGCCCGACAAGATGAGCCGCGAGAAGATCTTCAACCTCAAGGCGATGGGCGCGCAGGTCGTGCTCACCCGCTCGGATGTCGCCAAGGGCCATCCCGACTACTACCAAGACATGGCTGAGCGAATCGCACGCGAAACGCCGGGCGCGTACTTCATCAACCAGTTCGGCAATCCCGACAATCCCGCGGCGCACGAGCACGGCACCGGTCCGGAAATCCTCGAGCAGATGGCGGAAGTCGGTGGCATCGACGCGATCGTCTTCGGCTGCGGCAGCTCGGGCACGATGACTGGCCTATCGCGCTGCTTCGCCGCTAAATCGCCGCACACAGAACTGATCCTGGCCGATCCGGTGGGCTCGATCCTTGAGGAATACATCAACCGCGGCACACTCAGCGACAAGTCCGCGAGCTGGATGGTCGAAGGCATCGGCGAGGATTTCCTGCCGCCGATTTCCGACTTCACGCGCGTGAAGAAGGCCTATGCGATCAGCGACAAGGAAAGCTTCCTCACCGCGCGCGAACTGCTGGAAAAAGAGGGGATTCTGGGCGGTTCGTCGACCGGCACATTGCTCGCCGCCGCGCTGAAGTACTGCCGCGAACAGACGACGCCGAAGAAAGTGCTGACCCTGGTTCCGGATACCGGCAACAAGTACATCTCGAAGATGTACAACGACTACTGGATGCTCGACAACGGCTTCCTCGAACGCGAACCCAGCGGCGACCTGCGCGACCTGATCACGCGTCCGTATTCCAAGCGCGACACGATCGTCGTCGCGCCCACGGACCTGCTGATCACCGCATGGCAGCGCATGAAGCTTTACGACGTGAGCCAGCTACCGGTGATGGAAGGCGACAACATCGTCGGCATCGTCGACGAAAGCGACGTGCTGCTGCATGTCTATGGCGACGAGTCCCGCTTCCGCGATCCAGTTTCGACCGCGATGGTGAGCAAGCTGGACAAACTGGATGTGACTTCACCGATCGAATCGCTGCTTCCGGTCTTCGACCGCGGGCATGTCGCCATCGTGATGGATGGCGAGAAGTTCGTCGGCCTGATCACCCGCATCGACTTGCTGAACTATCTCCGCCGACGCGTTCAGTAAACCCTGAAATTACGGGCTTAAGCTCAGGCGGAGTGCTAGAATCCGCGGCCGCCCGGCAGCCAGATGGAAGTGCGAAATGACCGAACACGACAAGGATCGCAAGCCCGGCCTCGGCACGCTCGCCATTCACGGCGGGCAATCGCCCGACCCGAGCACGGGCGCGGTGATGCCGCCCATCTACGCGACATCAACCTACGCGCAGAGTAGTCCCGGCGAGCACCAGGGCTTCGAATATTCGCGCAGCCACAATCCGACGCGCTTCGCTTACGAGCGCTGCGTCGCCGCGCTTGAAGGCGGCACGCGTGGTTACGCGTTCGCATCCGGCATGGCTGCGACTTCCACCGTGCTCGAACTCCTCGACAGCGGCAGCCACGTCATTGCGATGGACGACGTGTACGGCGGCACCTATCGCCTGTTCGAACGCGTGCGCCGCCGCTCGGCGGGCCTCGACTTCAGCTGGGTCGACCTGAGCGACCCGGCCGCATTCGAAGCCGCCATTCGTCCGAACACCAGGCTGGTCTGGATCGAAACCCCGACCAATCCGTTGCTCAAGCTCGTTGACATCGAACAGATCTCCGCGATCGCCCGGAAGCGCGGCCTGATTGTCGTTGTCGACAACACCTTCGCGTCACCGATCCTGCAGCGCCCGCTCGAACTCGGCGCGCATCTGGTGATGCATTCCGCTACCAAGTATCTCAACGGTCATTCCGACATGGTCGGTGGCATCGTCGTAGTAGGCGATGACGCCGAGCTTGCCGACCAGATGACGTTCCTGCAGAACGCTGTTGGCGGCGTGCAAGGACCGTTCGATAGCTTCCTCGCCCTGCGTGGCTTAAAGACCCTGCATTTGCGCATGAAGGCGCATTGCGAGAATGCGCAGACGCTGGCGGAGTGGCTGGAAGCACATCCGGCGATCGAGAAGGTTATCTACCCCGGACTGAAATCGCATCCGCAGTATGAGCTTGCGAGGCGGCAGATGGATGGGTTTGGCGGGATGATGAGCGTGTACGTCAAGGGAGGCCTCGAGGTTGCTCGCCGCATGATGGGACGCTGCGAACTCTTCGCGATCGCCGAGTCGCTGGGCGGCGTGGAGAGCCTAATCAATCATCCAGCCATCATGACGCACGCCTCCGTTCCGTCCGATCGTCGCCAGGCGCTCGGCATTGCCGATAACCTGGTGCGGCTCAGCGTCGGCGTCGAAAACGTGGAAGATCTGCGTGCCGAACTCGACCTCGCCCTGGCCTGATCTGTTGCGCTCGAAAGCGGCGAATTAGAGGTTTTGCAGTCACTATGAACCCTCATGCACGGCATTCGGCTAGCCCGAACGCGATGTTCGCCAGTCTGATTGCGAATCGCCGGCTCGTCGCGCAACTCACGCGACGCGAGGTGGTAAGCCGTTATCGTGGATCCATCGCCGGACTCGCCTGGTCGTTCTTCAACCCCCTGCTGATGCTCGGGATATATACCTTCGTCTTCTCCACAGTGTTCAAGGCACGGTGGGGAGTTGAGGCAGAAGAATCCCGCGCTGGTTTTGCGGTAATTCTCTTCGTTGGTGTGATGCTCCACGGTTTGCTAGCCGAGTGCATCACCAAGGCGCCGGGCCTGATCCTCAACAACGTCAGCTATGTCAAAAAGGTGGTGTTTCCGCTGGAGATCCTTCCATGGGTCGCTGTTGGATCTGCACTTTTCCATGCAGCCATCAGCCTGGGGGTATTACTGCTCGCCCAATTGGTCCTTGGGCATGCGATTCCGTGGACCGCTCTGCTGTTTCCGCTCGTGTTGTTGCCACTAGTGCTGGTCGCGGCGGGTTTTAGCTGGCTTCTCGCGGCCACCTCCGTGTACATACGCGACATTGGAATGATAACGGGGCTGTTTGCCACCATCTTGCTGTTCCTGGCGCCTGTTTTCTATCCGTTGTCTGCGCTCCCAGATGAATACCACTGGCTGATGCTGCTGAATCCACTCACCTTCATCATCGAGCAAAGCCGACTGGTCCTTCTTTCTGGAAACGTGCCGGACTGGCAAGGTCTTGGAGTTTTTTTCGTTGTCGCTCTCTCGTTCGCATGGATCGGCTTCTGGTGGTTTCAAAGGACGCGCAATGGGTTCGCAGATGTACTCTGAAGCGGATCCGGTTCGGAACTGCCAATCTGCGGATGCCAAGTCCGATCCGGCACAGTCCTACGCCATCCGGATCAGTGCGGTTTCCAAGTGCTTCCGCATTTACGACCGACCGCAGGATCGGCTGAAGCAATCGCTTGTTGCACGTTTCGCCCGCTTGGTCGGTCGTGAAGATCGGAGGTACTTCCGGGAATTCTGGGCTGTGCGCGATGTGAGCCTGGACGTGCGGAGGGGTGAGACGCTGGGAATCATCGGGAGGAATGGATCTGGAAAGTCGACGTTGCTGCAGATGATCTGCGGAACGCTGACACCGAGCGCCGGGAGCATCGAAGTCTACGGGCGGGTGGCGGCGCTGCTGGAATTGGGGTCCGGGTTCAACCCGGAATTCACCGGACGTGAGAACGTCCACCTCAACGCCATGGTGCTCGGTTTGACACAGGCGCAGGTGGACGAACGGTTTGATGCCATCGTGGAATTCGCCGATATCGGCGAGTTCATCGACCAGCCCGTGAAAACGTACTCCAGTGGGATGTACGTGCGCTTGGCCTTCGCAGTGATCGCGCACGTCGACGCCGACATTCTCGTGATTGACGAGGCGTTGTCGGTCGGGGACGTGTTCTTCACGCAGAAGTGCATGCGATTCCTGCGGAAGTTCCAGGAAACAGGCACCGTCGTGTTCGTCAGCCACGATGCAGCCGCGGTAACAAACCTGTGCAATCGCGCCGCATTGTTGGATTCGGGTCGCCTCGCCATGGTCGGGGATGCAAAATCGGTGTGCGAGGCCTATCACGCGAGCGGCTACGAGCAGTCGCTCCGACCGGCACGGAAAACGGCGGCTCCGTCCGAAAAGACGGTGGCCCCGAAGGTCGTCAAGCCGAAGATTACGCCCGTCAGTGAAATGAACGTTTTTCGGTTTGACCCCGAGCGATCCCGTTTCGGCAGCGGAGCCGCAACCATCGCGGGGGCCGCACTTGCTGACTCCGAGGGACACCCGCTCTTCCGGATCGTTGGAGGTGAAGCGGTGCGTTTAGTTGTTGAAGTTGACATTCATGCCCGCCTGCATAGCCCCATCGTCGGCTTCATGCTGAAGGACCGCTTGGGTCAGGCACTGTTCGGAGACAATACGTACCTCGCCTACGAGCGCGATCCGGTACCTGTCGAACCCGGGGACCGGATATGTGCGGAGTTCGAATTCGTCATGCCGATTTTGCAACAGGGTCACTATTCGGTCGACCTGGCAGTGGCGGACGGAACATATTTAGAGCACGAGCAGGCTGACTGGTTGCACGACGGCCTGATCATCGAGTCCCACACGAGCAGTGTGTCTACGGGACTGGTCGGGATTCCATTCCAGAACATCAGGCTGTTCCGGGGTCGCCGCACCACTTGACCCGGGCTCGCCTTGTCCGGTGGATCTACATCTCAGGAGTCGACCTTGCACGCAAGTTCATTTCAGCACATGCAGGACTTGGTGGGTAAATACCTGGCGCCGGATCGTCCGCTAGAGGTGATCGACATCGGTTCCTACGATGTAAACGGTTCCTACCGCCCCTTGTTCACGAAACCTCAGTGGCGATATCGCGGTGTGGATCTGGAGGCCGGTCCCGGCGTCGACCTCGTGCTCAAATCGCCTTATCGATTGCCGATCGCCAGCGGCTCCATCGATCTTGTGGTTTCCGGGCAGGCATTCGAGCATGTCGAGTTCTTCTGGATGACCTGGCTGGAGATGGTTCGCGTGCTCAAGCCTGGGGGACAGGTCTTCCTGATCGCCCCATCGAGGGGGCCGGAGCACAGGTACCCGCAAGATTGCTGGCGTTTTTATCCCGACGGGTACAGGGCGCTGGCCCGATTTGGGAGCTGCGAGCTGGTTGAAGTGCATACCGACTGGGAACCCCACGCGGATCCCGGGAGTGCCCCTTGGGGAGATACCGTGGGGGTATTCCGGAAAACGAAGAAGAGATTGCGTGTCCGGATTTTTCACACCGCCATGCGGATTGCCCAGCGCCTCCAACCGCCGATCGAGGACTGACGATGTTTCCCGTGAACGCGAGCATGTCGATCCGCCCAGCAATAGTTCCGCCAAGCGCATGGGTTGGTCACCTTCCTTTTGCCGGCTGGATCATTGAAGAGCTTCGACCGAGAGTCTTCGTTGAGCTGGGGACTCACAACGGCACTTCGTACCTAGGCTTTTGTCAGGCCGTTCAGGGGAACGCGCTTCCGACAGCCTGCTTTGCGGTGGATACCTGGGAGGGTGACGAGCACGCTGGTCGTTACGGAGAGGAGGTTTTTTCGACGCTTCAGGACTATCACCAGTCGCATTACGGCGGCTTTTCCCAACTGTTGAGAATGACCTTCGATGACGCGTTGAACTGTTTCGAGGATGGCTCGGTGGACCTGCTCCATGTGGACGGCCTGCACACCTATGAGGCGGTGAAACACGATTTCGAGAGCTGGCTGCCGAAGCTTTCGGAGCGGGGTGTCGTGCTTTTCCACGACACGCAGGTCAGGGAACGTGGGTTCGGGGTCTGGCGCCTCTGGAGCGAACTGTCCTCTGCGTACCCGTCGTTTGAATTCCGCCACACGCACGGCCTGGGCGTCCTCCTGGTAGGCAGCGAAATCCCGGACTCCCTTCGTCACCTCGCAGCGACCGCCGTCTCGGAAACGCGTCGCGACGCACTGAACCGTCTGTTCGAGCGCCTCGGTGAAGGAATCCGGGCAGCGGAGCGTTCGAGTGAACTGCAGGCGCGCCTGTCATCAGGCGAAGCGGAAATTGCGTCGTACTCCCAACGGCTGGAGGAGTTGGCAAGGACGGTGGGCCACCTCAGGCAAGGGATCGCGGACAAGGAAACCGAACTCACCCTCCTCAACCGACAGGCAGCCGAGCGGGAGACAGCCATGGGGATACAGACGCACCGTCTTCAGCAATTCGAAACGATGGCGGGCCATCTGCAGCAGGGCCTTGCGGACAAGGCCGCCGAACTGGCCAATCTCAACTTGCAGGCGGAGGCACGAGAAGCCCACATTGCCCGTCTGACTGACGCACTCGAAACGACGCTGGCTCAGATCCGGCAGGACGGGCGCGAGCTCGCGGAACGCCACGGATCGGAAATCTCCACGCTGCGGCAAACGCTCGAGTCCCTTGAACACCGGATGGGATTGCAGATGCAGCGGGAACAGGATCTCGAGAAGATACATGCCGCACTCAAGAGCGAGCATGGGGCCGTGCAGCGCGAACTGGCTGTTCTACAGGCGCAGGTGGCCCATCGGCAACAAGAACTGGAGCAGATGGCATCTTCGAGGAGCTGGCGTTTAACCCGACCTTTGCGATGGCTATCGGCGCGCCTCACAGGAGGCGTGCGTGGCTGAAGTGAAGTCATGGATGGGCCGGGTTGCGCACGCGCTCTACCGGGCCTTGCCGATGCGTTTGGAACGGCGTCTGGCATTCAAGGAATGGTTGTTCCGCCGCTTTCCAACCGTTTTCAGGGACACCAATGCCTATCGCCGCTGGCTCGCCTTTGGTGGGGGTGTCCTCACACCAGTCAAAGAGGTTGTTCGCGTCGCAAGCGCTCAAGTGACGACGGACCGCCTGCCTCGCTTTGTCCAGGATCTCCAGCGGTCGGCCGGTGTTGGCGCGGAGGATTTCGTACCGCTTACAACGGAGCCGTCTGCGTCCCTGCAGTTCGCGGCCAAGGCCATTGCGTTCTATCTGCCCCAATTCCACCCGATCTCTGAGAACGACGAATGGTGGGGCCGTGGATTTACGGAATGGACCAACGTTTCCAAGGGGTTGCCCCAGTTCGCAGGCCATCATCAGCCACATCTTCCCGGCGAGCTCGGGTTCTACGATCTTCGGATAGTCGACGTGATGCGGCGCCAAGCCGAGCTGGCACGTCTCTACGGCGTGCACGGGTTTTGTTTTCACCATTACTGGTTCGCCGGACGGCGACTCTTGGAACGGCCGCTCGACCAGTTGCTCGCCAATACCGACATCGATCTGCCGTTCTGCATTTGTTGGGCGAACGAGAACTGGACGCGCCGGTGGGATGGACACGAACATGATGTCCTGCTCGGCCAGGACCACTGCGCGACCAACGACCTCAGGTTTATCCAAGACGCGCTGGTTTACCTGCGCGATCCCCGGTACATCAGGATCAATGGGCGGCCATTATTGGTGGTGTATCGTCCGTCGCTGCTGCCGAATTGCCGGCAAACCATGAACGTATGGCGGAAAGTCTGCAGGGAAGCAGGTATTGGCGAGTTGTTCGTCGCAATGGTCCAGTTCGATGTCGACGACCCCCGTATGCTGGGATTCGATGCTGCCATCGAGTTTCCGCCGCACAAGCTCGCGCGTGGTCTGCCATCGATCAACCATACACTCGATATTTTCGATCCGCACTACGCGGGGTATGTGGTCGACTACGCGCAATTGGCACGGCGGGGCAGAGACTGGCCCACCCCAGAGTACGCCCAGTTCAAGGGAGTTGCGCCCCGGTGGGACAACGAGGCCCGAAAGCCCGGGCGCGGGTACACGTTCGCCCACTCGACACCTGCCCTGTACCGCGAATGGTTGGAATCTGCGGTCGATTTTTCGGTCCAACACCCGGTCGAGGGCGAAAGCGTCGTATTCATCAACGCCTGGAACGAATGGGCCGAAGGTGCGCACCTGGAGCCTGATCGCCGTTACGGCTATGCCTACCTACAGGCGACACGCGACGCTCTCGCTTTAGAGCGCCGCGATTTACGCGGCAAGGTGCTCGTGATATCGCACGACGCGCATCCGCATGGCGCGCAGTACCTCGCGTTGCATCTGGTGCGTGAGCTCAAGCAGGGGCTCGGGTTTGACGTCGAGGTGTTGCTGCAGGGGGGCGGCCCGCTCGAACGTGAGTTCGAGGCGCTTGCAACGGTGCACAGGGCTTACCAGCTTAGGGAATCCATCTCCTCCATCGCTCATGATTTGAGGCGCCGTGGCTTCGGGCTGGCGATCGCGAACACGGCCGTTGCAGGCCGCATAGTTCCGGATCTGCATTCCGCCGGAATGCGGATTGTTGCGCTGGTGCATGAATTGCCGGGCGTTATTCGCGACTACGGCCTACAGGAGGCCGTTCGTGCGATGGTCGAGCATTCGGACCACGTTGTGGTGGCAGCCGAAGCAGTGCGCAGGGGGCTTTGCGAGTTCGTCGATGCGAAGGACATTAAGGCGACATTGACCTTGCGCCCGCAAGGTCTGTTCACCCGCAATCGCCACCGAGGAAAAACCGATTTCAGCGAGGCGCGGAAGCGTTTGCGAGAGCGGCTCGGCCTTCGCGAGACCGCACGTATCGTCTTGGCGGTGGGCTACGCGGACCGACGCAAGGGCGTTGACTTGCTGACCGACGTAGCGCCTCGCGTCTGTCGTCGCATCGACGACGTGCACTTCGTCTGGGTGGGGCATCGGGACGAGGCGCTTGCCGTAGAGGTGGTTGCGAAGCTGGAGTCCGGCGGGTGCCGGGGAAACTTCCATTTCATGGGCCTGGACTTCGACACCGACGATTACTACGCCGGTGCCGACGTCTATGCGCTCGCGTCCAGGGAGGACCCATTCCCGTCCGTCGTGCTGGAGAGCCTCTCGGTCGGAACGCCGATCGTCGCCTTCTCGGGGACGGGAGGAGGGGCGGACCTGATCGCTGAAAACGGCGGGATTACCGTTCCGGCGTTCGATATCGAAGCCTATGCCGAGGCGCTGACCCGCATCCTGAGTGACGGTGCACTGCGCCTGCAGCTTGGCAAGAGCGGATCCGATCGAATCGACGCCGAGTTCTCGTTCCGCAGATACGCGATGGACCTCATGTCGCTCGGTGGCGTGGTGTTGCCACGAGTGTCGGTCGTTGTTCCCAATTACAACTATGCCCATTACCTGAAGGACCGGTTGGCATCGATCGCCGGACAGTCCCTGCCGCTGTACGAGATCATCGTGCTGGACGACTGTTCCACGGATGCGAGTCTCGACGTGCTGCAGACATTGCGTCTGGAACTGCACCCGGAGCCTGTCGTGGTTCAGGGGCGCTGCAATAGCGGGTCCGTGTTCCGCCAGTGGCTGCAGGGTGTAGAGCGCTCGCGTGGAGAGTTCGTCTGGATTGCCGAGGCTGACGACCTCGCGAAGCCCGACATGCTGGAGCGACTGGCACGGCTTCTCCTAAGCAATCCGGCGGCGGTGTTCGCCTACGCGCAATCGGAGCAGATCGATGAGGCGGGCAATGTGCTGGCGCCTGACTATCTGGCCTACACGCACGGACTCTGTCCCGGACGATGGGAGGCGAGCTACGTGGCCGAGGGAAGCGGCGAAGTCGCAGCGGGCATGGCGGTAAAGAACACGATTCCCAATGTGAGCGCGGTGCTGTTTCGTCGGGAACCATTGCTCCGTGTGCTCCGGGAGCACATCGAGGAAATCGCCAAGTACCGGATTGCGGGTGATTGGATGGTCTATTTATGGCTTCTGAAGGAAGGGGGAGTGGCGTTCGAGGCCAAGGCCTGCAACCAGCACCGCCGTCATGCCTCCAGCGTCACGCAAGGCTCCGCCATTGGGCTGCATATAGATGAAGTCGAGAGTGTGCAGCACGCTGCCCAGACATTGTTCGACGTGCCGGCCGAGATGCGGGCAGCGGCGGCGGACTACGCCCGATCGCTTCGCGAGCAGTTTGGACTGGCGGAAGACTGCGTTGGAGGCGGGTAGGGCATGCGGGTCCTGGTGATCGGGGGCAACGGCTTCATCGGGTCGAGCCTGGTGGAGAAACTGCGTGACTCTGGTCACGGTGTTCGTGTCCTTGATCCAGGTCCGCCTCGCGCCGACATGGACTGGACGGACGTGGATTACCGCTTGGGCAGCCTGAGTGATACACGGGTGCTCACGGAAGCGGCCGAGGAAATGGGTTGCGTCTTTCATCTCGCGAGTTCGACGGTACCCGGCACGTCCAACCAGGACCCAGTCGCTGACGTGGAGAGCAATCTCGTCGGAACTCTTCGCCTGGTCCAGGCCATGGGGCATGCCAGCGTGCGGCGACTGGTGTTCTTCTCGTCCGGCGGCACCGTGTATGGCCATCCCCAGCAGTTACCGGTCCCTGAAACTCATCCCTTGCAACCCATCTCCTCCTACGGGGTGGTAAAGGTCGCGATCGAGAAATATCTGATGATGTACCACCGCCTAGGCGTGCTCGATCCACTGGTGCTGCGACCGTCGAATCCTTACGGTCCGAGACAATCGACGTCGGGCGTGCAGGGGGCCATCGGTGCATTCCTCGGACGCGCGATGGTCGACGATGGCGTGAAGATCTGGGGGGATGGCGAAACCGTGCGCGATTACATCTACGTTGATGATCTCGTGGATTTCGCGGCGGGTGCGGGCCTGAGCGGAGACTGCGGCATCTACAATGCGGGCAGTGGCATGGGCTGTTCACTCAACGGACTTTGCGAACTGATCAGGGAGATCACAGATCGTTCGATGCCGGCCCAATACCTGCCCTCACGTGACTTCGACGTCAGCAGGATCGTCCTGGACATCAGCGCCGCGTCCTCCCGCTTCGGATGGGTTCCAAAAACTTCCCTGCCTGTCGGAATCGCCCGAACGTGGCAGGCGCTCCAATCACGACAGTTCTCTTGAGGTTCACATGGTGCAAACAGTTGTCGAGACCCGGTTCGAGCAGGATGTGGAATGGCTGGATACCGTCATCCGCAGTCAGGAGTCGACGCAAGTCAGCCCACTCGGCGAGCGACTTCCGGATTTCCCGTCGGAAGAACTACAGCGAAACACGACAGGGTTGTCGGCTGAAGCGGCCTTGCGGCAAGCTCATGCATTCTGCGCCAATGCGCATGATGCGCTTCAACGTGCGGGACGGCCGCTGACCGCGCAATCGCAGGTGCTCGACTTCGGTTTCGGCTGGGGGCGCATTTCGCGGTTCTTCATGCGCGATGTGCCGCTTTCAGGAATCCATGGCATCGATGTCGATCCCGATTTCGTCGCAATCACGCGGGACCTCTTCGGTTCCGACCAATTCGCCGTGTGTCCGCCATTCCCGCCATCGGATTACCCTGACGGCAAGTTCGACTTGATCTACGCTTACTCGGTGTTTTCGCACCTCTCCGAACACGCCTGTCACGAATGGATGCGCGAGTTTCACCGCATTCTGAAGCCGGGCGGGGTTGTCGCGTTCACGACGCGACACGAAAGCTTCTTCGATTTTTGCGAGTGGGTGTCAACCCAGAAATCCGATAACACCTACTGGAACGCTCTTGGCCGGCTGTTCCCGGATATGGGAGAAGCGCGAGCCAGGTACCGGCGTGGCGAGATCGTGCACGCCTCGTCGCCTGGGGTGGGCGGGGGTGGTCCGCGCGATTCCAGCTTCTATGGGGAAACGTGGATTCCGGAGCAGTACGTCAGGAACGGGTTCGGTACGGGATTGGAGTTCGTGATGGGTTACTTCGACGCAGCCAAGTACGACCAAGCGTGCTTCGCCCTGCGTAAGCCTTAATGTTGGGACGCATGCCGATCGCAAGGTGGCGCCAGGTGTTGCAGTGGGCCCTGCTGGGCGTGCTCGCCTGGCAGCTGCTGGGCCTCGCTTCTTCCGCCGCCTCTCGGAACCTGTCGTTCGATGGCGGCATGAACCTGGAAGTGTCTAAGTCCATCGCCAACGGCTTGGGCCCCCGGGGGCGCTACGATGACGGTCCGTTGTACCCGCCGGGTGTGCAGAGCAAGGAGCCATTCTTCCTTGTTGGTGCAGCGGTGTTCGAGCTGGCAGGCGTGGGGCCGGTGCAGGCGCAAGCCACCAACTTCCTGTTTCTGTTACTGCTGACGCTGCTGGTTGTGCGAGTGGTCGCGAAGGTGAGCGATCTCGAGACCGGATTGCTGGCGGCGATCTTTGTTCTTGCGATGCCGCAGTTGCATTGGTACGGCCTGAGTGGTTACGGCGAGGTCGCTACCATGTGCTTCGGACTGGCTGCGCTGACAGTAATCGCCTGGCCCGAACGGCTGCACCCAGGAGCAATCGCGAGGCCTTGCGTGGCCGGCGCACTCGCCGGCCTGGCTGTTGCTACGAAGGTCGTCGGTGTGGTGCAACTCGCTGCCATTGCGCTGGTGCTGGCGTTGCGCGTCATGGCGGACGCCGACACTGGTTCGCGGATAAGGTCCCTTCTGCGTGCCGGTGTCGCATTCGCCGCGGGCGTGGCGCTACCTCTAGTTCTTATCGAGGCATGGCGCATGCACTGGCTCGGTCGGGAAGGCTACGCTCACTACTGGGCGTTCCAGCTAGACTCCATCCGGGCGCAGTCCGGCGCAGAGCCGCAGCTCGCCCAAGCGCCCATGCTGGACAAGGTGCCTATGCACTTCGCCGTGCTGGAGCGTGAATTCGGACGCGGAGCGTTAGCGACGTTTGGCCTTCTGCTGGTGCCCTTCGTCATGATCGCCGCACACCTGCGGAGTGCGCGCAGCCAGAACGGGACGTGGCGCTGGCTCGTTGTGGGGTTGATGCTGATCGCCTGCGCCTACTTGCCATGGTGGCTCGCCATCGTGCCGACCAACAAGGCGTGGGTTCGTTACCTCTACATCGCACTACTGGCGATGGCGCTGCTGGCGGCCATCGGAGCGATGGCGAGCGCTCGCGAAGCGATCATCGCGGGTGTCGGTAGGAGCAGCAACAATATCGCGCGTCGGCTCGCGCATGCGGTGCTCATCATGCTGGTTGGTGTGCTTTACCTGCCCTTTGTGGCACGTTCGCTACTTCCGCTCGCCTTCTCCCCCAACGCGGAAGTGCAGGCGACGCAGTATGCGGCGCGGCTGATTTCCTCTTTGCCGAAGGATCGCCAGGTGTTCGGCTACGGGTGGTATGCCGCGCCCGTCATTCAGCTCTATTCCGACCGCGCGTTCCTGGACCTTACCGACTGGCCCATCGGAAGGTTGCTGGGCAAGCCCGCGTATATCGTGTCCGACCGGGCGGAGCTTCAGGTCAAGCTCACCAGCCGTGTGCTGCAACGCTATCCCCATCGCATGCTGATGCGGCCAAATCCGTTCGCACAGGTCTATGAGGTCGACTTCGCGCACCCGCTCGACCCCTTCTCCAAGGCCGACGTGTCTGGCGCAGCACCTTATGTGGACTTCTCGAAGACCCCCACGTACCCGCTGGTGAGCGGGTACGAACCGTGGGAGCCGATGGGTGGCCGTTTTGTGGAATCGGACAGTGAGATCCTGCTGCGCTACAACGATCAGACCATGCTCTCGTTCACCGGCTACGCGGCGCTGCCGCGCTTTTATCTGCGGCCGGGGCCGCTACGGGGACGCGTGGTAATTGACGGATGTCCTGCCATGCCGTTCGGGTTCGAAGGAACGGGCTGGAAGAAGTTCGATTTCGTGCTGATCTGCAAACCGGAGAAGGGTGCCAGCGTCCGCATTCGCATTCTGCTGGACAACGTCTTCGATCTGCCTCTGCTCTACGACCGCCAGCGGGGATTCATGCTGCGCGAGGTGGGCTTCACGGGCTGAGAGCCCGTGAAACCACGAGTGTAGGCGGAGCGGTAATCAGGAGCCAATGACGATAGATCGGCCGTTGTCGCAGGAGAGGAACTGGCCGTTCTTCTGGAACACCGCATAGATGCGATACGTACCATCCGGCAGTGGACCCAGGTCGAGTTCGCTCAAGTAACCTGTCGCTGCCAATGCCGCATCGCCGCCGAGCAGCGTCTGCACGTCCTGGCGAGCGCCGCCGGTCTTGGCATTCGCCTTCCAGACTCGCTTGCTATCGACGTTGACGAAGCGGAGGTCGAACTCGGCGGGAGCCTGCTTCGTTTCCACGTCCGCCAGCCAGCCGCTGAAGCGGGTCGACTCGTCCTTCGAGACAGGCATCGGCGCGCCCGCGAATGCCGTGCCGTTGACGCGTTCCAGATTGCAACGAAGTCCTGGTACGAGAGCCACGCGACGCTGGTCGTAGGTGAGCTCGACGGGTGCCTCGACCAGCGGCGCACCGGCTGCAGGTGTTGCTGTCGAAGCCTGTCCGGCTTCCGGACTGAAGTCGGCGGGCGGCTGCGGCTCCTTGCAAGCCGACAACCCGCACGCAGCGGCGAAGATCGACAAGGCCAAGGCGCGACGGACGTGGATCATCATTGAAAACCCTTTTTTGGAGGTTGAGGGGCGAGATCACCGCATGAGCGCGGTCGAAAATCGTCGTGATAACAGGGCATTTGCCCGCTTGCCGAGTCGCATGCCCGGGAGTTCGACAAGGCGGTAAGTGAGTTCCGACATCGCAACCACGGCCGCCGTAGTCAGCAGCAGGCACGCAAGGTAAGCAGCCGTCGTGCCGGGCGATCTCGCGTAGATCCAGGCATACGCGGGCGCCAGCAGATAGACGACTGTGGGGTGGTTAAGATACATCGAGTAGCTGATGCGCCCGAAGTAGCGCGTAACCGTGTTGACGACCAGTGTCACCGGCGCCCAGCCTAGGCCGAGCAGCAGAAGCAGGAACAAAATGGCCTGCCAGTAATACGCATCACCGAACAGGGGCGGCAACCATCCGTTTATCAGCGCCACGAACACCGCGGCTGCGAGCGTAACCAGCGCAAGTCCCACCTCACGTGGGCACTGGCGGAACTCCCCTCCGGGCAGGAGGACATGGTAGGCGAGGGCACCGCATGCAAACACGGGCAGGTGACGGAGAAAGCTCCATTGCTGAAACAACTCTCGTGTGCGCGCTTCCATCGGAAAATAGGGCAACAGGCCTTGTATCGCCACCCAGCCAATCCATAGACCCAGCGCCAGCGCGATCGCCTGCCATTTGTCTCGGGCGTAGAGGTAGTAAACAGGGAAGACGGCGTAGAACAGCATCTCGATGCCAATGGTCCAGCTTGCCCAGACGAAGCCCTCCTGTCCCTGTGGCACGAGGTTGAACACAAACGCGGCGCTCGAAGCGATCTCGAGCAGGCCGTGCCCAACGTTGAACAGCCATTGGTCGCGGAGCAGCGATAGCGCGATCCAGAGGTAGAAGAGTGGCGCGATGCGGAAGAAGCGGTGCACGAAGAAGCTGACCCAAGGCTTGGGTTCCCTAAGGCGCAGGGGCATCGTGTAATAGAGCGAAAAGGCGCTGACGACGAAGAAAAGAGTGACGCCCATGCCGCCGTTATGAGCGATCAGATTCGCCCAATGCGGTACGGGCAGGTCCGGCTCAGGCAGCAGCGCCATGTGGTAGATCACCACGTAGAAGGCGGCCAGCCCGCGCAAGGCATCCAGAAAATCCAGTCGGATAAGCTTCACCGGCGGGGAGTGAAGCACTTCTGTCTTCATGCGCTGCGCTGCTCCGTTTCGCCCGGCTGCCGGAGTTCGAGCCGGTACAGCCGCAGGTGGATCTTTTCCATCAATTTGCGGTTTGCCGTGATCATATCGGCAAGCAGGGCGATCATGAACATCAGCGCCCCGAGGATGATGGCCAGCGTCCCGAACACCACCGACTGAACGTGGCCTGCGCCATCGTCCAACACGAAATAGAAGTAGAGGAACCGGGCGATTGCCAATGAACCAACACCGGTCAGCAGAAGCCCCGGCCAGAAGAAGAACGCCACGGGCCGGTAGATCACGAAAATCCGCAGGATGGTAACGAGAGACCTGCGCACGTAGCTGGAAATGCTCTTCACCAGTCGCGAAGGACGCAAGTCCGGGTTGGTGCGGATGCCAACCGAAATCACGCGCAGGTTGCTGACCCCCGCCTGGATGATCGTTTCCAGCGTGTAGGTGTAAGCATTGAATACGTTCAGACGCATCGCCGCATCTTTCGAGATCGCCCGGAATCCACTCGGCGCGTCGGCGACTTCGGTCCTGCTTGCGACCCGGACAGCCCAACTGCCCAAACGCTGAAGCTTCTTCTTCACCCACGAGAAGTGTTCGGTATCGTCGATGGGGCGCGCACCGATCACCATATCGGCTTCACCACACAGCAGTGGTGCCGTGAGTAGGGGAATGTCCCCGGCGTCGTACTGATTGTCCGCATCGGTGTTCACGATCACGTCCGCCCCCAGCCTGAGGCTTGCTTCCAGACCCGTCATGAACGCCGTCGCGAGCCCGCGATTCACGGGATGCCGGACGACGTGATCGACGCCGAGCTGGCGCGCCAGCTCGGCGGTGCCGTCAGTGGATCCGTCGTCGATCACGAGCCATTCGACTGTGTCGAAGCCCGGGACTGAGCGCGGGAGCGCGCCGATGGCGACGGCGAGCGTGCCAGCCTCATTGAGGCAGGGAATCTGAATGACCAGCTTCATGATTGCGACGCCACCACGACGAGGTTCACCGACGGATTCGCATCCTTCGCGATCCTGATGTCCGAAACGCCGAACGGATACGACTGTTCCGGTCCTTTCGCGATCCCCGGGCCCCGCAGCCGGTGGACCGTGTTGAGCGCGGCAACTCGCCAGCGGTCCGGCATCAACGGCAGAGTGAACGGCAGCGACAGCCACTTCACTCTGCGGCAGCGGTCCAGTTCCACCTTCAGCAACTCACGTGTGGCCGTCATCCCCATGACCGAGACGTTACGGAAATGCCGCGAAACCACTCGAGACAGCTCGGTGCGCGAGTACTCGTGGACGTGCCACCTGTTCCAGGGTCGCTGGAACGGCAAAAGCCGCGTACTCCGATCGGGCGTCGCGAGAACCAGCCGGCCACCAGGAACCAGCACTCGGCGGATCTCTTTCAGGTAGTTGTCTACATCGCGAACATGTTCGAGAACCTGAAAGGAGAGAACGGTGTCGAAACTCGCATCCGCAAAGGGCAGCCGAGCATCGGGCTCGATCCGCTGGAACTCGAGGTTTGCACCGCCGAACTTTTGGCGAGCGTAGGAGATCGCGTCTTCCGCGACATCCACGCCGACGACCTTGGCAGCCGTCCGCGCGATCTGCGCGGAGCCGTAGCCGCTGCCGCAACCGAAGTCGAGCACGCGTAGCCCGCGAGTATGCTGCTCGGCGAACTCATAAGTCGCTACGTGCATCAGGTAGATGGCGTAATCCTCAAGGGACGCCTTGTAGCGGTCGAGGATCATGCGTTCGCCGGTGGGTTCGAGGTTCATGGGCTC
>Ga0307411_10000200_pt1 | contig 19435 bp, 12 predicted proteins | sample DK1Ometagenome_2_FD_203712 | JGI IMG/M metagenome (GOLD analysis project Ga0307411, IMG submission 203712) | Maize rhizosphere microbial communities from greenhouse at UC Davis, California, United States - DK15-O-1 | ecosystem: Host-associated > Plants > Roots > Rhizosphere > Soil | place: USA...
AAACCCGCGTAGCCGGCACACGAGGCTTTCGAGCTTGGAATAGGAGTTCGATGATGCGATCCAGGGCGACAATTGCCGCTCTCACTCTGTGGGCTGTCAGCCCACTTCCCGCCGTCTCGCAGCAATCGCCTGCGGAGAAGCCCACCGCGCGCGCCGAGGTGTTGGTGCTCGGTGTCTACCACATGTCCAACCCGGGACGGGACGTCGTCAACATGCAGGCCGACGATGTCCTCGCGCCCAAACGGCAAGCCGAGATCGCGGAAGTCATCGCGGTCCTTAAGAAGTTCCATCCCACGAAGATCGCGGTGGAAGCGGGGTTCGACGACGACGCCATCTCCAAGCGCTACGGCGACTACCTGGCTGGGAAGCATGAACTCAGCCGTAACGAAACCGAGCAGATCGGCTTCCGCCTCGCCAGGGAGCTCGGCCGGAAAGCGGTGTACCCGGTGGATGCTGACGGCGAGTTCCCGTTCCCGCGCCTCGTCGACTACGCCAAGGCGCGCGGCCGCACGAAGGAGTTCGACGCGTTGATGGGCGAAATTGGTGACAGGGTAAAAGCCACGAACGCGTATCTCGCCTCCCACACCGTGCTCGAGACGCTGCTCTACATGAACTCCGACGATCACGTCGCCGAAGACGTGGGCTTCTACTACCGGCAGGCACACCTCGGCGAGCCATGGAATTGGGCCGGCGCCGACCTAGTCTCCGACTGGTTCCGGCGCAACATGCGGATCTACAGCAACGTCCTACAGCTCGCCGACTCTCCAAACGACCGCGTGCTGGTCATCTTCGGTGCCGGACACCTCGGCTGGCTACAACACAACTTCGCCAGCGACCCCACCGTACGCTTGCGCAAGCTCGCCGAGTTCGCGAAGTAACGCCGCCAACTACTGCAAGCAGCTGACGGGGCTTACCGCCCCGCCCCCGCCGCGAACGCCCTCGTCCCGCCGAGCGCCCGATACACGGCGATCAGCCCCGTGGTCGCCTCCGTCCGCCCCAGCGCCAGCTCGTCCTGCCGGTCGAGCAGTGTCCGCTCTGCGTCGAGGACCTGCAGGAAGTCCGACGCGCCCTCCGCGTACCGCAGCCGCGCGAGTTCCGCTGCGCGCTCACTCGCCGCTGCGGCCTCCTCGAGGTGCCGGAGCCGCTCCCGCGACTTACGATACGTGATCAGCGACGTCTCCACCTCCTCGAGCGACCGAAGGACTGTCTGCTCGTACCGCGCTCTGGCAACGGCCTCCCCGGCGCGGGCCGCGTCCACTCCTGCCCGCACGCGGCCGATGTCGAGCGCGGGCCAGGACACCACCGGCCCAAACGTGTACCGGGGTGTCCCGCTGTTGCCCAGCGACTCGAAGGTGTTCCCGGTGTAGCCCGCCGACCCTCCGATCGCGAACCGCGGCAGATAGTCGGCCTTCGCCGCGCCGACGAACGCCGAGCTGGCGGCGAGCTGTCGCTCCGCGCTCCGCACGTCAGGCCGCTGGCGGACGACAGAGTCCAATGTCGCGACCGTCGGGGCGTCAGGTAGCACCACCGGCGGAGCGCTCGCGGCGAGCTCGGGTGCGACGGTGGCGGGGGGACGCCCGGCGAGCACGGCGATTCGGTACTGCGCCGCCGCGATCCTCGCCTCCAGCGTGGGGATGACCGCGAGCGTGGCGCTGAGCTGCGACTGCGCCCGCTCCGAGTCGAGCGCCGTCCCACGGCCGGCCTCGAGACGCTGCTTCGTCAGCTCGAGCGTGCCGCGTTGGTTCGCGGCATTCCGCTCAGCGACCGCGAGGCGCTCTTGCGCCCCTCTCAGCTCGAAGTACGCGCTCGCGACCTGCGCGGACACCAGCACCCGCACGTCCCGCAGGCCTTCGTCCGCGGCCGAGGCAAGCTCTCCTTGCCCACGCAGCGAGCGGCGGAGGCGGCCGAAGACGTCCACCTCCCAGGACGCTCGGAGCCCCGCGTCCCACAGGTCCTGCTCGGGGAGCCGGCCGATCGCGCCTGGCACCAGCGGACTCGCCGTCTGCTGGCGCGAGTACCCTCCGACTGCGGTGACGGAGGGCACCAGATCGAGCGCGGCCCTGACCCTCGCCGCGCGCGCGCCGCTCACCGCCGCGCTCGCCACTTCCACGTCCTGATTGGCGCGGAGCGCATCGCCCACCAGCCGCGCCAGCGTCGTATCGCCGAGCGCTTCCCAGAACTCCACCGTGGGCGGGACGTTCCCATCGACGCCGCGCGTCTCACCGACGCGTGCCCGCTGGCTGAACGTCGTCGGCTCCTGGCTCAGGGCAATCGCGGGAGCCCCGAGCGCCAGCGCCAGCACCCACGCCGTTCCTTGCATGTGGTTCCTCATGCGACTGCCACCTCGGGCGCGAACGCCCCGTCCGTGTTGTCATCGTAGGCGCTCTCCTCCGCTTCCGCCGCCGGCCGATGCTGGGCCGCGATGAGCGAGTAGAACACCGGCACGACGAAGAGCGTGAACACCGTACCGATCGTCATCCCCGCGACCAGCACCGTCCCGATGCTGTTCCTCGCCTCCGATCCGGGCCCGGACACGAGCACGAGCGGGAAGTGCCCGAGGACCGTAGCGGCCGAGGTCATGAGCACCGGCCGGAGCCGCGTCAGCGACGCCTCGCGCAGGGCCGCGATCTTCTCCAGGCCGCGCGCCTGCAGGGTGTTCGCGAACTGCACGATCAGGATTCCGTTCTTGGCGATCAGGCCCACCAGCGTGATCAGCCCGACCTGCGAGTAGATGTTGATCGTGGTGAGGTCGAGGAAGCTGAAGACCAGCGCGCCGGAGATGGCCAGCGGGACGGACCCGAGGAGCACGATCAGCGGGTCGCGGAAGCTCTGGAACTGCGCGGCGAGCACCAAGTAGATCAGCACCACGGCGAACGCCAGCGTCACGGTGAGCGCCGCGCCCTCGCGGCGGATCTGCCGGGACTCCCCGGCGTAGTCGATCACGACGCCTTGCCCGCCGGCCGCGGCGGCCGCCTCCTCGAGCACCCGCAGCCCTTCCTCCTTGGTGACGCCGGGCTGGACGCCGCCGAAGATCCGCACCGCGTTGCGCTGCTGGAAGCGATTCAGTGTGCGCGGCGCGGTGCTCGTCTCGATGCGCGTGAACGTCGACACCGGCACCAGCTCGCCGCTTGGCGTCTTGATCTTCAGGTCGAGCAGCGGATCGACCGTTGCCCGGTCCTCGTCGCCGATCTGCGGGATGACCTTGTAGCTCCGGTCGAAGAAGTTGAACCGGTTCACGTACCCGCCGCCGAGCAGCGTGCCGAGCTCCTGGCCCACGCTGGCGAGGTCGAGCCCGAGGTCGGCCACGCGCTCGCGATCGATCACCACCCGCGCCTCCGGCAGATCGATCTTCAGGTCGGAGTCGACGTACAGGAACTTGCCGCTCTGCCAGCCGGCCCCGACCACCGCGCCGACTGTCTCCAGCATCTGCTCCGGCGGCGCGTCGCTCTGCAGCACCAGCTCGACGTCGTACAGTCCGGGCGTGGGCAGCGGCGGGTCGAGCCTGGGGAAAATGCGCAGGCCGGGGATCTGGGACACGGCGCCGAACACCTCGCCGTACATCTCCTCGGTCGAGCGCTCGCGCTCCTTCCAGTTCTTGGTGACCATGCCCCCGAAGCCGCCCCAGTTCGCGGTCAGCGACCACATGAACTTCGTCTCCGGGAACCCCGTGATCGCGTCGACGACCTGGCGCGATGCGCGGTTGGAGGCGACGAGCGACGCGTCGGGCGACGCCTCCATGAACAGGAAGATGTGGCTCTGGTCCTCGACCGGCGCGAGCTCGCGCTTCGAGTAGGTGTACAGCGGCCAGGCCGAGACCGCGACCAGGAGCGCCCCGGCGACGACGCTCCAGCGCATCTGCAGCGCGCCGTCGAGCAGCTTCGCGTACCGATCGCGCACGGCGTCGAAACCCCGGTTGACGAGCGCGGTGAGTCGCCCCTCGCGGCCGTGCTCGTGCACGAACCGCGAGCTCATCATGGGCGAGAGCGTGACCGCGACGATCCCGGACAGGACGACGGCGGCCGCGAGGGTGATCGCGAACTCGAGGAAGAGCGAGCCGGTGAGCCCGCCCTGGAAGCCGATCGGCGCATAGACGGCAGCCAGGGTAATCGTCATGGCGATGATCGGACCCACGAGCTCGCGCGCCCCGATCAGGGCCGCCTCGATGCGCGTCTTCCCCAGGCGCACGTGTCGCTCCACGTTCTCGACGACGACGATCGCGTCGTCGACCACCAGGCCCACCGACAGCACGATGGCCAGGATCGTCAGGAGGTTGAGGCTGAAGCCGAACGCGTACATCACGGCGGCCGACCCGATGAGCGACACCGGCATGGCGACCAGCGGCACCAGCGCGGTGCGCACGGACCCCATGAACAGGAAGACCACCAGGCCGACGATCAGAATCGTCTCGGTGAGCGTCTTCGTGATCTCCGTGAGGGCGTCCTCCATGAACACGGTCCCATCGTACGCGAGCTGCATGTCGATGTCCGCGGGGAGCGTCGGCCGGATCCGCTCCATCTCCGCCCGCAGTCGGTGCGCGACGTCGATCTCGTTCGTGCCGACGAGCGGCCACACTCCCAGATAGACGGCCTCGTCGCCGCTGTACTTGGCGACCATGCTGGCCTCCTCGGCCCCGAGCTCGACCCGCGCCACGTCGCTCAGGCGCACGATCGCGCCTCCGCGGTCGGCCACGATCAGGTCGTTGAACTCGTCGACGGAGCGCAGGTCCGTGTTCGCCAGCAGGTTGACCTGCACGAGGTTTCCCTTCGTCTGACCGACCGCGGCGAGGTAGTTGTTGCGGCGCAGCGCGGCCTGCACGTCGCCAGGTGAGAGGCCGACCGCGGCGAGCCGATCCGGGTCGATCCACACGCGCATGGCGAGCTGCCGCGCGCCCTCGAAGCTGACGCGCTGCACGCCCGGCAGCGTCGAGAGCTGCGGCTGGAGCGTGCGCGCGAGCCAGTCGGTGATCGCGGGGACGTCCCGCTCGGCGGACGAGAAGCTCAGGTAGAATGTGGCGTACGGGCGGTCGGCTCGCTGCACCTCGACCGCCGGGGGCTCGGCCTCGGACGGCAGCTCGGCGCGAACCTGCTGCAGCCGCGCGGTGACCTCGGCCAGCGCCGCCGTACTGTTGTGGTTGAGCTTCAGGCGGACGGTCACCGTGCTGACGCCCGCCCGGCTGGTCGACTCGATGTGGTCCACCCCGCCGATCGCCGAGACGGCTCGCTCGATCGGCGTGGTGAGAAAGCCGCGCACAGTCTCGGCGCTCGCGCCGTAGTAGACCGTCGTGATCACGACCGAGGAGCTCTCGAGCTTGGGGTATTGCTGCACTGGGAGCGTCGACAGCGCCCGCCATCCGACGAGGACGATGACGAGGTTGACGACGATCGCCAGCACCGGGTGCTTGATGAAGACGTCGGTGAACGAGGAGCGCATGGTGTGGTCTCCGTATCAGCGGGCGCCGACTTGCTCGGCCGCCGCGCCCGCGGGCGCCCTGGCGACCGTCACCAGCGCCGACTCGCGTAGCTTGAAGGATCCCGATGCGGCGACCTGCTCGCCGGCGGAGAGGCCGGCGAGCACCACAATGTCGTCGCCGATCACCGGCCCGGCGCTCACCTGCCGCAGGTGGGCGCGGGTCTTCCCGTCCTTGCCGGCAGCGAGGACGAAGACGTGGTCTCCGCCCGGTCCCTTGCGGAGGGCACTCACGGGCACGACGACCGCCGTCCGCGACGGCCCGACGGGAACCTGGACGCGTACCGACGCCCCGGGGGCGGGGGCGTGGCCGGCGTGCTCGATGCGGGCGCGCACCATCGCGTTGCGGGTCGTGGGGTCGACGCGTGCGTCGATCGCGGCGATGCTGGCCGTGATCGGCGCGGAATCGCCGCCCGCGAAGACGCGCACCCGCTCACCGTCGCGCAGTCCGGCGGCGACGGACTGCGCCACAGCGAAGTCCACGTGCGCCGCCTCGTCGACGCCCTGCAGCGTCGTGAGCTGCGTGCCCGTCTCCAGGAACTGGCCGACGTGCACATCCGCGATGCCCACCCGGGCGCGGAATGGCGCCCGGATCGTCTTCCGGGCGATGATCGCCTTGGTGCGCGCGATCTGCGCGAGCGCGATGTCGCGCTCGGCCCGCGCGTTGTCGAGCTCGATCTCGGACGCGGCGCGGCGCTGCGCCATGCGCTCGGTCCGCGCCAACAGCGTCCGCGCGAGTTCGGCCTGTGCTTCCTGGGCCCTCAGCTCGGCTTCCTCGACGGAGACGTCGAGGGCGACGAGGACAGTGCCCGCCCCGACGACCTGGCCGGGTCTCAACATCACGTGCTGAACGGTGCCCGGCACCTCGTTGCGGAGGGTGATCGAGCGCAGAGCGAGAACCGTCCCGATAGACGTCGTCGTCGGCCGGTGCTCGCGCTCGGTCGCGACGGCAGCGGCGACCGTCTCCACCGGCTCCGGCTGATTCGCGGCGGCCGCGTCGGCTTCCTGGGCGGCCGCGTACTTCCACGCGGCGAGAAGGCCGCCCGTCGCGGCGATCGTCGCGAGCAGCGCGACGGAACTGATCCAACGGCGAGTAACAGGGTAGGTGCGACTCATGGGAAATCACCTCTTGCGCGAACGCGCGGTGTGTTGCGACGAGCGTCGGTCAACGATGCCGTGGCGGCCCGGGATCTCCCGGGCCACCTCCCCTGCGCCGCCAGCGTGGCCCGGCGCTGTCAGTGGAACTCTTCGTCGTACCGCGTCCTCCCGAGCAGCGGCGGGGCGCCGGCGGCGCACGTTTCGGGAGTGAGTGCGAGTAGCGAGATCAGAAGTGGTCAGCAGCCGTCAGAAGCGGACGGTCAGACCCGCGGCGAGCGTGACGTCGTTGCGCGTCTTGGTGTCGCCGCCGGAGAGGGGCTCGAATTGAGATACGTAATCGCGTGCCTCGAACCGGACACCGGTGCGCCCGAACCCGAGCTCGGCGCCGAGCGCGCCGTAGCCGGCGACGTTGGTCTTGGAGTCGACGTCGAGGTCGCGGTAGTCGTACGTGCGCCCGCCCACGCCGATGCCGGCGAAGGGCGTGAAGTCCCACGCGCCGGCGCTGGACGCGAACCACGAGGGCGCGCGCACCTCGGCGCCGAGGTCGTACTGGTACAGATCGAGCGTCTGGTCGCCATCCGCGATGCGGTCCTTGCTCGGCGCCCACCCCAAGGTGCCGGTGACCGCGAGCTGCGGGAGGATGCGGTACGACGCCTGCGCGCCGACGAGGACCGCATCCTTGAGGAGGTCACGCTGGTCCCCGGTCGGGATGTAGGCGCCGGCGTACGGCCGGACCTCGAAGCCGAGCCCGGGGGAGGACGCGATACCTTGCGCCTTGGCGTCCGTCGCCGCGAGGGCGCCGGAGAGGGCGATCACCGCAAGCGCCGCGAGGCGGGCGCGATAGCTCGAGAAAGTGTTGCCGGACATGCGAGTGAACCTCACTGAAGAGCTGTGAACAGCTGTGGTGCGCCGCGCCTCCGACTGCCGGTCCTGAGGAGTGCGCGATGGATGCTGCGGGTCAGGTCCCCGCCCGGTCCGGCTCTGCCGCGCGGGCCCACGCGGTCGAGCCGGGAGATCTCGAATCGGCCGACATCCAACGGACGGAACACTTGATGCGTATCCTTACTGGAGGACGGAACCGATCGGTAACATCGCGATGTTACCGATCAGTAACACGTACGTCGGGTGGGGAGTTCCCGGTTTCAGATTTGGAGGACGAAGAGCTGACATGAAACGAGCGCCACGACTTCCACCGCGGCAGCGGATCCTCGACGCGGCCGACGATCTCTTCCGTCGGTACGGGATTCGTGGCGTCGGTGTGGAGGCCATCGCCGAGACGGCCGAGACGAACAAGATGACGCTCTACCGGCACTTCGCCTCGAAGGACGAGCTCGTCGCCGAGTGGGTCCGCGGCATCGTGGACCAGAAGGAGGCGGAGTGGGGCGACATCGCCGCCCAGCACCCGGGCGACCCGCAGGCGCAGCTCGTCGACTGGAGCCGCCGCGTGGCGAAGAAGTTCGCCGAGATGGAGGAGCGCGGGTCGACGCTCGGCAACGCGCTGGCCGAGCTTCCCGAGCCCGATCACCCGGCGCGCCGGGTGATCGACGCCCACCGCGTCCGCGAGCACGAGCGCATCCGGCGCGTCTGCCGGGAGGCGGGATTCCCGGAGCCCGAGCTCGCCGCCGACCAGTTCTACTTCCTGCTGGAGGGCGCCAAGGCGTGCGTGCAGTGCATCGGGCTGAAGCGCGTCGGCGAGCACCTGATGCGCTCGGTCGACGCGCTCGTCGCGGCTCACAGGCGGCGCGCTGGCGACCGGGCGGCGGCCACCAACGAGTGACGGGGGACGTCCACGCGGAGCGTTGCGTTCCCCGGCGGGCGTGCTCGCCGGGCGGGGTCGCCTAACGCGACTGGGCCGGGTCTCCCCCGCTGTCGCTCCCCGGCCGTGCCCTTTCAGCTTTCGGCCGGCCGGCGTATTGATGGAGTGGGCGCGGTCGGCCGGCGACCGGTGGGGGTAGGGCGCGGGCTCTCGCGAACGGAAGAGGCGACAGGGAATGCACTGGGCGGTCGATCCTTCGGTCACCCCCGCGGGGGAGCTGGCGCCACCGCGAGACGTGACGGCGTGGCCCGACGAATGGCTGATGGAGGCGGTGCGGCGCGATCCGCCGGACGAGGCGGCGCTCGACGCGCTGGCGGGCCGCCACTGGAAGGCGCTGTTCGGTCGCTGCCAGCTCCTGACGCTCGATCGGGACGAGGCGAGCGATCTCGCCCAGGAGGCGTGGTGCCGGGTTCTGCGGGCGCGTCACTCGCTGAAGCCGGACGGAAACTTCCCGGGCTATCTCGCGACGATCGCCACGAACGTCTGGCGCGACCGCCAGCGGTCGGCGCGGCGGGCGGGGCCGATGCCGGAGAGCCGGATGGCGTCGCTCGACGCGACGCTGTCGGAAGAGGAAGGGGACGGCCTGTCACCACTCCTGGTGCGGGCGGGGTTCGATCCGCCCGCGCGGTTGGACGTGCTGCCGCAAGTCGGCGGCGACGTGCTGGCGCGGACCATCGTCGAAGGGAAAAGACCCTAAAGACCCCAAAGACCCTACCGGCCGCGCAGCGAGCGGGCGTATTGTCCCGGCGTCTCGCCGAAGGCCTGGCGGAAGACGCGCGTGAAGTGCGACTGATCCGCGAAGCCGGCGTCGAGCGCGATCACGGCGAGCGGGCGCTTGGCGCTCGCCACCTCGGTGCGTGCCCGCTGGATGCGGCGCTGCCTGACGTAGTTGGAGATGGTCGCGCCGTGATGCCGGCGGAAGGTGCGCAGCAGGTGCGTCGGGTGAACGCCGGCGAGCACCGCCAGCGCATCGACGGACGGCGGCGACGCGACGGACGCCTCGATGGCGTCCTCCACGCTGCGGAGCCAGCGCGGGCGCGTACGCGCGCCGTCCACGCGGAGGCGCGCCAGGTCGGCGACCATGAGGATCATGGCGCCCTCGATGGCCAGGCTCGACACGGCGTCCGGCCGGCGCACCTCGGTTCGGACGCGCGCCGCCCACGCGGCGGCCGTATGACTGTGCACGATCTGCGCGGTCTCGGGCAAGGGCGGGCCGCCGTCCGCGACGCGGGCGAGCCAGGCGTGTGCGAACTGCATGTTGAACCAGCGCCCGGGGCTCCCGAAGCGGTACCCGTGGGGCGCGTACGCCGGGGTGAACAGCAGATCCTGCGCTCCGACAGCGCGGGTGCGGGTGCCGACTTCCTCCTCCCCGTCGCCCGCCAGGACCAGACTGACCACCGGCTCGACATGCACGTGACGGGGGATGACCAGCCCGGCGGAGTAGCTGCCTTCGTGGATCTCGACTTCGCCGTGCCCGTGCACGTGGATGGGTGGGCCGACGAAGCGGTCGAGTGCGACCGGCGTGTCCGTCGAACGCGGTGGACGCATTGCAGCGCTCCGGCGCACGGGAGTCGTGCCGCGGGCTACCTGCAGGTAGCCAGTCCAACAGTACGGGCTCCGCGCTCCACCGCACAAGAGAGAGCCGACTGATCGAGCTTCCCCTCGAGCTGCGCTCGACGTTTGTACCAAAACGCCGTTCCGGTGCTATAGCCGCCGCTGGCGACCCGGTAGACTCGACGCCGTCAACAGCGCACGACCCGGCAGTACACTCGAGCTCGAGGCGACGACCATGTCTACCCAATCGACCACCCGCACGTGCGCGCCCTGCGCCGGCACGTCCTGCACCGGCACGTCGTCCGCCTGTGGTTGCCAGGAGCGCGGCGCGGGCGGACAGGCCACCCTGCATGGCTCCGGCCGCCTCCTCGCTCCGCTCCGCATCGCTGCCGTCCTGCTCCTCGTTACCGCGTCGGCGCTCGCGCCGGCGATCGCGCGGGGACAGGCGCTCGACGCCGTCGCGCCCGACGCCCGCATCCGCGTCGACCTCGTCACCGCGGAGCGCTCCCGGTTCGGGCGCGAGCGCGCACAGTCGGTGGTCGGCACCCTCGCGGCGGTGCGCGCCGACACGGTGCTGCTGGTGGTCGGGGCGAGCGCCGACCCGCTCCGCCTTCCCCGCACGGCGATCCGCGCCGCCTACATGAGCCGCGGGCGCCCACCCCGGTGGCAGGCGGCGCTGCGCGGCGCAATCGCTCCGGCAGTGATCGGGGCCGCGCTCAGCGCCCTCACGATGACGGTTCACCGGAAAGCTGGCGACCCGACCCCGGCACAAGCCGCGGGCTCGAGCGCTGCCTGGGGTGCGCTGTCCGGCGCCGCGCTCGGCGCCTGGTCGCCGAAGGAGCGCTGGCACCGCCTCTCCTCGCCGCTCTCACCGGCGTCGGCAATTCAGCCGCTTCGTTCAAGACCATCACCGAGGCGGTGACTATCCTCGAGCCACGCTCTCGCCACAGGGCACTTCCCTCGTGCGACCACCAACGACCCGAGGTTCCCGCCATGCCGCTCGCCATTCGCCACCGCGACGACCGCGTGCCCGAGCTGACGCCGCTGCCTGGCCTCGCCGTCCGACGCGAGGCGGACGCCACCCGTATGGCGGCGTTGCAAGGCCGGACCGAAGGGGAGATGGCCGGCCGGTTTGCCGCCGGCCACCGCGCCTACGTCGCCTGGTACGAGGGCGAGCCGGCGGCGTGGGGGTGGGTCGCCACCCGGTCCGCCCACATCGGGGAGCTGGACTCGACGTTTCTCATTCCGAGCGGGGAGCGCTACCTCTGGAACTTCGTCACCCTGAAGGCGCACCGCGGGCTGGGGATCTACCCTCGATTGCTCGACGCGATCGTGCGCGCCGAGTCCGGCGAGGCCGAGCGGTTCTGGGTCGCGTACGCGCCCGAAAACCACGCCTCCGGCGCCGGGATCCGCAAGGCGGGCTTCGCCGCCGTGGCGGAGCTCTCCTTCGACGCGGCGGGCCGGCCGGCGGTGCGAGCCATGGCCCAGGATGGCGGCGCCGCGGCCACGCGCGTGCTCGGGCTGCCCGAGGCGCGCGAGCCCCTCGCGCCCTGCTGGCGTTGCGCGCGCGCCGGGAGGGGCACGATGTTCTGCGCCCCCGGGAGCTGCCAATGCGACTACCAGCGCCCCGAGGTCGTGTGCGCCGCGTGACTGCGATCGACGCGCAGTGAAGTGAAGTACGGTTGGCGTGCCCGGGCCGCTCGCGGCGCCTCGTACGGCGCACTGAGCCAGGAACATCGGCTCGGTGCTCTTCCCGCCGGCCTTCCGAGGGGCGCACGGCGGGGGTATGGTGCAGTACGCGGGCTCCCCGCACCAGCCCCGCGCGCGTCACTCGCGAACACAACCCCAGCGTTACTGGCGGCGTATCCCGGCTTCCCGGGCCGCGCCGCCGTGCCGTTTTCCCCATCCGCGAGTTACGAACCTCCGTTCCCGCTGACACCGGTTGCCTCGGCGCGGGTCGGCAACGCACTGACGGCCGCCGTGCGCACGCACGACGCCGCGATGCGCGAGCTTCAGGCTGCCATCGCAGTGTGCGTCGCCGAGCTCCACGTCCTGGGAATGCGGCCCGAGGTGGCGCTCGTCACCATGGAGGCGTTCGTGCGGCACACGGCCACGACGCACCCGCCGCCGGGTCATGCGCCGTCGCGCGGCGCGGCCGACGCGCTCCTGGACGACGTCGCCCACTGGTGCATCGACAGCTACTTCCGACCCGACCCCGGACCGAGCGCGCCGCCGGCCTCGCCCGCCACCGCGCCACCGGCGACCGACTCAGTCGAGGAGCGAGGCTCGCTAGGCTGAGGCGCTGGAGCCACTGGGCTCGGCGGTCACGTCGCTGATCACCACACGCGCAGACGCGGTTCGTCCGTCTGGCACGTATTGATACTCTGGTGCGTCGGGCTCCCCCGCCGACCCTGCGGTTCGCTCACCAGCCCGCAGTGCTCGCACCTCGAGCGCACCGCGCTCGTCCTCTGGCGCTTCTGGCGACGCCTCTCGGCCCGAGGCGCCTAATGTCTATCGCTCCGAACGGCCTCACCGACGGGAGCGCTCCATTCTCCGATGCTGCCCGCCGGGCCCTCACCACCGCCGGCGCCACGTACCGCGCGTCGGTCGCGGCACTCGGCGAGGCGATCTGCGCCTACGTTGAGGATCTTGAGCGGGAGGGCGCGCAGCCCGACGACATCGCGGACTCGGTCCGCAGCTTCGTCGCCGACCTGCGCGCCTCCGACCCGGATGCCGCTGCCCCGACCTGGGTGCACGACGCGCTCCTCGATCGGCTCGTGGCCGAGTGCCGCGAGCTCGAGGCGGGCACGCCCTAGAGGCTGCGAACCGCCGCGCACCCGGGCATCCAGGCCGGAGCGGTGCGTGGCGGCCTCCTCAACCTCGTTCCGTCCGGTCGGATCGGTCGATTCGTTCGATTCGTTCGCCGGCCGAATTCGTCTGCCGTTCGTGCCCCCGGGGCTCGATCACGACGTGGTGCCGGGCACCGTCGTCGATGAGCGGGACCGCTCGGCCGTCGAGCTCCTGCCCGTCGAGGGTCACCGCGACCGCATCGCCGTCGAGACGGGCGGGGTTCCGCACGACGACGGCATAGACGCTTCGACCGTAGCGGTACTCGATCGAGAACTCCCGCCAGGTGGCCGGGACGCGCGGATTGACGGCCAGCGTGTCGCCGTGCTTCGTGACGCCGAGGATGGCCTCCACGCCCACTCGGTACATCCAGCTCGCCGAGCCCGTGTACCACGTCCACCCGCCGCGTCCGAGTTGCCCTGCCGCGGTGTACACGTCGGCAGCGACGACGTACGGCTCCACCTTGTACGTGTCGACCTCCGCTGGTGTGCGGGCGTGCGTGAGCGGGTTGATCATCTGGAAGAGCTCGAAGGCGCGGTCGCCGTCGCCACGGAGGGCCGTCGCCAATACCGCCCACAGCGCCGCGTGCGTGTACTGCGCGCCGTTCTCGCGGACGCCGGGCAGGTACCCCTTGATGTACCCAGGGTCGTGCGGCGTCTTGTCGAAGGGCGGGGTGAGCAGCATGAGCAGCCGCGCATCGTCGCGCACGAGGTGACGCTCGAGCGACTGCATCGCGCGCTGCCGCCGCGAGGGCTCTCCGGCGCCCGAGATCACGCTCCAGCTCTGCGCGATCGCGTCGATGCGGCACTCGTCATTCGCCGCGGAGCCGAGGGGCGTGCCGTCGTCGAAGTAGGCGCGGCGATACCACTCGCCGTCCCAGCCGTTCGACTCCACCGCCGCGACGTAACCGTCGGCCCAGCGGCGGAACTCGGCGGCGGTCGCGGCGTCGCCACGCGCGCCGGCGCGCTCGGCGAACGGCCGCAGCGTCGCGGCGAGGAACCAGGCGAGCCAGACGCTCTCCCCGCGCCCCTCGACCCCGACCCGGTTCATCCCGTCGTTCCAATCGCCGATGCCGATGAGCGGGAGTCCGTGCGAACCGGCCGTACACGCCCTCCGGAGCGCGCGCACGCAGTGCTCGTACACGCTCCCGCGCTCGTCGGTCACCTGCGGCAGGTCGTACACCTCGTGCTCGTGCGGCTCGAGCGCACGCATGGTGAGGAACGGGACCTGTTCGTCCAGCAGGCCCGTGTCGCCGGTGGCGCGGACGTAGTGGTCCACGACGTAGGGGAGCCACGCGAGGTCGTCCGAGAACCTGGTGCGCACGCCCCGCCCGCTCTGCGGGTGCCACCAGTGCTGCACGTCGCCCTCGACGAACTGCCGTGCCGTGGCGCGGAGGATGTGCTCGCGCGCGACGGCCGGCTCCGCATACACGAACGCCATCGTGTCCTGGAGCTGGTCGCGGAAGCCGTACGCGCCGCTCGACTGGTACAGGGCGGAGCGCCCCCACATGCGGCAGGCGAGCGCCTGGTACAGCGACCACCGGTTGACCATGACGTCGAACGACGGCTCCGGCGTGCGAACCCGGATGACGGAGAGGCGGTCCTCCCACGCCTCGACCGTGCGGGCGAGTGCCGCCCGCGCCCGCCGCACGTCCCGGTACTCGGTCACGAGTCGTTCCGCTTCGCCCGCGCCGGCGGCCGCGCCCAGGATGACGGCGATCTCCCGACTCTCGCCCGGGGCCAGCACGACCGCGCACTGCAGCGCCGCGCACGGGTCGACGCCCGCTCCGGTCACGCCGCCGAGTGCCCCCGTGCGCAGCGCCGCCGGGTCGGGCGGCGTGCCGTTCCGGCCGAGGAACTCGCGTCGGTCGGCCGTGTGGCGCGCGACCGGCTCGCTCAAGGCGCAGAAGGCCACCCAGTCGGCGAACTGCGGTTCGAAGGAGTTCTGGGCGAAGATCGCTCCACGCTCGCCGTCGAAGGCCGTGCGCACCTGGTGCTGCGTGTGCTCGCGCGAGACGCCGAGCGTCCACTCGGCGTAGGCCGTTACCGAGAGGCGGCGCGGACGCGCGTCCCGATTGGTCACGCGGAGGACCGATAGCTTCACCGCCTCGTGCTCGGCGAGCCCCAGCGTCAGGGTGGTCGCGATGCTTGCGTGGTCGTGCTCGAACGTCGACGTGCCGGGCGCGTGGCGGACGACGTACGGCGTCTGGTGACGGATGGGCGCGGGCGTCGCGCTCCAGAGCTCGCGGGTGTCCTCGTCGCGGAGGTAAAGCACCTCGCTCACCGGGTCCCCCACGGGGTCGTTGTGCCACGGAGTGAGCCGATAGAAGTAGCTGTTCTCGGCCCAGGTGAAGCCCGCGCCCCGCTCGCTCACGACGAAGCCGCCACGCGGGTTGGCGATGACGTTGGTCCACGGCGCGGGCGGCACAGCGCCGCCGCGGAGGCGGATCTCGTAGTCACCTTCCGACGTCACTCCACCGAGGCCGTTGTCGAACAGGAGCGCGGCGCCGTTCGATGCGCCGGTACCCTCGGCCGGCCGCGCGCCGGCGGCGCGCGGCCGCCCATACGGCGCGGCCGGCGCGGCCGGCGTGACCCCCTCCGGCAAGCGCGCGCTCACGGGTCGAACCGCCGACGTCCCGAGCGCACTCCGCTCGGAGGCACGCGGTGGCGGGGCTGGTACGGCGAGCTCCGCCTCCACCTCGCTCCGCGTGCGAGACGCGGCGAGGATGCGACCGAGCGAGCGGCCGTCGCACGGGACCTGGACGCGGGCGGTCGCCCGCAGCATGAGCAGGCCATCGGCGCCGAGTGTGTCGTGCCGACGCACGAACACGCCGCCCGGCCGGTCCACGACCCCGGCCTCGCTCGACGCGTACACGGTCGCGGTGATCTTGTCGTGCAGCTCCTGCAGGTAGGTGGACGGGTACGCGTTGAGGACGACGAGGTCGACCGTCATTCCCCGGCGGCGCCAGTAGTGGTGGGCCGCGAGGAGCTGACGCAGCGTGGGCAGTCCTTCGGCGGACTGGATCGTGGCGAGGAGGACCGGCCAGTCGCCCGAGATCCCGTTCGCCCAGAGGAGGGGCTGCGCGCCCCGGTTCCGCCGTAGCTCGTCCTCCGGCGCGCGCAGCGCGGGGTTCGAGTAGAAGAGGTGACCGGCCAGTCCCTGGAACACCGCGGCGTCGCCGGGCGTGATGTTCATCTCCCGCAGCTCGATCTGGGCGGCGGTCCAGGCGAGGTCGAGCGCGCGCTGGGCGGCGTGCGAGTCGTGATACCGGTCGGCGAGCTGGAACGCGCGCTCGCGCGTCGTGGCGACGAGCGTCGTGAAGGCCACGGAGGCCGACTGGCGAGGCGCGAGCCGGACGCGCGTCCGCAAGGCGAACACCGGATCGAGCACGGCCCCGGTCGTACCCGACAGCGCACCGTCCGCGTCCAGCGCCGCCGGGTCACGCGTCGATCGGCCGCGGCCGAGGAACCGCGCGCGGTCCGTCTCACAGGTGACTGGCCCGACCCGCTCCTCCCCGTCGTCTACGACGTGGACGCACCAGAGCGGCGCCTCCTGCGCCGAGCGCGGGCGGCGGGTGGCGGTGATGGCGTTACACCACGCGTGCCACTCCGTCTCGACGAACAGGTTGGCGAACGCCGGGTGCGCCCTGTCCGCGTCGGGCGGGGCGAGCACGATCTCGCCGTAGCTCGTCAGCTCCACCTCGCGCGCGTCGCTGCCGTTGTTCGTCACGGTCACGCGCCGCACCTCCGCCGCGTCGTCGGGGACGACGGCGATCTCGGTCCGCGTCTCGATGTCGCCGTCGGCGCGGTGGAACGTCACTCGGTCGGTGGCGAGGAAGGCGCGGTACCAGTCGGCCGGCGCGCACACCGGCTGGTGTGCCGCGGACCACGCCCGGCGGCGGGTCACGTCCTTCACGTAGCAGAACTGGCCGGTGTCGTCGCGCGTCCCGTCGGCCCGCCAGCGCGTGACGGCGAGCGCCTCGTACCGGCTGTACCCGGCGCCGCCGTTGCTGACCATGATGGTGTACGGCAGGTGGCCGAGCAGGGCGACCTCCGGCTGCGGCGTGTCGGGGGTGGCGACCTCCCGCACGGCGGGGCGTTCGATCTCCGGGTCCGGCAGCGCCTCCTCGGCGCTCGCCGCCTGCGGCTGCTGATACACCAGGCGGCGCGGGATCCGCTCGTGGAGAAGGAGCTCCGTCGCACGCACCATGGGCTCGGCGTGGAAGCGGCGCTGCCACGGCCGGCCGGCGAGCGCGTTCGTGAGCGCGACGAATCCCATCCCGACGTGGTGTGCCATGTAGTTGCCGACGACGGCGTACCGCTCCCCCGGGTTCGGACGCGTATAGTCGACGGCGTCGCGAAAGCCGTACGGGCCCAGTGTCCCGAGGCGCTCGACGGCGCGGAGGTTCGCCAGCGCGCGCGGCGCGTCGACGAGGACCGCCAGCGCCGAGGCGTACGGGGCGATCACGAGGTCACGCCCGAGCCCCCGCTTGAGCGCCAGGTCGGGGACGCCGAAGGCGCGGTACTGGTACGTCTGGTGCCGGTCGCGGAGGTTGTAGGCGCTCTCGCTCGCTCCCCACGGCACGCCGCGCTCCGCGCCGTACGCGACGTGGCGCTGCACCGCGCCGCGGTACGTCTGGTCCAAGACGGTGAAGGGGAACGACCGCATGACCAGCGCCGGCATGAGGTACTCGAACATGCTCCCGCTCCACGACACCAGCGCGGTCCCGCTCGCGGCGTGCGTGAGCGTGCGCCCGAGGCGGAACCAGTGGTCGACCGGAACGTCGTTCTTGGCGATCGCGACGAAGCTGGCGAGGCGCGCCTCGGAGGCGAGCAGGTCGTAGTACGAGGCGTCGAGGGTGTGGGTGCCTTCGTGGTACCCGACGGCGAACAGCTTCCGCGCCGGGTTGAAGAGAAAGCGGAAGTCCATCTCGACGGCGTAGTCGTACGCGCGGTTCGCCAGCGCTTCGAGGCGCGCGAGCAGCTCCGCCGCGAACGGCGACGTCGGCGCCACTTGTCGCAGCGTCGGGAACGCCGCCCGGAGCTCCCCCTCGCGGCCGGGGAGCGCGGCCGGGGCGAGGCTTCCGATGCGCGTGCGGTGCTCGACGGCGAGGCGGCGGCTCCAGACGATCCACTCCGTCGCTCGCTCGGCGGCCCCGTGCTCCATCGGCGGGCCGGCGAGCGCGTCGGCCGCGAGCCGCAGCGGCGCCTCGACGGCGTCGAGCGCCGCCGGCCCGCTCATGGCGAGGCCGGAGGCGGCGAGCACCTCGCGCGCCAAGCGGAGCTGCGCCGCCGCGACCGCGGCGGCTTCCCGCACGGCCGCGGCGCTCCGGCCGACTGTCGCGTCGTCCGACGCCGCCAGCGTCGTGACCCACTCCTGGGCGAGGGCGACCGACGTCCGCAGCGCACGCCACACGCGGTCGTCGAACACCGGCTCGTCGGGGATGGCGAGGCATGCCTGCCGAAGCGCGAGCAGGTGACCGGCCAGGTTCCCGCTGTCGACCGTGGAGACGTACGCCGGGTCGAGCACGCGCAGGTCGTGCAGGTCGTACCAGTTGTAGAAGTGGCCGCGGAAGCGCCGCAGGCGCTCCAGCGAACGGAAGGCGAGCTCGAGCCGCTCCGCCATCCGTTCGACGGTGACGAACCCGAGGTCGTAGGCGCTCACCGTCGCCAGGAGCTGCAGGCCCACGTTCGTCGGCGAGGTGCGCATCGCCACGACTGGTGTGGGGTCCTCCTGGAAGTTGTCGGGTGCGAGCCAGTGTGTCTCCGCGGTGACGAAGCGCTCGAAGAAGTGCCAGTGCAGCAGGGCGTACCGCATCGCCCGGGCGCGCTCCGCCGGGGGGAGCCGCCGCTCGCGGCGCACGGCGGGCCGACTCAGCGCGTGCGCGACCAGCGGCGACGCCGCCCACAGCGCGATCAGCGGGACGACCGCGAAGGCGAGTGCCCACGCCGGCGAGACGGCGCCGGCGCGTACCTGCGGCGCGCCCTCCCGCGCCCACCGCGCGCCGGCGACGAGGGCGAGCACCAGGGTCGCGACGGCAACCGCCGGCCACATCGTCCGCCACACGTCGCGCGCCGCGCCCGACGTGCCCCGTTCCGTCTGCGACGCCGTCTGCCACTCGAGGAGGTTCCTCCGTGAGACGTACAGGCGCCAGAGCGTGCGGCCGATCGCGTCCGCCGAGATCCACGCCTGGTGGGGGAGGAACACGATGGCGAGGCCGGTCTGCTGCGCGCTGGTCACCGCGTCGCGCCCGACACTCGCGTAATACGCCCGCCACGACTTGTCGAACGGCGGGTGCACGACGGCGAGCAGGAGGGAGACGATCCAGGGCGCGCCGACCGCGAGGAGCCCGAGCACCGTCCACCGCAGTGGCGACCCCGGCAACACCGTCCAGCCGGCGAGCAGGAAGAGGAGCTGGGCGATCTCGACGGTGCTGCGGCGCATGTTGTCGAAGATCTTCCAGCGCGACAGGAGCGAGAGCCGGTTGCGCTCCGGTCCCTCCGGCCCCGGCACGGTCGGCGTCAGCCAGCCGAGCAACTGCCAGTCGCCGCGGATCCAGCGGTGCTTCCGGCGCGTGTACGTGAGGTAGCGCGTCGGGTAGTCGTCGTACACCTCGACGTCCGTGGCGAGGCCGGCGCGCGCGTAATTGCCTTC
>Ga0307411_10000201_pt1 | contig 19419 bp, 16 predicted proteins | sample DK1Ometagenome_2_FD_203712 | JGI IMG/M metagenome (GOLD analysis project Ga0307411, IMG submission 203712) | Maize rhizosphere microbial communities from greenhouse at UC Davis, California, United States - DK15-O-1 | ecosystem: Host-associated > Plants > Roots > Rhizosphere > Soil | place: USA...
ATCCGCCCGGACGATACCGCCGGCGACCTGTTGCATCGGCTTTCACTCAGCGGTGCTCGGCTACTGGTCGACACTCTGGACGGTATCGAGGACGGCACGCTGATCCCAACGCCACAGCCAGAAATCAATGGACAGCTGAGCTATGCGTCCAAGATTACGGTGGACGACGCCCGAATCGATTGGACTAAGCCCGCCGAGGTCGTTGACCGGCTGATCCGCGGATGCTTTCCAGCCCCGGGGGCGTGGACCACCTTTGACGGCGATCGGTTCAAGATCGACTCTGCCCGGATCTCCGACACGGTCTTGCCACCTGGAGCACTAGAGATCACCAAGCACTCGGTACGCGTCGGCACCGGGACTTCGGCGCTTGAGCTCGGCGAGGTACAGGCGCAGGGCAAGAAGCCCATGGCTGCCGCCGACTGGGCACGCGGCATCAGCTTTGACACCGAGCCCAGGCTCGGTGCTTGAGTGAGCGGTCCCACCGCAGCCCGCTCTCAGCGACGCCGTCGGCCTGATAGGGCCCGACGGGCTGCTTTTGATGCGCTGCGTGCAGTGAACGGCGAGGGGGCCTACGCCAACCTCGTCCTACCAGCTCTGCTTCGGGAGCGAGGCCTGAACGGCCGGGATGCGGCCTTTGCCACCGAGCTGCTGGCAGGCACCTGTCGCTGGCAGGGCAGCTACGACGTGATCATCGCCGCAGCCGCCGGCCGACCGCTGAGTGAATGGCAGCCGGCCGTCGTCGATCTGTTGCGACTTGGAGTGCACCAGATCTTGTCCATGCGAGTACCGGTCCGAGCAGCGGTTGCCGCGACGGTCGACCTCGCTGCAGCGACCGTGGGGGAGCGAGTGACCGGTCTCACCAATGCCGTGCTGCGCCGAGTTTCGGTAAGGAGCCTTGATGAGTGGTTCGACGAGCTATCCGAAGGGCTCGACGACTTTGATCAACTCGGACTGCGAACGGGGCACCCGCGTTGGATTGTCGAGGCGTACGCGGATCTCCTGCCGGAGTCGGAAGTGGCAGATGCGCTGACTGCCAACAATGTGAGTCCGGATATCAGCCTGGCCGTCCGGCCTGGCCTCGCCGATGTGTCAGATCTGGTAAGCGCTGGGGCGCAAGCCAGCCGGTATTCACCGTTCGGCGCTCGTTGGCGCGGCGATCCAGCCGAGCTTCGCCTGGTCCGTGACGGCCGAGCAGGAGTGCAGGACGAAGGATCCCAGCTGGTGACCTGGGCGCTTACCAAGGCTTCCGCTCCCCCCGAATGGTGGCTCGATCTGTGTGCCGGTCCCGGCGGCAAATCGGCGCTGCTGACTGGTCTGGCACCCCCGGACGGCAGCCGAGTGCTCGCCTCAGACATAGCGCCACATCGGGCGCGGCTGGTCGCAGCAGCGGTCCGGGCATATGCCGAGCGAGGACTGGGGCCAACCGTGGTGGTCGCAGACGGCCTCCATCCGGCATGGCGAGCCGGCTCATTTACTCGGGTACTCGCCGACGTGCCCTGCTCCGGGTTAGGTGCGCTGCGCCGTCGGCCCGAATCCCGCTGGCGGCGCGGCCCAACCGACGTGGAGCAGTTGCATGGTCTGCAACTTGCGCTGCTGGCGTCGGCGATTGATAGCGCGGCTCCGGGTGGGGTCGTCGGCTACGTGACGTGCTCGCCGCATCGCCGCGAAACCACTGATGTATTAAACGAGACCCTCGCCGTACGCACCGACATCGAGGTGATTCCAGCAGCTGAGCTGCTGCCGGACGTGCCGAACGTTGATCTCGGGCCGTACCTGCAGCTTTGGCAGCACCGCCACGGCACGGATGCGATGTTCGCGGCCTACCTTCGCAAGACTCGGGCTTGATTGCCTCGCTCGCCAAGCTCGCTGTATCCAATGGATCGCTCCGCTCACTGCGATGTTCGCTGGAAGCCGCCGTCTTCGTCGAATCCGACGAAACGACTGTGTCTGGGAGTCAGCTCTGGTTTCTGCACGCTTCGTCACCTTCTCCTGCAGATCCGGCGGCGCGAACATCGCGGGCACGGATCGCGCGGTTGAAAGCCGACCAGGACAGCGGCGCGCGCGATCAGGCTTAAACACTAGAGTCGACTCGTGGCCCTGAGAATCATGCCGAGCATCTTGTCGGCCGACTTCGCGAACCTGCAGACTGCCATCGAATCGATCCCGAGCTCGGATGCCATACATGTCGATGTGATGGACAACCACTTCGTACCTAACCTGACGCTGGGACTTCCCGTCGTAGAATCCATTCGCAAGATCACCGACAAGATCTTGGATATCCACCTGATGATCGAGCAACCCGATCGCTGGGCGCCCGGGTATGCCGAGGCGGGGGCCCAGTCAGTCACGTTCCACATCGAGGCGGCGCAGGCGCCGGTAAGGCTGGCCCGAGAGCTGCGGAATCTGGGCGCCCGGGCTGCTATGGCCCTCAAACCGGCCACCCCGATCGAGCCCTACGAGGAGCTGCTACCTGAGCTGGACATGGTGTTGATCATGACCGTAGAGCCCGGTTTCGGCGGTCAAAAGTTTCTTGATCTTTGCTTACCCAAGATCAAGAGGACCCGCGCAATGCTGGACAAGCTTGGTGGTGACATCTGGTTGCAAATCGACGGCGGAGTCTCGGCTGAGACGATCGAACGGTGCGCGGCAGCCGGCGTTGACTCTTTTGTCGCCGGCTCATCCGTTTTCGCCGCAGACGACGCCGACGCCATGGTGGCCAAGCTCCGCGAGCTGGCGACGGCCGCGGCCTAAAACTCGCATTGCAAATCGCCGAGCTTCTCTGTAGAAACCTACGTAAACCTAGTTTCCTGACGGTCGGCGGATTCAAGCGGTCGTCGCAACGATGGGTGGGTTTGACAGTAGTTCGCCGAAGGCCTCGGCTGGGGTTTTCCAGCCGAGGGTTTTGCGGGGTCGTGCGTTGAGTTCGGCGGCGACGAAGGCTAAATAGTCCGGGGTGGTAGCCAGACAGGTCGGTGCCTTTGGGGAAATATTGCCGCAGCAGCCCGTTGGTGTTTTCGTTGCTGCCCCGCTGCCATGGCGAGGCCGGATCGCAGAAGTAGATGTCCAGATCGAGTGCATCGGCGATCTTGAGGTGCTCAGCCATTTCTGGTCCTTGGTCCCAGGTGAGGGTTTTGCGTAGCAGCTGCGGGATCTGGCTCATCGCGGTGATCATGGCGTCCCGGACGGTGACCGCGGTGTGGTCGGTGGGCAGGTGTAACAGCGTCGTGAAGCCGGCGCTGCGTTCCACCAATGTGCCGATCGCGGATCTGCCGTTTTTGCCTAGGATCAAATCACCTTCCCAATGCCCAGGCAGCGCCCGATCTGCCACCTCGGCGGGCCGTTGGCTGATGTTGACCATCGTCAGGAAGCCAAGTCAACGTAGGTTGCGACGGAGAGTCGAGTTAGCCCTGACGTCGGCGCAGGTAACGCTCGAATTCGGCCGCGATCGCGTCGCCAGTGGCCTCAGGCAGTTCGGTGGCATCCTGCATCTGCTCCAGCGAGGCCACGTACTCAGCAACCTCGGAGTCCTCGGCGGCCAACTCATCCACCCCGCGTTCCCAGGCTCGCGCTAGCTCGGTCAGCTCACCAAGATCAAAAGAGGTGTCGAGCACCCGCTCCAACTGCGAGAGCAGCGCCAGGGTTGCCTTGGGGCAGGGTGGGTGCGAGACATAGTGCGGAATAGCGGACCACAGCATCAGGACTTCCACTCCGGCCCGTTCCAAGGTCTCGCCCAGTACGCCGATGATGCCGGTGGGGCCCTCATACGTCGATGGCACCAATCCGAGGCCCTTCATCAACTCCCGATTGCCCGTCGACACTGACACCGGAATTGGCCGCGTGTGTGGGGTGTCGGCGAGCAGCGCGCCTAGCAGATGCACCCGTGTCACATTTGCCGAGCTGAGCGCGGAAGCGATCAAGGTGCTGAACTGGCGCCATCGCAGATTCGGTTCCAGGCCTTGGACCAAGATCACATCACGGCCGTCCGGAAGCTCGGCGATCTTGAGCTCCGTCGTGGGCCAGGTGATCTCGCGGTCATCGTCTTCGGTGAGGACTACCCGAGGCCGGTTGACCTGGAAGTCGTAGAAGTCGTCTGGGTCGAGCGCGTAGACGGGTTGCGCGTCGTAGGCCTCGGCGAGATGTTCGATGGCTCCGGTCGCCGCATTCCCCGCGTCGTTCCAGCCCCCGAAGGCCATCACCACCACCGGGTCGACCAAATCGCGCAGGTCACGGCCGGCCGAGCTGGGTGAGTCGGGCATGTGCCTCACTGTAGCCGTCAGTGTGGCGATGAATGGCCGCTCCACATCGTGGTTAATGCTGACCGAAGGGCGCTGTTGGCGACTATTCTCACGAGATGCCCGATGGCCCGCGTGCCGCTCAGTCGCCGGCTGACCTCAGCGCACCGGTGTCAAACATATCCAGCAGCGGCGATCTCCGAACCACCCTTTCGCAGCGCGTCGTGATTGCGGATGGGGCCATGGGCACGATGCTGCAGCGCTACGACTTGACGCTGGAGGACTTCCAGCAACTCGAGGGTTGCAACGAGATCTTGAACATCACGCGCCCAGACATCGTCCGGGCGATTCACGATGCCTACTTCGATGCTGGGGTGGACGCGGTCGAGACCAACTCGTTCGGCGCGAATCTGTCCGCTCTGGGCGAATATGGCATCGCAGATCGGATCGGCGAGCTAGCCGAAGCCGCCGCCCGAATTGCTCGGGACTCTGCCGACGCCTACCGCACACCGCAGCGGCCACGCTGGGTCCTTGGCAGCCTCGGGCCGGGCACCAAACTGCCCACGCTTGGCCATGTCCCTTACGCCCGGCTGCGGGACGCCTATCAGCAGCAAGTCGAGGGTCTCATTGCCGGCGGCGTCGACGCGGTGCTGATCGAGACGTCGCAAGATCTGCTGCAAACCAAGGCGGCCACGCTGGGTGCCAAGCGAGCACTGGGGTACGCCGGGCGTGATCTCCCCGTCATCGTGCACGTGACGGTCGAGACCACTGGCACCATGCTGCTCGGCTCCGAAATCGGTGCTGCTCTCACGTCGCTGGAGCCGCTGGGCATCGACATCATTGGCCTGAACTGCGCGACCGGCCCGGCGGAGATGAGCGAGCACCTGCGGCACCTGTCCCGATATGCCCAGATCGGCGTCAGCTGCATGCCCAATGCCGGCCTGCCGCAGCTGACGGCCGACGGCGCGGTCTACCCGCTGCAGCCGGTCGAGCTGGCTGACGCCCTCGAACAGTTCGTTGGCGAGTTTGGACTCGGACTGGTTGGCGGCTGCTGCGGCACCGGGCCAGAGCACCTGCAACACGTCGTTACGCGCCTGGAAGGCCGCCACATCGCTGTCCGATCGCCGAAGCACGTCCCGGCCGCGGCGTCGCTGTACGCCGATGTGCCGTTCCGCCAGGACATCAGCTACCTCTCGATCGGGGAACGGACCAATGCCAACGGGTCCAAGGCATTCCGGGAGGCCCTGCTGGCCGAGCGCTGGGACGACTGCGTCGACATCGCGCGATCCCAGATCCGCGACGGCGCCCACATGCTCGATCTGAATGTCGACTACGTCGGCCGAGACGGCGTCGCCGACATGCGAGAGCTGGCATTCCGGCTGGCGACCGCCTCCACGCTGCCCATCGTGCTGGACTCCACCGAACCGGCGGTCCTGCAAGCTGGCCTGGAGTGTCTTGGCGGGCGCGCGGTAATCAACTCCGCCAACTACGAGGACGGTGACGGGCCGGATTCCAGATTCACCCGGGTCATGAGGCTGGCTGCGGAGCACGGTGCGGCGGTAATCGTGCTGACCATCGATGAGGATGGCCAGGCGCGTACCGCGGACTGGAAGGTACGGGTCGCGCAGCGGGCAATCAAGGAGATCACCGAGAAGTGGGGTCTGCGGCAGGGCGACATCATCATCGACTGCCTCACCTTCCCGATCGCCACCGGACAAGAGGAAACCCGCCGCGACGGCATTGAGACTATCGAGGCCATCCGCGAGGTCAAGCGGCTTTTTCCAGACGTACAGACCACGCTTGGCCTGTCCAACGTCTCGTTCGGTCTGAATCCGGCGGCTCGTGTGGTGCTCAACTCGGTGTTCCTCAATGAGTGCATCGAGGCCGGCCTCGATTCCGCGATTGTGCACGCGGCCAAGATCATTCCGATGGCTCGGATCCCTGATGAGCAGCGTGAAGTAGCGCTCGACATGGTCTATGACCGGCGGCGGCCAGCTACCGCGACCGAGCCCGCGTACGACCCGCTGCAACGCTTCCTCGAGCTCTTTGAGGGAGTGACTACAGCCGACGCCAAGGCCGAGCGTGCCGCTGAACTGCTCAAGTTGCCGGTTGGTGAAAGGCTGCAACGTCGCATCATCGACGGTGAGGGCAAGGGCTTGTCCGATGATCTTGATGTCGCAATGGCGGACGGCAAGCCGGCGATGGAGATCATCAACACCGACCTACTGGCCGGCATGCGGGTCGTCGGTGAGCTCTTCGGGTCGGGTCAGATGCAGCTGCCGTTTGTGCTGCAGTCCGCCGAGGTGATGAAGACGGCAGTCGCCTATCTGGAGCCTCACCTGGAGAAGACCGACGCCCGCGGCAAGGGCACCATCGTGCTGGCGACCGTCAAGGGCGATGTGCACGACATCGGGAAGAACCTCGTCGACATCATCCTCACCAACAACGGCTACACCGTGGTGAATCTGGGCATCAAGCAGCCGATCAGCGCGATCGTCGACGCCGCCCAGCAGCACGACGCTGACGCCATCGGCATGTCCGGGCTACTGGTGAAATCCACCGTCGTGATGAAGGAGAACCTCGAGGAGCTCAACCGGCGGGGGATTGCGACGGCGTACCCCGTCTTCCTCGGCGGAGCGGCGCTCACCCGGGCCTACGTCGAACAAGATCTTCGGGAAGTGTTCGCCGGCGAAGTCCGCTACGCCCGCGACGCCTTCGAAGGTCTTCGGCTGATGGACGCTCTCATGGCGGTCAAGCGCGGCGAAGAGGGGGCTGCGCTGCCGGCGCCACGCGAGCGGCGGATCAAGGCGCGCGGTGCGACCCTCGTGCAAGATAGCATTGAGACTCAAGCCCAGCACCGCTCCGATGTCGCGGTCGATATTGACGTGCCGACGCCGCCGTTCTGGAGAGACCGGATCGTCAAGGGCATCTCGCTGGCCGATGTCGCGGCCTATCTCGATGAACGGGCGACATTCATGGGCCAGTGGGGTCTCAAGGGAACGCGAAATGGACTGTCGTACGAAGAACTGGTGGAGACGGAAGGCCGGCCACGGCTGCGGATGTGGCTGGACCGCATTCAAACCGACGGGATCGCTGAGTTCGCCGTGGTCTATGGCTACTGGCCCTGCTACAGCGAAGGCAACGATCTCGTGGTCTTCCATCTGGGCGCAGATCCGTCCGACCCGGCTGCGGAGCTACAGCGCTACAGCTTCCCGCGACAGAGCCGCGGCCGCTTCCTCTGCCTCGCCGACTTCTTCCGCGATCGTCAGCTGGCGGCCGAGAAGGGGCCCGATGTGGTGGCATTTCACCTGGTCACCATGGGATCACAGGTATCGAAGGTGACGGCGAGCCTGTTCGAGCAGAACGCCTACCGGGACTATCTGGAGCTGCACGGGCTCAGTGTTCAACTGACCGAAGCGTTGGCTGAGATGTGGCATGCCAGGATCCGAGCTGATCTTGGCTTCGCACCTGATGACGGTCCGATGGAGGAGATGATCCGGGACCAGGCCTACCGCGGCTCGCGTTACTCCTTCGGCTATCCGGCCTGTCCCGAGCTAGACGATCGGCGCAAGCTGATGGCGCTGCTGCGTCCGGAGCGAATCGGCGTCGAGTTGTCTGAGGAGCTCCAGCTGCATCCTGAGCAGTCCACGGATGCAATGATCGTGCACCATCCGGAGGCGAAGTACTTTAACGCGCGCTGATTTGCGCCAGTCGCTGCGGCTGGAAGAATGGCCGCGCCATGAGCGACACGACAACCTCCACACTGGCAGCCGCGCTGTGGGATTTCGACGGCACCCTCGCCGACACCGAGCCGCTCTGGATTGGCGCGGAATACGACCTGATCGACCGCCTGGGCGGCACCTGGTCCGACGAAGATGCCGAACAGCTAGTGGGAAACTCGCTGCTTGATTCCGGCTCCTACATCCTGAACGCCATAGGCCGGGTGGACCTGAGCCCTGCATGGGTCGTTGATCAACTTCTGACTACGGTCGTCGAGCACGTCCGGAGCAACCCGATTGTCTGGCGTCCTGGAGCCATCGAGCTCCTCGAGTCCTTTGCCGAGGCGGGCGTGCCTTGCGCCTTGGTGTCGGCGTCGTACCGAGTGCTGTTGGACGCGGCACTCAGTCAACTTCCCGAGGGCATATTTCGGGTGACGGTTGCCGGCGACGAAGTGAGTCGTGGCAAGCCGCACCCCGAGCCCTACGAGAAGGCATGCACAGCCCTCGGCGTATCGGCACGTCACTGTGTGGTCCTTGAGGACTCCGAGACCGGCTGCCGCGCCGGCAATGCATCCGGTGCCCTCGTCGTTGCCATCCCCAATCGGGTAGAGATTCCGAAGGCTCCGCGGCGACTGCATGTGCGTTCCCTGGCTGAATTGGACGCAGCAACAGTGGCGCGAATGCTGGAGCAGTTCGATGGGGACTGATGGCCGCGCCCGCCTCGTACTGGCTGTCGCTGCTTTGCTGGTGCTGCTCGCTGGGTGTCGCATCCCCGGCGAGCGGCCGGCGCCCACACCGACGGCAAGTTCCACGCCTCGACCGTTCACCGTGATGTCGACCGACCAGATCCGAGTCACCGATCCGGCCGCCATCACCGACGCCGCCTCCACCGTGCTGGCGCTGAATGTCTTTCAGCGGCTAATGACGGCCGATCCCGGGGGCTCGGTTCTCAAGCCGGACGCTGCTCGCGACTGCCTGTTCACCACGGCAACCAGCTACACCTGCACCCTCAACGATGACCTGGCGTTCCACAACGGGCATCCGCTGACCTCCAGCGACGTCAAGTTCAGCATCGAGCGGGCTTATCGGCTCAATGTCCCAGGCTCCTCAGCGCCGGCACTGTCATCACTGCGCAGGGTCCAGACCCCCGACGAGAAGACTGTACGGTTCGTGCTGAGCAGGCCCGACACCCAGTTCGGATGGGCGCTGGCATCTCCGGCGGCGTCGATCGTCGATGAAGAGGTCTACGACACCGATCGGGTGCGGGATCCCAATGATTCGATCATCGGCTCAGGTCCCTTCCTGGTCACCAAGTACACCGGTAACCAGCTGCAACTCAGCCGGTACGACGCGTACGTCGGCCGTAATCCAGCCCGGCTTCCCGCTCTGGTGTACCGCAGTGTCGCTGACTCCCCAACGATCGAGGACGCGATGGCTCGAGGCGTTGTCGACGTGGTGTGGCGCGGTCTCGACACGGCAGCCGTCACCCGATTCAGCCAGCAAGTGCAGCAGAGCCCCGATCATCTGACCGTCGGCGGCTTCACCCAGGGCGTGTTGGGTGGCGCCCGGGTGCTGCAGCTGGAATGGTCCCCAGACTCGAGCATGCGGTCGAATAAGGGGCTGCGGCAAGCCATCGCGGTCGCCTTGCAGGGTGATCGCACATCCGATTCCATCGTCCCAACTGGTGTTGTCGGCCACAGCGCGGCGTTTCCGCTTGGCGGAAAGGCCAAGCCAAAGGTGACCTGGAAGAGCCGCATCAACCTGACATTGGGCTATGACGCTTCGATGCCCAATGCCCAAGACCTTGCGATGCAGATTCGCAGCCGACTCGAGAACACTGGAGGGTTGAGCGTGCAGCTCAGGCCGGGCGACCTGAACGCGGATCTGAATCTGCTCGACCGGAAAGCGTGGACTTCGACGGCACTGGCATGGCTGCAGCCCTATCTGGACGCGCCGCTGCCGGCTGTCGACTCGACGGTAACCACTATCGAGGTCGAGTTTCGTGCTACCACCGACAGCGCCGCTGCCAACCGGCTGCTGGCCACGCTTCAAAAGCAGGCCGCCCTCGATCTGATCATGCTGCCGATCAGTCAGTCCGACGAACATTTCTACGTACGACGCGGCGTCGACATGTCCGGTGGTTCCTTCGGCCCAGGATGGCAGCTGGGCTTCTTCGGCATCAGCAATGCCTGAACACGAGCAGCTCTCCGGCGTCCGACGAGGACCACTCGCGGCGGGGGAGCGGATTACCCTCACCGATCCGAAAGGCCGGCGGCATTCCGTAGTGCTTGCTGTCGGGGGTCAGTTCCATACCGCCAAGGGCCCGGTCAGCCACGATGAGCTCATCTCTCAGCCCGAAGGGATTGTGGTGAGGTCAACAGGTGGCACCACGTTCCTGGCCATGAGGCCGCTGCTGTACGAGTTCACCGTGACGATGCCGCGCGGGGCGGCGGTGATCTACCCGAAGGACGCGGCACAGGTCCTGATGAGCGCCGACATCTTCCCCGGCGCTCGGGTGCTTGAGGCTGGTGCCGGATCTGGTGCATTGACCTGCACGCTGCTCCGGGCGATCGGTCCGAGCGGGCACCTGACCTCCTACGAGCGTCGCGAGGACTTTGCCAGTCTGGCTAGGCGGAATGTGGAGAACTTCTTCGGCGCCAGTCCGCACAATTGGGACTTGCGGGTCGGCGATGTGGTTGAAGCCCTCAGCGAGGAGCCGTTGGACCGGGTGGTTCTGGACATGCTCGCCCCCTGGGACTGCGTGAGCGCAGTGGCCGACGTGCTGGTCCCCGGCGGAGTGTTCTGCGCGTACGTCACAACCACGACGCAGCTGGCCCAGACGGTAGAGACGCTGCGGGTCCATACCGGCTTCACTGAGCCCGAGGCGACAGAGTCGCTGATCAGAGCGTGGCACGTGGAGGGACTTGCGGTGCGTCCAAGGCATAACATGGTGGGCCACACTGGATTCGTGATCACTTCCCGGCGCATGGCTCCAGGGTTCATAGCACCGTTACGTAAACGTCGCCCAGCGCCCGGCGCGTACGGCGATGATTACAAAGGACCGCACAGTCTGCCCGGGTAGGGTCTTGACAGGAGGTGTGTCATGACCGGATCTATCCACGATCGCGGAGCGTATGAGGACCGCGAATCTTTGATAGCCCAGATTGGTGCGCTCAGAGATGAGATCGATCGGCTCCGGGAACGTGTTTCCTCCCATCCACATGACATTGCGATGCTTGAGCGGCGCCTGGCTGATGCGCGTTCGGACGCTCGGACTGCCGCTGCCAATAATGAGCGCCTCGCAGCCACGCTGCGGGAAGCGCGCGACCAGATTGTGTCGCTGAAGAGTGAGGTGGACCGGCTAGCGCAACCCCCGGCGACCTTTGCCGTCTTCCTTGCCTGCCACGAAGATCACACTGCGGACATCTATACGTCTGGCCGCAAGATGCGGGTCAGCGTCAGCCCTGATGTTGAGCTTGAGGCGCTGTCACCCGGCAAGGAGGTGATGGTCAACGAGGCGATGAATGTCGTGAAGGTCCTCGAGTTCGACGAGGTCGGCGAAGTCGTGCTGCTCAAGGAGATGCTCGAGGGCGGTGATCGCGCGCTGGTGATCGGGCATGGCGATGAGGAAAGCGTCGTCCGGCTCGCGTACCGGCTTCGTGATCAACACCTGCGCTCCGGAGATTCGCTGTTGATCGATCGCCGGGTGCACTTCGCGTACGAGCGGATTCCGAAGCTGGATGTCGAGGAGCTGGTGTTGGAGGAGGTGCCAGACATCGACTATTCGGTGATCGGTGGCCTGGGCAACCAGATCGAGGCGATCCGGGATGCGGTCGAGCTGCCTTTCCTGCACAAGGAGCTCTTCGCCGAACATGAGCTCAAGGCGCCCAAGGGCATCTTGCTCTATGGGCCGCCAGGCTGTGGCAAGACTTTGATCGCCAAGGCGGTGGCCAACTCGCTGGCGAAGAAAGTCAGCGAGCGAACCGGTGAGGAAGGACGCAGCTTCTTCCTTAATATCAAGGGACCTGAGCTGCTGAACAAGTACGTCGGCGAGACTGAGCGGCACATCCGGCTGGTCTTCCAGCGGGCCCGCGACAAGGCAACAGACGGTATGCCGGTGATCGTCTTCTTCGACGAGATGGACTCATTGTTCCGGACCCGCGGATCGGGTGTCTCCTCCGACGTCGAGAACACCATCGTGCCGCAGCTGTTGAGTGAGATCGACGGCGTCGAGGGTCTGGACAATGTGATCATCATTGGCGCCTCCAACCGCGAGGACATGATCGATCCAGCAATTCTGCGGCCCGGGCGCCTGGACGTGAAGATCAAGATCGAGCGGCCTGATGCCGAAGCTGCTCGGGAGATCTTCAGCAAGTACCTCACTCCCACGTTGCCATTGCATCCGGAAGATCTTGCTGAATTCGATCATGATCCGCAGATGTGCGTACAGGCCATGATCGACCGCACGGTGGGTCGGATGTATGAGGAGTCCGAAGAGAACCAGTTCCTGGAAGTCACCTACGCCGGTGGGGACAAGGAGGTTCTGTACTTCAAGGACTTCAACTCCGGCGCAATGATCCAGAACATCGTCGACCGGGCCAAGAAGATGGCGATCAAGGACTTCCTGGAGACCGCCGTACGGGGGTTGCGGATCGGTCACCTGCTGCAGGCCCAACTTGACGAGTTCGCCGAGAACGAGGATTTGCCCAACACCACTAACCCGGATGACTGGGCGAAGATCTCGGGCAAGAAGGGCGAACGGATCGTCTTCATCAGGACGCTGATCTCCTCCAAGCAGGGCACCCAACCCGGCCGCTCGATCGACACAGTCTCGAACACAGGGCAGTATCTGTAGATCCTTCGATCTCCCGATTGTTCGTTTCTCCGTATCAAGGCCACATATGTGAGCGATTTCGGCCTATCCCGCTCTCACTCGTGGCTTCGTGCGGAAAACGCGATCAAGAGGAGGTCAGACTCGGCTCGTGCTGTCCGTATGTGTCGGGGCGGCGCGGGAGCTGTTGGCACGGGCGTGCTGGATGAGCTGTAGCCCAGCACGCCAGCCGATAAGGAACAGCGCCAGAACACAGCTGGCAACGATGATGAAAGACAGCTGTACGCCTCCACCGGTGAGCATCCTCAAAACCATGCCGCCGATGACGGTGCCCAGCCACACTGCTACACCGGATTTCACCGAGACCGGATGTCGCCACGTCCGCCCAATGAGGGTGCCCATTAGGCAGCCAGCGAGGAATGGCCAGGCCGTGTGCGCGACGCCAAGCAGGTCGGTGGTTTCCTGGTGGCTGCTGCGTCCGAGGATGGCGAAAACCAGGATGCAGATTACGTCGACAGCGATCGCTGGCAGGATCCGCATGATCCTCACATTACGCTGAGGCCATGGCGTCCACAGCCAATCGCGAGGAGTCGGCGACGGCTAACCCGGAGATGGCTGCGCGCCTGAACGCTCGGATCATGGGAATCGAGACCGAGTACGGCATCAGTGCCTTGGCGCCTGGGTCATCAGCACCGCCTGGTGGATTTGGCAGTGCCTTCGTCGAAGACGAGTTGCATCCGATGCAGCTGTCCAATCACGTCGTCAAGGCGTACGGCGCGTCGGCACCTGGTCAGCCGGCCGGCTGGGATTACGAGACCGAGACGCCGCTTCGGGACATCCGCGGGTACGAGATCTCCCGCGCCGCTGCCCACCCAGACCAGTTGACTGACACCGACCTAGGCATGGCCAATGTGATCTTGACCAACGGGGCGCGGTTGTATGTCGATCATGCGCACCCGGAGTACTCCAGCCCTGAGGTAACCTCCGCGCTGGATGCGGTGCGCTACGACAAGGCCGGCGAGGCCGTGATGGCGATTGCGGCCCAGCGTGCCACCCAGTCGTTGGGACGCTCAGTGCGGCTGTATAAGAACAACACCGACGGCAAGGGTGCCTCGTACGGAACCCACGAGAACTATCTGCTGCAGCGCAGCACTCCGTTTGATCGGATCGTCACCCAGTTCACCGCTTTCCTGGTTTCTCGGCAGGTGATCATTGGCGCCGGGCGGGTAGGCCTTGGCCAATCCAGCCAAACCCCCGGCTTCCAGATCAGCCAGCGCGCGGATTTCTTCGAGGCAGAGGTAGGCCTCGAGACCACGCTCAATAGGCCGATCATCAATACTCGCGACGAGCCGCATGCGGACGCCAGCAAGCATCGTCGATTGCACGTGATCACCGGAGACGCCAACCTGTCGGAGATCTCCACTTATCTCAAAGTGGGCACCGCGTCCTGGGTGCTGCGGGTCATCGAGGCAGGCGAGCTCGGCAGCGACGTTCGGCTCGAGGGACCGGTCGCGGCGATGCGGAGCGTCAGCCATGACTTGTCGGTACGGGAACCGCTGTTCTTAAGCGACGGGCCCAGCATGACGGCACTGGACCTTCAAGAGGTGTACCTGGACGCCTGCCGCAATCACTACGAGCGGGTGGCCGGCGATCTCACCGAGACGGCTCGCATTGAGGCAAAAGACATCTTCAGCCGCTGGCAGGACTGTCTTGATGCGCTACGCACCGACATCTTCAGCCTGGCAGACCAGCTCGACTGGGTGGCCAAACTGAAGCTGATGGAGTCCTACCGGGAGCGGGACGGGCTCAGCTGGTCGGCTCCCAAGTTGGCGCTCATCGACCTGCAGTACGCCGATGTCGATCCGCGGCGCAGCCTCCACCGGGCCCTGCTGTCCAACGGGAAGATGCGGCGGCTTGTCAGCGACGACGACATCGAACGGGCTCGCACCTCACCGCCGGAGGACACGCGGGCCTACTTTCGTGGACGGGTCATGGAGAAGTTCGGATCGTCGGTGGTTGCGGCCTCCTGGGATTCGGTGATCTTCGACGTACCCGAACGTCCGGCGCTGCAGCGGCTGCCGTTGCTGGACCCCCTTCGGGGCACTCGGGAGCAGGTTGGGCAGCTGATTGATGAGTGCAATTCGGTCACCGAGCTGTTCGCTGCCCTCGGTCGATAAGACTCCCTGGCTAAATCTCGATTGCGCGCCCTCCTCTCTCCGCATGAAACCTACGTGCACGTAGGTTTCATGCGGTCTGCGCAGGCAGCAACCTGTGCAGACCGTCAGCAATCTGTGCAGACCTCTCCACATCGACACCTCGACGCCGGCCACCCGGGCTGGGAATGTCGTGGTGTTGTGGGTGGCGTTGGTTAGGCTGGAGGCCAGTACAGACGAGGAGCAGGTATGGCTGAGTCAGAGCAGAGCCAACGCAAGTCAAGGCGAGCCGACGATCGCGAGGTCGAAGAGCTGGCGCCTGCTGATACGGCGCACAAGGCCGAACTGGACTCAGAGGTGGACTCGCTGCTCGATGAGATAGATGACGTACTCGAGGTGAACGCCGAAGAGTTCGTACGCTCGTTCGTTCAGAAGGGCGGCCAGTGAGCGACGGAAGACATGTCGTTGAGCTGACCTCTGAGTTCTTTGGTATCGGGTCGTCTTCCTTTACTGACTTCGTCTCTCGCGTGGCTCCAGATGTGTTGCCGTCCTCGCGCACGGCTGTCCCCGGGGTAGGTGATCTGACCCCGCACGGCACCACAATTGTCGCTGCGACCTTTCCCGGCGGCGTCGTCATGGCTGGCGACCGGCGGGCCACGATGGGCAACATCATCGCCCAACGCGACATCGAGAAGGTGTTTGCCGCCGACGAGTTTTCGATCATCGGAATTGCCGGAGCTGCCGGACTCGCCGTGGAGTTGGTGGGCTTGTTTCAAGTTGAGCTCGAACACTACGAAAAGATCGAGGGCGCCCCACTCTCCCTAGTTGGCAAGGCAAACCGGCTGGCCACCATGATCCGGCTCAATCTCGGCCTTGCCATGCAGGGCTTGGTGGTGGTGCCACTATTTGCCGGCTGGGACGAAGCGACGGAAGAGGGCCGGATCTTCTCCTATGACGCCACCGGGGGGCGTTACGAGGAGCACGCCTACTTCTCGGTTGGCTCCGGCTCGGTTTTCGCCAGGGGATCGCTCAAAAAGCTCTATCGGCCTGATTTTGACGCCAACGAGGCGGCACTGGCGGTGATCCAGGCGCTGTATGACGCTGCCGACGACGACTCGGCCACCGGCGGCCCCGACATGACGCGCAAGATCTTTCCCGTAGTTCTGGCGGCGACCGAGGACGGCGTGCAGCGCTTGAGCGATGATGAGACTACAGAGCTGGTCGAGCAGTTGATGGCAAGCCGCGCCGAGCGACCTGATGGACCGGGAGCACCACTTGCCTAGAAGTCGTCGTCCTCGGGAGGGGACGCTCCGATGAGCTTGCCGTTCTACGTCGCGCCTGAGCAGCAGATGAAGGATCGGGCTGACTACGCGCGCAAGGGCATTGCCAGGGGCCGGTCCGTTGTGGTGTTGCACTTCGCCGAGGGCATCTTGTTCGTCGCCGAGAACCGGTCCCAGGCGCTTCACAAGGTCAGCGAGATCTACGACCGCATCGCTTTTGCGGCAGTCGGTCGCTACAACGAGTTCGAGAACTTGCGCCAAGCCGGCATCCGCTACGCCGACGTACGGGGGTACACCTACGACCGGACCGACGTAACTGGTCGCGGACTTGCTAATACCTACGCCCAGGTGCTGGGCACAATCTTCTCCTCCGGCGGTGATAAGCCATACGAGGTGGAGATTGTGGTCGCCGAGTTGGGCACGACGCCGTCGGATGATCAGATCTACCGGCTGACGTACGACGGCTCGGTCGCCGACGAAGCCGATTTCGCAGTCATGGGCGGATCTGCTGAGGTCATAGCCGAGGTGGTGAGTCAGGGATTCAAGCCCGGCCTCCCTTTGGCAGACGCGGCCAAGCTTGCGGTACGCGCCCTCGGTTCCGACGGCGGCCCGAACGCAGCACCCCGGTCGCTGGGGGTGGAGGCGTTGGAGGTGGCGGTCCTGGACCGGACCAGGGCAATGCCACGCAAGTTCCGGCGCATCAAGGGTGATCGGCTTGCCGCGCTGCTTGCTGATGGATCCGAACCCGTAGACAGCACGTGACCCAGGCCAAACCGCCGACCGGTGCTGAGCAGCGCTCTGGCAGCCGTGTGGTGATCATTGGGGCCGGGCTCATTGGCGCGTCGGTCGGGTGCGCTCTCTCAGCCGCCGACTACACCGTTCACCTGCGTGATCACAAGATCAGCCATGCGCGGGTTGCCGCTGGTCTGGGTGCCGGCACGATCGAACCTCCGATCTCTGCTGATGTCGATCTTGTTGTGGTCGCTGTGCCACCGGGCGCCATCCCCGACCTAGTGGTGCACAGTCTCCAGATCTATCCGAATGCGACAGTCACTGACGTCGGCTCGGTCAAGGCTGGGGTTCTCGACACTCTCTGGCAGTGTGATGTCGACCTAGGCCGCTATGTCGGCTCGCATCCGATGGCTGGATCGCACCACTCCGGCCCTGTAACGGCACATCCGGACCTGTTCGTTGACCGCACCTGGGTCGTGACGCCCCACAGACGGTCGGCAGCCGGATCCGTTGAGCGGGTGCGCGCCGCGGTCCGTGCCTGCCGCGCGCGCGAGCTGATCATGGATGTTGATGATCATGACGCCGCGGTAGCCCGCGTCTCTCATCTACCGCACTTAATGTCGGTGCTGGTCGCAGGCCACCTCACCCGAGTGCCGGAGCATGACCTCATGCTTGCTGGACAAGGTCTTCGCGACGTCACCCGCATCGCCGGCAGTGATCCAGAGCTGTGGCAACAGATTTTGGGTGCGAACTCCAACGCTGTGCTGGATGAGTTGCGCGATGTCCAAGATCAGCTGGGTTTGTTGATCAAAGCTGTTGAGGCTTCGCCGGCCAGCGATGAGCTGCGAAGCCAGCTGGAGCGCGGCGTCGCCGGGACTCGCAAGATCGGTGGAAAGCATGGGGCAGCGCCGGTCAGATACAGCGAAGTCGTGGTCGCAATTCCTGACTCACCCGGAGCGCTGGCCCGGCTGTTCGCAGACGTCGGTGCTGCTGGAGTGAACGTCGAGGACGTCTCCATCGAGCACGACCCTGTCCGTGAGCTCGGCTATCTCGCGTTGTCGGTGGCGCCGGAGCAGGCCGACGCGTTGATCGAAACCATGCTGTCGCGCGGCTGGACAGTCTCATGAGACGCGGCCGGTACGCTGAGGCGCGTGTCTGAGGCAGCGATGACCGACCAGTCTCACACTGCGATGACCGACCAGTCTCACACTTCGAGCGAGCCGAGTTTCGACTCCGGCTCGGATCGGCCGCTGGTCATCGCCATCGACGGCCCCAGCGGCTCAGGCAAGTCGAGCACGGCGCGAGGCGTGGCCAACAGGCTTGGGCTGGCCTTCCTGGACACGGGGGCGATGTATCGGGCCATCACCTGGCTCGCATTGGACGAAGGCGTCGATCTTGAGGACCGGTCGGCTGTCGCGCGTCTGTTAGACCATGTGTTAATAGAGGTCAACTCCGACCCGCGCCGTCCTGCCATCGCCATCAACGGCATCGATGTCTCCGATGCCATCCGAGCCCCTGAGGTCTCCAAGGCTGTCAGCGCAATTGCCACCAACCTCGACGTACGTGCCTATCTGGTAGCGCGGCAGAAGAAGCTGATCGCCGAAGCTGTCGGAGGCATAGTTGCCGAGGGCCGGGACATCACCACCGTGGTAGCTCCGGACGCCGACGTACGCGTGCTGCTGGTTGCCGACCCGGCGGCGCGAGTGGCACGCAGGCATGCCGAGCTAGCCGAGCATCAGGTTGACGTAGACGCTGTTCATGATCAGGTGATCCGCCGTGATCGCGACGATTCTCTGGTCGCGGAATTCGAATCGGCTGCTCCTGGAGTCCACGTTGTGGATTCCACATCCCTCAGCCTGGAGGAGGTGATCGAGACGATCTGCGCATTCGTTCCGGTCCGGGCCCTGGGAGACAGGCGTGATAGCAGGGGTTAGTCCCGATCTTCCGCATACCGATCGGCTGCCGGCCACGAAAGAATGGTTTTTGCGGCTTACCAGGCCGGTAGTGCGGTACGGGCTCCGGCTCGGCTGGCGGATACAAGTGCATGGTGCTCGTAACGTTCCGCGTTCCGGGCCGGTGATCTTGGCGGCTAACCACATCGGATTGTTGGATGGGCCGGCCCTGGTGGCACTAACCAGGCGGCTCACGTTTGCCTTGGTAAAGCGTGAGGCCTTTACCGGCGCGGTTGGCCAGTTCCTCATTCATTTAGGCCAGATCTCCCTCAACCGTCGAGAGATCGATCCACAGGCAATCAAAAGGGCCGTTCAGGTATTGCGCGCCGGCAAGGTGCTGGCTGTCTTTCCCGAAGGAGGACGGAGTGGCGGCGAGGTTGCCTGGGCGAAGGGAGGAGCCGCGTACCTCGCGATGATCACAGGCGCGCCTATTGTTCCTGTGGCGATTCTCGGCACTCGGGAACCGGGGCAGCGCAAGAACCAGATACCTCAGTTACGAAAACCAATCCACGTGGTCTTC
>Ga0307411_10000202_pt1 | contig 19416 bp, 16 predicted proteins | sample DK1Ometagenome_2_FD_203712 | JGI IMG/M metagenome (GOLD analysis project Ga0307411, IMG submission 203712) | Maize rhizosphere microbial communities from greenhouse at UC Davis, California, United States - DK15-O-1 | ecosystem: Host-associated > Plants > Roots > Rhizosphere > Soil | place: USA...
AAAGATTTACGCAAGGTTCGCAAAATTTTTTAAGCTTTGCGTTGCGTCCTTTGCGTAAATCTTTGCGCTCTTTGCGGTTAAAACTTATGCGTTTGAAAAATTACAATTTCAAACTTCCCTCAATTCCGTCATCCATTGTTTTTCCGGTAACAAAAGCGGCGGTCATTTTTGCAATGGCAACCATTTTTCCGTTTTTATTGTTCCAGTAATAACCATCTTCAGGAATTACTTTAATAATGCTCAAATTCGGATCATCTTCGCCACCTGGCATCCATACTTTTATAATAGGATCATATAATTCGTGAATTATTTCCGGATTGTACAATATGCTGGCAGTTCCATGTAAGGTTAAAAATTTATCATGCGGTTCAGAAAAAAAGATTTCGACCGTTGGATTTTGTGTAATCTCTGCATTTTGGCTGCTATTTCTATCAGATAAAAACCAAAGCTGACCCAGATCGTCAATTTTTTGAACAGACATTGGTCGCGATTGTAATTTATTTTCAAGATTATAAGTACACAACATGCAGGTTTTTATATTTTCTGCAAGATCTTTTATTTTATCTACAGCAAATTCGTTTGTAAGGTCTTTATGATCTCCCATGGCTCTATATTTTAAGTTATTTGTAAAGTTTTTTAAATACTAATTGACTGTTGTACAAATGATATTTATGAAATATTATTATTTGTAAAGTTGCTGTTTTTTAGATTTTTAGTTCTTATAGAATTAAAATTATAAGTTATGAGATTTCTATTATTTATTGATTTGTGAGAATTTAAAATCAATTGTTATATTATTTATTTGAGTATCTTTGGTACGTAATTATACCACTTCGATATATATGACAGATTTAACCGTATTCTATACAGATGATGATGAAGATGATTTAAGCATCTTCGCCGATGCTGTTGAATCATTGCCCAAGAAAATTGATCTTTTAACTTATAATGGCGGAGAGAAATTATTAACGGCAATCTATAATCCGCCGCCAACTCCACATGTTGTTTTTTTAGATTTAAATATGCCTGGTAAAAATGGTTTTGATGTTTTGGCAGAACTAAGAAATTCTGAAGAAAAAAAAGACATTCCAATTGTTATTTTCTCTACTTCAAATGAGCCGGGTATTATAGAAAAATGCCGTACACTTGGGGCTAATTTTTTTATTACCAAGCCAGTTTTAATGAAAGATATTGTAAAATCAATTGAACATGCTCTGGAAATTGATTGGAAAAACTTTGTTCCCGGACCTAAAAACTTTGTTTATAAATCATAAACACATAGTATAACAAATAAAAAAAACATCAAATTCAAATAGATTTTTGGTGTTTTTTTATTTTATTCCGGTAAGTAAATTTCAAAAGTTGCTCCTTTGCCTTTTTCGCTATGTGCACGAATGATACCTTTATGGTTTTCTACTATTTTTTTAACGATGGCTAAACCAATTCCGGTTCCGGAGAATTCACTTTCGGTATTTAATCTCTGGAAAACCTCAAAAATTCGCTCCTTATATTCATCAGCAAAACCAATTCCGTTGTCAGATATTGTAAGATGATAATACATTTTATCAGGATAATCAACTGGGATTTTTGTTTCGTAACCCTTAATTTCCCTGGCCTTAATTTCAACATACGGATTTTGGCCTTTTTTAGAAAACTTCAAAGCATTCCCGATCAAATTATGCAGTAACTGTCTAAACTGAAAAGGAATAACAGTTGTTTCTCCCAAAGGATTTAAATTAATAATTGCATTCGTTTCTTCAATACGTTCAGAGAAATCACTGATAACTTCTTCGGCAATTTCATCCAGATTCACTTTTACAAACACCCTCTCTGCCGAATTTGTTCTGGAATAGGTTAGGAGATCCTGAATTAAAGTTTGCATTCTTTTTGCCGAAACTTCTATACGGTTTAAATATGTTTTGGCTTTCGCCGAAATATTCTGTTCATCCAAATCAGAAAGACGACTGGCAAAAGTTTGTATTTTTCGTAAAGGTTCCTGTAAATCGTGGCTGGAAATGTAGGCAAAAGATTGTAATTCAATATTCATATTAATCAAATCCTTATTTTTCTGCTCCAATTCGGCCGTACGCTCGTATACTTGTTTTTCAAGATTTTCGGTAAAATTTTTCTGATCCTGAATATCTGTACTTGTTCCAACCCACATTTGTATATTTCCCTGTGCATCTTTTTGCGGAATTGCACGGCTTAATTGCCAGCGATATTTACCATCATAACGACGAAAGCGATGTTCTAGTAGAAAATCTTTTCCGGTAATAATAGCATCTACCCAAACCTTTATATTTTCTTCGCGGTCATCAGGATGAACAATTTGCAGCCAGCCATTTTTTTCGATGTCTTCACTTTTAAGCCCCGAATAAGAATAAACCGACTGATTGAAATAATTTATATTTCCCAATGCATCACTTGTCCAGATATGCTGTGGCATAGAATCAGCAAGAAGTCTGAATTTTTCCTCGCTTTTCATTAATATCTGATGAGCATTTTTTTCATCGGTAATATCTATAATAGTACCAATCATTTTTGCTGGTTCGCCATTTTCATCAAAAAATATTTTTCCGTGCGCTTTTATCCAGCTAACCGAATTATCGGGTTTGATAATTCTTGATTCGTATTTATAAATGCTGGTCGTTAGTGCAATCTCATATGCTTTTTCTAAAATAGGCCTGTCATCAGGATATATCATAGTCAGAATTTCCGGTCTTGTTAGTTTTGTTTCCTTTTCAATACCAAAAAGCGAAGGCAAATTTTCAGAATAAATTAATTCCTGTGTTGGTATATTCAGGTCCCAGGTTACGATTTCGGCAATTTCGGCAGCCAAACGCGCTCTTTCTTCTGCATTTTCAACTTTTTTTCGGGCTTCAACTTTATCTGTAACATCATTAACAGTAACCATTACACCTGATACTTCGCCATCTTTTTCAAACAAAGGAGTATATTGATAGTCAAGATAAAATTTTTCCAGTTTTCCTTTAATATCCACATAAGCAACAGCTTCTTTTTCTTTTATGATCTTTGCATTATTTACAACGTCGTCAAGCAGTTCGGGATATTTTTGTTCGGCAAGTTCCGGGAAAACTTCCAGAATTGGTTTTCCAATAGTTTCTTCTTCCGTTTTTTGCCAAATAACATGCATCATTGTGTTATTGGCCATTTCAATAGTGTGGTTTTTTCCTCTAAAAATAGCCATTGCAATTGGCGATTGCATAACAAGTTTTCTAAAAGCTGCTTCACTTTCAGATATAAAGTGTCGAGTTTTTACAGTTTCTGTAACTTCATAAGCCGCAACAATAACTCCAGAAATAGTATCGTTTTCTTCTTTTAAAGGATGAAAAACCAAATTAAAATAACATAATTCCTGTTTTCCGTAACGATTTAATGTTACCGAAAATTCATCTGTAAAATAAGGATTTCCAGTTTCAAGAACATTCAAAAGAATTGGCTCAGTAATTTCTTTGGCCTCCGGAACGGAATTAAATAATGGTTTGTCCAGAATATCATTTTCCTGCTTATCAATAATTTGTAAATAGGTAGGATTGGCCATATCTACAATCAGGTCCTGACCTTTTAATATGGCAATACCAAGAGGAACCTGCTGCACTGTATTTCTAAATCTTCTCTCGCTTTCTTCGATTGTATTTCGCGCAATTACCTGTGAAGTGACGTCAAGCGCGAGAGCTACAATACCAGAAATCGTTCCATCTGGTTCTTTCAAAGCTTCATATACAAAGTTTATATATACATCTTCGATTTTTCCCTCACGGGGAAGTTTAACCAGATGTTCGTGTGCTTCAAATTTTTGTCCGGTTTTATAAACATTTTCAAGAATAGTTTCCAGGCCTTGTCCTTTGGCCTCCGGAAGTCCTTCAAAAATGGGTTTGTTCACTACTTCATTTTCTTTTCGTCCCCATAATTCGAGCATAAGGGTATTTGCAATTTCAACTATATAATCAGGACCTCTAAAAACACACATTGCACTTGGTGTTTGCAAAATATTATTGAGATAGCGGGAATTGCTGTCTTCTAATTTCCTTACGACCTTTACTTTTTCGGTTGTTTCATTACAAATAACCAAAACGCCTGCGGGTTTTCCGGATTCGTTATTTACGGGGCTGTAACTAAAAGTCCAGTAAACATCTTCCATTCTTCCGTTACGATATATAGGCAATAATTGGTCTTCGTGCCAGGTTGCTTCACCTTCTAAAATAACCTGATCGATCAGGGGTTTTATAAAATCCCAGATTTCAGGCCAGGAATCAACTCCTTTTTGGCCTAAAATAGAAGGATGTTTGCCATCATTACCCAAACTTGGTCGGTAAGCATCATTATAAAAACAAATATGCTCCGGTCCCCAAAATAAAAACATTGGAAATTTTGAATTTAATAAAATTCCTAATGTTGTACGCAAACTTTGCGGCCATGTTTCGACTGAACCTGCAGCGGTTTTACTCCAATCTTTAGCACGGGTTAATGCTCCCATTTCGCCTCCTTTCGAAAGGAAATCCTGATTCATATCTATCATGAAAGTTTGTTTTCTTTTTTATTTTACGTAACCAAGGTCTGTTAATAATGTTCAATAAATATACTAATTTATGAAGAAAATTGCACAATTTTTTAAGTGAATTAGGCAAATGATAATTAAAATTTAAATTTTTTAATTGAGATAAAATTTAAATCTTTTGAGTTAAGCATATCTTTTTTTAATAAAGAAATTTGAATAAACAGATTGCTAACATTTAACTAAAAATATCAGGTCATGAAAAAGGAAATGTCAAAACACGAAACAGACTATATAAAGAAATATGAAGAAGATGGATATACAAGCAATTTTTTGTTCGATAACAATTCTTTAATAGATTCAGAAACAAAACAGGCTTATAAACCTGAAGATATAACCATTGTAGCCCATCACCGTTATGAAGGAATGAGTGATCCTGACGATATGTCGATTTTATATGTTATTGAAACGAAAGATAAAATAAAAGGAACTCATTTAATTGGTTATGGACCAATGGCAGATCTGGAAGAAGCAGAATTCTTTAAAGATATTCCTGAAGAAAATTATGCTCAAAATTCAGATATAAACGAACCGATTTAGACGTTGGACTATTTTATTTTGCAGGAAAAGCAGTTATTTGGGATTAATTCCTGAATAGCTGTTTTTTTTATGGTTATATTATTTTACGAATTGCTTTTTATTGGTAAGATATTAATTATGAAAAATCTGCCTGAAATTGTATAATAAATTGGCTGCAGATATGTACGAAATTTGAATATTATAAAACAGGAATGACAAACCTAATAATAAGATTGTACATAAAGAAGTACTAACCAATTTATTAAGCCAAACCAAAATGAAAAAACTTTACTTAAATACAGGAGATTTCAATACAATTTTTAATGATTTAGCCGATAGTTTCGGAGGTGAGTTAACCACTAATAATAATGACTATAATTTAGCGATAAAATCAAAGTGGGCAAAAGGAAAAATTACAGGAACTCACTTTGAAAAAGAAATATCATATATGCATTTTGATCTTACGTTTCATAACGAAGTAAGTATGAGCATAGAATCTTTTCAGGGAGCGCCAATATTTTTTGCTTATTGTGAAGAAGGAAGCCTAACACATAGTTTTGGTGCAAATGGTGATAAAAAAAGCCTTAAAAAACAGCAAACCGGTATTTTAAACAACACCTCTACAATTAATAGCGTTTTGTATTTTGAAAGTTTCAAACGCATTCAGTTTTCATTGATTGTGATGCCTTTAGCGGTTACTTTAAAAGAAGAGAGTTTTGAATTGATTTCACATTTGAAAAAAGTTTTTACAAACGAGTCCGGAAATTATATTTATATCGGGCAGCAAAATCCAAAAATTACCCAAAAACTAAAAGAACTTAATACGATTCCGCAAAAAGGAGCAGTTAGAAGTTTGCTTCAAAGAAGTATTATGAGCACAATTCTGGATCTGGAGATAGCCCAACATAGTTATAACTATGCGACAATGATTGCTCCGTTTATGAATTTGGCAACAAAACAAATAGATGAACTAAAAAGAATTTCGAACATGAATTTTTCTGAAGTTTTATTCTCAATTGGCCTTGGACGCAAAAGTTATTTCCCAAGATTAATAAAAGAGAGATATCATACCATAAACAAGCATTATTCTCAAAATTCGCTAGCTAAAACAGCCTAATATACCTTTAACTTGTAAGATCAAAAAACAGCTTTTGTATAAAGCTGTTTTTTTTTTGTTTATCTCTATTTCACTTTTTAATTGTACAAATCTAGTTTTAAAAGATTATCTTAAATTGTATGAAAAAACGTGTTTTATTTTAAATATTATTTGTAATTATAAGAATTTTACTATTTTTATAAAAAATAATATTTAAATAAAGTACTTTGACATCAGCAAAATTGTTTCTTTTAGGCATGCAGCGGGAATTACTATGGGTAGACACAAATTATTACAGATATGTAGCAAGAGACGGTTCGCCTAGCAGTAATCTTGAAGGAGGATTGCTTCGGTTAAGTTTTGTTTCACAAGAAAGCGATGATGTTTTTTGGCACAATATGGTCAAAAAAGTCGATAAGGAAACAGAGAGAATGGAAAAAGGAGAAATACATTTTTACAGCAAAGGAAATGAAGATAGTGCAATAAGAAAGTATAAATTTAATGATGCCTATTTGATAGAATTCTCAGAAATATTTCATTCCTGGGGAACAGAAAATATGCAAATTATTTTGACAATTTCACCTGCGATTCAAAATTATGGTTATTCACAGGACTTTATAAAACATTGGCAGGTATCATCCTTACCAACTCAGCCCATATATTATCAACCAAAAGAAGAAATCGAAGACCGTATTATATACATAAACGGACATTTTTATAATAAAGACGGTACTTTTGAAGGTAAAATAAACGAACCTGATTTTGAAGGAAGTGTAGAGGATGTTTATGTTTGTGATGGGAGATCAACTCAAAAAAATAAAAATGGAAATGATTTGGTGACTTATAATAATACTAAATTGTTGAAAGAAAATGATGTTAAGATTACTCATGAGAAATTTATAAATTTAGCATCAATAGCATATGGAGAATGTTCATTAGAATACAACTTAGATGTTAAATTGGAATTATTTGCTATCGCATATGTAAATTTTAACCATCCAAAAAATGTAGCATATGGAAAAGATAGTTTTGGGGCTATATCATTTAGAAAAAGAGAAAATGAAAAAAGGAATGGTACTGTAATGCAGACAGCTTTAGCAGCAGTTATTAATGCACTTACTGATGGTAAAGATTATAGCAATGGCGCAGATTCATGGGATGGTGTAGATGTTTTGACAGGAAGTATGAATAAAGATTGGAAACAAGAAGACCATTTTAGGCAAAGAGTACATGGAAAAAGAAAAGGAATAACAGATCCAGAAAAACTATCAATTACCTTTTATGATAATGTAAAAAAAGCATTAGAGGATAAGATTAAAAATCCTAAGACAAGTGAATCATTAAAGCAAGATTATCAAAATAAAATTGATAATTTAAAAAATCTAATAATTTATAAGGAAGAATACGAAATTGTAAACAAAATAGACAAGCTTAAATATACACCTTGTTATGAAATACTAGCGACGCATGCGGCAAGTGTTTTTTATAAGGAACTAAAATAATTATGAAAAAATATTATATAATTTGGATGTTACTAATTGTGAGTAATTTATTTTCTCAAAATAAAAAACATTCCACCATATTGTTTGAAAATATTCTTCTTGATAATCATCAATTATTTTTTGAATTAAATAATGTAACTTCTTTAGAAAAATATTTAGACAAGCTACATGAAAAAAGTAATGTTTCAATAAGTAAAATAAAAATACCATTAGCCTCTGATAAGATTATAACGGGTAAATTTTTAAATAAAAATATAATTTTATACACGACAAGAGATAGTGCCTTCATTCAATATTTTAATTTCGAAAAATCTAAAAAAAATCTAATTCTGAATTTTAAAAAGAAAAAAATAACATTATCCAATAATTATAAATTATTTCAATTTAGAAAAGATTTTCCCGATTCATTCAAATTTGCAAAAGGTATTAATGCAACGCCACTATCACAAGCTGCTTTTATACCTGTTCGTGTAGTTCGATCTAAGTTTAAAGGATATTTATGTTTTACTTTTTATGATAGTAAATTAATTGATGTTTTCTTATCTGATACTGAACCAGAAACTCCATATTGATTAAGTTACTTTAAAAACGAAAGAGCTATGGGTGCAATTTTCATCAGGTTTTTAGAAAAATTTAAAATTATTCAATGTTTTGGACAAAAGTGAATATTTTAAAACCTAAATAAGAAAATAAATGATAAGGAATATATTCTTTTATTACTAATTAAGATTAGTATTTGTTCTGTACAAGAAAAAAAATGTTTTTGTAAAGAAAATAAGTTAATGAATGATGCTGGTGTAAATTGTGATACAATCAAATTAAAAAACAGCTATCATCTTTATTGGCAGTTTAATTGCGATAAAATATGGCTAACTCTAGAGAAGCCAAACAAATCTAGAATTGTAATAAATGAAGTAGATGTTGTTCTATACGGATATGCATATCGAATAGGTTATCAGTTAATTAAAGATTATAACAATAGTTTACTGTTTAGAAGTGGTTGTCCCGCAAACGGTCCCTGTAAGTTTATATTGATTAATAAAAAGGACGGAAAAAAGATTAAAGAATATTTTAAGTATTAAGTATGATAAATCTGGTAGACTAAGTTCATCAAAAACTATAAATATTATTTCAGGAAAAACAGAAGACCAAAACAAAATAGAATATAAAGAGTGGTAAATTCAACAATTATGTTGGACAAGTTTTAAAACCCACTAAAAGTTTACCAAAAAATTAATTCAAAAATTCTCAATTCAAAAAAACAATAAATTGAAAATAAAATTCATCTTACTCATACTACTTTTTTGCAGTTGCAAAAACTACACCTTTGAAGGTAATGTTCATGATTACGACACAGATAAACCGCTTAAAAATGTCGAAATTATCATTAACAACACTATAACCAAGACAGATAGTTTAGGATATTTTAGCCTGAAAATAAATTCAAATGCAGCTAATATAATATTGAAAAAACAAGGTTATGCAACAAAAAAAGTATATCGAAAATCAAATGCTAAAGAAGAAACTCATAATGAAGATATAAAGAATCCTGCCATTTACTTATACAAACGGGAAAGTGATTTTTATAACAAAATGAGATAAACACAAAAAACAACTTTTATAAGCTGTTTTTTATTCCATTAACTTTCCTTTTCATAATAAATAATAAAATAAACCATTATCAGATTCAGACATAACGAAACACTGTTGGTAATGATAATTGGCATATCATTTTTAAGAATACCATAAACAACCCAAACGGCAATTCCGAAAGTCAAAACGCTGAAAGTTAAAAGAGAAATTTGTTTTACTTTTTTTGTTTTCCAAACTTTCAGGATTTGTGGCACTACGGATATTGTTACGCAGATTCCTGCGAAGAGTCCAATAATATCGGTTAAATTCATAAGTCTTTTATTTAAATCTACTTTTTCAAGGATAAATTCACTATCAAAAAAATCGATATTAAATTTAATTCTGATTTTCTGAGAAGCTTAACTTCAATACATAAAAGAATGTCTCAATAAATTCTTATTTTTTGTTATTTGAATGAAAATAGCTACGTTCAAAAGTCGGATTATAACTTGTAGGAGAAATCTAATATCTTATATATCAAACTAAAATGGAAATTCTGAAACTAAACATGGGAATTATGAAACTAATTTCATTTACGATAAAAGAAGAGACTTCTTTTTTTTTATAAATTTGAAAGTTTGAGCGAATCTTTTTAAAAGAATAATCAACTTTTAAAAATTATAATCAATTTTAATCCGAATTAATTAAAATTTAATTCATAACGTTTTACTCCCCAAATAAAATGATATTAATTGTAGATGATATTCGGGCTAACATAATTGCCTTAAAAAAAACACTTGAACTGCATGATATTGAGGTTGACACAGCAGAGTCGGGAGAAGAAGCTTTAAAGAAAATCCTAAAAACAAATTACTGCCTGATAATAATGGATGTTCAAATGCCAGGACTTGATGGCTTTGAAGTAGTAAAAATTCTTTCCGGAAATAAACGCACCAAAGACATACCAGTTATCTTTTTATCGGCGATAAGCATCGAAAAAAAATACATTTTTAAAGGTTATGAAACTGGGGCAGTCGATTATATTACAAAACCTGTCGACACTGACTTACTTATCTTAAAAGTAAAAACTTTCCTTAAAATTTACGATCAGCAAAATCAATTGAAAGTCATGAAAGACTTACTTTCAAAAGAGATTAAAATTCGTAAAGAGGCTCAGGATAATTTAGAGGTTAAAATCAGCGAGAGAACAAAAGAACTGGTTTCTAAAAATGAAGAACTGGAAATGAAGAACCACGAATTGCAGCAATTTGCATGGGTAGTTTCTCACGATTTAAATGAGCCAATCCGAAAAATTCAGATCTTTATTAAAATCATAAAAGAGCTTTATTTAACCACAGATGCAAAAGGAGTTGATTATGTCGACAGAACCATAAAAGCTGCCGAAAGAATGCAAACCCTGATTACAGATTTGCTTGCTTACTCAAGACTTTCTTCAAAAGTTAAACCTGAAAAAACAGACTTAAATATTGTTTTACAAGAAGTCCTGTCGGATTTTGATTATTTGATAGAACGTAAATGTGCGGTTATAAAAACAAGCGAACTCCCAACAATAGACAGTATTCCGAGCCAGTTGCGTCAGGTTTTTCAGAATTTGATTGGAAATGCGCTTAAATTCTCAGGAAATGTAGAAACTCCGGTTATTGAAATCACTTCTGAACTAATAAAAACAAAAGACTTTGACAGCGAAATCACTTCTGATGGAAAATTTTGCCGAATCACTGTAACTGATAACGGAATAGGTTTTGACGAAATTTATCTCGACCGCATCTTTATTATCTTCCAAAGTCTTAACGATCGCCAAACTTATGAAGGTACCGGAATTGGTCTGGCCATTGCAAAAAAAATTGTAGATAAACACAACGGATTAATCACCGCAAAAAGTCAATTGGGCAAAGGCGCCAGTTTTATAATCATTCTTCCCCTACAATACGAAAACTAATCAAATCGGATTATAACCTATGAAAAACAACTTTAAAAGAAATTTACTAATCAGCTCCCTGGTTTCATTACTTGTATTAATGATCAGTTCTACGGCATCGTTTATTAGTATAAAAAACTTATTGAAAAGTAACTTTTGGGTCAATCATACTCAGGATGTTATTTACAACCTAAATCAGGGTTCTTCGTCGCTTACAGATGCCCAAACCAGTATGCGAGGTTATTTAATTACAGGAGAAGAAGAATTTGTAAGCAGATATAACTCTTATGAAGCCGAATCAAATACCTATTTTGAAAAACTGGATGCGCTTACAATTGATAATCCGGTACAGCAAAAAGCATTGGCAGAATTAAAAACACTTCGCTCTAATTTCTTTAAATATTTAAACAACCAAATTGTTAAAAAACGATTGGGAAAAAGCAATACAACATTCAATTTAAATGAAGGCCGTGCCATGATGGACGAGCTTAGAAGTTATTTTAAACGAATTGAGACGAGCGAGCAGGCACTTTTAAAAGAGCGCAACGAAACCTCAGAACGTTATGGAACGTATAGCACCATTTTAATTGTGGTGGCGTTTATTATTGCATTTTTGATTTCGATCGTGTTTTTAATCAGAATTTTAAAAGATTACAACGAACGTTCTGAGCTTCAGAGAGAATTAGAACATAAAGATATAGAAACAGCCCAGAGAATTGAAGTAATTAGTACAATTGCATCAAATATTTCTAATGGTAATTATGATATTCGCGTAGACGATACCAAAGCAGATGCATTGGGAAGTGTTGGAGAATCACTTAACAACATGAGCAGTGCGCTAAAACAATCTTTTAGTTTACTATCAGAAAAAGAATGGATACAAAGTGGAGTTGCAGGTCTTAATAATGTCATGTTGGGCGATAAATCGCTGAAAGAACTGGCAAAAGATGTTATAGAATATTTGTCTCATTATACAAACAGTAGTGCCGGCGTTTTTTATATTATAGAAGGGGATGAACTTGCTTTTACAGCAGGATACAGTTATATTCCGACAAAAAGCAGAGAAACGATTCAAAAAGGCGATGGTCTCTTAGGTCAGGCAATTATTTCGGGAGAACTTTTAGAATTAAGAACTATTTCTTCAGATTTTATTCATATAAATTATGCTTTGGGCGAAATAAAACCAACGCATATTGTGGCAGTTCCGTTAATTGACAACAGAGTAGAAGGAGCATTAGAACTGGCAAGCATTTACGGATTTTCTCAATTGCATTTAGAATTTCTTAAAACCATAGCAAATAATATTGGTATTGCCATTAAATCAACGCAAAACCGTAAACGTGTTATGGAGCTGTTAGAAGAAACCCAATCACAATCAGAAGAATTACGTGTTCAGCATAGTGAATTAGAAGCAATTAATGCCGAATTAGAAGCACAAACAGAAAAACTGCAGGCATCTGAAGAAGAACTTCGCGTGCAACAGGAAGAACTGGAACAAACCAACGAGGAACTTTCAGAAAGAAGTGTTTTATTAGAAGAAAGAAACAACGAAATTCAAAAGAAATCAGAAGCATTGGAGCTTACAACTCGTTATAAATCAGAGTTTTTAGCAAATATGTCGCATGAATTGAGAACACCTTTAAATTCTATTTTACTTTTAAGCCGATTATTATCTGAAAACAATGGCAAAGGCATGAATAGTGAAGAAATTGAATTTGCAAAAGTGATTCAGAGTTCAGGAAACAGCTTACTTGGTTTAATCGATGAAATCTTGGATTTATCTAAAATCGAAGCCGGAAAAATGGAGCTTGAATTTTTAGATGTTTCAACTAAAGAAATTACAGATACACTTTCCAGTTTATTTTCTCAGGTAGCCAAAGAAAAAGGAATTCAATTCGAGATTATGTCTAAAGATGCTCCAATTGTCATTAAAACAGACAAAATGAGATTAGAGCAAATCCTGAAAAACTTAATTTCAAATGCTATTAAATTTACAGAAAAAGGTTCTGTAAGTGTCGAAATAAAAATAAACGAAGACGATGATAAAGTAATCTGTTTTATTGTAAAAGATACAGGAATCGGAATTCCTTTAGAAAAACAACCGTTAATTTTTGAAGCTTTTCAACAAGCAGACGGTTCTACAAAACGCAAATACGGAGGAACAGGTTTAGGATTATCCATAAGTAGAGAATTGGCAAAATTACTTAGAGGAGAAATTATTCTGCATAGTAAAGAGGGAGAAGGAAGCTCATTCACTTTATGTTTACCGGTTTACGGAGCAATAAGCAAAAAAGTAATTGTGGATAAAGCGCCGCCGCCAATGGAAATTGCAACAGTTGAGACTGAGGAATCGAGAAAGCTAAAAAACAAATATTTGTCTGCCGTAATTCCGGATGAAATCGAAGATGACAGAGATATCATTACCGAAGAAGATAAAGTTATTTTGATTGTAGAAGATGACATCAATTTTGCACAATCACTTTTGGCATTTAGCAGAAAAAATGGCTATAAAGTTGTAGTTTCCGTTCGTGGGGATTACGCCTTAAATTTTGCCTTAATGTACAAACCAGTCGGTATTTTATTGGATATCGAATTGCCAATAAAAAGCGGTTGGGAAGTTTTGGAAGAATTAAAAAACAACAATCAAACCAAACACATTCCGGTACATATAATGTCATCGCACAAATTAAAACAGGAAAGTTTGTTAAAAGGTGCCGTTGATTTTCTTGATAAACCGGTTGCTTTTGATAAAATTCCGGAAGTTTTCATGCGTATCGAACATATCATTACCAAAGAATCTCAAAAGGTTTTAATTATCGAAGATAACCCGAAACATGCCAAGGCATTAGCTTATTTCTTAGAAAGCTATAATATTAATTCTGAGATAAAAAGTGAAGTTGCTGAAGGTCTGAAAGCGTTGAATAAAACAGAAGTTGATTGTGTGATTCTTGATATGGGAATTCCGGATAAACAAGCGTATCAAATTTTAGATGGCGTTAAAAAAAGCCCTGGATTAGAAAATCTTCCCGTAATTGTGTTTACAGGAAAAAGCCTTTCGCTAAAAGAAGAAGTAAAAATTAAGAAATATGCTGATTCTATTATTGTAAAAACAGCACATTCTTACCAAAGAATGCTCGATGAGGTTTCGTTATTTTTACACCTGGTAGAAGAAAATAAAGGACAAGATGGTAAAAAAGAAAGCTACAAAAAACTAAATTTACTAAACAATATTTTGCACGATAAAAAAGTATTGATCGTAGATGACGATGTTCGTAATATTTATTCATTAACAAAAGCACTCGAAGTCTTTAAAATGAATGTAATTACCGCATTCGATGGTAATGACGCAATAAAGGTATTAGAAGAAAATCCCGATACTGATATTGTTTTACTGGACATGATGATGCCGAATATGGACGGTTATGAAACTGCCGAAAAAATAAGAACAATTCCTAAATTCCTGACCTTGCCATTAATCGCCGTAACAGCAAAAGCAATGACAGGCGACAGAGAAAAATGCATAAAGGCAGGAGCATCAGATTATATTACAAAACCTGTAGATATAGATCAGTTATTGTCGCTATTGCGTGTGTGGTTATACGATAAAATTTAATGCATAATTGCTGAAGATATGGAGAAAAAACGACTCTTGATTATTGACGACGATTCAAGAAATATATTTGCTTTGGTAAACGTTTTGCGTGCCAAATCATTCGATTGTTTGTCTAGTTTAAGTGCCGAAGAGGCAATACGGTTATTAAAAACAGACGAACACATCGATGCTATTTTAATCGATATGATGATGCCGGAAATGGATGGTTACGACGCAATTCCGATTATAAAAAATATTCCGTCACGAAAAAATACATTAGTTGTTGCCGTTACAGCCCAGGCGATGACGGGCGACAAAGAAAAATGCCTTGAAGCAGGCGCAGATGATTATGTTTCAAAACCTATAGACGTAGATAAATTGATGCACGTTTTAAATAAAATTTAAAATTGTTATGATAGAAGACATTGAGTTAGAAACCCTTATAAATGATATTTACGAATATTATGGTTTTGACTTTGGAAGTTATTCTAGAGCATCATTAAAAAGGCGCGTTAATAGAGTTTACAATTTAGATGGATTCAGGAATTTTTATGAGTTTTTATCAAAGGTTAGAAACGATTCTGATTATTATAAAAGATTAATCGACGAAATTACTGTAAACGTTACAGAAATGTTTCGGGATCCGACTTTTTATAGAATTGTCAGAACCGAAATATTGCCCTTGCTTGCCACAAAACCATTCATACGTTTGTGGCATGCAGGATGTTCCACCGGCGAAGAAGTGTATTCGATGGCCATTATGCTAAAAGAAGCAGGACTTTTGCATAAGTCATTGATATATGCCACAGATATTAATTCGAAAGTATTGGAAACAGCCAAAAAAGGCATTTTTCCTTTACGAATGATGAAAGAATATTCAGAAAACTACAGAGGTTCTGGCGGGCAGGAAGATTTTTCGAGTTATTATATCGCCAATTACGGCATTGCAAAATTTAATGAAGAACTGGCTCAAAAAATGGTTTTTTCGCAGCATAATTTAGTTTCAGATAATTCATTCAACGAGTTCGATTTTATTTTATGTCGTAACGTTTTAATCTATTTTGATAATGATTTACAAAAAAGAGTCATCAATTTATTTGATGCAAGTTTAGCAGTTTTGGGTTTTTTGGCACTCGGCACCAAAGAAACCATAAAATATTCGATATCTACAACTAAATACAAGCAGTTAGAGAAAGAGAAAATATGGAGGAAAGTAAAATAATATCGAATACAAGAGTAGTTATTATAGGAGGATCGGCAGGAAGTTTGAATGCATTATTACAAATTTTACCCGATTTGCCCGTATTTAAATCTTTTGCGCTCGTAATTGTCCTGCATCGACGAGGAACAGATGATTTAACCCTCGAAGGATTAATAACCCTTAAAGCCCAAACCGAGGTAAAACTTATTGAAGACAAAGTGCAATTAATGCCCGGATTTATTTATGTTGCTCCTTCAAACTATCATTTATTATTTGAAAAAGATGATTTTTTTGCCCTCGATATTTCAGAAAAAGTAAATTACAGCAGACCCAGCATTGATGTTTCTTTCGAATCTGCTTCAGAAGTGTATGGTCCTAATCTAATCGGGATTTTACTTTCAGGCTCCAACACAGACGGTACACAAGGATTAAAATCCATTCAAAATGCAGGCGGAATCATTGTAATTCAGGATCCAAAATCGGCAGAAATGCCTTATATGCCTTCTAATGCCATTTTAAATACCACACCGGATTATATTTTAAGCACCGAAGATATTTTGAAATTTCTAATTTCTATAGATAAATAATTTTATATTTCGTGTGAATGATGGATTAAAAATCCATCCTTACAATATGACCCGTTCCTCCGGAACTCTTTATAAAATTCCGTAGGAATGATTTATTTTGTAGCTAGGGATTTTTAATCCCTTGAACGTAAAGTAATTCTTTGTTCAGAATAAAAAAACACCATTTTTTTCGTGGACATCCTAAAGGTTTCGAAAACCTTGCAGGATGCTGGCTCGTCTTAAACATTATCATTTCCATAACAATAGCGTAAACGAACTTTAGGTTTAAATCGATAAAATTGCAAATGAAAGTAATCCCCAAGCTTTCTAATTCCCCATTTGCAAAAACATTACCTATGATTTCCAAAATATTTTCCCTTTCTAAAAATACAATTCTGTTTCTAGTATTTATCTTTTGTAATTGTACTATTTCGGCGCAAAAACAAACTAAACTTGATGGTGTTCAGATCGCTTTTTTATCAGATGTGCATTTGCAGGATTTATTCGGGAAATTTTCAGATAATGATTATCGAGGTGTTTTAAATCCAAAAACTGGAAAATATACTTTATTGAGAACAATGGCTTCTCAATTGCATTCGACCCGAATTTTCAACGAAAACTATTTTGCTTTTATCGCTGCTCTTGATGATATCGCAAAGCGAAAGATAAAATATGTTGCACTTCCAGGTGATTATACAGATGACGGTCAGCCCATTCACGTGCGAGGATTAGAAACGATTCTAAATCAATACAGAAAAAAATACGGCATTGAATTTTTCATTACAACCGGAAATCACGATCCCGTTGGGCCATTTGCACAAGAATCCGGCAAAGAGGATTTTTTAGGCAAAGAAGGTAAAAGCCAGCCCATTTATAGCAAAGAAGGCCTGTATAAGCCAAATTTAACTATTGAGCAGCCTGTTGTAATAACAGCCGATATTGCTAAAATGGGTTATTTGGGAATTACAGAAGGCCTGAAAAATTTTGGTTTTTATCCTAATGAAAAATACAAATTCTGGGCAACACCTTTTTCAACTTATACCGCTGAAAATTATAGTTTCGAAAAAGCATCCGAAGCTGCAAAATTATCAAACAGAGTTTATGAAGTTGCACCGGGCTACGAAGTTCCGGACGTAAGCTATGTTGTTGAACCAATTGACGGGCTTTGGCTTATGGCGATAGACGGCAATGTTTATATTCCGAAGAAAAATGCGACCGCAGATGCCAAAGATTCTAAAAATTATTCAGAAGCCAGCACCGGATACAATAATGTACTTTCGAATAAAAAACATTTAATAAAATGGGTCGAAGAGATTTCGGCCCAAGCCAAAAAACAAGGCAAAACCTTAATTGCTTTTAGTCATTTTCCGATGATTGATTTTAATGATGACGCTTCTGCTGAAATAAAAGAACTGCTTGGGCCAAACAAATGGCAATTGAACAGAGTTCCGGTTGAAGAAGTGGCGCAAACTTTTGCAGATGCAGGTTTGAAAATTCATTTTGGCGGACACATGCACATTAACGACACCGGAATTCGCACCACCGCAAAAGGCAATACATTGGTAAATATTCAAACGCCATCTTTGGCAGCGTATATTCCTGCTTATAAATTACTGACAATCCAAAAAGATAATCTTATAGATATTCAAACCATTACAATTGATAAAGTGAAAGGGTATAACGAACTTTTTGATTTGTATAAAATGGAATATCAGTTTTTAGAATCGCAGCATACCAAAGACATTTGGAACAAAGCCATTTTAGAAACCAAAAACTACCACGATTTTACCGATTTTCATTTAAAGGAATTAGTTCGCCTTCGTTTTTTATCAGACGATTGGCCTTCGACTTTTAAAGATTTTTTTCTGCATATTTCTGCTTCAGAATTATTGATTTTAGCGAATATTCAATCTGATAAAGACTTTGATTTTATTCTGAAAAACAAAGAAAGTTCTCAAAAAGAATGGGCAGAAGCTGAACAGAAAACAAACAAAATTTTAGCTCAAAATAATCTAAAGAAAGAAGATTTTAACTGGACAGGTTACGATTTTCTGGTAGATTTTTATCGTTTTAGAAGCGCTGATGAACTGGCTCTGACCGATGTTGGCGAAAAAAGAGCCAAGCAATACAAAGTTCTCTCACAAATGTTTTTCGAAAATCATAAAGAAGACACTTCAAAAGAAAAACCTCTTCAAAATCAACTTCGATTATTTTTAGTCATCTTCAACAAATTCATGCATGAAGTTCCTGCAGATCATTTTAGTGTTGATTTAGGTTCTGGAGTTGTTAAGAGTTTGAAGTAAGTTTTTATTGGGGCGTAGATTTTACCGCAAAGAGCGCAAAGGATTTACGCAAAGTTCGCAAAGTTTTCTTTTTAGTAAAGTTTTTTAAAGTCCGCAAAGCTTTGTGTATTATGTAGACAAAAGTTTATACGCAAACTCATTGCTAGGAACGAAGCAACCTCAAATTAAAATGTAAAAAAAAACAGCCACGAATTCACGAATTTTCTCTATTTGATTATAGAATATGATTCGTGAATTCGTGGCTAAAAACGTTCGATAATTTAACCGAAGGGTGCAAAGATTTTTGCTTTAGCTTGTGGTTAGAAAACGTAAAGTTCGCAAAGCTATCTGCAAAAAGATTTGCGAATATAGCCTGCGGTTTCAACCGCAGGGACGTTCAGATATTTATTTTACGATATACGTTGGGATCCCGCGGTTGAAACTGCGGGTTATATTTGAAAACTAGATTTATAATTATAATCTTTTTTAAAACGCAAAGTTCGCAAAGCTTTATCTACAAAGCTTTGCGAACTTTTTGAGCCTGCAAACAGACAGCTAATAAAAAAACTTA
>Ga0307411_10000203_pt1 | contig 19296 bp, 17 predicted proteins | sample DK1Ometagenome_2_FD_203712 | JGI IMG/M metagenome (GOLD analysis project Ga0307411, IMG submission 203712) | Maize rhizosphere microbial communities from greenhouse at UC Davis, California, United States - DK15-O-1 | ecosystem: Host-associated > Plants > Roots > Rhizosphere > Soil | place: USA...
GCGCTCGGCGCCCCCGGTCGCGGGCGGGCGCGAGCGCGACGTCCCTCCCGCGACTGGCGACCCAGCGGCTCACGCCCGCACCTGGAGCCACCTGACCGACCGCTGACCGACCGCTGACCGACCGCGACCACTTCTCCCGACAGGCCGCGGCCTACGCGGCGCATCGCCCCGACTATCCGGACGCGCTCTTCGCCTACGTCGCGACACTCGCCACGCGTCACGAATTGGCCTGGGACTGCGCGACGGGCAGCGGCCAGGCGGCGCTCGGGCTCGCGCGCTACTTTCCCCGCGTGGTGGCGACGGACGCGAGTGCGGCACAGATAGCGCACGCGACGCCGCACCCGCGGGTGGAGTACCGCGTGGCGCCCGCGGAGGCGAGTGGCCTGCCGGGGGGATCGGTGGACCTCATCACGGTCGCGCAGGCGCTGCACTGGTTCGACATCGGCGCGTTCTACGCCGAAGCCCGGCGTGTGCTCGCGCCGGGCGGGGTGCTCGCCGTCTGGACGTACGGCAACTGCGTGTTCGACGACCCGCTGGTCGAGCGGGCAGTGCACCGCTACAGCCACGACACGGTCGGGCCGTACTGGCCCGCGGAGCGCCGGCTCGTGGACGACCGCTATCAGACGGTCCCGTTCCCGTTCCGCGAGCTCGCATCGCCGCCGTTGGTGCTCGAGCGCGCGTGGACACTGGCCGAGCTGGCCGGCTATCTCCGCAGCTGGTCGGCGACGGCTCGTTACGTCGCCGCGCACGGCCGTGACCCCGTGGCCGACGTCGAGGCGGAGCTCAGCGCCGCCTGGGGCGATCGGGAGATCCGCCGCCTCGTTCGCTGGCCGCTCACGGTGAGGGCAGGGAGTAGGGAGTAGGGAGTAGACCTGCTCCCCAGTCCCTACTCTCTACTCCCTACTCCCTACTCGCTACTCCCCGCTCCCCCCGCGCCGCGCTCCGAACGCGAGGCTGGCGAGCGCCAGTGCCGCGACGGCGACACCGCCGGCGGCCAGAGGCCATTTGTTGCGCGACGCGCGAGCGGGCGCCACGAGTGGGACGCGGACGAGCGGGTCGCCGAGGACGCCGAACGCGGCCCACTCGCTCGGCGCGGCGCCGCGGCGGATCGCGTCGAGCTTCGCGGCGCGGAGCGCGTCGCCCACCGGCAGGCCGCGTGCGAGCCCGGCGTAAAAGGCGTCCACCAGGCTCACCGTACTCCGGTCGCCGATGCGCCACGCCGTCGCGAGCACGGCCCGCGCGCCGGCCTGCAGCAGCGGCGCCGTGAGACCCTGCACCCCTTCGCCTGCCACCACGACGCCGTCCGCGGTGCGGCACGCCGAGAGCACGACGAGGTCCGCGTTCAGCCGCAGGGCGGCCAGGTCGCCCGGCGAGACGAGCCCCGATTCGCCCGCGCCGGGTGCGAGGGCCAGCGCCGTGCGCGCGATGGAGCCCTCGTCCACGAGGGCGTGTGTCGCGAAGTGGATGACGCGGTAGCCGTCGAGGCGCGCCTGCTTGAGGAACGCCGCACTCGCCTCCTCGCCGAGCCGAACGTCGGCGCGCGGCGCGTACCGGGCGACCGCACGCGCTTCGTCCCTCGATGCGGCCAGTCGCGGCAGCCCGCCCATCGACGAGGCCAGGCGGTACGTCGGGTCCGCGCCTTCGTCGAGGCGTTCGGCGGGCCCGAACGCCGGATCGCCGAAAGCGAGCAGTGTGAGCGGGCGCGCGTCGGGCGCCGGCCGTTCGCGCCCGCGACGCCAGAGCGCGGTGACCGCCGCCGCCGACGGCGCGAGTCCGACGGCGTAGCGCTCCACGACGTACCGGCCGTCGGCGAGTCGCAGGGCGTCGAAGGGGAGCCGGTGGAGGGGACCGTCGGGCACGATCACCAGGCGCGAGATCGTGGGCGGCAGGAGCTCTATGGCGGGGTCGACGAGTGCGGCCCCCAGGGCCCTCGCGAGCGCGCGCGGGTCGGCGCCCTGCTCCAACAGCGCCGCGAAGCGCCGCACTTGTGAGGCGAGCGAGTCGGGCAGGCTCAGAACGCGCGAGTGCACGCCGGTGCCGTCGCCGGTGCGCGTGAGCACCAGCAGCGTCGTGGGTGAGCCTTCGGAGCCGACGACGTACTCCACGACGGCCGTGCCGCTGTCGGGGAGGGCCGCGAGCACGTCCGCCGCCGTGACTGCCGTCTGCACTGCGCGGGCGGCACGGGCCAGGTCGCGTGGGCCGCTCACGGCCGCGCCGGCACGCAAGACGTCGGCCCGAAGGAGCTGCGTGGTCAGCTCGCGCGCCCGGGTCCGCTCGGCGAGCCGGAACCCGGCGTCCGCCCGACCCGCGCGGGCGAGCGCGGCGACCACCGTCGCGAAGCTGAAGCGCGGGTCGATGACCTCCGCGCTGCTCGCCTGGAAGGCCAGCACGCGCAGCTCGCGGTCGGAGAGTGTGGAGCGCCACCGCTCGATCTCGTCGATCGCCGACTCGAGCTCGCCCTCGGCGCGGCGAAGCTCGCCGCGGCGCGCGTACAGCTCGGCGAGCTGCGTCCGCACGTCGTACCGGTATACATGCTGCCCCGGCTCGAGCGACCGAATCTGCGTGGTGAAGGCGCGTTCGGCGGCCGCGAAGTCGCCGCGGCGCAGCGCCAGCGTGCCGTAGTCACCAACGAGCGTCCCCGCCCACGCCCGCATCCCGTGGCGCCGGGCCGCGTCGCGCGCCGCGTCGAGCTCCCGCTCGGCGACGACCCAGTCACGCTCCTGGGCGGCTATGCTGGCGAGCGCGCGCCGGGAGAAGAACTCGGTTTGCGCGGCACCGAGCTGCCGGGAGAGGTGCAGGGCGCGGGCGTAGCGGCGGCGCGCCTCGGGGAGGTCGCCGGCCAGTGCCGCGAGCTGTGCGCCGAGCTGGTAGCTGAGGTTCGCTGCCCAGGCGTCACCGTAGGCGTCGTTCAACGCGGTCGACTGGCGCCAGTACTCGATCGCGGTGGCGATGTCGCCGATGCGGCGCGCGAGCATCCCCAGGTTGTACAGCACGCCGGCCTCGGTCACCCCCTCGCCGGCGGCGCGCGCGCCCGCCAGGGCCGCGCGGTAGTGGGCCTGTGCGGCGCCGTAGTGGCCCGACACCATGTGGACATAGCCGATCCACGACAGCGTGCTGGCGAGTGCCGCCCGGTCGCGCACGCGGCGTCGGATGGTCTCGGCGGCACGGTAGGACGCGAGAGCGGCCTCGTATGCTCCACGTCGCAGGAGTTCGTTGCCCTGGGCCGCGAGACACGCTGCCTCTTCGCGGGCGGACGCACCGCGGCGGGCCAGCTCGAGGCCCGTGACAACCTCGCTGTCCGCGCCCGTTCCCGCCGACCGCGCCAGCAGGGCCGCCCGGGTGCAGTGATAGCGGGCACGCAGCGCGAAGTCCTCGTCCGGCAGAATGCGCCCGGCGCGGTCCATCAGCCGCGTGGCGGCAGACACTCCGCGGGTGCGGAATCGCACCCGCGCAAGCTCGACGAGCGCCTCCGCCTCGGCGCTCCGGTCGTCCACCTCGCCCGCGTCGGCGGCCGCTCGCCGAAACGCCGCGTCGGCCTCCGGAAGCCGCGCCCGAGTCGACAGCACGCCCGCCTGCCCGAGCCGCGCGTAGAGGGTGATCCGGTCGGCAGGCCGATGCCCCGCGTCGGAGCGCGCCTCGTTCAGGAGTTGCGCGTAGCGGCGCTCTGCCTCGGCGTAGTTGTATGTGAACCGTGCCAGCGTGGCGAGCCCCAAGAGCGCGGCACGGTCGCCCGGGTCGGCGGCGGGCCGGCTCGCCCAAAGGTCGCCCATTCCGGCCGCGCTGTCGCCCTCCACGGCTCGGAGCGCCGCCTCGACCACCTGGCGCGGCTCGGCCGGCGGCGTGGTGGGAGTGCGCGATCCGAGAGGATGCGGGTCAGCCGCGAGCGCGGCGAAGGCAAGGACAACCAGCCGTTTCAACATCCCCCGGCCAAGGTAGGACTGCACTTTGCCCCCCGCAATGGGGCGGCAGGGAGCCTGCCGGAGCCCAGGGTGCGCCTGCCGCCATCGCGGCAACAGATGTGCAGGGGAGAGGGCTCTACCCCCGGCCGGTCGGCCCCGACGGCCGCGTGACGATACCACCAGACTACCTGTTTCGCGGAGCCACTGATGGAGCACTCGGAGCACGACGCGGCCCCTGCCACGGAGGCCCGCCCGCCGGCCGACGCGCCCGTTGATCCCGCCGCCGCCTCGGCGACGGCCGCACCTGCCGGGGCCTCCGCCCCAGCGCCGGCCGACGCGCCGAGCGGCGGGCTGCAGTCGGGCGGCCCGCTCGCCGCGCCCGCGCCACCGCCGCGAGGGAAGACGAAGGGCGTCGCGGACATCGTCTTCCTCATCGACGTGACGGGGAGCATGGCTCCCATCATCGACGCGCTGCGGAAGAACATCGAGGTCTTCGTCGATTCGCTGAGCAGCGGGGACGCCAACAACGCCGCGCCCGTCAAGGACTGGCGCGGCAGGGTCGTGGGCTACCGCGACGCGGAGCACGACCGCGACTGGTTCCAGGACCACCCCTTCGTCCGCGACGCCGTCGCGCTCAAGGCGCAGCTCGCGGACCTGCGCGCCGAGGGCGGGGCCGACGAGCCCGAGTCGCTCCTCGACGCCCTGTACAAGGTGGCGACGATGGAAGCGTCGCCGAAGGGCGCGCAGTCGGAGGACCCGGGCAAGTGGCGCTACCGGAGCGAGGCCGCGCGCGTCGTGGTCGTCTTCACCGACGCGTCGTTCAAGGAAACCATGGTGATCCCCGAGGCCAAAGGCGGCTCCCTGCAAGACGTGGCGAACGTCGTCATGGCCAACCGCATCATCCTCAGCCTGTTCGCGCCGAACTTCGAGGGGTACGACCGGCTCAGTCAGATCGACAAGTCGGAGTGGGAGGTGGTGGAGTACGAGGGGCTGTCGGCGCAGGAGGCGCTGCAGAAGTTCACGGCCGATCCCGCGAACTTCCGGACGACGCTGAAGCAGCTCGCGGCGAGCGTGTCGAAGTCGGCGGAGACCGTCGCGCTGTGAAGGGTCCAGGGTTTAGGGTCCAGGGTTTAGGGTCCAGGGTCTAGTAGATCTCCGTAGACCCTGGACCCTCGACCCTAGACCCTGGCACTCCAGCACACATGGCCAAGAAGCTCAAGCTCGGCGACACGATCCGCGGCTATCGCGTGACCAATGTGTTCGGGCCGGGCGCGATGGCGATCTCGTACGCCGCGCAGGCGCCGGGCGGGGCGACGATCTTCCTCAAGCAGTACAAGTCGCCCGCGCCGACGGTGATCTGGTACGCGCCGTTCGTCGATTACCAGCAGGAGCTGGCGAGCCGCGTGCGCAACGGCAAGGCGGCGCACTACGCCGTGCGCCTCGTGGACGCGTTCGAGGAGCGGTGGGGCGGGCCGTGCTACTTTCAGGCGTACGAGTTCGTGGAGCACGGCGGCGACCTGCAGCAGATCCTCGACGAGGAGCGGGAGGCGCACCATCGCACCGGCGTGGCGCCGATGCGCGACGCGGGCGTCTGGGCGCGCCACGTCACCTGGGCCAAGGTGCTGATGGCCGGCATCGCGGCGCTGCACGAGTCCAAGATCGTGCACGCCGACCTCAAGCCCCCGAACGTCTACCTGATCAAGGACCCGTCGATCGGGTCGGGCTACCAGCTCAAGCTGATCGACATGGACTTCTCCGTGCTCGCCGACCAGCGCGCCCCCTGGCACGGCCACCAGGGGTATGTGGGGTCGGACAACTACCGCTCGCCCGAGCACATGACGCGCGGCGCCACGCCCGGCCTTGCCTCGGACGTCTTCACCTGCGGGCTCATTCTCCACGAGCTGCTCGCCGGCGCGCACCCGTACTGGCGCGACGACCAGGCGGAGTACGCGGCGCTCGTGCGCTCGTACGCGGCCAAGCCTCCGGTGCTCGCCGGCACGATGCCGGGTCCGGCCGACAACGCCCAGGTGAGCGCCGCGCTGCACCGGTCCCTGTCGCCGAACGCCGCCGACCGGCCGACGGCGGCCGAGCTGCGCGCGGTCCTGAGCGGCCGCGGGCCCAAGCGCGCGGGCGTTCCGGCGGCGCCCGGTGCGCCCGCGCGCGCGACGTCACCCGCCGCCCCCCCGCCGGCCGTTCCCGCCGGCGCGCGCGCTCCGATCACGGGCGACCGCGTGCAGCTCGTCGGCGAGGGCGGACGTGCGCTGCAGATCGGCGTCCGCACCGAGTTGGGGAAGCACCTCGCGCGGCAGTTCGGTGGCGACGCCGAGTTCTGGGATGCCCGGCAGCTCGTACTCGAGCGGCTGCCCGACCGCCGGTGGCAAGTGAGCCCGGTGGCCGGCACCGCCAACGAGACGCTCGTCAACGGCGAGATCCTCTCCGCGCCCCGGCCGCTGCACGATGGCGACGTGATCGCGGTCGGCCGGAAAGCCAAGGGGATCGTCAAGCTGCCGCTCACGGTACGTGCGGTCTGAACCCGGATCCGAGCCCGCCGTGCCGGGCGTGGCGCCCGCGCCACCGGAGGCGGAGACGCTGGCGCCCGCGCCGCCGCCTCCCGAGCCCGACGCGACCGGCGCCGACGTGGCCACCGGCGAGGTCGCCGGTGTCGGGGCGCCGCCCGCGGGCGTGCACAACGAGCTCGCGCCGGAGCCGACTGCCGAGCCCTCCGCACCCGAGCCGCCAGTGGCGCCGGCCGCACCGCCGGCCGCACCGCCGGCCGTGCCGCCGGTGGTCGACGTGGACGATCTCGACTGGGAGGCAGTGCGCGTCGCCGTCGATCCGGGCGCGGTGCGGGCGCGGATCCGCGCCACGGTCGAGCGCCTCGAGGCGCTCCTCGACCAGGAGGACGGGCCGGGCATGCTGTTCGACGCCGACCGCGCCGGCCCGCACGACCGCGCCATTCACGCGCTCGCCCTCACGCCTGACGCGCCGGTGTGGTTCGTGGGCGACCTGCACGGCGACCTGCTCGCGCTCGAAGCGGCGCTCGCGCTGGTGCGCGGCACCAGTGGTACCGAGGCCGACGCCGACTCCGGGCTGCCGCCGCGGCTCGTCTTACTCGGCGACCTGTTCGACGACGGTGGCTATGGGATCGAGGTGCTGCTCCGCGTCTTCGAGCTGGTCTGCGATCGTCCGGATTCCGTCTGCGTCGTCGCCGGCAATCACGACGAGGCCCTCGCGTTCGACGGCGCCCGCTTCCGCTCGTCGGTGGTCCCGTCGGACTTCGCCGACTTCCTGAACGCGCACCTCGCGCACGAGTGGGTGGTGCGCGCAGGAAAGCTCGCCGTGCGCCTGTTCGCCAGCGCGCCGCGCGCGCTCTTCTTCCCCGACGGCTTGCTCGTCGCACACGGCGGCTTCCCGCTCGCCGACCTGCACGCGGAGCTCGCCGAGCGCGGCGACTGGAACGACCCACGGTGCCTGTCGGACTTCGTGTGGACCCGCGCGCACCCGCGCGCGCGCAAGAAGATCCCGAACCGGGTGTCGCGCGGCAGTCAGTTCGGCTACGAGGACTTCGCCGCGTTCTGCGCGCTGAGCGCAGGGCTCGGCCGGCCGGTGACGTGCATGGTGCGCGGACACGACCACGTGGAGGAGCGCTACGCGGTGTACCCCGCGTACGCGGCCCACCCGCTCCTCACCACGGTCGCGCTCTCACGGCGGCTCCCGCGTGAGGCGTTCGGTCCCTACGAGCGCGTCCCCACCGTGGCGCGCTGGGTGCCTGGCGCGCTCCCGCAGGTGTTCCGGCTCCACCTGCCGGGCGCGCTGGTGCGCGAGACGTACCCGGAGCCAGAGGGTGACGCGCCCGCGGACGATGCGCGCGCCGACCCCGGGGCGGGCGGGTGAGCGACGTCGTTCTCCGGTGCCCGAACTGCGGCACCACGCAGGGCCAGCTCGGGGAGTGCGAGGCGTGCCACGAGGCGGACGTCCGCTACTTCTGCCCCAACCACACCCCAGGCCGGTGGCTGGATGGCCCCGTCTGCGCCGAATGCGCCGCGCGGGCGGCGCGCGAGCGGCCCGCGCCTCGTACTCCGCCGCCGCGGCCCTCGCCGCCGCGCACGCGCGAGATGCCTCCGCCCGTCGAGCCGCGGCCGTCCACGCGCCCGCCGCCGTCTACCGGCTCCTCATTCGACGACTGGCGGGAGCGTGTAGCGGGCACCGTGCGGCGGGGTCCGGTGGTGATCGACGAGGGGCCGCGTCGCGAACCGCCGGCCGAGGTCATTCCGCCCCGCGTGCGCGTCCGCGCGCCGCCGCTCCTCGGCTGCGCCGTCCGGCTGATGGTCGTGGCGGTGGTCGTGATCCTCGCCTTTACCGTGATTTCATTCGTCGGACTTGTCGTCTTCGGCGGCTCCGTGGGCGCGTGGGTCGAGGACGTCGGACAGCAATTCGGCGTGTTGGGGGGCGTCCCCGAGCAGACGCAGCGCGGCATCCGCGCGTACCGGGCGGGCGACCTCGCCACGGCCGAGCGCGAGCTGCGAGAGGCTGCGCAATCGTACCCGAGGTCCGGCATGGCGTTGGTTTACCTGGCGCGGATGCGGACGGACGCTGGAGACCCGGAGCGGGCCGGCGAGTACCTGCGCGAGGCGGTGGCGCGGGAGCCGGACAACGTGCTCGCGCACAGGGCGCTGGCAGACCACCACTTCCAGCGGGCCAACCGGCAGCGGGCGAGCGCGGGCACCGAAGGCTACGCGCCGGATGACCTCCTCAAGTCACTGGCCCACTACCAGCGTGCCCTCGAGCTGGACCCGACCGACCGGCCGACTCGCGGCTACTACGCGTGCGTGCTGGCCGCGCTCGGCCAGACCGTCGACGCCGAACGCATGCTCGCGGAAGCCGGGGCCGGACCGTGGGAGCGGTGCGCGAAGCCGGCGCCGTGAACCCGTCGGCGTCGCTGATTCCGCCAACCCCGCGGGGGACGGCCGAACGCGGTACGAAGCCCGTCAGCAGATCACGCCGGCGCCGTCGCTGGCGTAGCTGCACCCCGAGTAACTGTCCGACGCCCAGACGTAGCCATTCCCGTCGCCGCCCGTCCAGAAATTGCCGCCGGTTCCGGCGTTCGTGCCGTGCAGCCACGGCCCGCCGCGCGCCGCCGCCGCGCGCCGCAGGTTGCCGAGCGCCGGGCCGCCCTCGGCGCCAAAGTCGCCCTGGGCGTTCACCCACCACCGGCCGGGCCACGCCTGCCCGTAGATCGCATGCAACGCGCGCACGTCGTCGGCATGGAGCTCGCGCCCATTGACGAAGATGCCGGTCAGTCGGCCGTCGCCGCCGCCCGAGGCCTGGGCGGGCAGGGGACCGCCGAGCGGCAGCCCGGGCACGAGCAGGACGGCCGCGGGCCCGCCCCAGCGCCCGGCGGCGCCCGACGATGCGTCGTACCAGTAGTCACCATCGGGAAGCCGGACCCCCGTGAAGGCCTCGAGCTGCTTGAGCACGAGCCAGCCGCGCTCGTCGAGTGCCGCGGCGTTGAAGGTGACGCGGCGATCCTCGCGCGGCGCCGGCGGCGCCGGCACCGCCTCTGCTGTCCGCGCTTCCGCAATTGGCGCGGCGGCGCTTCCCCCGCCCGAGGGTTGCACGAGCGTATCTCGCCGAGCCCGAGCGAGCGTATCGCTGCCGGCACGGCCGAGCTCCGGGGCCGACTCCCGACAGGCGATCGCCAGAGCCGCGACGACGACCGAGAGCGCGCGTGATCGAAATGCGGACATGTCGGTATCCCCTCTGACTCGGGTTGGAGCGTCGACCCGTTGTGGCCCGCCGAGGTCGGGCACTCGTCGCAGGGTACGACGGCGACATCACGCCGGCGTCGCGGGGCAGCCGCGCCCCGGCGCACGCCGGACGTCGGGCTCCGGCACCACGATGCGACGTCTCCGACGGGCGAGCAAGGCAAACAGACGAGTGGGCGCGGCGCGCGGCTGCCCAGATTGCGGCGGGCGGCCGCGCCGCGCTAATTCCGCTCAGTACTCGGTACAGCTCCGCGACCGAGGGGGCCGCGGCTGGCCACGCACGGGAGGCACAGGTGAAGCACCACCGTTGGAGCACCGGCGCCGTTCTGTGCGCCTTGTTGCTCGCGGGCTGTCAGGGTGAAGACACCACCGGTGACGACGTGGCCCGCGGGGGCGGCCTGCGGCCGGCTGCGCTCCCCGCGGCCGCGCAGGCACGCGTGTACGAGGCGGCTACACGAGCCGCGCTGGAAGTCGGCCCGTCGCTGACGCTCCTCATGCACCCGCGCCTGCTGCCCGCCACCGCCGGCTACGCGGGGGGGCAGCCTGTGCCGCCCGAAGTCGAGCGCGCGCTGCGGGAGCGCGGGATCGTCCGAGGCACCTGCGAGACGCCGACCGACACCGCCCGGCCGAAGCGGACGCCGACGTGCGAGGCGCGCGCACCCGGCTACGTGGTCCGCTTCTCCGACGTCTTCCAGCTCGGGCCGGACTCGGTCCAGGTGTACTTCGCGGCGGAACGTTACGACACGCCGGCGTCCGGCGCGCACGAGGTGCTCCGGCTCGAGAAGGCCTACCAGCTCGCGAAGCGCGGCGGGACGTGGCGTGTCGTGCGCGAAGCCCGCGTCCCGGGGAGCTCCAAGTGAGCGCCCGCTGGCCCGAGCGGTCGGGGGCGAGCGGCGCGCCGCGGGACAGTGGCCTGAACGCACTCGACAGGCCGTAACGGCCGCAGATGGATAACGTCACGCACACGCTCGCCGGGCTCGCGCTCGCCGAGGCGGGGCTCAACCGAAAGACCGCGTGGGCCACCGCCACGCTCGCGATCGGCGCGAACCTCCCCGACGTGGACGTGATCGCGCGCCTGGCGGGAAGCGGCGTGGACGGCCTGGCCTTCCGGCGCGGCTGGACGCACGGCGTGCTCGCGATGCTCGTGCTGCCGCCGCTGCTCGCCGCGAGCGTGATCGCGTGGAGCCGCGCCCGCCGGCGGCCGCCGTCGCCGACCGGCGCCGCGCCGGTGCGCCCCGGGTGGCTGCTCGTGCTGGCGGCGCTCGGCGTCTGGTCGCACCCGCTGCTCGACCTGGTCAACACGTACGGCGTGCGGCTGCTCATGCCCTTCTCCAATCGCTGGTTCTACGGCGACACGCTCTTCATCGTCGATCCGTGGGTCCTCGTGACGTTGGGTGCGGGAGTCTTCGTCTCGCGGGCGCGCGCGGATCGCGCCGCGCGCGCTTCCGGAGTGAGGCCGCACGACAACGCTCCGGCCGGCGGCGATGGGCGGCGGTCGACGCGCCCGGCGCGCATCGTGCTCGCCGCCTGCGCGGCGTACGTGCTCGCGATGGCGGCCAGCGCGCGTGTCGGCCGGGCGGTGGTGGACGCCCGGTCCGATTCTGGCAGGGGGCCGCGCACGATGGTCGCGCCGCTGCCCGTCACGCCCGTCCGCCGCGCCGTGGTGCGCGACTTGGGCAGCTCGTACGAGATCGGCGTGCTCTCGTGGGGCTGGCCGCCGCGGTACAGTACCCGCGGCCTGGTGCCGGTCGGCCGCGACGCGCCAGGCGTCGCCGCGGCGGCGCGCACGCGCGACGGCGCCGCCTTCCTCTCGTGGTCGCGCTTTCCGCGCTTCGCCGCCGAGCGCGCCGGGGACAGTATTCGGGTGCGCATGAGCGACGTGCGCTACGCCGACGCCCGCGGGCGCGGGTGGGCGTCGGTCGTCGTCACCGTCCCCGCGCCGCCGGATGTGGCGCCGACGGTTCCGGCGGCGCGGGCAGCTCGGGCGGCGCGCGCCGCCGGGGACGGGCACGATGGATCCTGACGTCCGCGACGTCCGCGACGTCCGCCCGCCGAACCCGTTGTCCGGCGCGTCGCCCGCCGTGCTGCCCGGCGCGCTGCACGACCTGCAGCTCGCGTCCATCGTCCGCATCGACGCCGCGCTGGAGGGCGATTGGAGCGGTACGGTCGTGCCGGTGTGGACGCGCGCCGAAGGGTTGCTGGGATTCGACGCCGTTCGGCGCGCGGACCCCGCGCGCCGCCCCGCCCTGGAGTTGTACTTTCCCGGGTACTGGATCGGCCTGCACTGCTGTACGGAGGCCGGCGGCAGCTTCGTGTTCGACGAGGCGCGCGCCCGCGCCGTGATCGCCCACGTCGAGGCGCGCCTGGGGCCCGCACCCGCGGCACCGCCGCTCCGCTCGGGCTCGCCCGTCGGCACCGGACCGGAGGACTCCCATGCTCGTTGACGCGATCCGCAGCCTGTTTCGCGCCGGCCGCGGCGAGGAGGCCGCGGGCTCGGCCCAGGAGGCCGCGGCCGGTGCCGGCGTCGAGCCGGTGCACTTGGCCGCGTGTGCGCTGCTCCTCGACGTGGCGTACGCGGACGGCGAGTTCTCCGAGCCCGAGCGCGCGCACCTCGAGGCGGTGCTGGAGCGGCATTTCGCGCTGCCGCCGGAGTCTGGGCGCCGGCTCATCGAGCTGGCCGAGGCGGAGCGGGCCGGCTCGATCGACCACTTCCGGTTCACCTCCGTCCTCCAACGCGGCTACGACCTCGGGCAGAAGATGGTGCTCGCCGAGGTCATGTGGGGGCTCGTGCTCGCCGACGGTAAGGTGGCGGAGCACGAGCACTACCTCGCGCGCAAGATCGCGAACCTGCTCGAGCTCGAGCCCGGCTACCTCGCGGCCGCCAAGGCTGCGGCGGAGCGGGACGCGCGGGCGGGCTGAGGCGGGCGGCGTCGGGAGAGCGTGTGGCGATCCGGTTCGTGCACGTGTACGACGCGGACCACGAGCCGCGGCGGGTGGCCGAGGTCCAGCGGGTGTTCCGCAGCTACTTCGGTGGCGCGACCGCGGAGTACGCGGACGCGATCCCCGACCTGCTGCGCCGGCAGGGCGAGCTCGGGCACCGCACGATCGTCATCACGGCCGAGGAGCCGCGGGGGCGCGTGCTGGCGTTCGCGCTGGCGTTTCACTACACGGACATCAACGCCACGCTCCTCGACTACATCGTCGTGGACCCCGCGGTGCGGCAGCGCGGGATCGGCGGGGCGCTCTACGAGGCGCTGCGCGAGTACCTGCGCCGGCTCGGGACGCGGGGCCTGTATCTCGAAGTGCGCCCGGACGCGCCGGAGCTCGAGCCCGACGCCGCGGTCCGCCGCGAGAACCGGTCGCGCGTCCGCTTCTACGAGCGCTTCGGCGCCCGCGTCGTCCTCGGAACGGCGTACGAGGCGAAGCGGCCGGGCCGCCACCAAGGCGAGCCGTACCTCATGTTCGACTCGCTCGGCGACCCGCGCGTGCCGTCGGCGAGCGAGGTGCGCGACGTGGTCCACACGCTCCTCTTCCGCAAGTATCGCTACGCGCCCGACGACCCCTACGCGCAGTCCGTCGTCCGCTCCGTGGGGGCCCAGCCCATCGTCCTGCAGCCTCCCCGGAGCCCGAGCCCGCCGCGTCGGCCGCACGCGGCGCCCGAGGTCGTCACCCCGTGCAAGGTGCTCGTGAGCCCGCAGCACCGCCTGCACCACGTCCGCGAGCGCGGCTACGTCGAGCGGCCGGTGCGGGTCGACCGCATTCTGCAGTCGATCGCCGGGCTGCCCGGGGTCGACGTCGTGCCCGTCGTCGAGCACGGGCTGGAGCCCATCCTCGCCGTACACGACGAGGACTTCGTGCGCTACCTCGAGCGCGTGTGCTCGAAGCTCGAGCCTGACGACGCGGTGTATCCCTACGTCTTCCCGATCCGCCGGCGCGAGCGCCAGCCGCTCGACGAGGCGATCCGGGCGGGCTACTACTGCATCGACACGTTCACGCCGCTGACGCACAACGCGTACGTGGCGGCGCGCGCCGCCGCCGACTGCGCGCTCACCGGGGCCGATCTGGTCAGAGGGGGCGAGCGGCTCGTGTACGCCATCTGCCGGCCACCGGGTCATCACGCCGAGCGGCGCGTGTACGGCGGCTTCTGCTATTTCAGCAACGCGTCGGTCGCCGCCCAGGCGCTGAGCGCCCGCGGCAGAGTGGCCGTCCTCGACATCGATTTCCATCACGGCAACGGGACGCAGGACATCTTCTACGACCGCTCCGACGTGCTCACGATCTCCATCCACGGCGACCCGAGCTACGCCTACCCGTACTTTGCCGGCTTCGCGGACGAGCGCGGCGAGGACGCGGGCGAGGGGTGTAATCACAACTTCCCGCTGCCCGAGAACGTCGGGGACGACGACTACCTCGCGGTCCTCGCGGACGCGCTCTCCCTCGTCGAGCGCTTCGCGCCGGCGTACCTCGTGGTGTCGGTCGGGCTCGACATCGCCAAGGGCGACCCGACAGGCGCCTGGGCGATCACGACGGAAGGCTTCGAGCGGATTGGCGGAGCGATCGCCGCCTTGGGGCTGCCGACGCTCGCCGTTCAGGAGGGCGGCTACGACACACGAGTGCTCGGCCGCAACGCCCGCCACTTCCTCACCGGCCTGCAGAGCGGGGGCGCGGATGCACGCGGAGGAGGGCCGCGGGTGAGCGCGCGTGCCGCAACAGCAGGAGCGGCCGCGGATGCACGCGGATGACGCGAATCACAGCCGCGGATCAGTCCTGCGCAGCTCCGAAGCTCCTCTTACCAAATCGGGACGAGGAGCTTTGAACGTGTGGGCACAGCTCCGCGTGCGTCCGCGTGCGTCCGCGGCTTCGGCTTCCCTCTCGATTCATGCGTTCATCCGCGGCCCGCTCGTCTGGCCGCTAGCGGTACAGGCGCTAGATTGTCTCTTGCAGTGGCGGCGTTCGCGGGGACGTTCCCGCGCGCACGTTCACGGTCGACAGGCGTCGGCGCCGTGGGCGCGCATCCCCCCGTATCCAGGTGCACTCGCCATGTGGCAAGAGTTCAAGGCGTTTCTCATCAAGCAAAACGTGCTGGCGCTCGCCCTCGCCGTCATCATCGGCGTCGCGCTGAACGGCGTCGTCACGGCACTCGTGGACCAGATCATCATGCCGATCGTCGGGTTCGCGACGCCCGGCGGCGCGTGGCGGACGGCCACATGGAACGTGGGGCCGGTGAAGTTCGGCATCGGTCCGCTGGCGGCGGCGATCCTCAACTTCTTCATCGTCGGCTTCGTCGCCTGGCGCCTCAGCAAGGCGTTCATCCGGGAGCCGGCGGCCGCGGCGCCCGCCACCAAGACCTGCCCCTTCTGCCGGATGGCCGACGTCGACGCGAACGCCACGCGTTGCCCGCACTGCACGAGCGAGCTCGGTGGGGTCACGGGCTCGCCGCCGCCATTGACCGCCGGCTCGACGCGCGGCGTGGCGCCGGCTGCACGATAGCGCGCGGCCTTGGCGCCGGGCGTCAATCCGCCCGCCGATCGCGCGCGGCGCGCCAGGCCCGGGAGTCGTCATGACGCACCGAACGCACCGACGCCGGTCCGGCACGCTCCCCGCGCGCGTGCCGCGCGCGCTCGTCGCGCGGCTGGTGCTCCTGGCGGTCGTGACGCTTGCCCCGGCGCGCGCCGCGGCGCAGTCGGGCGTCGGCCTCGGTGGCTCGATCGGTGCGAATGTGCCCGTCGCCGACTACGGCGACGCCGCGAAGCCGGGCCTGGTCGTGAACGGGTTCGCCGAGCTGCGGCCGGCCCAATCGCTGGCACTGCGCGCTGAGCTCCTCTGGAGCCGGAGCGACATCGACAACCCGCTCGTCCGCGACGTGGGGTCGGTAACGCTCGGCGACAATTTCCGGAACGCGACCGGCGACGTGGACTTGGTTGGCGCGTCCGCCAACCTACTCGTAGCGCTACGCGGGGGCACGGTGCAGCCGTACGTGATCGGCGGCGCCGGCGTGTTCCGGCGCCGCGTGTCGCAGGACGTGCAGGGCGCTGTCGAGGAGTTCCGCGCCCTGCGCGCGAGCGACACCGACGCCGGGTACAACGGCGGCGTCGGCCTCCGTTTCTGGTTGCCCGGCGTGGTGGCGTTCGTGGAGGCGCGGTACTACTCGGTGGCGACGCCGGGCACGCGCACGAACTTCGTTCCGGTGACGGTGGGGCTCACGTTCTGATCGGCGGCGCCGCGCCCTCGGCGCGGACCACCACCCGCCGCTCCGACTCGTCGCGCTGGCCGAGGAACTCGCCGATCGCGGCGAGGGCGGCGATGTGATCGCAGAAGATCTTGAACGTGGCCAGCACCGGCACGGCCAGGAACGCGCCCGGTACGCCCCAGATCCAGAAGAAGAAGGCGAGCCCGACGAAGATTGCCACCGGATTGAGCGTGAGTCGGTGCCCGAGCAGGAGCGGCGTCACGAGGTTGGCCTGCACGAGGTTGATCGCCAGGTAGCTCGCCGGCGCGAGGAGGGCCTGGCCGACGTTGTCGAACGCCGCCAGGCCGGCGACGCCCAGCACGACCACGGCCGTCGCCGCGCCGAGGTAGGGGACGAACTCGAGGAGGGCGACGATCGCGCCGAACAGGGGCGCGTTGGGGAGGCCGATCATCCAGAGCACGACGGCCACCACCACGCCCTCGGTGACACTGATGAGCGTTGCCGTGGACAGGTAAGCCGATACCGCCGCCTCCGTCGCGCGCGCGATCTCGACCGCCTTCACCTTGTCGCCGAAGTGCGGCAGCACCTTGATGAGTTTTTGGAGGAAGAGGTCCCCGCCGGCGAGCAGGAAGTAGAGCAGGATGACCACTTCGAGGAGGCCCGCCGCCAGCCGCTCCGTGGTGCCGAACACCCGCGAGGCGAGCGTCGGCCCCGTGCGCACGACGACCTCGGGCTCCTTCGCCGCCCGGCCGCCGACGGCGCCGGCGGCCCGCTCCACCTGCTCCGCGGTCTGCGTGACCTGCTGGACCGGGCGGACCAGATGCCGGAGCTTCGACTCGGCGCCGGCGATGCTCTGCGGCACGTTGGCGATCCACCGCTGCGCGGGGCCCGACAGCGCGTACGCGCCCGCGCCGAGCGCGGTGACGAGCGCCGCGACGACGAGTGCCGCGCCGAGCGGGGGGCGCACGTGCATGCGGGCGAGGGCGCGGATGGCAGGACTGAGCAGAAAGTTCAGGAGCACGGCGAACACGATCGGCACCAGGAAGGCGCGCGCGAAGTACAGCGTGTAGAGCAGGGCGAGGACGGCCAGGATGGTGACGCCAGCCGACCGGCTCGCCGGCTGCGCGATCGCCGTGCCCGTTCGCTTCAAGTCGGGCGCGGGCGCGTTCGGCTGCGCCGGGGTCGACGCCGCGGGGTCCACGTCCGGGGCGAGCACCGACCGCTCGGGCTGCGACGCCGCGCGCGCAGCAACGGCCGGTACGACGCCGGATGGGGAATCGGAAGCCATGCGACCTCGTTACGTCGAGGAACGAGCGGACCGACGGCGCCTGCGGCGTGGCCGCCTGACGCGGCCGGGCAGCGGGGCCGCGCGTGAATCATCCATAACTGCATGAGCCTTGCCGGAAGCGTTTGGCACCATGACCGACATCGAGATCACGGTGGGCCCGCTGCGCTTCGGCGCGCGCTTCGAGGAGGAAGCGGCTCCGCGCACGTGCGCGGCGTTTCGGACGCTCCTGCCGTTCCGCGGGCAGCTCATTCAGGCGCGGTGGAGTGGCGAGGCCGCCTGGGTGCCGCTCGGCACCCTGAACCTCGACGTGCCGCTGGAGAACGCGACGAGTCACCCGTCGCGCGGCGACGTGCTGTTCCACCCGGGCGGCGCGAGCGAGACCGAGATCCTCTTCCCTTACGGAAGCACCTGCTTCGCGAGCAAGATCGGCCAACTCGCCGGGAACCACTTCCTGACCATCATGTCCGGGCTCGACCAGCTCGCGGAGCTCGGGCGGCTCGTACTCTGGGAGGGCGCGCAGCCGATCACGATCGCCCAGATTTCCGAGTAGCCGCGCGGGGCATCCCGCCGGCCGGTCGTCACGGACGGCGGCGCCGCGTTCCCGGGTCCGGCTCGTCGTCGGCCCACCCTTCGGCGGTCGGCGAGCGCGGGGGGACCCACGGCGCCCCGAGCTCGGTTGCGCTCGCGGCGTCCGCGGTGCCGTAGAGCCGCGCGTCGAGTTCGTCCTCCGGGCGGGCGCCGCCGCCGTCGGAGCTCATGTCGTACGATTCGTCGATGCGACGGCCGTCGTGCGACGCCGCCCGCTCGCGGTAGTCGTCGGCCGCGCGGGGCTCGCCCGACCGCTGCACGGGATCGATCGCCAGGTCGTTCCGGTAGTCGCTGACGCCCACGACGTCGGTGAGCACGTGCTCGGCGATGCGCCGCTCCGCCCCCGTGCCCACCGTTCCGGTGAGCACTACCCGCGCGTCGCGGACGTGCACCACGATGCGGCGCGCGTCGAGGTCGTCGCGCTCCCCGAGCTCGTCGACGATCAGGTCGCGCAGCTCGTCGTCACTCAGGTCACCGAGATCGAACAGGTCCTCGTAGTCGTGCGGCATCGTCGGCTGGCCCCCGTGGGCGTCGGGCGTGCCGCCCGCGGCGCCGCGGGCGTGTACCACGATGCGCGCCGCCGAAGGGGTGCGCTAGGGCGTCACGGCCGCGCCTGCCTTCTCCCGGACCCCCGCGCCGGCCGCTCGCGCGGCGCGCGGCGGGCGCGCTCCGAGCGGCGGCGCGATTTCTCGCGGGTGCCGCAGCTCTCCATCTGACACCACCGGCGCAGCCCGTTGCGGCTCCGGTCGACGTACATCCAGCCGCATGCCGGGCCGGCGCAGACGCGTACGCGCTCCGCGGCGTGATTGCGGCCGAGGCGCGCTGGACGCCCACCCCGGGGCGCAACAGCATCTGGGAGCTGGCCCTCCACGTCGCCTACACTCGACATCGCGTGCTCCGGGGTCTCGATCCCACGCTCGCCGCGCGCTTTCCGCGTACCGTCCGCCGCGGGTGGTGGCCGCGCCTCCCTGAGCCTTCGGACGCGGCGGCGTGGAGGGCCGATCTCGCGCTGCTCGACGACAGCCACCGGAGGCTGCGTGACGCGGTCGTGCAGCTCCCGGCGGCGCGGCTGGCGGTACGACGGGCCGGCAAGCGGTGGACGCTCGGGCAAGAGGTGCTGGGGATCGCCATGCACGACGTGGATCACGCCGGTCAGGTGCGGCTCCTGCGGCGGCCCTACGCCGCTCCCGCGGCTCGGCGGGACTAACGCGACTTCGCCATGACAGGCCCCCGGCGGGCGGCGCTCCCCTTGGCCCCGCGCCGCGGTTCGCGCCCCGGGAGGCCGCTGCAGCCGGCTGGCGCCGCCGCGGTGGGCGCGGGACGGACGGGTCACGCCTTGACCGGACGGCGCACAGGTCGTAAGACCTGCGACTCGAGCCGCTGCACCGCACACCTGGAGGCGCCATGCGATCGAGGATCCAAGGCTGCGCACCGCTCGCGCTCGTCGCGATCGCGGCAGCCTGCGGGAAGCAAGCCGAGGACGCCTCGGGCAAGAACGAGGCGGCGAAGACGTTCACGCCCACGCAGTACGCCGTAGCGGACTTCTACAAGAACTCGGAGTTCGCC
>Ga0307411_10000204_pt1 | contig 19290 bp, 15 predicted proteins | sample DK1Ometagenome_2_FD_203712 | JGI IMG/M metagenome (GOLD analysis project Ga0307411, IMG submission 203712) | Maize rhizosphere microbial communities from greenhouse at UC Davis, California, United States - DK15-O-1 | ecosystem: Host-associated > Plants > Roots > Rhizosphere > Soil | place: USA...
GAAGAGCGAGGGACGAGGCTGAGGCACGGGGCACGAGGGGTGAGGCACGAGGGGCAAGGGAAGAGGGAAGAGGGAAGAGGGAAGAGGGAAGAGGGAAGAGGGAGGAGGCACCCCTGACACTGCCCCTGACCACGCCCCAGGCAGTCGCCACTGACACCGGCACCGACACTCACACCGGCACTGCTTCGGGTGCTCGGGCCTTGCGCCTACGAGGGTGAGAGGGAGCAGAGGCGTCCGCGCTTACCGCACCGGCTCACGCCAGGCACATCCGCCCGAACCAGTGTCAGTGACGGTGCCAGTGCTGGTGCCGGCAAGATCCGGGAGCGTGCTCGGTGGGAGTGAACTGCCGCGCCTCTTCCCTCTTCCCGCTTCCCTCCTCGTCCCTCTCACCTCGTGCCTCGCGCTTCACCTCACCCGCGTGTACACCCTCGGCACCCGGTGCCCCAGGGCGTAGTCCACGTGCAGCGCGCCGTTCTCCCACCGGCCGACGAGGTGCGGCGGCACCACGCACAGCTCCCCCGGCCCGCACAGGTACTCGACCTCCACGCGGCCGTTCACCATGCGGTGGAGGAGCCCGCGCGGCTGGCGCGTCTGCCGCGTGACGCGCTCGCCGGGGGGAAGCTCCGGCCGCTCGACCTCGTCGGCGCCGGTCAGCGTGCCGGTGCCGTCGGCGTTCAGCAGGAGCGTGTCGCCGAGGATGCGGATCGTGATCTCGGAGGTGGTGAAGGACACCGCGGGGAGCGGGTCGCCGGCGATGCGCTGCAGCGCCCAGCGCCCGGCCGTCCCCTCCGGGCTCACCGCGTCGTCGCCGCCGCAGCCCAGGAGGAGCAGCGCGGCGAGCAGGGGGGCGGGGTGGCGCCGGGCGTGGCGGGGCATGCGGCAGCTCGTGGAAGGGGCCATGAAGGCGGACCCGGCGGCCGCTGCGCGCGTCACCGGACGAGCGGGGCGAGCACGTCGCGCCAGATGGCGTAGCCGGCGGCGCTCATGTGCAGGCCGTCCTCCACGAACAGCTCCGGACGGGGGCGCCCGTCGGCGCCGAGCATGGGGGTGAACACGTCCGCGTAGCGCACCGCGCCGCCGCTCGCCCGCGCGTAGTCGCGCACGAGCGCGTTGGTCTCGCGCATCTTCTCCACGAGCGCCCACCGCGCGAGGCTCGGCTTCACGGCCACGTACACCACCGGCGTGCCCGGCAGCTCGCGCCGCACGAGCGCGACCAGCTCCCGGAAGCTCGTGAAGATCTGCGCCGGCGTGGCGCCCTCGGCGAGGTCGTTGTCGCCGGCGTACACCACCACGAGCCGCGGCCGCGCCGGGAGGACGAGGCGCGGGGCGTAGTGCACCACGTCGCGCAGCGTCGAGCCGCCGAAGCCGCGCTTCACCACCGGCACCCCCGGGAAGTCGGCGGCGAGCGTCTCCCACAGGCGGATGGAGGAGCTGCCGACGAAGAGCACGCCGCCAGGCTCGGGCGGGCGGGCGCGCGCCTCCGCCTCGAGCTGCCGGATCTCGGCCTCGAAGCGGCCCGGGTCGGGGAGCGTCGCGGGCGCCGACGCCGCGACGGCGGCCGCCGGCCGCGGCGCGGCGCGCGGCGCGCAGGCGGCGGCGAGGAGGGCGAGCGCGGCGAGAGCGCCGCGGGCGACGCGCGCGCCCGGGCGCGTCACCTCAGCCCCCCACCGCGGTCAGCCGCACGTAGCGCGCGAAGATCGGGGCGAGGCGGTCCAGCCGCGCGCGGAGCGCCGCGGCCGATGCCGGCGGGAGCTCCGCCAGCGGGTCCCGCGCGAGCCGCGCGCGCATCTGCGGCGTCGCGTTCGTCGTGTCCATCTGCATCGGCCCGTCGATCTTCCCCTGGAAGTCGAGCGTCTGCAGCACCTCGTGCACCGTCTCGCGCACCTGCTGGTAGCGCTCGGGCGCGACGCCGATGGCGCGCGCGGCCTCGGGCATCGTCTGCTCCTTCCACTGCGCCTGCGTCGCCTCGCCCCGCGCCTGCGGCGTGGACGCGCTGCGCGCGCGCTCCTGCGCCGCCTGCACCAGCTCGATCTCCTTCGTCAGCCCGCGCTCGTACGAGTCCAGGTCCGCCTCCGTGAAGGCGAACGGCCGCCCCGCCGCCTCGCCAGACGCCGCGGACCCCGCGGCGCTCCCCGCGCCCTCGCCGCCGTTTCCATCGCCCTGGTCGCCGTCGCCGCCGCAGGCGGCGATCAGCATCGCGACGAGCAGCGGGCGGGCGGTTCGGGAGAGAGCGGGGCGTGGCATGGTGGCGGCCTCCTCGGTCGTGGGTGGGTGGTACGGTGTGCGGCGCCCCCGTGCTCGGCGGCGCCCCCGGCGCCGCGCCTCAGAGGCGCATGCGTCGGACGAGCGCCTCGAACCGCGGGTGCCCGCGCATGGGGTCCATGAGCGGGTTGACGCGCACGTACGCGAGCCAGCCGCGCCGCTCCTCGTACGCCCGCTCGGCCCAGTCGATCGCGCGCTCCACGTCGCCCAGGCCGAGCAGGGTGGTGGCGAACGCGACCGGGGAGACGTACGCCGCGCGCGCGTGCGCGTCCAGGTCGGCGAGGATCGCCTCCGCCTCCGCCCGCCGCCCGGCGCGCGCGAGCACGTAGCCGAGCGTCGCCCGCGTGTACGTCCCCGCGCCGGGCATGGTCGTGGCCTCCGCGAGCACGCGCCGCGCCTCCTCCAGCTCCCCGTCGAGGGCGAGCACGAGGCCGAGCACGCGGTAGCTCTCCTCGGCGTTGGGGTTCATGGCGATCGCGCGCTCCAGGTGGTAGCGCGCCTGGTCGTAGCGGCGCGCGTAGTAGTAGCCCCACCCGAGCGAGCGCCGCGCGCTCACCGAGCCGGCGTCGAGCTCCACCGCCGTGTGCCCCTCCACCAGCGCCTCGCCGAACGCGCCGCGCGAGGCGAGCAGGAAGGCGTACCACTGGTGCGCCGTCGCGTAGCGCGGGTCGAGCTCGATGGCGCGGCGGAACTCGCGCGCCGCCTCCTCCCACTGCCAGTCGTAGACGAAGAGGCTCCAGGCCAGCGACGCGTGCGCCTCGGCGAGCGAGTCGTCGAGCTCGATCGCCCGGCGCGCGTAGCGCTTCGCCGCCGCGAACCCCTCGGCCACCGGCACGCTCCGGTAGTCCGCCTCGAGCGCGTACGAGTCGGCCAGCCCCGTGTAGGCGAGCGCGTACTCGGGGTCCTCGGCGATCGCCTGCTCGAAGTAGCGGATCCCCTCGGCCACCCCCTCCTGCGTGCGTCGGTTCCACTCGTAGCGCCCCTTCAGGTAGAGGCGGTAGGCGGCGGCGTTCTCCGTGTGCCGCCGCACGGGCGGGGCGGAGAGGTCGGCGAACGAGGTGGCGAGGAGCGTGTTCACGATCGTGCGCGCGATCTCGTCCTGGATGGCGAAGACGTCCTCCAGCCGCCGGTCGTACTTCTGCGACCAGACGAGCCGCCCGTCGTCGGTGGAGACGAGCTGCGCGGTGATGCGGAGCTGCTGCCCCGCGCGGCGCACCGTGCCCTCGAGCACCACGCCGCAGTCGAGCAGCGCGCCGATGGCGCGCACGTCCTGCGGCTTCCCCTTGAGCGCGAACACCGAGGTGCGCGAGGCGACGCGGATCCCGTCCACCTTCGCGAGCGCGTCGATCAGCTCGTCGGTGATCCCGTCGCTCAGGTACTCGTTCTCCGGGTCGGGGCTCGCGTTGACGAAGGGGAGCACGGCGATGCTGCGCGTGGCGCCGGCGTGCACGTGCGCGCGCGGCGCCGCCTCCGCCTGCAGCGCCGTGACGAACTCCGCGACCGAGGCGAAGCGCTGCACCGGGTCCTTGGCCAGCGCCCGGCGGATGGCCGCCTCCACCCCCGCCGGCACCTCGGGGCGCAGCGAGCGGACGCTGCGCGGCGACTCCGTCAGGTGCTTGGCGAAGGTCGCGCGCGACGACGCGCCGCGGAACGGCGGCTCGCCCGCGAGCATCTCGAACAGCACGCACGCCAGGCTGTACACGTCGCTCCGCGCGTCGAGCCGCGGCTCGCCGCTCGCCTGCTCGGGGCTCATGTACTCCGGCGTGCCGACCACGAAGCCCGCCGCCGTCACGCGCTCCGTGCCGTCCTCCTCGCACGGCTCGCAGGTGGCGCGCGCGATGCCGAAGTCGGCGAGCAGCGCGTGGCCGTCGGCGAAGAGGATGTTCTCCGGCTTCACGTCGCGGTGGACGAAGCCGGCGCGGTGCGCGTAGTCGAGCCCCGCGCCCGCCTCGGCCGCGATGCGCAGCGCGTCGGCCACCGGCAGCCGCCCCTCGCGCGCGAGCCGGTCGCGCAGCGAGCCGCCGGGCAGGTAGGCGGACACGTAGTAGAGCAGCCCGCCGGCGTCGCCGGAGTCGAGCAGCGGCACCAGGTGCGGGTGCGAGAGCCGCGCGGCGATCCCGATCTCGCGCAGGAAGCGCTCGCCGCCGAGCGTGTGCGCGAAGTCGGGGCGCATCACCTTCACGGCCACGGGGCGGCCGTGCTTGACCTCGTCGGCCAGGTAGACGGTCGCCATCCCGCCGTGCCCCAGCTCGCGCTCGATCGTGTAGCGCCCCGCGAGCTGGGTCCGGGCTTGGAGCATCGACGGTTGCTCGGGCATGGGCGATCCGGGAGACTGGGTCGCTCGACGCGCCGTCGCCGACCGGCGCGCGACGCGTCCTCGACGCCGGCGCCCGTCGCGCGGGAGGCGCCCGCGGGACGCGGGGCGCGGGCGGAGCGACCGGCTGCCCATGAAAGATGGAGGGCGCGCGGGCAGCCGCAATCGCACCCGGGCAACCCGCGCTCAGGCGTGCCGGGGAACCGCCCCCTCCCGCCGCCCCGGAGTGGCGCCGCCGGCCGCCGCCAGCCCGCCGACGCCCCCGCCCAGGACGACGACGCGCGGCGCGAGCGCGCCGCGCGCCCGCTCACCCCGTATTCCGCAGTCCCTGGGCGATCCCGCTCAGCGTCGTGACCAGCGCGTTGTCCAGCCGCTCCGCGTCCTCGGGCGTGGCCGGCGGCGCGGGGCGCGGGCCGCGCCGCCGGCGCAGCAGCGCGATCTGCAGCAGGGAGAGCGCGTCCACGTACGGGTTGCGCAGCGTGATCGCCGCCTGGAGCACGGGCGCGTCGTCGAGCAGCCGCGCGGCGCCGCGAATCTCCAGCAGCCCGCGCACGGCGCGCCCGTACTCCTCCTCCAGCCGCGCCAGCAGCCGCGCGTCGCCGCCGAGCTGCTCCACGTAGGCGCGCGCCACCACCAGGTCCGCCTTCGCGCACACCATCTCGATCTTCGCCAGCAGGTCGTCGAAGAACGGCCACGCGCGCGCCATGCGCCGCAGCACGTCGAGCCCGCCCGGCTGCGCCGCCAGCTCGGCGAGCGCGGTGCCCACGCCCAGCCAGCCGGTGAGCATCAGGCGGATCTGCGTCCACCCGAAGCCCCACGGGATCGCCCGGATCGTGCCGATCCCCTCGGCGCCCGCCTTCGCCCCGGGCCGGTAGGCGGGGCGCGAGCCGAAGCGCGCGTTCGCCAGCTCCTCCACCGGCGTCGCCGTGCGGAAGAGGGCGAACAGCTCGTGGTTGTCGTGCACGAGCTCGCGGTACACCCCCAGCGAGCGCTCGGCGAGCTGCGCCATCGTCTGCCGGAAGAGTGCGACCTCGCGCTCGTCGAGCCCCGCGCGCCAGTCCTCGAAGCCCTGCCGCAGCGTGCCGGCGAGCGTGACCTCGAGCGTGCGCTCGGCGATGGGGAGGAGCCCGAACTGCTGCGAGATGATCTCCCCCTGCTCGGTGATCTTGATGCGGCCGCTCACGGTGCGCGGCGGCAGCGCGGCGAGCGCGCGGTAGACGGGCGAGCCGCCGCCGCGCCCCACGCTCCCGCCGCGCCCGTGGAAGAGCCGCAGCTCGACGCCGGCGTCGTGGAAGAGCGCGGCGAGCGTCTCCTGCGCGCGGTACAGTCCCCACGCGCTGGCGAGGATCCCGGCGTCCTTCCCCGAGTCGGAGTAGCCGATCATCACCTCCTGGCGCCCGCCGCGCGCGCGGAGCTGCCGCGCGTACACCTCGTCGTCGAGCAGCGCCCGCATCACCGCCGGCGCGCGCTCCAGGTCGTCGAGCGTCTCGAAGAGCGGCACCACGTCCAGCCGCGACTCCGGCACGTCGGCGGCGAGGTCCACGAGCCCGGCCTCGCGCGCGAGGAGGAGCACGCGCAGCAGGTCCTCGGGCTCGGTGGTCATCGACACGATGTAGGTGCAGGCCGCCGCCGCCCCCGCCTCGTCCTGCACGGTGCGCACGGCGCGGAAGGTGTCGAGCGCGCGGCGCGCCCCCTCGCCCAGCGGCACGTGCGCACCCACGAGCGGCCGCCGGCCGAGCAGCTCGCGCCGCAGCGCCGCCCCGTCGAGCTCCGGGAGCCCGAGCGCGCCCGCCACCTCGGCGAGCGCGGCGCGGTGCACGTCGGCGTGGTCGCGCACGTCCATCACGAAGCCGTAGAAGCCGTACGCCCGCACCCCCACGAGCAGCGGGTCGAGCGCGGTGCGGCACGCCTCGAGGGCGCCGGCCGTGAGCAGGCAGTCGCGCACCAGCAGCAGGTCGTGCTCGAACGCGGCCGCGCCCGCGTACGCGGCGGGCAGGTGCTCCGCGCGCCCCGCGTCGCGCGCCGCCACCAGCCGGCGCGTGGCGTCCACGCGCGCCGCCATGAAGCTCGCCATGAGGCGCAGCGGCTCGTCCTCGTTGCGCGCGCGGTTCGCCTCCCACACCTCCGGGAGCAGCGGGCGCGCCTCGGCGATGGCCGCCTGCAGCGCCGCGGTGGGCGGCGCGATGCGCGCCGAGAGCGAGAGCCGCTCGGTCAGCCCGTCGAGCGCCTGCCGGTAGCGGCCGAGGATCACGTGGCTCGCGCGGCGCGCGGCGCGCACGGTGACGTCGGGGGTCACGAAGGGGTTGCCGTCGCGGTCGCCGCCCACCCAGCTCCCGATGCGCAGCGGCGTCGCCAGCCGCAGCGCCTCCGCCGGCGCGCCGAACTCCAGCTCGAACGCGCGCGCCAGCGCGTCCTGCGCGCGGGCGCTCGCGTCGAGCAGCCGCGTCTCCAGGTACCAGAGGCCGGTGCTCACCTCGTCCATCACCGAGGGGCGGTCCTGCCGCACCTCGGCGGTGAGCCAGAGCAGCTCCACCTCCCCCTCGAGCGCGCTCTCGAGCGCCGGCCGCTCCTCGGGCCCCGCCTGCTCGCGCTCGAGCAGCAGGTCGGCCACGCGCGCCTGGAGGGCGAGTAGCGTGCGGCGCGTGGACTCCGTGGGGTGCGCGGTGAGCACCGGGCGCACGTCGAGCCGCGCCGCCGCCTCGGCCACCTCCTCCGCGGTGCGGCCGGCGTCGCGGAGCTGCCGCATCGTCCAGCGCGCGCTCGCCGTCTGCGCCTCGGCGCCCGGCTGCTGCTGGTAGGCGCGGCGGCGGCGCACGCGGTGCACCTGCTCGGCGGTGTTGATGAGCAGGAAGAAGAGAGTGAAGGCGCGCGCCGTGGCGGCGCTCAGCGCGGGCGGGAGCGCCGCCACCTGCTCGAGCAGCACCGCGAAGCTCGGCGCCCCCGGGTCGCCGCGCCGCCGGTCGCGGCACGCCTTCCGCAGCCCCTCCACCGCCGCGAACGCCTCCGGCCCCTCGAGGCGGTGGATCACCCGGCCGAGCGCCGCGGCGAGCCGGCGCACGTCCTCGTGCAGCGCCAGGTCCTCCGGGCGCGCCACCGGCTCGGGCGCGACGGTGCGCGCCTCGGGCGTCCCGGCGTCCGCCGCTCCCGTGTCCGGCCTCCCGGCGTCGGCGGCGCGCGTGGCCACTAGCGGCCCGTCAGCTCCAGCCGCGCGTACACGAAGCGGCCGTTGTAGCCGAAGGGCGAGGCCGGCGGGAAGGGGAAGATGTCGAAGCCGTTGTCGGCGCTCATGCGGTCGGGGTAGACGTCGAACAGGTTGCGCGCGCCCACCGACACCTTCGCCCCGCGCAGCGGCGCGTAGCCGAGCTCCACGTCCACCAGCCCCTTGGCGCCGTACGTCTGCGCGCACTCCGCGCAGTAGCCGTACAGCGACGACGTGTACTTGCCGTAGTGCGAGTAGCGCGCGAGGCCGTTCCACGCGCCGCGCGAGTACAGGCCGGTGAGCGTGCCGCGCCACGCCGGCCGCTCCTTGGTCATCGCCAGCAGCCCGCCCTCGTCGTACTTGCCGATCAGCTCCTCGTCCGTCCCCTGCAGCTCGGGCGGGAGCGGGATGGCGTCCTCGTTCGGGATGGTGGTGCGCGTGTAGTTGAACGCCGCGTTCACCCCCAGCGTGCCGCCGAGCGCGCCGAGCTGGTAGTCGGCGGTGACGTCCACGCCGCGCGTGCGCGTGTCCACGGCGTTCGTGAAGTACTGCGCCGCCTCGGCGCGCGACCCGATGTTGCGGAGGATCGACGCCACGCTGTCGGTGTCGAGGAAGCCGGTGAGCACCACGCGGTCGTCCAGGCCGATGTAGTAGAAGTCGCCCGTGACGGTGAGGTTCGGCACCGGCGTGACGGCGATGCCGGCGCTGAGGTTGCGCGAGCTCTCCGCCTTGAGCGGCCGCGCGCCGAGCGCCCGCGCCTCCGGCGAGCCCACCGGGAAGATGCCGATGTCGAAGGGGATCGGGTCGCCGGTGACCTCGTCCGCCTTGAAGTTGGTGACGACGCTCGAGTAGTGGCTCTGGTTGAGCGACGGGGCGCGGAAGCCGGTGCTCGCCGTGCCGCGCAGCGTGACGAGCGGGGTGGGCTGGTAGCGCAGCGCGACCTTGCCGGTGAGCTTGTTGCCGAAGTCGCTGTAGTGCTCGTAGCGCGTGGCGGCGTTGACGAGCACGTGCGGGACGACGTCGCCCTCGACGTCCACGTACAGGCCGACGTTGTCGCGGTCCGCGTCCGTCTCGTCCGCCGGCCGGAAGCCGGGGAACACCTGCGAGCCCGAGGGGGCGATGGAGTTGTCCTGCGCCGGGTGGAAGCCGTTGATGTAGGAGCCCGGCTCCCCGGCGAGGATCTCGTAGCTCTCGCGGCGGTAGGCGGCGCCGAACGCCACGTTCAGCGGCGACGGCAGCCCCACCTGGTACTCGCGGCTCGCGTCGAAGCTCGCGATCTCCTCGGTGGCGCGCAGCTCGCCGGCGAAGAAGCTCCGCTTGTTCGGGATCCCCGGGTCGTCGTCGGTCCCCAGCACGCCGTCGGCGCCGGGCGCGCACGGCGTGTCGAGGCAGGGGCCGAGCGAGGTGTTGAGCGTGTTGTCGAGCGTGTACTCGAAGCCGTTGTGGCCGAGCGAGACGCCCAGGTCGTACGTCCAGCTGGCGAGCACGCCGCGCACGCCGCCCGCCGCGGAGTAGTCCACGACGTCGGGGGCGAACTCGGGGAGGAAGCCGTTCGGGTAGATCTCCGTCCAGTTGCGCTCACTCGACGGCGGGCGGTAGTAGCCGAACCCCGTCCCCTGGCGGAAGCTGTAGCCGCCGAACGCGTACACCGCCGTGCCGCGCCGCGCGTCGAACGGCACCGTGAGCGACGCGAAGGTCATCAGGTCCTTCGACTCGCCGTCGCCCCAGTGGTGGTTGGGCTGCGGGATGGCGTTGTTCTTCGACACCAGGTTGCCGTCCACCACCTCGTCGGCGTCGCCCTCGGCGAACATGTCGGTGGGGTCGGGGCCGGCGCGGTTGGTGGGCTCGCGGTCGCGGTACTCGGCGAACAGGCCGAGCGAGGCGCGGCCGATGGGGATCCCCCAGCCGCCGTTCACGTTCACCGTGCGGCCGTCGCGCGGGAAGCTCGGGCGCGAGTCGCCGTCGGGGAGGGCGGCCGGGTTCTCCTCGCCGGTCGCGTACTCGCCCACCTCGGTGCGGACGAAGGGCTCGAACGCCCCGCTGCGGAGCACCACGTTCACGACGCCGGCGATGGCGTCGGAGCCGTACTGCGCCGCGGCGCCGTCGCGCAGGATCTCCATGCGCTCGATGGCGCTCGCCGGGAAGGCGTTCATGTCCACGCCGCTCGAGCCCGCGCCCTGGCCGGCGCCGTAGTAGTGGATGAGCGCCGTGCGGTGCCGCCGCCTGTCGTTGAGCAGCACGAGCGTGTGGTCGGGGCTCAGCCCGCGCATCGTGAAGGGGCGCACGATCTCGCTCGCGTCCGACACGCTCTGCCGCGGGAAGTTCACCGACGGGGCGAGCTGCGCGAGGATCTGCGCCGTCTCGGTGGTCCCCTGCGCGCGGATCTGCTCGATGCCGAAGACGTCCACCGGCACGGCCAGCTCGTCGGCCGCGGTGTGCCGCGCCCGCGAGCCCACCAGCACCTCCACGGTGGAGAGCGTCTGCGGCGCGCGCTGCAGGACGACGTCCCGCTCCACCGTCTCCCCCTCGCCCACCGTGACCGGCGCCGGCGGCGCCAGGTAGCCGAGCCGCCTGACGACGAGCGTGTAGCTGCCGGCGGGCACGCGCGAGAGCGTGTAGGCGCCGCGCTCGTCGCTGCGCGTGCGCAGGCCGGCGGGGCTCAGCACCACGGTGGCGCCGGCGACCGGCGCGCCGGTGGTGTCGGCGATGCGGCCGCGGACGGTGCCGTCCTGCGCGGCGGCGGCGAGCGGCGCGGCGAGAAGGGCGAGCGAAGAGGCCAGACGGATGGCGTGTCGCATGACAGCTCCGGATGGGGGTGGCTCGCGGCGGTGCGGCGTCGCCCGGCGAGGGCGCGGCTCCCCGGTGCATATGCGGCGCGCGGGCCGTCGCGGTCAAGGCGCTTGTGGCGGCCGCACCACAGATTGTCCGCGCCAGAGCGGCCGCTATCGTAGAGCTCCGTCGGGAAGTCGGGTGCCCGCTTCGCGCCGTGCGCGGCGGCGGCGCGACAGGGCCTGGCCGGCGCGCGACGCCGCTCGCGACCACGGACCTCCCTTCCCGCACTCCGGAGGCTCGCATGACCTCCCCGCGTCTGTTCGCGCTCTCCGCCGTCGTCGCGCTCGCCGCGCTCGCCGCGGCCTGCGACCCGGTGCCCACCGCCCCGCGCGCCCGCCTCACGCCGGACGTCGCGACGATCGACCCCAGCACGCAGGTCCTCGGCGTGGACCTCGGCGTGCTCCCGGGCGACCGCTCCAGCCGCGCCGTCTGGATCACGGAGGAGGGCACGGTCTACGGCTACAGCTACGCCGTGGACTACGACGCCTATCGCTGTCCGCTCATAGCGGGGTGCGTCGAGCCCACGCGGCACCCGTTCCGCTGGACCGCGGCCGGCGGCATCCAGGCGGTGTCGTCGATCCCCGCGAAGCCCGCGTTCCCCATCCCGTCGGGCGCGCCGGCCGGCGCCGGCGCGGCCAACGCCAAGGGGGAGGTGGCCGGGCCGGACGATCTCGACGACCTCGTGCCGCCCTGGCGGTGGAGCCGCGGCGCCGGACGGCGCGTCATCGACCCGCTCTGGTACCTGGACCCGGAGGCCGCGGGCTACGGCACCGGCGTGGCCATCAACCGCTGGGGGCACGTCGCGGGCGCCCACTTCCGCTTCGAGGTGCGAACGTACCTGTGGACGCCGCTCGACTCGTTCGGCGACCGCATCGCCGGCGAGGCGAGCGCGGAGCGGCGCTTCATCACGCTCAACGACAACGACCAGGTCACGCTGCTGTCGTGCTGCGCGCCGAGCGCGGCGCTCTGGCGGCCGGACATCGGCTACCGCTCGCTCGTGAACTTCGACGGCATCATCAACGACGACCGCCCGACCTTCGCCGTCGCCCAGAACAACCGGAACCAGGTCGTCGGGTGGGGGAACGTGAACGAGCAGGGCACGGCGCACGCCACGATCTGGAACGCGCCCCCGCCGAACCGCGCGAGCTTCCCGGCGGTGAACGCGAGCCCCATCAGCTACACCTCCACCATCTCGCTGGCGGCGACGGGGGGGCGCTACTTCCTGATCTACCGGGCGACGCAGAGCACGGCCGCCGGCCCCTACGTGCACCACGTGGACTGGGGGGACGGCCGCGCCTCACGCCGCACGCGCTCGACCGCCGGCGGGCTGCTCTACGTCGATCACGTCTACACGAAGACGGGCACCTTCTGGGTGCGCGTGTACATGAAGGACGCGCAGGGGCGGTGGGGGGTGGCCGAGCGGCGCGTCACCGTGACGGCGTAGCGCGCGGCACGCGGGGCGCCGGCGCTACCGCTCGGCGCCGGCGCCCCGCTCCCACGCCGCGGCGAGGACCATGAGCCCCGGCACGACGAAGATGAGGAAGAACGGCTCCATCCCGCTCGCGGCGAGCGCGCCGACGCCGAAGAGGAGGTAGAGGAGCGCGACGACGAGCGCGGGGACGCGCGACACGGCGCGCCCGCGGCGGCGGGCGGAGAAGGTCCAGAGCACCAGGACGCCGAAGGCGAGCATCGACGCGCCGGCGAAGTGCCACCCGATCGCCAGCCCCCGCACCAGCTCCGGCGGCGCGTTGGTGCGGGCGAGCTGCGCGCCGAGCTGCGGCCAGCCGAGGAGCGAGTGCATGGCACTGCTCCCCACGAGGACGAACCCCGCGACGACGCCGAGGACGGTGCGGATCATCGAGACTCCCGCCGGCTCAGCCGGCCGCCGTCTCCGCGCAGCGCGCCGGCGGCGTGTACGTGTCCAGGAACTTGCCGACGACGTTCCCCTCCTCCGTGCCGTCGGGGCGCGCGACCATCCAGTCCACCAGCTCGCTCTCGGGGAAGGCGTACGGCTGCCGGAGCCGGTAGCCCTCGACCACGAAGACGCGGCTCCAGATCCGCCCGACGATCTGCCCGTCCACGATCCCCTCGACGGCGACGAACACCTGCTCCTCGCGCCCCCGCTCGTCGCGCAGCCGCGTGGTCACGAAGAAGGTGTGGCGCGCGGGGAGCCCGGCGCGGAAGCGCTCGCGCGCGTCCGGGTAGCTCGCCCGCGCCCGGGCGACGTAGGGGGCCATCGCGCGGCGCGCGGCGTCCCACTGGCAGGCGCGGGTGGCGCTGAGCTGCCGGTCCGCCGGCGCGTTCGGCGCGACGTGGACGGGCTGCTGGGCGCGGAGGGCGCGCCCGCCACAGGCGAGCGCGAGCGCGGCGGCGGCGAGGAGGCGGGGAGCGGTCATACGCGACAGACGAGAGCCCCGCCACCCGGGCAACGCGGCGGGGCCCGGCGCCCGTCACGGCCGGCCCACCGGCTCCCCCCGCCCGGCCGGCTCGCCCGGCGCCGGGCCCACGCGCGTGTGCCGGCGCACGATGGCGCCGGCGGCGATGAGTCCGGCGGCGGCGATGAAGGTGATCTTGTAGAGGGCGACCTTCACCAGGAACGGCGGGAGCTGCGTGGGGTCGAAGCCGAGCGCCAGGGCGCCGGCCGCGACGCCGCCGACGATCACGCCGCCGGTGAGGAGGATGGTGCCGAGCGTGCTGCCGCGCATCGGGCGACTCGCGAGTGGGGACACTGGCCCTACGGCCGCGGGCGGCGCCGGGTGTCGGCCGCGCGCGGCGTTACGCGGCCACCGGCTCGACGCGCACCCGCCCGCCCTCGTCGAGCTCCACGCGCACCTCGCTCCCCGGCTCCAGCGCGCGCAGCGCCGGGCTGGTGACGAAGTGGTGCACGTGGCCGCCCTCCGCGCCCTTCGCGCAGGCGCACGCCATGCGCTCCACGCGCCCGCGCGCCTCCCGCCCGCCGCTCACGAGCGCGAACTCCTCGCCCAGTGCGGCCAGCCGCGCCGCGGCCTCCGGCGACACCTCCAGCTTGCCGTCGAGCGGCGTCTTGCGCGACACCGCGCGCTGGTCGAGGAGCACGGCCGCTACCTCCCGCCCGCTCCGCGCGCCGTCTCCGCCGCGCCGAGCTTGCGGCGGAAGAAGTCCGCCGTCGCCTCGATCACGCGCACCGAGTTCCCCCAGTTCATGTGGTGCGTGTCGTCGGGGATCACGATCTGCTCGAACGGCACGCGCGCCTTCGTCAGGCGCTGCACGAGGTCCACGGTCTGGCTGAAGCGCACGTTGCGGTCGTCGTCGCCGTGGATCAGCAGCACCGGCGAGCGCCACGTCGCCACCCACGACACCGGCGACGACCGCCACGCCACGGCGAGCGCCCGCTCGCGGTCCGGGATCTTCTCGTAGCGCTCCGTGGCGAGCAGCGGGCGCGCCCGCTCCCCGGTCCAGTCGTGCACGCCGTGGATGTCCACGCCGGCGGCGAAGAGGCGCGAGTCGCGCCCGAGCGCCAGCGCGGTGAGAAAGCCGCCGTACGAGCCGCCGTAGATGCCGATGCGCTTCGGATCCACGTCCGGCTGCCGCGCGAGCCACTCGGCCGCCGCCTTCACGTCCTGGTACTCCGCGGCGCCGCGCGCCCCGGCGCCGCGCGGCTGGTGGAAGTCGTACCCGTAGCCGATGCCGAGGCGGAAGTTCACCGAGAGCACCACGAACCCCTGGCTCGCCAGGTACTGGTTGGAGGCGTAGGTGTTGGAGTAGTAGTCGGAGTAGTGCCAGCCGAGGAGCATCTGCCGCGGCGGGCCGCCGTGCACGAACACGACCGCCGGCCGCCGCCCGCCCGGGGCGCCGGGCGGCTCGAAGAGCTGCGCGTGCACCGCCACGCCGTCCGGGGCGCGGTAGACCACCTGCTTCGGCGTCACCAGCCGCGCGGCGGGGAAGGCGGCGGGAACGAGCGACTCGCCCATCAGCCGCGGCGGGCCGCCGGCGGCCGGCATCACCGCCGGGAGCGGCGGCCGCTGCGGCGTGGCGCTGATGAACGCGATCGACTGCCCGTCGCCGGTGACCACCGGCGCCCACTCGAGCCCCGCGCCCGGCGTCAGCACCTCCGGCGCGGCGCGGTCGATCGGCGCCTTCACCAGGTGGCGGCGGTCGATGTCGCCGGCGTCGCTCCCGGCGTTCCCGGCGAACAGGAGGTAGCGGCCGTCCGGGCTCAGGCTCACGTACTCCGCCATGTAGCGCCCCGGCGTCAGCAGCAGCGGCTCGCCCCCGGTCTCGGCGATCGAGTACAGGTGCGGCCAGCCGTCGTGGTACGAGAGGAAGGCGATGCGCCCGCCGGCGCCCCAGTGGAGGTTCACGCCGCCGTGCGTGGTGGGCAGCGAGCCGCGCAGCGTCGCGGCGCTCCGCCAGAGCTCGCGCGCTTCCCCCGTGCCCGCGTCCGCCACCCAGAGCGCCCACGGCTGCGGGCGCAGCACGAGCGCCGAGTCGGGCGCGCCGCCGGTGCCGGGGCGCCGCACGAACACGAGCCGCCGCCCGTCGGGCGACCAGCGCGGCGAGCCGTCGCGCGTGGTGGACGGCGCCACCCAGCGCAGCGGCGCCGTGTCGGCGGTGAAGATCCCGACGAAGGCGTGGTCGCCGCGGCCGGAGACGAACGCCAGCCGCGAGCCGTCGGGCGACCAGGTCAGGCCGCTCACCTCGCCGCGCGCCGCGAACAGGCGCTTCGCGGGCGCCGCGCCGTCGATGGGCACCACCCACGCCTGCTCGTCCTTCACGAACGCCACCACGTCGCCCTTCGGCGACACGGCCGGCTCGTCGCCGTCGGCCAGCAGCTTCGGCTCGCCCCCCGCGAACGGCACCGACCAGAGCTGGATCTTGGGCGCCTCGGGGAGCGCGAGCGGGTTGGGCGACGCCTCGTCCCAGTTGCCGCCGTGGTCGCCGCCGCGCACGTACACCACGTGCCGACCGTCGGGCGAGAGCTGCACGCCGGTCAGCTCCTGCCCGTCGTCGAGCGCGTAGCTCGTGAGGCGCCGCGCGGCGAACGCCGGCCCCTCGGCCACGTACACGTTCCGCTTCCCGCGCTCGTTGAGCGCCCAGGCGATGCGCGAGCCGGTGCGCGCGGCGCGGAGCTCGTTCGGGAAGGGGTAGTCGCGTACCTGCGCGGCGGTGAAGGGCGCCGCCGCGGTCTCCGCCCGCACGGCCGCCGCCTGCTGGGCGAGCGCGGCGGGGGCGGCGGTGGCGAGCGCGAGCGCGGCGAGCGCGGGGAGCGCGGCGCGAGGCGCGCGAGCGGCGCGCGACGGGAGCGGGAGGGACATGCGGGGGGATCCTCGGCGTGGGCGTTGCTCCCCATACGTTACCGCGGCACCCCCCGTTGGGGCATTGTGGGAGGCGGGTGGACGCACCCGTTCGCTTGCAGTGGAGCGGAAGCTGCATCATCAGTTCCGGCGCCCGCCCGCGCGGCGGCCGACCCAGCAGCACCACACGTTCCCGGACCGGAGACAGGTACGATGCGCACGACTGGAAAAGTGAAGTGGTTCAACGACGCCAAGGGCTTCGGCTTCATCACGCCCTCGGACGGCAGCAAGGACTTGTTCGTCCATCACTCGGCGATCCAGGGGAGCGGCTTCAAGTCGCTCGATGAAGGGGAGAACGTCGAGTTCGACGTCGTGCAGGGGCAGAAGGGCCCCGCGGCGGAGAACGTGACGCGGCTCGGCGGCGGCACCCCCGGCAGCGGCGGGCGCGGCGGCGAGGGCGGGCGTGGGGGCGGCGGCTACGGCGGCGGTGGTGGCGGTGGCGGCGGGTACGGCGGCGGTGGGGGCGGCGGCCGCGGCCGCGACTACTAACTACTAGCAGCGCGCAGCGGCGCGGGCCGCCGCTCCACGCAGACGGCGCCGGCCGGGTCCCCCTCCAGGGGCGGCGACCCGGCCGGTGGCGCGTCGCGGCCGGGTGGCGCGCCGTTCGTCGCCGGCCGTCGTGCGGCACGAGCCCCACTGGTGTCGCGCGCCAGCGCTCCGCGCGTGCGCGCCGCCGAGCGTGGCGGCGGAAGCGCGCTCCCTCTCCGGCGCGAACGTCGAGGTGGTTGCTGGGCCGTTCGGCCCGTTGACGCACCGAACGGCGAGGCGTAGCGTGGAACCCCCGCCTCACGGAGCGCTCATGCGCCTCTTCACCACGCGACCGCCGGCCCGCGTCGCGAATCGCGCCGCGGCCGCGGCGCTCGCAATCCTCTCGATGGTGCCGCGCGGCGATGCGGCGGGCCAGGAGAGCGCACGGAACGCCGCGCCGGCCCTCACCCCGGAGCTCCAGCAGCTCCGCCTCGCGCTGGACAAGTACCAGGACCCGATCGTCGCCGTGCACGACGGCTACCTCTCGACGCTCGGCTGCATCGCCTACGACAAGGGCGGCAGCGAAGGCACCATGCCGTACGCCGCCGGCGGGATGGGCGTGCATTTCCTGAACATGCAGCTCATCGGGCAACCCATCGACCCGCTCAGGCCGCAGGTGCTGATCTACGAGCCCGTGGGCGACAGGCTGCGGCTCGTCGCGGCCGAGTGGTTCGTTCCGGTGGCGGCCGCCGGAGGGCAGCGGCCGAAGGTCGGCGGCATGGAGCTCGAGGGGCCGATGGTGGGACACGAGCCGCTGATGCCGGCGGGGCTCCACCACTACGACCTGCACGTGTGGCTCTGGAAGACGAACCCGCTCGGCGTCTACGCGCCCACCAACCCGGCCGTCAGCTGCCCGAGCAACGGGTACTCGTTCGCCGAGAGCGCGCCGAAGATGGCCACGCACGGGCCGCCCTGAGCGGCGCCGCCGCGGCTGGCGGCCCGCTACCCGCGCTGCACCGCGTGCTCCTCCTCCACCACCTCCACCGCCCCCTTCTCCGGCTTCACGCCGCTGCCGTAGCGCTCGGCCCACCCGCGCGTGAACTCGGCGCCGAAGAGCAGGATCATCGACGAGTAGTAGACCCAGATCAGCACCACCGCGAGCGAGCCCGCGGCGCCGTACGCGTTGCCGGGATCGGTGCGCCCCAGGTAGAAGCCGATCACGTTCTTGCCGAGCACGAAGAGCAGCGCCGTCGCCAGCGCGCCCGCCCACACGTCGCTCCAGGCGATCCGCGCGTCGGGCAGCAGCTTGAACATCACCGCGAACAGCGACGCGATCACCACGAAGGAGAACAGCTCGTTCGCCCACTGGAGCAGCACCGCGGGCGCCCCGAGCCCCCCGGTCACCAGCGCCCCGAAGGCCGCGAGCGCCGCGCTCAGCGCCAGCGAGACGAGCAGCAGGAAGGCCACCGCCATCACGACGCCGAAGGAGAAGACGCGCTTCGCCAGGAAGTTCTGGATCTCGTTGCGGCGCGGGTCCGGCTTCACGCTCCACACCTTGTTGAGCGCGTCCTGGAGCTGCGCGAACGCCGTCGTGGCGCCGAAGAGCACCGCGGCCACGCTCACCAGCGCCGCCGCCGAGCGGTCCACGTAGGTCTGGCGCGCGTGCGCGAGGATCACGCGCACCTGGTCGCCGCCGGCGCGCCCGATCAGCCCGCCGGCCTGCTCGGTGATCGCGCGCTCCACCTCCTGCGGGTCGGCGAAGCCGCCCACGAACAGCAGGAGCAGCGAGAGGAGCGCGGGGAGGGAGAAGAAGGTGTAGAAGGAGAGCGACGCCGCCATCGTCGGGCAGCCGTCGCCGAAGAACTTGAACACGGTGCCCCAGAGAAAGCGGAGGGCGTCGCGGAGCCGGGTGAGCATGGGTGGCAGTCGCCGCCGCTACTGGCGCGGCACGGCCCAGATCTCCACGCTGCCGAGGGCGATGAAGGGGACGGCGACGCGGTCGCGGCGCGTGTCCACGCCGATGTCGGCCGGCGGCCCCGCCGTGCGCACCACCGCCCGCCCGCTCCCCGCCGCGAACAGGTGCAGGCTCGAGTCCGCCTGGCTGGCGACGAGCACGCGCCCGGGCCCGATCACCTCGACGCCGTCGAACTTCGCGCCGGCGCTCGTCCCCACCGTCTCGAGCGTCGTGGTCCCCGGCCGCCAGGCGTGGATGGTGTGCGCGCCGCCGTAGGGGACGACGAGGAAGCGCCCGCCCGCCGAGTCCCAGGTGATGCCGTTCGGTGCGCCGAGCGCGCTGTCCTCGAGCGCGACCGTCGCCTGGCCGCCGGAGAGCCGGTAGATGCGGTTCCTCCCGGTGTCGGTCACGTACAGCGCGCCGTCGGCGCCGGGGGCCACGTCGTTGAGGAAGCCCACCTCCGCGACGGCGAAGGGGACGCTCGCCAGCGGCGCGCCGCTCTTCCGGTGGAAGGCGCGCACCGCGTCCACGTCCGCCACCCAGAGCGTGTCGCCCACGATCGCCATGCCGCGCGGCGCGTGCAGCACGACGCCCCGCTCGCCGCCGGCGATGAAGCGCAGCGCGTCCACGGTGCCGTCGGGGCGCAGCCGGCTGATGAAGCCGTTGCTGTCGAGCGCCGTGCCGCTCCCGTTGAAGTTGCTCACGAAGTAGACGTCCTGGTCGGCGTCGTAGCGCACGGCCTCGGGGCCGCTGAAGCCGGTGGCCGTGGCGATGGGGCGGGAGGCGTCGGTCGCGCCCTGCACGATGGCGTCGGTGGTGCGCGGTGCGGGCGTGCCGGCGCAGGCGGCGGTCAGCGCGCCGGCGGCGGTCGTGGCGGCGATGGCGACGCCGCGGCGGACGTGGCGGGTAGCGTGGCTGAGCATGCGTC
>Ga0307411_10000205_pt1 | contig 19057 bp, 18 predicted proteins | sample DK1Ometagenome_2_FD_203712 | JGI IMG/M metagenome (GOLD analysis project Ga0307411, IMG submission 203712) | Maize rhizosphere microbial communities from greenhouse at UC Davis, California, United States - DK15-O-1 | ecosystem: Host-associated > Plants > Roots > Rhizosphere > Soil | place: USA...
ACTAAAAAACTATAATGAAGAAGCCGACGTAGATTCTATAGTAAAATTACTGAAAGGCTATGGAGGGGTTACTAATGTATCATCAATCGTTTACCCTTCAATGCAAGATGAAAAAATTATTCGTTTGCGATCAACAGAATGAGACCTATTTCTTAATTGTATCATTATATATGTTGTAGTAGCTAAAACAAAAGACGTACAAATATGAACACAAAAACTATTATTTTCGCAGATTTAATTGAACCATTTATTGTAGCACAAGATGTTTCTTTAAATTCACGTATCACATACTATAATGCATTACTACAATTTACGCGTTGGTGTGAAGCAAAAACAGTCTCTACTCCAACACGGGAAACTATTTTATCGTATAAATTCTGGTTAGATACCAAACATTTGAGCTCTTATACAAAAGCAATCTATATAGTAGTTGTCCGACGCTTTTTTTTGTGGACAGAAGAATCTGATATATATCCTAATGTTGCTCGTGGAGTTAAAGGTATTAAGAAATTTGCTAAAAATCATCAAAAAGAGTCACTCTCGGTACAATCTCTGAAAGTCCTTTTTGGCTCCATAGATACTAGTACTCTTATGGGTAAGCGCGACTTTGCTCTCATTAATATGTTAGTAAGAACGGGACTTCGCCTCAAAGAAATTGCTTCCGCAACATTAGAAGATATATACGAACAACGGGGAGAAACACTACTCTGGATTCATGGCAAGGGAAGAGCGAGTAAGGATGAATTTGTTCTATTAACTGCTGAGGCGCTTCGACCGTTTCATGACTATGTACAATGCCGCTCTATTACGAGTGAAAAAGAACCATTATTTGTATCGATGAGCGATCGTAATTTTGGAAAAAAATTAACTACTTTTTCGTTATCACGAATTATAAAGCGCCGATTACGTGCAGCAGGGTTTGATAGTAAACGCATCACTGCACATAGCCTGCGCCACACATTTGGTGTTCTTTCGATGCAAGCAGGGGCATCATTATATGAAGTACAGCTTGCTATGCGACACACGGCTCCCACGACTACTCAGCTCTATTTAGGTGATATTGAACGTTTAAAGAGGCTAGAGGCCTCTGCAGAAAAAAAAATAAGCACTCTACTCTTAGAGTAAGCAAAAAACCCATTTTCTCTTAGCATTCGCTGCCAATGCGAAAAAAGGAATCTTGTTGACTTGCTTTTTGGCATAATTGTATATTAGAAATAAAATAGTTGATAAAGAGCAATAATGAGGTTAGTATGAAAAAAAATATATGTGCGTCTCTTTTGGCAATGACAAGTATTATTCATGTTCAAGCCATGTTATATCAGTTTGGCCGCGGGGCTAGGCAATCAAGTCTATCGACAGCTAGAAACATATCAAGACCCGCATTTCAGATGCCTCAACAACAGCTGCCTAGACAAAATAGATTCTATGGTTCTTTTAAACCTGAACAGCCACCAAAAAAACCATCTTTTTTTCAATGGTTTGTAAAGGCTTCCCTACCAGGATCTCCTGAAAATGAAGTAACAAAAGCATTCAATGAAGTGCAAAGACTTGTGATTGAGGGACGATTAGATGAAGGCGATATTAATGATCTTGCTTATAAAATGGAAAAAGCAGATTATAATATATGGAATCAAGCAACCGATAGCGGTTATTCGCTTCTTGGAAGCGTACTGAACGGTATAGTATCGCGGCTAGATGATGGTAGCCCATTGGATATTAATAAACAAGTGCGTATTGCCAATCTTATTTATAATTATGGTGGTCGCTTAAATGAAAAAGACAAGAAAGCGGCGCTCCTCATGCCCCGCTCTATAATAGATGGTATAGCAAAAAACTTGGCCTCCAGTGGATTAACTATTGGTAATATACCCATAAACATTATAGAATCCTGGGCCAATCTATTTTCAGCATTACAACACTATGGAATTGATATTCCTGCAGATCTGATCGATATTCCTAAAATGCAATCATTCATAGAGGCGTACAATGAAGCTAATACATCATCTAGGGATCCATTTGGGGTTCTTGTTATTGTTAGGCAAGGGGAAACTGGGACATCAGTAAAAACAGATGATATTAGTAGACTAACTTTATATGACCTAGTAAAGATTCTACAAAGTAAGGATAGTCCTTTTATGAATGATATTTATTCAATTATGTCTAGGCTAGATATATACAAAGCAGATGGAAGGCTATACTTTCGTGGCACCCGTTTTTCAATACCAATGGATAGATTAGAAGCGGCTGCTGAAAAAGGTATCTTAAGGGTTTCTCTTTTGGAACTTACGGGTCGTAACATATATACTGCTCCGATGTACAAAAAAGGTACGAATAGTTATCTTGATGAAATTTATAGTTTATTAATAAAAAGTAATACCATAGAAATAGCTCAAAAAATAGGCGCATATAAAACAGTACTTGCTACTGCATCATTTATAAAGAGTTTGCCTGGTGCCGCTAGGATAAATAACAATTTTGATGAGGGATATTCTTTCCATAAGCAGCAATCTGCTGAATAGACAGAAAGTGCATTATTAACAGTTATTACAATTTTAGAAGATATTGTAATAACTGTTAATAATGTCTGATTTGAAACTAATTTTTGCTCAAATATTTCTTTTTCTTCCCAGGTTATGTATAATTAGCAATAGAATTGCGGATTATACATACAAAGTGAGAAAGCGATGATTAAACGCACAATAGAAGCTCATTTATTATCATTAGCAAAGCAGTTTCCCTCTGTTGCGGTTATGGGACCGCGACAGTCAGGAAAGACTACTCTGGTAAGAAATGCTTTTCCTGATTATGAGTATGTTACTTTAGAAGATATCGATAAACGAAGTGCTGCAAAAAATGATCCCCGTGATTTTCTTTCTCTGTATGGTAGTAAAAAAGGTCTTATCATTGATGAAGTGCAGGAAGTCCCTGAACTCTTATCATATATGCAAGGAATAATTGATAAAGAATATAAGCCAGGATTTTTTATTCTGACGGGCTCGCAACATTTTCTTATGTATGAAAAGATTACTCAGACATTGGCGGGTAGAATAGCATTATTAACACTTTTGCCACTTTCTACAAGCGAATTAGCATCTGCTGGTATGCTTGCTAGTACTTCTGAAGAATGTATTTTAAAGGGAGGATATCCTCGTCTTTATGTACAACCAATAACTATTCGGGATTGGTGTAGTAATTATATTAGTACTTATATCGAAAAAGACGTAAGACAAGTACTTGGGATTACTGATGTTGTCAGATTTCAAAGATTTTTGCAACTCTGTGCGGCTCGCATTGGCAACCTGATCAACTACTCTGATTTAGCACGTGATTGTGATATTAGTCCCAATACCGCAAAAGCCTGGATGTCTGTACTTGAGGCGAGTTTTATTATTAGACTTGTGACGCCATATTACAAAAATTTTAATAAGCGTGTTATTAAAAGTCCCAAACTCTATTTTTATGACACAGCATTAGCATGCACATTGCTGACTATCAGAAATGTCGAAGAGTTATCTTTACATCCCATTCGTGGAGCGCTTTTTGAATCATTTATCATAAGTGAGATCTTTAAATATAATTTTAATAACAATGAAGTTCCAGCAATTTATTTTTGGAGAGACGTTCAAGGTCATGAAATTGATGTTGTTATAGAAAAGTCATTTGCCGCGATTGTTCCTATTGAAATTAAAGCTCGTAAAACAGTGAGTGACGATTTTTTTAAAGCGCTTTCTGATTGGGAAAAAATTACTAATCAATCGGAGTGCTATCCATATATTGTATACAATGGCACTGAGATTATGAGATATAAAAAAGGGCATATTTACCCTTGGTCTGCTATTCATGAAATGCTCAAAGAAATTTACGGGATATAAGGGATCTGAAAAATGAATCGCCTAAGAATCTAAGTCCTTAAAGCGCAATCCTTCCATAATAGTCCTTATTTATTTTTTAAAAATAAATTTAATAAAAAATAGCAATCAGAATTATTTAATCGCTATACGCTTTGTTTGCGAAAAATTTTCAACAGATTCGATTGATCTGTTTTTTTAATACAATGAGCTGTCTTGAGTGATAAAAATCCATTATGAAGCAAATTTAACATCCATATTCAATGCAGCGATGCAGTCGCTTTATTCACGTTTTTATGATGAAATTATGAATAAGTAAGTCAACAAATTTAAGTTTGTTGACTTACTATCCTTCGTTTTTATATCTCTATACTTACAGATTAAGATCAATACAGCATATCCTACCTTACTGCCCCGCAATATTTCTCATTTGAAATTATTTAAAAAAACTGATTTGACGAGTTTGTATATTTTCTTTATAATAAATACAATTGCTAAAAGGAGTGAATTATAGTCTCAGCGTGGTCAATACCAATAAAGCATAGAAAAACATTAGTTTGTGAACTGGGAATATGAATAAATACATATCATTTATAATTTTTGTGACAGTAGCCTCATTAAGCAGCCTATCTGCTGGTGAATTGCCGAACATGCCATCTGTACAGAAAATTATTGAAAAAGATTATAGGTGTAACCGCCACAAGAAAAAAGTAATAACAATTCTGCTGGGGGCTGGAGTTGCAATTGGGGGTATATGCTATTCATTGTTTCCTTTAGAAGTGGCAACCATGATTATGACACCCTATGTTGTAGCTTTAGGAGCAATTGTCATACCGGACTATTGGAATAATTATAGAAAACTACAAGAAATGAAGCAAAAAATTGATTTAATATACAATAACCAGTTGTTATTAAATAAGCCGGGACTCTTAGAACAACACCATCATTTTCTAAATGAGCAGGTTCTTAAGGTAACTATATGTGGCGATAGGGTGATTCGAAAAGACCCTACAAATACAATGATTGATCGCCTTATTGACAGTACAGAAGCTCAGTTAATGGCTCTTAAAAAAATGCGTTTGACGTATCCACCTGATGCTCACTTGAAGGTTCCATCTGCTCAGGAGCAACATTGGATAGACTATCAAAACTACATTAGTCAGTTTGATGAAGATTGCTGGAAACAATATAATAGACAGCATTATAAGTTTAGAGAATAATCGCTACTATTTACTTTTTTTATTATCTCTATTGGAATTGCAAATAAAAAAATAAAAAACCCTTGCAGGGGCGTCAATACCTGTTACTATTAAAGATAAAAATTACATTAGTGTAATGAAAAAAAGTAAAAACAATACAACCAATTATGACGAATAGGATAATGATGAATAAGTTGATAGCAATTACAATTATTGCAATAACATCTTCTTTATGCAGCAACATGTCTGCTAGCGAGAACAACAGCGAGAAAAACGATAAACTTCCTTCTATGCATGACATTATTAATAAGAACTACAAAAAAAGGATACAGGAGTTGATAAAACAGCATTGGCGCTTACCGCTGGAACTTCGGTTGCCATAGGTGGTTGGACATATTATGCATATCACAACATATCATTTATGACCCAATTGAAATTGCTTGCAGGCGCACTTACTTTGGCAGTGACCACAGAATCAATAGCATGTCTTGTAAAGATATGCCGCAAATATAAAAAAACCAACACCGAAGAGTATAAAACAAAGATGAATGAGCGTCAAAAAACTAAAAATCAAATCTTTTTTGATACAACCAAAGAATGCGATGAAAGGCTCAAAAAAGATCCTAGTGGACAATCATTCAAAATGTTTTGTACGCAAGCAAAAATTGCGCATCAGGCTACTCAAGCATGCAAAAAGGCGCATGAAGAAGGCACTATCAATCAATACCTTTCACAATTGAATAGCGAAGAATGGCAACGATATAATACAAATAGCTATATATTTAAAGAATAAAAGATTTTTATATGTACAGAAAAAGGCCAAGAATGTCTTGGCCTTTTTCATGCTTAAGATGTTATTATTTCAAAAAAGATGGTCATAAATTGTACATATCCTTGCAAATATAAAATCATCTGTTGCATTATCATAATAAAGATAATTTTTTATAATAAGTTAGGATATACAATGCTAAATATGGTTGTTACGTTTTTAGTTCTTGCGCTACTAGCAGGGTTTTTAGGTTTTAGTGGCGTACAGATTATATCTTTAGAAATTGCGCGCGTGCTTTTTGTGCTGTTTCTTATATTGTTTGGGTGCTCAATGATTGCTCATTTGATGGGATATGGAAAGGCTCCTCGGCCATAAATAACCTATATCTTCATTCTTAGTAAAATAGCATGTATAGTGTCATAATACTTTCTTTTAGTTTTTCCATATAACTCTTTCATCAAGAATATTTTTTTGCATTGCTGGTGATACAGAGCTAAAATCAACTATTTGTATTTTGTAAGGAATATGGCTTGCCTCAAAAATGCTCATGAGTTCACCGACTATCACAAAAGGTATTGGATCGGGCTGTTTAACGGTAATATCAATGTCTGACCATTTTCCATGAGTCCTCGAGCTCGTGATCATAGATAAATAGACGCATCTGGTAAGAGAGCTGAAATAAGAGCTATAATTTTATGAGTAGTCTCTTGATCACGCCCAGTATGTATAGTCATAAAAATCCGCTTTTGTAGAGTATTATAGTATAGTATAATGCTATTTAAGAGGGTAAACAAGAGTTGCTATAACAATGATCTTGCACAGGCTAGCAAAACATGTATATTATTCATATAGGCTTTTAAAAACAGGTTTTTATATGAAACAATGCTATCATTACCATTGCACCTCAATTATATGCGGTTAATCCGCTTTGCTATCCTTCTCGACTAGTATATTATATTTCACTACTCTTATTATATTGTACAATAGACATCCCCCTGATATTTCATTATGGAAAGAAAAATGGCTACAGAAAATTGTAAAAAAAACTTTAAAGACACATTAAATTTACCACACACCGATTTTCCCATTCGAGCGAACTACGCACAAGAAGATGCCGCAATGTTGCAGCGCTGGGAAACAGAAAATCTCTATCAAAAGACATTTGAACATCATAAGGGACAAGAAAAATTTATTTTACATGACGGTCCTCCTTATGCTAATGGTCATCTTCATATGGGGCATGCGTATAATAAGATTCTTAAAGATATAGTGTGTAAATCACAACGAATGCTTGGAAAGCATGTTCCTGTTACTCCTGGTTGGGATTGTCATGGTCTACCAATTGAGTTTGCAGTCAAAAAAGAACAACCAGAGCTTGCTGGTGCAGCATTAAAAAAAGCATGTCGAGCGTATGCACAAAAATGGATTGATACCCAAAGAGAAGAATTTAAGAACTTAGGTGTTCTTATGAATTGGGATAGGCCATTTTTAACTATGAGCTTTGAGTATGAGGCGGCTATTGTACGGGCTTTTGGTGAATTTGTTGAGCAAGGATATATTGAAAGAAAAAATAAGACCGTTCCATGGTGTCCTTCATGTAAGACTGTTCTTGCTTCAGCTGAAATTGAATATGCTGATCGTAAAGATCCTTCTATCTATGTACTGTTTACGCTTACTAAAGAGACACAGGCGCAACTATTTCCATTTATAGATAATAATAAGGCTGTAAGCCTTTTAGTATGGACGACTACCCCATGGACTTTGCCTCTTAATAGGGCTGTTCTTCTCAAGCCTGATACATCATATGTACTTTTAGAATGCAATGACCATTCTATTATTGTAGGCAAAGTGCTTGCAGATAAAATATCAACCATGCTCTCTATTGAAAAAAAGATCATAGCTGAATTTACATCGGATCAATTAATTTCAATAAGGGGACGCGCACATCATCCTCTTATAGACAACTATGAAGTTCCGATACTTACTGATGATTCAGTCTTAACAGAAGATGGAACAGCGTGTGTCCATAGCGCTCCAGGTGCAGGCCCAATCGATTATGAAGTTGGGATTAAACATAATTTGGAAATCTATTCGCCAGTAAATGCTGCTGGAATATATACTGCTGATATACAGCCACACGATTTAGTTGGTGTATCAATTACCGATGGTCAAGGTTGGGTAATTAAAGAGTTGCTTGAAAAAGGGAAACTCTTACTTAAAACAAGTATTAAACATTCATATCCTCATTGTTGGCGATGCCGCGGTGGATTAATTTTCCGTGCTACTAAACAATGGTTCTGTGACTTATCTCAAAATAGTTTGAAAGATCGTGCCCTTGATGCAATTGATGCGCTGGTCATGAACCCAGAATCATCACGCAATCGATTTTCTGCAACATTAGAAGGCCGTTTAGAGTGGTGTTTATCTCGGCAGAGAGAGTGGGGTGTTCCTATTCCAGCGATGATATGTAATCACTGTGATTATGCAATGACTAATAAAGAGTTTATTAATACCATTGCAACGCTCATTGAAACAGATGGTATAGAAAAGTGGGATACAATTACTCGTGACGAGTTATCGAATATAGCAGCATGGAAATGTACGCAATGTGGTTCAGCTGATTTTAGAAAAGAGACTGATATTCTAGATGTCTGGTTTGAATCCGGAGTGAGTCATTATGCGGTATTATATAATAACCATGATTTAGCATACCCCGCGGACATGTACTTAGAGGGAAAAGATCAACATAGAGCATGGTTTCAGAGCTCTTTACTCACAAGTATGGTGCTTGAAAAAAAAGCCTGTATGAAATCTATTTATACACATGGATTTACTGTCGACCAAAAGGGCAAAAAAATGTCCAAGTCATTAGGTAATGTTGTTGCTCCACAGCATATAATTGATATGTTAGGAACAGATGGATTACGGTTGTGGGCTGCAAGCATTGATAATACTGGAGATGCAGTTATCTCCGATATAGTCCTAAAAAATATCCAAGAAGTATTACGTAAAATACGTAATACCTGTCGCTTTTTACTTTCTAATACTAATGACTTTGATAATAATGACGCAATAAGCTTACAAGATCTGAAGCTCATTGATAAATATGCTTTGAAAGAATTAGATGAACTTAATGGAGCAGTTATTGAAGCATATAAAGAGTATAATTTCACAAAAGTATTTCATCTACTCGGGACATACTGTTCAGTGAATTTAAGTGCTTTTTACTTAGATATTATAAAAGATAGGTTATATGTCGAAAAAAGTAACGGTTTTGAGCGTCGATCAGCTCAGACGGTATGTGCCATATTATTAGACACACTGACTAAACTAATGGCCCCCATTCTGTCTTTTACGGCAGAACACATTTCTGATCATTATCAGAAAAACAGAGCACGATCAATTCATTTGAGTGTATTTCCTCCATTGAATACTATGTGTACCAATCCAGCGAGTGTGGTACATTGGCACACATTAAAAGAGATGCGTTCAGCACTCCTCAAGGCTATCGAAATACAGAGAGAAAAAGGAGTCATTAAGCATTCTTTAGAGGCACAGGTAACAGTATATAGTACTCAAGCGATAGATGCCGATTTCTTTAAAGAATTTTTAATTGTTTCGCAAGTCAATTGCGTACAAAGCGCTCATGAACTAGAAGAGACAATTATGTCAGGATTATATGCACGCGTTGAGCACGCAGAAGGGGTAAAGTGCCCTCGATGTTGGCATTGGAGTGTAACGGACAATCCTGATGATCTATGTAAACGATGTTTTGAGATAGTCAGATAAAAAAAGCCCCTGCAATAGGGGCTTTTTTATGAGTCTACTTGTGTTGCGTTTTGATGCAATGAATCTCTAATAATTTCTGCGTTTCATTATAAATTGGAGTTTTATACTCACTACGTTCTTCTGGGGTCATTAGACCAACTTGTGTTATAAGATATAATTTTTCAAAATTATTCTGTACATTTACAAGTGCACACATATATTCAGTATCAGTGCTGTTGCAAAAAAGTAAGTTCTGATATTCATTTTTTGTGGCATCTATTCTTTTAGCCAATGCTTCTAGTTCTAAAGTAGCTTTATATTGTGCGTCTTCCAGTTCTCTTTTTTTTTGTTCACAGAGCTGGTCACGTTTGTGATGACAGACTATACTCTGTTCTACCATTTGAGATAGCTTGGCAGATATCTCAATTAAACGCTTTTTATATCCTTCATGGTCATAAGATAGTTGATTATTCTCATTCGTTAGGGCAGTAATATGTGCTTTATGATCTTTACATTCATTGTCGAGAATCTTATTGTTATCTGAAAGAGTTACTATCTGCTGTAGGAGGTTAGTGATCTTAGCATACCCTACAATAATTCCGAATAGAGCGATACACGCTAAGAGTGAGCATGTGTGCCTGGTATGCACGTATTGCAATGTATCAGTATAGCTTTGTGAATATATATACGTCGGTCGAAATACAATAAAGAAGATTAATAATACTTTTATATTCATATAACTTGATAACGGAATAAGGACTATTGTTTGTTACTATACAACAGCCCTTATTCCGTTATCAAGAAAAAATAATAAAAAAACGTGCTCTATCTTCTCAGATCTTATTACTCGTTAGCGTTGTTTGCTATAGGAATCTCCAATTTTTTTTCTTCTTCTTTTTCTTCTTCTTCAGGCATTTTATTTTGCAGTAGTTCTTCAGTTTTTTGTGATTGTTGATTTTTTGTAGTAGATCCAACAATTTTTGAGTTTTTATTATTCATATTAGGTGTAATAGTAGTTGATGTAACAGCTTCTTTCGATGGAATACGAATACTATTCATAGCAGTGATACATTGCTTAAGAGTATCTCGTAATTCAAATAGAGAGACACGGCCATTAGTTTTTGCATTTTGCTGTAACATCTGTCTAATATCGTCACCATTAGATTCGTCAGATGTAATCTGATTTAACACAGTATCTTTCTCTTTAAAATATGCCCACTGTTTTGCTGGACTAATTAATTTTTTACTTTTGTTACTCTGATAATTTTTTTCGATAGTATCAATAATATCAAAAAGTTGTTTTAATATTTCTAGTGGTTCCTCAATAGTTACAGAGAATGACTCTTTATAATACTGTTGAGTACTCTTATTTTTTAGATCCAAATGTGCTTTAAATGAATCAATTTTTACGATAAGTTTTGTAAGCTCGTTATTGAGTGTAACAATGGTATTTGCAAGATTCACATCAACTTCGGCGCTTCTATCGACAATATGGTCCTGCATTGTTAATAAATGTTGTCCCTTTATAAGATCAGTGATAGTTTTGAAGCGATCACGTATAGTTTCAGAAAAAGCTGCACTACGTGGATCTAACATGACTTGGTCTGTTGCTTGTGGAGTATTCTTCAAATCTTTTGTAAGAGTAGTATCTTGTGCCCCACCCATACTACCACCTCCTGAGGTTCCTCTACTACCACCAGATCTTCCGCCTTGTTCATAATTGTTACCATAGTCTCCACTATAATCAGATCCATCGCCTCCATACCCGCCGCCGTAGTAAGAATCATAGGGAGATCCATAGGAATTATATCCTGAATCATAATACGAAGATCCGTATCCACCAAAATCAGAATATCCTTCTTCGGCAGCATGACCAGCACTCGTTGAAGCAACGGGAGTACGAGGTCTTTTTGCTATATCAGAAGCTTTTTTTGTAGCCGCTTCTTCAGCCTCACGTATCTGTTTTGCGGTAGGATCATATTTTTCAATTAATATATCAAGAGCTTGTGGTATTTCAAGAAGATATAATGCCTCTAAGTAATACTCGAGAGTATTGATAAGAGCAGTCTTAGACTTTTCACTTATTCCTTGAATGTCAAATTCTGATACTTCAATTTTTGGAACAGATGCATTAAGATTATTCTGTAATTGTATAAGATTATTTAAGGTACTTTCGTCTGCTATAAGGTCTGTAAAATAACGGTATTCTTGAGTTGAAGGGTTCTTTTCTTGAATTTTATATAATTTTTGTACAAAACGTTCAATTTTTCTTTGTAAATCAGACCAATCTGTTTCTGGCTGCCAATTTTTAATTTCACCTCTATTTCCCCACTTATCAATGGAGTACGCAAGATCAATAGAACTATTAATCTGTACTAATACTATATTTGATTGACGAATAATATCGTTGATAACAGTAATAATGGTATCGATCTGACTTTTTTGAGCACTTGTCATTACTGATGTCTCTTGTAGTATTTCTTCTGGCATTGAAGCTGGTGCAGAATCAAAATCAGGCATCGGCTCTTCAGAGAACATCTCATTTAAAAAGCTCAAAAGTTCTTCCTCGCTCATTTCCTCAAACATTTGTGATAACTGATCAACCGAGCGATTAAATTCATCTTGCTCGTCAGGGGAAAGCGTGGCAATATATTCTTCAATAGCACGATTTGCCTCCTCAAGCTCTTGTTGTATCTGTTGCATATCAAGGTTATCCACATTAGGTTGCATAGGCATGCCAGAATAGAGATACTGGTTACTAATAATCAAGGAGCAAAAGAGATAAAATATTTTCATCTGTTTCATATAAATCCTTATAATATTTTTATTGCTTTATTTTTTTAATTCCCGCTACAGTTTACCTGAGTTTTTCACTCAAAAATTATCTCCTGAGAAAGTATTCGTATGAATATAAAAAAAGGATTTCTCCTTATTGAATTATTGTTTGGGTTATTGTTGTCAACTGTTTTGCTCCTAACTATTACCCATTATATAATTGAAATAAGCAATATTCAACAGCATACACATATGCAACTAAAAGCATGTGCATTACTTCGTACTGTCATAGAGAGATCAATTGCTCATTCTCTCCTTCCATCTCAGGCAGAAACTAGAGATGGTATTACCCTTAGTGTAATGCGTATTCCATTACCAGGTAAATCAGATAGTACAACATATGCATTATACAAAATAGATGCTACATGGAATATACATAATCAACAACACTCTATATCATACTATGCCTCCTTTACCGTTGGTGCTCAATGAAGAATATACCAGGTTTTTCTCTTTTTCTTTTTTTGTGCTACCTTCTTTTGTTTTCCTTTTTTAGCTTGCTAGTGTGTCATACAATAACACTAGTAGTTATTCCATCAATTCAATCTATGCATAGATTAAACATCTACTTTCTGAGTTATAGTAGCGCATCCGTGTTTACCAGGGATATCCGCAGCACTCATACAGTATCATGGAAAAAATGCACTCACAATGAACTTATCTGGAATAATGGGGAAAAAGATATTGGGTGGCGTTATGAAAAAGGGACATTAAGTAGAAAAGAAGGTAGATACTCAACGCAATGGGATAATGCTACGACGAGTATTGTGATTTCTGGTATTACTGATTGTACTTTTACCACAGATATGGATGGAGCTACATGTAGAGGGATTGAATTACGGATAACCCCCATAATAAAAGATAATGATATGATTATATACTGTGCACTATCCAGGGAAGGAAAGTAGTGCATAAAACAAAAGGCTCAATTATATATATGATTGTAACATTGCTGGGGGTCATAAGTGTGATTCTAGCTGCTCAATTACGTATTATTTCTTACTATAGTAACGTAGCCCATGAGCAGAAAAAATATGAACAACAGTATCAACTGTTACGATCTCTTCATAATTATGGTCTTTGTATGTATCAAGAAAACTATGTGGAGACGACTCATTCAACACAAAATATACTATGGAAGGGCAAATGGCCTACAAGTGATAGTCGCTATGAGGGGACACTTCTTATTACTGTAGAAGAGAATGCTGTACCGTATATGCATACTATGATTACGAAGGATGGGACTATTATTACAACAATGAATAGCCCTTTGAAGAGTAGAAATAGCTAAAATCCCTTATTTTCAACTCTTTTTTTTTAAGATATACTAAAAGAGTAGATAAAAAGGATACAATATGCTTGCTAAAGGATAATATATGGAAGTTTATTTGCGCAAAAATGTAGCAAAAATAGGCTTTGCTGGCGAAGTTATAAAGGTTGGAGATGGCTTTGCTCGTAATTTTCTTATTCCGCAAGGATTAGCAATAGAAGTTACAGAACATAATAAAAGCCAGATTCAGGATAAAATTCGCAAAGTAGAAAATAGAAAAGATAGTATTGCAACAGAAATAGTAATGCTTGCTGATAAGATAAATCAGATAACTCTTACTATTCCTCGAAAAATGCATGATAATGGTCAACTGTATGGTGCAATTAATGCATCAGAGATTGTTGATGCCTTGGCATTATCAGGTATTAGTATACCAAAAAACCAGATAGTTTTTGATAAGACTATAAAATCAAAAGGATCATTTAAGGTCACTATTGCTTTAACTCAACAGGTGAAAGCAATTATAACTGTTATAGTAGTCTCTGAGTAAGATTATGAGTTCTAATAATGCCTCTTATAATAATATCATAGCAAAAAAGCCTGGGGTTGAAGGCATTTTAGGGAAAACCTTACCTGCGCATATTGATGCAGAACGAGCAGTATTGGGGGCATTATTACTGAACGATGAGTCTATAGGTGTTGTAGCAGAAACGATCATTCCTGATGACTTTTACACGATAGCTCATAAATTTATTTTTCAAGCAATTATTGATCTTTATCAAAAACACAAGCGTGTGGATATTGTTACTCTTCAGAATGAACTTATTAAACGAGAACAATTAGAAGCTATTGGAGGAATTATCTATCTGGTAGGATTACAAGAAGATATTCCTGTTGTAGGATTAATTGACCAACATGCTCAAATTATTAAAGAAAAATCCATATTACGACAACTTATTGGATCTGCTGCTACGATTATAACTAATTGTTATACGCAAAATGACGCATCAATTGATGCAGTACTAGACGAAGCGGAAAAGACCATTTTTACTATTTCCAATAAAAGATCTAGTAACAATTTCATGCAACTGGATATTTGGCTCAAGAAAACATTTCAACATCTTTCGGAAATAAAAAGCCATACAAAAGGTATTACCGGAATCCCTTCAGGGTTTAATCAATTAGATCAGATGACCTCTGGCTTTCAGAATGGGGATTTTATTGTACTCGCAGCACGTCCTTCTATGGGAAAAACTGCGTTAGCAATGGGTATAGCGTTAGAAGCGGCACGTAATAAATGTGCAGCGGGAATCTTTTCTTTAGAAATGTCTGCAGAACAATTAACCCTCCGTCTATTATCAGCAGAATCTGCCATTGGTCATCATAACATTAGAAATGCGACTATATCTTCTGATGAATGGATTGATCTTACGAATGTTGCTGCTCAATTAGCAGAAATGAAAATTTTTATTGATGACACAGCAATGTTAAATATTATGGATCTACGCGCCAAAGCGCGTAAGCTAAAAGCAGAGCATGGACTGCAGATACTCATTGTTGATTATTTACAATTACTCCATTCAACAAAGAAGCATGAAAATAGACATCAAGAAGTTTCAGATATTTCTCGCTCTCTAAAAGCATTGGCAAAAGAGTTGAACATACCAATTATTGCATTATCACAACTATCTCGCGCTGTAGACAGCCGTATGGATAAGCGTCCTATGCTATCAGACTTACGTGAATCTGGTGCTATAGAACAGGATGCGGATCTTATTATGTTTCTATATCGAGATGCTGTATATAATCGAGAAACTGAAAATCCTGGATTGGCTGAACTTATCATAGGTAAGCAGAGAAATGGGCCTACGGGAACAGTATACCTTAACTTTATTAGAGAGATTACTAAATTTGAGGATACTGCTGAGTTTGATTAATGAAAAATGTGTTTATGTGTACTATAATAATACTATAAGGGTGATGATCATGATAAAAAGTTCCTTGTTCCCTACAAAGGATGAAATTATTTTAAGTACCGTAACGATGCTTGTTATTGGAGGTTTAATCTATCAAGGAGTTGCTTCCTTATGGAATCGAAAAGAGAGCTTGCTCTTTCAATGTAGTCACATCGCAGAAAAAAAATAGTTTTTGCACTCAAACAATACGGCGCCTATATATAGGCGCCTTTAATCTGTACCGACATAAACAATCGAACATACACATAACTTGCCCTTAAAATAGTGTTTTTATTCATATGTATATATGATAAGAGAGAAATTTTATCTACTATATTTAAAGAAGGAACACGGGTGGTAATACTTGGCATTGATCCAGGATTTCGGTATGCAGGTTTTGGGATTTTAAAAAAAGAGGGCCGTCAAGCACTTCTTGTAGATTATGGGTTTTTACAGATGTCTTCTCAAGATTCTCTTGTTACTCGGCTTGGAACATTTTATACCTTTTTTGAAGAAAAAATTGTAACAGGGGGTGTGACAACAATCGCATTAGAGACACCATTTTTAGGCAAAAACCCTCAAAATTTTCTTAAGCTCGGATATCTGCGTGGTGCTCTCTATCTACTTGCCCATAAATATAATCTTGATATAAAAGAGTTTGCGCCGTGCGAAGTAAAACAGTCTTTAACTGGCTATGGTAATGCCACTAAAGATCAAGTATCTCGTGTCATTATACAATTATTTCCCGGAATGAATGTTCCTCAGAAAGAGGATGTAACTGATGCGCTTGCTGTTACTCTGTGTGGGCTATGGATGTATAAATCTTAATCTTTAATTAATATTATATGTATGTTATTCATATAAACAAAGATCTTGTTGACTATTCTATCACTCTTTTGTTACGAGAAGAGAGTGTTAAACATATTTCTTAAAAAAAGGGATCTTTGTATGAAAACCATACCAAAAATATGCCGTCTGGCATTATTTACATCTATTGTATTGCATGTACCTGGTTTACTCTTATCAGTACAACGCAACACTCTGCATCTGTCAGAATTAGAATTACAAGCTATCTTGCACAATAAACATAGAAGTTATATTGATTTAGGTATGGAATCAAGTGAGCTGTATACTCTGCTATGTGATATATGCGCATGGGATACAAATCAAAATTCACTGTTACACCAATTAAAAGAACATATAAGAACCGGCAGTGAAGTTGGAGAATACGAGCATGTTATTAAAGCATTAGAATATGCAGAAAAACTGGTACAAAAAAATTATAGTAAACCTGATAGAAAAGACATTGCTCAACGACTTGATATGATCATAAATCAGATTGCAAGTCAACAATTAGTATTCGATGCACAGAGTATCTCATTTCCTAAGCCTATTGCTAAACAGACAGTGAATCTTAAACAATCTGTGCCTCTAAAAGACAATACTCCTTCTAAAAAAGAAAAAGTTGCACAAAAAGATATTGATTTTTCAGAAGACGTTGTATTTGAAGAGAATGTTGAAATGCAAAAGCGGCTTGTTGTCCGAAAAAATGCGCGTTTCCACGGAAACCTAAAAGTATATGATGATGCGGAGATAGAAAAAGATCTTATTGTCCATAAAAATACCAGAACTCATGGATCGCTGAAAGCCTATGGAAAAGTAAGATTTAAAAAACATGCACACTTTGAAGATGACGCTATCTTTGAAGATGATGTTACATTTAAAGACAAAGTAAAATTCAAGGATAAGGTCAAATTTAAGGATGATGTAAAATTTGAGGACGATGTGACGTTTGAAGATGACGTTACATTCGAAGATGATGTTCTTATAGAAGGAGATCTTATTGTTGAAGGAACTACATCTTTAGTAGACGTTGTTATTGGTGAGTTAACCGTTACGGGATGTCTGGATGAATTATGCGTAAATGATCTCTCGGTATTTGATGGAGTAGTAAGTGGTACTCTATCTGTTACTGAAGCAATTATTGAAGATCTCACTGTAACTAACTGCATAGATGAATTATGCATAAATGAACTGTCAGTAGTTGATGGTTCTGTCAGTGGTACTCTATCAGTTAATGATGCAATTATTGATGATGCTACCATAAATTCGCTATCAGCAACAGACGCGGTTATAGGCGATCTGACCATTATTGGGTGTCTTGGTGAGTTGTGTGTAGATGAGCTGTCAGTAGTTGATGGTTCTGTCAGTGGTACTCTATCTGTTAATGATGCAATTATTGATGACGCAACAATAACTCTACTTTCTGCAACAGATGCAGTCATAGGTGAGCTGACCGTTATTGGTTGCGTAGATGAGCTCTGTGTAAATGATCTGTCAGTAGTTGATGGTTCAGTGAGTGGAACACTTTCTATCAATGAAGCAGTAATTCAAGATCTAACGGTTATTAATTGTATGGATAGTCTCTGCATAAATGATTTATCAGCAGTGGATGGTTCAATCAGCGGAACATTATCTATTAATGAAGCAGTAATTCAAGATCTCACAGTAATTAATTGTATGGATAGCCTCTGTGTAAATGATCTGTCAGTAGTTGATGGTTCTGTAAGTGGTACATTGTCAGTTAATGATGCAATTATTGGCGACGCAACAATAACTCTACTCTCTGCAACAGATGCAGTTATTCAAGATTTAACCGTAATTAATTGTATGGATAGTCTGTGTGTAAATGATCTCTCTGTGGTTGATGGTTCTGTAAGTGGTACGTTATCAGTTAATGATGCAATTATTGGTGATGCTACCATAACTCTACTCTCTGCAACAGATGCAGTTATTCAAGATCTGACAGTAATTAATTGCATGGATAGTCTGTGTATAAATGATCTCTCTGCAGTTGATGCTTCAATTAGTGGTACCCTATCAGTTAATGATGCAATTATTGAAGATGCTACGATAATAAATCTCTCTGCAACCGATTCGGTAAGTGGTTCACTAGAGGTGCTCTGTGACCTTACTGTTGGATGTAATATATCAATGAATGACTCTCTTAGTCCTGCAATTGGTAATATTATTAAAAATGGGGCGCGGTTTATTCATAACTTTGGTCCAGACAACGTATTTGTTGGTTTAAATGCAGGTAATTTTACGACAACTGGCGGTGAAAATATTGGTATTGGTCGCAATGCACTTATTGCTAATACTACTGGAGTACAAAATGTTGCTGTTGGTGGTTTTGTGCTAGACGCAAACACAATCGGCATGAATAACGTAGCCCTTGGGTTTAACGCTCTTGGAAATAACATAGATGGCAGTGATAATGTTGGAGTTGGTTCATTCTCATTGCTTGCAAATACAACAGGCTCAGGTAATACCGCAGTTGGATTTAATTCTGGCCTCGCATTGGCAGATGGCGTGAATAATGTTCTTTTGGGTAACCGTGCAGGAGTTGCGGT
>Ga0307411_10000207_pt1 | contig 18989 bp, 14 predicted proteins | sample DK1Ometagenome_2_FD_203712 | JGI IMG/M metagenome (GOLD analysis project Ga0307411, IMG submission 203712) | Maize rhizosphere microbial communities from greenhouse at UC Davis, California, United States - DK15-O-1 | ecosystem: Host-associated > Plants > Roots > Rhizosphere > Soil | place: USA...
CGCTGCCGCGGCTGCAAGGCCTCGGCGCCGAACTGGGCGCTCAACTGGCCAGGCGGCGCCTGCGCCGGGTCGGCGTGAGCGGCGTGAAGCGCGGCCGCTACGGGCACGCGCGGCAGGACGCGCTGGGCCTGACGGCGCGCGAGCGCGAGGTGCTGGAACTGCTGGTGCAGGGGCACAGCAACCGCGCCATCGCGGCCACATTGATGCGCAGCGCGCGCACGGTGGAGAACCATCTGGCGGCGCTCTTCATCAAGCTTGGGGTCAAGACGCGCCAGGACGCCATTCGGCGCGCGAAATCTGAGTAGTCCGCGTCGAAATCCGGGTAGCGCCGCTGCGGTGGCAGGACGCGGCGGCTTCTAGCCTTGGGTCACCGGCGGGGCAGCGGCCTGCCTGCCTTTTTTCAAGGGAGACCTGTCATGAAGATCCGCGTTCTGCTCACAACCCTCGCCCTGCTGGCCAGTGCGGCCGCCTGGGGCCAGGACGGCGCCCGCGCCAGCGGCTCGGCCCGCGGCGACATCTGGATCGGCTGCGGCACCTGCCCGCACTTCCCGTTCGCCCTCACCGGCTCGCCCCAGCAAAGCGTCAGCGGCCCGGTGTCCGCCCAGGTCGACTACCTGGGCCAGGGCGTGCCCGACCCGAACACCGCCCCATACGGCCTGGCCGGCGAGGTGGAGTTCCATGCCGTCGCCACGCTGCAGGGGCCGCTGTCCACGCCGCTGCTCGGCGCCTATGCGCGGGCCGACAACGTGAGCATCACCGACAGCGCCGGCCTGCTCGTCGGCATGGAGCTCTACAGCGCCTCCGCCGAAGGGCGAACCCAGCAGACCTATCACTACCTCGGCGCCGCCACGACGACCTACCAGTTCGACTTCCACGTCGAAGGCAATCTCAGCAACGCCCAGGCCGGCGTGTTCGGCATCGCGGCCATCTACACCGGCCAGGACCCGTTCTTCGAGACCGGCTTCATCGATTCCGGCTACGTCGACCTGGACGGCGTCGGCCTGCTGTACGACCCCCAGCCGTACAGCGGCGACTTCTCGGTCAGCGTGACGGTCGACCCCGGCGAGAGTTTCGTGCTGATCAGTCGGCTCAGCGTCGGCATCAAGATGGCCTATGAGCCGATCGACGTGCTGGCCGATGCGCTGCACACCATGAGCCTGACGGCCATCACCGGCGGCGACCCCGCCCTGCTGGCGACGGCCGTGCCCGAGCCGGCGGCGGCGCTGCTGCTGCCGCTGGGCCTCATCGCGATGTTCGGCTGGCAGCGCCGGCGGGGGCGTTCGCACGACGCGTGACGCGACGGGCCGACCGCAGGACGTACGCCTTCGACGAGGGGCTCAAGGCGCCGCGCCGATGTCGAGCCCGCGGGGCTGCTTGTAGCGGTGATAGCCCCAGAGGTACTGGCCCGGGGCGCGGCGGATGAGGCCTTCCATGGCCTCGTTGACGAGGGCTGCCGCGGCCTCGTTGCTCGCGTCGGCCGGGATCGCAGGCGCGGGCAGCACGTGCACGACGAAGCCCTGGCCGCCGGGCAGACGCTCGCCCCAGATGAGCAGCAGCGCCGCGCCGGTCTGCTGCACGAGGCGGGCGGCCAGCGTCATCGTGTAGGCCGGACGGCCGAAGAACGGCGCCCACACGCCCAGGCCGTCGGGCGGCACCTGGTCGGGCAGCAGGCCGATGACCTCGCCCTTGCGCAGCGCGCGGATCATCTGCCGCACGCCGGCCAGCGACGCCGGCGCCGTGGCCAGGCCCGGCCGCTCCCGCGAGCCGGCCATCACGTCACGCAGCGAGGCCTGGCGTGCCGGCCGGTACAGCACGGTGATGGGCGCCTCGGGCGTCGTGAAGCGCTCGGCAATCGCCTGCGCGCAGATCTCGAAGCAGCCCATGTGCGGCGTCAGCATGACGAGGCCGCGCTTCTCGGCCAGCGCCGCCGCGATCCGCTCGCCGCCATCCCATTGCAGCTTGTCGCCGAGCGGCCGGCCTTTCTGCGCGATCCACAGCCACGGCAGCTCGGCGGCCATGCGCCCGGCCGCCGCAATGGCGGGCCGCGCGGCCGGCCAGGCGATACCGGCCTGCGCCACATTGGCCTTGAAGCGCCGGCGGTAGGTCGTGGACGCCAGATAGACGATCCAGCCCAGAATCGCCCCCAAAGCGTGCAATAGCGCCAGAGGCAAGCGGGATAAGCAGCGAAAGACCAGGCCCATGTTTTCTATACTGCGCGAATCGCCGAGTTAATGAACTACTTGCGGGGCGATTCACAAATCCTGCTAAAGCGTTCGCCGCACCTCCTGGAGCGACGGCAACGCCGATCAAGAGCAACCGGAGTTTAAAAGTGGCGAACGACTTTCTCTTCACGTCCGAATCCGTCTCGGAAGGACACCCCGACAAGGTGGCCGACCAGATCTCGGACGCCATCCTCGACGCGATCTTCGAACAGGACCCCCGCAGCCGCGTGGCCGCCGAGACGCTGTGCAACACCGGACTCGTCGTGCTCGCGGGCGAGATCACGACGAACGCGCACGTCGACTACATCCAGGTGGCGCGCGACACCATCAAGCGCATCGGCTACGACAACACAGAGTACGGCATCGACTACAAGGGCTGCGCCGTGCTCGTCGCCTACGACAAGCAGAGCAACGACATCGCCCAGGGCGTGGACCATGCGTCCGACGACCACCTGAACACCGGCGCCGGCGACCAGGGTCTGATGTTCGGCTACGCCTGCGACGAGACGCCCGAGCTGATGCCCGCGCCGATCTACTACGCGCACCGGTTGGTGGAGCGCCAGGCGCAGTTGCGCAAGGACGGCCGCCTGCCCTTCCTGCGCCCGGACGCCAAGAGCCAGGTGACGATGCGCTACGTGGACGGCAAGCCGCACAGCATCGACACCGTCGTGCTGTCGACGCAGCACGCACCCGAGTACTCGCTCGGCGACCGCATGACGGACGAGTTCTACGAGGCCATCCGCGAAGAGCTGATCAAGCCGGTGCTGCCGAAGAACTGGCTGACCGCCGAGACGAAGTACCTGATCAACCCGACCGGCCGTTTCGTCATCGGCGGCCCGCAGGGCGACTGCGGCCTGACCGGCCGCAAGATCATCGTCGACACCTACGGCGGTGCCTGCCCGCACGGCGGTGGCGCGTTCAGCGGCAAGGACCCCTCCAAGGTCGACCGCAGCGCCGCCTACGCCGCGCGTTATGTCGCAAAGAACATCGTTGCCGCCGGCCTGGCGCGCCAGTGCCAGATCCAGGTCGCCTACGCCATCGGCGTGGCGCGCCCGATGAATGTGACGGTCTACACCGAGGGCACCGGCGTCATCCCCGACGACCAGATTGCCAAGCTCGTGCACGAGCATTTCGACCTGCGCCCCAAGGGCATCATCCAGATGCTGGACCTGCTGCGGCCGATCTATTCCAAGACGGCGGCGTATGGGCACTTCGGGCGTGAGGAGCCGGAGTTCACTTGGGAGCGTGTCGATAAAGCGGCAGCGCTGCGCGCTGCTGCCGGTCTGTAAGACCGGCAGTCGGACGCACCAGCGGCCGAGCAAGGCACTGCGCTAGGCCCAAGCGCCTCACTCGATGAACGCCGCCTCTTCAGGCGGTTTTTCTTTTCGTCATCCCGCCACGCCGGCCTGTAGAGTGAATGCACCAACCAGGCGCGCCGCTTGCCGTGGCCGCCACACCTCGAGGAGGCGGTGATGAACATGCAGTCGTTGCGGATTGGAACCCGTCTGGCGCTGGGCTTCGGCCTGGTGCTGGTATTGCTGGCGATCGCCGTGGGCCTGAGCTACCGGCAAATGGAGACGGTGGGGCCGCACATCGAGTTGCTGGCCAAACTGCAGCAACAGCAGGATCTCGCCCAGGACTGGCGCACGCAGACCCAGCTCAACGTGACGCGCACCGACGCCGTCGCGCGCGCGGGCGGCTCGGGGCCGGTGGCGGAGTTCTTCGCGCCGGTCATCAAGACCACCAGCGCCAGGATCAACGAGCTGCAGGAGGCGCTGACGAAGGCGGTCGACACGCCGCGCGGCAAGGCGGCGCTCGCAGAGATCGCGGTGGCCCGCAAGACGTACGTGGACATCCGCAATCAGGTTTTCGCGCAGCTCACAGCGGGCGAAGCAGAAGCCGCGCTGCAAACGCTGGAGAGCAAGATGCGCCCGGCGGCGGACGCCTACGTGGCCAAGATCAGCTTCATAGCCGACTACCAGGGCGAGCGCGTGCGCGAAGAAACGCGTGAGGTGCTGCAGGCGGCGCGGCGCACGCAGCTGGTCATGCTGGTGCTGGCCGCCATCTGCCTGAGCATCGGCATCGCTGCGGCATGGCTGATCACGCGCTCCGTCGTCCGGCCGCTGCGCGCGGCCATCCAGGAGGCCGAGGAAGTGGGCCAGGGCGACCTGTCGCGCGAGATCCGCTCGGTCGGCAACGACGAGACGGCGCAGCTGACGCAGGCGCTGGCGCAGATGCAGCAGGCGCTGCGGCAGCTGGTGGGGTCCGTGCGCCACAACGCCGACGGCGTGGCCACGGCCAGCTCCGAGATCGCCATGGGCAGCAACGACCTGTCGTCCCGCACCGAACAGCAGGCCAGCGCCATCCAGCAGACCGCCGCGTCGATGGAGCAGCTGTCCGCGACGGTCAAGCTCAATGCCGACAACGCCGGCCAGGCCGACCAGCTCGCGCACGATGCCAGCGAAGTGGCGCGCCAGGGCGGCGAGGTCGTCGGCGAAGCGGTGCAGCGCATGCGCGGCATCGAGGAGAGCTCGCGCAAGATCGCCGACATCATCGGCACCATCGACGCGATCGCCTTCCAGACCAACATCCTGGCGCTCAACGCCGCCGTCGAGGCCGCACGGGCCGGCGAGCAGGGCCGCGGCTTCGCGGTGGTGGCGAGCGAGGTGCGCATGCTGGCGCAACGCAGTGCCGATGCCGCCAAAGAGATCAAGGGCCTGATCGGCGACAGCGTCGAGCGCGTCGAACAGGGCGCGACCCTGGTCAACCGCGCCGGCGAGACGATGCAGCAGGTCGTCACGGCCATCGGCCGCGTGGCGCAGATCGTGCGCGAGATCAGCGCCGCCAGCCGCGAGCAGAGCACAGGCGTCAGCCAGGTCGGCCAGGCCATCTCGCAGATGGACGAGGCCACGCAGCAGAACGCCGCCCTCGTCGAGCAGAGCGCCGCGGCGGCCGAGAGCCTGAAGCACCAGGCCGCGGAGCTGGTGCGGCTAGTGTCGACCTTCCGCGTCTAGCCTTTCTTACCTGGCGAGCGCCTCGATGTCGGCGGCGCTCCAGGCGCCCACATCGACCCGGAAGTCCTGGATGCGGCCGTCGAACGGCGCATGCCCCCAGCTGCGGCCCAGGAAGGCGACCTGATCGCCCACCTGGCGCGGTGACAGCAGGATGCCGTCGGACCGCGCCACCTCCTTGCCGTCGACATAGAGCCGCCCGGTGCTGCCCTGCAGCGTGACCGCCAGGTGGACCCAGCGCCGGATGGGCATGAACCACGGCGCGACGAGGTTCTGCTCGTCGTTGAACCCGGCGCCGCTGATGGAGAAGACCATCGCCACCCGGCCCTTGGGCACAAGGCGCATGTAGGAATAGCTGTCGTGCCCGGCGAAGAACAGGCAGGTGTCCGTGCGCAGCGAATTGGCATAGGCCCACATGGACAGCGTGAAGTCGTCCAGGTTGCTGAAGACCCCCGGCGGCAGTTGCAGGCCCGAGGACTTGCCGTCGAAGGCGACGGCCTTGTCGTTGCGCCGTCCCGGGCCCCAGGTGGCGGCGTCCAGCAGCTTGCCTTCGATGGTCGTCCAGTCGCCCGCCGGGCTCTGCAGCGCGCCGACGGCGGCCGTGCCGTTGGCACCGTTGAGCGGCAGTGAGAAGCGCGCCTCGCCGGGAACGGCCACCCGCGCCGTGTTGGAGTTCGCGCTGGCGCCGCTGCTGCCCAGGGCCGTGACCTGGTAGAACCAGACGCCGTGGGGTGCCGCGTCGGTGTGGGTGAGCAGGTCGCCCGCCTTCAGCGTGGTCAGCGGCGTGAAAGGGCCGGTCGCCGTCGCGCCACGTTTGACGACGTAGGACTCGGCCCCCACGCTGCCCCACCACGACAGCACGGCGCGGCCATCGCGCAGATGCGCCGTTAGGCCGGCCGGCGGCTTCATCGGCCCGGCATAAGCGGGCCTGCGGTGCGTGAGCGTCGCGTACGCCACATCGTCGCTGCTGCCGCTGTAGTTCGGCTCGCACCACTCCACCATGCGCGCAACGTTCGGCGCGGCCAGCCCCATACGGTTGACGTAGTGGTTGTAGATCTGCTCCCAGGCGTTGCGGCGGTGCTGGAACGACTGATTCACCTGCGTCCACCGGGAGGGGTGGGGTTCTGGCGGGTTCTGCTCCGCCGCGTAGGGCATGGCGTAGACGTTGCCGTTCTCGTCCAGCAGGTTGGAGCGCGCCACGTACTCGGCCCCAGCGAGGAAGCGGTTGTTGTACAGGCCGTAGAGGTCGTCGCCCTGGTTCCAGGCCATCTCCAGGAAGTTGCCACCGAGCGACATGCCGAGCGTTGAATGTCCCTGGTCGCGGCCGCTCTCCTCCCATTGGCCGAAATGACCCGGGTGCATGTAATAGACGCTGTGCACGATGGAGCCGTTGCCGAACGTCGCCAGCTTGCCCCGGTTGTTGCCCGCGTAGTAGTCGCAGGCCTGTCTGTACAGCTCCGGCCGGTCGCAGAACACGCCGATGGCCATGGCGCCGCACAGCGAGGCCAGGTCCCAGTTGGCATGCGAGCCGAGGGAAACCTTGTTGAGAAACCCCGAGCAGATGGGGCCGAACACATCCAGCATCATCTGCTGGAAGCGCTTCAAGCTCTCCGGCGCCCAGCCGGGGTAGGTGCGCAGGATCTCGCCGATCTGCGCGAACTGGTGGCCCTGCATGCCGGCCAACAGGATGAAGGTGTGGTCGTCGTGGGCGGTCGAGCCGGGGGGTTTGGTGCCGACCTCCTTCAGCGTGTTCGCCCAGGCGTCCAGGAACTCCACCGCCTTGTCGGCGTAGCGCGTGTCCCCGGACAGCTTCCAGCGCAGCGTCAGGAACCAGGCCCGATCGAGGTCGACATACAGCGCGTTCTTGCTGTTGTCGAGCCGGTAGACGGCCGGCAGCGGGTAAGGCCTGGCGTTCAGGGTTGAGAAGCGGTCGGCGCAAAGCTGGTCCCACCACCGTGTCCACGGCTGCTCGCCGGCGGCGATGTGGGCACGGATCCGCGCGAAGTCCGGTTCGGTGACGAGCAGGCCAGGATGCTGGAAGACGCCCGTGACGGAGGCGGGCTGGACCCGCGCGACCTCGGGTGCCGCGGGTGCTGCAGCAGCCGCAGAGGCAGGCGTCGCGGGCGCCGATGCCGGCGCGGAGGCGCCGGGCGCGGCGGTTTGGGCGGCAGCCGGCGCATCCACCTGCGCGGCCCCCGGGGCGTCAGTCCCCGGCGCCTGCTGCCCCGTCCCGCCGCCGCAGGCCGACAACAGGGGCATCCATGGCAGCAGGCCCAGGCCCAGGGACAAGGCACGCCGGGCGCTGTTGGCCGGTTCTTCGGCAGCCAGGAGGGGATCGGGTGTCGTTGACATGTCGGTCGGGTGCAACGTTGCGGTGCAGCACCGTAAGCGGCACCCGGGCTTTTGCCGCAACGCGGTCAGACCAATCCGTCCAGCTCGTGCAGGATTGCACAGACCGAACGAACCGTTACCGCGGCTGTCGCGTGGTGGCCTGACCCCGCCTCATCAAACCGTGACGCCCCGGAGCGCGTCGTCCAGCACCTCGACCCAGTGCCGCACCGGCTGTGCCGTGCCGCTTTGCAGGTGCTGGATGCAGCCGATGTTGGCCGACACGATCTGCTCGGCCTGCAGCGGCGCCAGCGCGGCGAGCTTGCGGTCGCGCAGCTGTTTCGACAGCTCGGGCTGCAACACCGAGTAGGTGCCCGCCGAGCCACAGCACAGGTGGCTGTCGGTCGGTGCGCAGCCGATGGTGATGCCGAGTTCGCGGAACGCGCCTTCGACGCCGCCGCGCAGCTGTTGCCCGTGCTGCAACGTGCACGGTGGGTGATAGGCCAGCGCGCCGGGCTTGGACTTGAGCCGCGCCTTCAGCGCCGGCACCAGCTCGGGCAGCAGCTCGCTCAGATCGCGCGTCAGCCCGCTGACGCGGCGGGCCTTGTCGGCATAAGCCGGGTCTGCGCGCAGCGCATGCGCATAGTCCTTCACCGTCACGCCGCAGCCCGACGCGTTCATCACCAGCGCCTCGACGCGCTCGCCCGGTCCAGCCACCAGGGGCCACCAGGCGTCGATGTTGCGGCGCATGTCGTCCAGCGCTGCCTCATGGTCGCCGAGATGCTCGCGGATCGCGCCGCAGCAGCCCGCGCCATCGGCCACGACGGTCTGGATGCCCGCTGCGTCCAGCACGCGCGCCGTCGCACTGTTGATGTTGGGCGCCAGCGCCGGCTGCACGCAGCCGAGCAGCAGCAGCACCTTGCGGTTGAGCTGTCGCGTCGGCCAGTCGTGCGCGGTCGCCGGCGCCTTGGCCGGCACCTTGTCCTTCAGCGACGCGGGCACCAAAGGCCGCAAGGCCTGGCCCAGCTTCATCGCCGGCTTGAACAGCGGCGACGTCAGCCCCTCCTTGAGCAGCCAGCGCACGCGGCGCTCGCTGGCCGGGCGCTCCACCTTGGCGTCGACGATGCGCCGGCCGATGTCGACGAGATGGCCGTATTCGACACCCGACGGACAGGTCGTCTCGCAGTTGCGACAGGTCAGGCAGCGGTCCAGGTGCAGCTGCGTCTCTCGGGTGGGCTCCGCGCCTTCCAGCACCTGCTTGATCAGGTAGATGCGCCCGCGCGGGCCGTCCAGTTCGTCGCCCAGCAGCTGGTAGGTCGGGCAGGTCGCGGTGCAGAAGCCGCAATGCACGCAGCGGCGCAGGATGGCCTCGGCGTCGGCGCCATCGGGCGTGCCGGCGAACTCGGGCGCGAGGGTCGTCTGCATCAGCTGCTCAGCGACTTGTTCACGATGTCCTGCGCCTCCTGCAGCAGCACGCGCAGGTGCGCTTCGTCGCGGAAGCTCTCGGCATAGACCTTGTAGATGTCTTCCGTGCCCGAGGGTCGCGCAGCGAACCAGCCGTTGGCCGTGGACACCTTGATGCCGCCGATCGCGGCCCCGTTGGCCGGCGCGGCGCTGATGACAGCCTCGACGACCTCACCCGCCAGCGACGTGGCCTGCACGTCGGCCGCCGTCAGCTTGGACAGCCGCGCCTTCTGCTCGCGCGTCGCTGCGCCGTCGACACGGTCGGCGTGCGGCCGGCCGTAAGTGGCGGCGAGGGAATCGAAATACTGGCTGGGGTCCTTGCCGGTGCGCGCGGTGATCTCGGCGGACAGCAGCGCGGCAGCGATGCCGTCCTTGTCGGTCGTCCACACGCGGCCGTCGCGCCGCAGGAAGGAAGCGCCCGCGCTCTCCTCGCAGCCCAGTCCCAGACTGCCATCCAGCAACCCCGGCGAGAACCACTTGAAGCCGACCGGCGCGTCGAACAGCGGCCGGCCCAGCCCGCGGGCGATGCGGTCGATGAGCGCCGTCGTGACCACCGTCTTGCCCACGCCCGCGCCCTGCCCCCAGCCCGGCCGGTTGCGGAACAGGTAGTCCACCGCGACGCTGAGGTAGTTGTTGGGCTGCATGAGCCCGCCGCTGGGCGTGACGATGCCGTGGCGGTCATGGTCGGTGTCGCAGGCGAAGGCGATGTCGAACTTGTCGCGCAGCTGCGTGAGGCGTTGCATCGCATGGGGCGACGACGGGTCCATGCGGATCTTGCCGTCCCAGTCCAGCGACATGAACGGGAAGCGCCCGTCCACCACATCGCTGACGACCGTCAGCGGCAGCTGGTAGCGCTCGGCGATGGCCGGCCAGTAGGCCACGCCCGCACCGCCCAGCGGGTCCACGCCGAGCCGGATGCCGGAGCTGCGAATGACGTCGAAATCGATGACGTTGCCGAGCAGTTCGACGTACTGGGCCAGGTAGTCGTGCTCGTGTGTCGTGCTCGCGGCAAAAGCGCTGTCGGCATCCAGGCGCCGCACGCCTTGCAGCAACGCCGCAAGGTAGGCGTTGGCGTCCTTCTGGATGCCGGACGTGATGTCGCTGTCCGCCGGGCCGCCGTGCGGCGGGTTGTACTTGAAGCCACCATCGCGCGGCGGGTTGTGCGAGGGCGTGACGACGATGCCGTCCGCCCGCGCACTGCCTGTCTTGCCCTGGTTGTATTCCAGGATGGCCAGCGACACCGCCGGCGTCGGCGTGAACTGGCCGGCCGGCGCCAGCATCACGTCCACGCCGTTGGCAGCCAGCACCTCGAGCGCACTCGTCACCGCCGGCGCCGACAGCGCATGCGTGTCCGCGCCCAGGAACAGCGGGCCGGCGATGCCTTGCTGCTTGCGGTGGTCGACGATGGCCTGCGTGATGGCCAGCACATGCCATTCGTTGAAGGAGCCGTCCAGCGCCGAGCCGCGGTGGCCGGAGGTGCCGAAGGCCACCTGCTGCTCCGGGCTGCTCGGGTCGGGCTGGCGGGAGAAGTAGGCTTCCTGCAGCGCGTCGAGGTCGATCAGCGAGTCAGGGGGGGCCGGCTGGCCGGCCAGGGGGTGGAGTCGAGGCGACATGGCGGTGAGGTCCAGTCAAAGATTCGGATAGAGGCGGCCGGGGTTGATGACGCCGTGCGGGTCAAACGACGCCTTCAGCCGCTTGTGGATGGCCGCCAGTGGCGCGGTCAGCGGCGTGAAGGCGCCGCAGGCCTTGTCCACCGCGCGGAAGCAGGTCGCATGCCCGCCGACCGCCGCGGCGGCGTCACGCACGCCGGCCGGCGGCAGCGGCGTGACCACCCAGCGCTGCGCGCCGCCCCATTCGATCAACTGCTCGCCGGGCAGCTTCAGCGCGGGCGTCGTGCTCGGGACGCTGAGCCGCCACAGCTTCGCGCCGCCGGCCACCGCGCGTTCGGCACCGATGAAGAATTCGTCACTCTGGTCGCGCAGGCCTTGCCAGAACGGCCCCGCCAGCTCGGCCGGGATGATGTCGCCGCCCAGCTTGCGGGCCGCGGCATCGACGGCGGCCGACGCGCCGGCCAGGCGCAGCAGCAGCGCGCCATCCCACCAGGCACTGGCCTCGACGGGCAGCGGCTCGCCGCCCCAGCGGTTCACGGCCATCAGCGCGGCACTCTGGTCGAACTCGAAGCGCAGCGTTTGTGTGGCGGCCGGCAGCGGCAGCACCTTCAGCGTGACCTCGGTGATGAGGCCCAGCACCCCCATCGATCCGGCCAGCACGCGGCTGACGTCAAAGCCGGCGACGTTCTTCATGACCGTGCCGCCAAAGCTCAGCAGCTCGCCGTTGCCGTTGATGAGCACCGCGCCGAGCAGGTGGTCGCGCACCGAACCGAGTGCGGCACGCGTCGGGCCGGAGAGGCCGGCCGCCACCATGCCGCCCACCGTGCCCCGGCCACCGAAGCGGGGTGGCTCGAAGGCCAGCCGCTGGCGCTGCTGCGCCAGCGCGGCCTCAAGGTCGGCCAGCGGCGTGCCGGCCAGCGCACTGATGAACAGCTCGCTCGGCTCGTAGGCCGTGATGCCGTTCAGGGCCAGCGTGGACAGCGGCTCGCCGGTCGGCATTTCGCCGTAGAAGTCCTTGCTGCCATGGCCGGTGATGCGCAGCGGCGTGCGCGCCTGCCGCAGTCGGTCCTGTAGGTCTGCGAAGCTCAAAACCGCTCCAGCTGCGGGAACGCCAGCAGCCCTCGCTTCACATGCATGCGCCCGTATTCGGCGCAGCGCTGCAGCGTCGGGATCTGCTTGCCAGGGTTCAAGGTGCCGGCCGGGTCGAACGCGGCCTTCAAGGCCAGCATCTGCGCCCGCTCCTCGGCGCTGAACTGCACGCACATGGAGTTCAGCTTCTCGACGCCCACGCCGTGCTCGCCCGTCACCGTGCCACCGAGCGCCACGCTGCGCTCCAGGATCTCGGCGCCGAACTGCTCGCAGCGGTGCAGCTGGTCGGGGTCGTTGGCGTCGAACAGGATCAGCGGGTGCAGGTTGCCGTCACCGGCGTGGAAGACGTTGGCGCAGCGCAGGCCGTACTTCTTCTCCATCTGCTGGATGTCGAGCAGAATGGTGGCGAGGTGCTTGCGAGGGATGGTGGAGTCCATGCACATGTAGTCGGGGCTGATGCGCCCGCTCGCCGGGAAAGCGTTCTTGCGGCCGCTCCAGAACTTCAGGCGCTGGGCTTCGTCCTCGCTGACCTGCACGGCCGTCGCGCCGCTGCCCAGCAGCACCGCTTCCATGCGGGCGATCTCCTCGGCGACCTCTTCCGGCGTGCCGTCGCTCTCGCACAGCAGGATGGCTTCGGCCGTCAGGTCGTAGCCGGCGTGCACGAAGTCCTCGACAGCAGCCGTCATCGGCTTGTCCATCATCTCCAGGCCCGCCGGGATGATGCCGGCCGCGATGATGGCCGCGACCGCGTCGCCGGCCTTGCGCACGTCGTCGAAGCTGGCCATCAGGCAGCGCGCCAGGCGCGGCTTGGGCACGAGCTTGACAGTGACCTCGGTGACGACCGCCAGCATGCCCTCGCTGCCGATGACGAGGGCAAGCAAGTCCAGGCCCGGCGCGTCCAGCGCCTCGCTGCCGAACTCGACAGCCTCGCCTTCAGCCGTGAAGCCGCGCACGCGCAGCACGTTGTGGAGCGTCAGGCCGTACTTCAGGCAGTGCACGCCACCGCTGTTCTCGGCGACGTTGCCGCCGATGGTGCAGGCGATCTGGCTGCTCGGGTCGGGCGCGTAGTACAGGCCCAGGGGCGCTGCGGCCTCGCTGATGGCGAGGTTGCGCACGCCGCACTGCACGCGCGCCGTGCGGGCCAGCGGGTCGACTGACAGAATCTGATTGAACTTGGCCAGCGCCAGTGTGATGCCGGCCTCGTGCGGCATCGCGCCGCCCGACAGGCCCGTGCCGGCACCGCGCGCAACAACCGGCACCCCGAGCCGGTGGCATGCTTTGAGCACGGCGGCGACCTGGGCCTCGGTCTCGGGCAGCACCACGGCCAGCGGGCGCTGGCGGTAGGCGGTGAGACCGTCGCATTCATAAGGCGTCGTCTGCTCGGCCTGATGTAGCAAGGCGTGGGCCGGCAGCAGCGGCGCAAGCGCCGCAACAAGCTGCCGAAGGCGTGCGGCGCGGTCAATGCCGGGGTCTTGGAGAGGGGCGTTCATCGCTGCCGGTTCAGGCTAAAGGCCGATGGCGGCCAACTGTAGCCGGGTCACTGGAGGGCCCGCTGAACGTGCAGGCCTGAAGGGGACGATGCCGATCTGGGCATCGCCGGCAGGAATTTTGTGATCGACCTCTTGCTCCAGTGCGGTGAGCGCATGCGGATACTTCTCAGCGAACACGCCCGAGCACTGCATTTGCCGGCCCCGGGCGCCTGTCGCGCCTCCCCCATCTTCCTGACGGTCTTCATGCCATGAAGCTTCACATCAACTGCGTGCTCGCCGCGCTGCTGGCGCTCTGCAGCCTGGGCACGAGCCAGGCGCAAATGCCGAATACGGTGCTCTTCGGCGTCGCCTATTACGACGAGTACACGCCCGTGGATCGGCTGGATCAGGACGTGGCGATGATGAAGGCCGCGAACATCACGGTCGTGCGGATCGCCGAATCCACCTGGGGCACGCTGGAGCGGCAGCCGGGGGTCTTCGACTTCAGCCATGTCGACCGCGTGCTCGATGCCATGCACAAGGCGGGCATCAAGGTCATCGTCGGCACGCCCACCTACGCCGTTCCCACCTGGCTCGCGCGCCAGCACCCCGGCGTGCTGGTCCAGCAGCCGAACGGGGTGAAGGCGCAGTACGGCCCGCGCCAGAACATGGACATCACCAACCCCGAATACCGCAAGGCCTGCGAGCGAGTGATCGTGGCGCTGGTCAAGCGCGTGAAGGACCATCCCGCCGTCATCGGCTATCAGGTGGACAACGAAACCAAGCCCTACGACACGAGCGGCCCCAATGTCCAGGCCGCCTTCCAGAAGTGGCTACGCAAGCGGTTTCCCGACCTGAACGCGTTGAACCACGCGTTCGGCCTGAACTACTGGAGCAACCGCATCAACCGCTGGGAGGACTTCCCGTCCGTGACCGGGTCGATCAACGCCAGCCTGTCGTCAGCGTTCGCGGAGTTTCAGCGCGGGCTGGTCACCGAGTTCCTCGCCTGGCAGGCCGCGCTCGTGCGCCAGCACGGCCGCAAGGGCCAGTTCGTCACGCACAACTTCGACCTCGCCTGGCGCGATGGCTCCTACGGCGTCCAGACGGTCGTCGACCACTTCGAGGCCGCCAAGGCGCTGGACATCGCGGGTATCGACATCTACCACCCCGGGCAAAGCAAGCTGACCGGCACGGAGATCGCCTTTGGTGGCGACCTGACCCGCTCGCTCAAAGGCAACCGCAACTACCTGTTGCTGGAAACCCAGGCCATGGGCTTCCCCAACTGGACGCCCTACCCCGGCCAGTTGCGGCTGCAGGCCTACAGCCACATCGCCTCGGGCGCCAACATGGTGGCGTACTGGCATTGGGGCAGCACGGCCAACGCAATCGAGACCTACTGGCGCGGGCTGCTGGCGCAGGACTATCAGTCCAATCCGACGTACGAGGAGGCGAAGACCATCGGCGCGGAACTCAAGCGCCTGGGGCCGCGCCTGGCCAACCTGCACAAGCACAACCGGGTCGCCTTCTATGTCAGCAACCGTGCCCTGAGCGGCGCCAACGCCTTCAAGTTCGGCCCCAGCTTCGACAAGGGCTACAACGAAGTCCTGCGGCCGCTGTACGACGCGCTGTACCGCATGAACGTCGAGGTGGATTTCGTCCACCCCGGCACCGAGGATCTGTCGGGCTACAAGCTGATCGTCGTCCCTGCGCTGTATGCGGCCTCGGACGCGGAGATCAACCGCCTGAACGCCTTCGCCAAGGCGGGCGGGCATCTGCTCTACACCTTCAAGAGCGGCTTCTCGGACGAGAACGTCAAGGTCCGCTATGCCCAGCAGCCCGGGGCCATCGCCGAGGCGGCCGGCGTGCGATACAGCCAGTTCACGGTGCCGGAGAACGTCTCGCTGGCCGACGACCCCTACCAGGTCGGCAAGGAGGCCAACGCGGCCCGCTGGTGGATGGAACTGCTCACCCCGACCACGGCCCAGGTGCTGGCCCGCTACCAGCACCCGGTGTGGGGCAGCTACGCGGCCATGACGCGAAACAGCCATGGCGCCGGGGAGGTGACCTACATGGGCTTCATGCCCAGCGATGCGCTGGCCGAAAAGATTCTGGAAGAGGCCGTGCGGCGCGCGGGGCTGTGGGGCGCCCAGCAGCAACTGCGCTACCCGACGGTCGTGCGCAGCGGGGTTTCAAACAACGGCCGCCCGGTCCACTACCTGCTGAACTACTCGGCCCAGGAGGTCGCCGTCGGCAACCCGTTCGAAGCCGGCACGGACCTGCTGTCAGGGCGGCCTGTCGCCAAAGGGGGCCAAGTGACGCTGCCACCGTGGGGCGTGGCCATCGTCGAGGAGTAGCGATCAGGGAAGGCCACCCGCGCGCGGCATGCAGCTTGTTGCGTCAGGTCTTGCGCGGGCTGCGCGGCTTGGCCGTCTTGCCGGTGGTTTTTGCAGCAGTCCTGGCCGCAGGTCCGTGGGCAGGCTTGGCGGCGCCGCCCGACAAGCCCTTGGCCACGCCACCCACCACCGCGCCGGGCATGCTGGCCGCGCGCTTGAGCGTGTCGCTGGCAGCGTCGAAGCTCTGCTTGACCAGTGTGCCAGCCAGGTTCTTGGCCGCGTCGGTCGCGGTGTCCTTCATGGCAGACGTGGCGAGCTGCGTGAACTGCTGGCTCAGCGCTGTCCACCACTGCGTCGGGTCGACGGCGGCGGCCGGGTTGGCGGCCGCGGCCTTGGCGGCGTCGCCGGTGGCCTTCACGGTCTTGGCCGCCACGGAGGCCGTCTTGGCAGCCGTCTTCACCGCGGTGCTGGCCGCCGCCTGGGCCGCGGGCGCGGCGGCGGCGAGGATCTCCGGCGGGATGGTCGGCCACGCCGGCGCCTCGGGCAGCTTCAGGCTTTCGCGCAGCTGGGCCAGCGGCACGTTCATCGTCTGCAGCGTCGACAGCGTCATGCGCTGCACCTCCAGCGCCTGGATGGTGGCGGCCAGCATGCGGGCGTTCTGCTCCAGCCAGAACTGCACCGTGCGCAGCTCCTCGATGCGCTTGCCCAGCTCCTCCGGGTTGAGCGTGGGCGCCACCCACTGGCCGATGCCTGGCAGCGCCGAGCCGGCGTTCTTGACGAGGCCTTGCAGGAATTCGAAACCGGGCACGAACTTGGTGAAGCTGTTGTCGGTCATGACGTCTCCTCGTCGTTGGGTGCCGCGATGCTACTTCGCGGGGTGCAGCGCCTCGACGGTGAAACCCCGCTCGGCCAGCAGCCGCGTCAGCGCCTGGGGCCCGCTCATGTGCAGCGCACCCACGGCCACCAGCAGGCGCTGGCCGGAGCCGTGCAGCGCGTCGATGCGTTCGGCCAGCTGCACATTACGGTCGTCGTTGACGCGCTTGAGCCAGGCGCGCTCGGCACGGCTGTCGGCGCAGCCGCACCAGCGCGAATAGTCGCCCAGGGCCTTGAGGTCGCCACGCGACCAGGCGTCGGCCAGCTTGCGCAGCGGCGCGCGCATGCGGCCGCGCTGCAACTGGCGCAGCGTGCCGTCGACGACCGAGGGCAGCTCGGCGTCCGTCGGCGCCAGCGCGGCCAGTTGCTCCTGCACGCTTTCCAGCGACTGCACCGGCCGACCGTCGGCCTTGGCGCGGGCCAGCAGCATCAGGTCCTGACCGAACAGCACGTCAAAACCGTCGCGGCGCGCCTCCATCAGCGTCAGCGTGCTCAGCTGCAGCATCGCCGGCAGGGCGGCCAGCGCCCCCGGCGGCAGGCAGGCCGCGCGGGCCTGCGTGTCCAGGCGCTTGGCCAGCGCCGGCGGCAGCGGCTCGGCCTGTTGCTGCAGCGCGGCCAGCGCGGGGCCGACGTCGGCCGGGTCCAGCTCGACGGCCAGCACCTCGGTCTCCTCCCAGGCCTTGCGCAGCGACGGGCCGGGGTAGGCCCAGTCGGCCTTGCCGATGTGCAGGCTGCCGAACAGATAACTGCTGTGGCCGCCGCGGCTGATGCGCCACAGCGGGCCCCGGTCGGGTGCCTTGGCGGCCCAGGCGGTGGCCTGCTCGGTGCTGGGCAGCGCGGGTGCGGGCGGGCAGGCGGCATGGGCGCTGGCGGCGCACAGCGCGAACAGCACGGCAGCAAGCAGGGTGCGGATCATGGCTGGGGTTCGAAGCGGAGTTCGCCGGGCTTCTGGCTGAAGTGCAGGCGGCCCAGCACGTCCATGCCCAGCAGCGGCGCGCCGAGGTCCGGCAGCACGGCCACGCGCAGCCGGTCGGCGCGCACGCCGCCTTCCAGCGTGACGTCGGCCTGGGCGACAAAGCCGCGCACCGTGCCGCCGGCCGTGTGCGTGCGCACGGCGCCCAGCGGCTTGAGGCCGGCGCGCTCGGCCAGCGCCTGCGGCAGCGCGGTGGACGTGGCGCCGGTGTCGACGAGGAAATCCACCTCGATGTCGCCGACCCGGCCCGGCCAGTGGAAATGGCCGTCCTGGGCGCGCGTCAGCACGACGGTCTGCCCGACGAGCTGGAAGCGGCTGGCCTCACGCTCACGCTCCCAGGCCTTGATGCCGAGGAAGATGACGAGGCCGACGACCAGCCAGATGGTCATCAGCTTGAGGGTGTGCGGCAGTTCCTGGTGGGACACGGGCTCTCGGGCGAGGGTTTGCTTGAGGCCCGACGATAACCGCGCGGCACAGAATCAGGCCCATGAAGCTGCTGCCCGCCCTGCTCCTTGCCGCCTGCGCCACCACTCAGGCCCAGGCTCAGACCGACCCCTTCGCGCCGGTCGCGTGGATGGCCGGCTGCTGGAGCCAGAGCGGTCGGGAGCCCGGCTCGGTGGAGCAATGGATGGCACCGGCCGGCGGCCTGATGCTGGGCATGGCGCGCACCGTCAAGAACGGGCGCGTCGCCGAGTTCGAGTTCATGCAGTTGCGCGCCGGCGCCGATGGGCAGCTGAGCTTCATCGCCCAGCCGCAGGGAAAGCCGCCCACCGAGTTCAAGCTGCTGCGCCATGCCGACGCCGAGGCGGCGTTCGAGAACCCGGCGCACGATTTCCCGCAGCGCGTCATCTACCGCCTGGCGGCGCCGGACCGCCTGGTGGCGCGCATCGAGGGCACGTTGAACGGCAAGGCACGGGGCATCGATTTCACGATGCAGCGCACGGCCTGCCCCTGAGGCGCCGGCCGCTTGGGCACGCGGATTGCTACCGCTGCAGAAGCCCCGAAACCGACCCATGCCACCGTTGTTGAAGCGACTTGCCACCCTCCTCTCGCTGGGCGCCCTGCTCGGCCTCATCGGCTGTTCCAGCCTGACGCTGGCCTACAACCAGCTGCCGCTGCTGGCCGGCCTGTGGGCCGACCGCTACTTGGACCTGGACAGCGGCCAGGAGAAGCGCCTCAAGGAACAGTTGCAGGCCTGGCAGGCCTGGCACCGCCGCGAGGAGCTGCCGCAGTGGACGGTGCTGCTGCGCCAGGCCCACAGCGCGCTGGACGACGGCGTGACCCGCGACGAGCTGCTGGCGCTGGAGCGTGGCGCCCGCGCCAGCGTCGAGCGCAGCCTTCAGCACGCCGCGCCGCTGGCCGCGCCGCTGCTGGCCGAGCTCAAGCCCGAGCAGTGGCAGCGCCTGCAGAAGAAGATGGACGAGAAGACCGAGGAATGGCGCGAGAAGCATTCGGGCCGCGACGGCCCGGAGGAACGCGCCAAGCGCTATACGACCAACCTGGAGCGCTGGCTGGGCGACCTGGACCGCGCCACGCGCAAGCAGGCGCGCGCCGACGCCGAGGGCTGGCGCTTCGACCTGCCGGCCATGGCCCAGGGCCGCGCCGCCCGCCAGGCGC
>Ga0307411_10000208_pt1 | contig 18962 bp, 18 predicted proteins | sample DK1Ometagenome_2_FD_203712 | JGI IMG/M metagenome (GOLD analysis project Ga0307411, IMG submission 203712) | Maize rhizosphere microbial communities from greenhouse at UC Davis, California, United States - DK15-O-1 | ecosystem: Host-associated > Plants > Roots > Rhizosphere > Soil | place: USA...
TACTCGGCGCATGGGGGGAGGCGGGACAGAAGAATACACCGCGCTCCGGCGGGAGCGACAGGAACGCCACCCCGGGTGCGCCGGCGGTGCGGACTACCTCTACTGCCGGGGCCCCGGACCGTTCACCGGCCGGTCGGTCACCTCGCCGACTCCGCGTTGGTACCGGGGCTCGCGCGGCGTACGCTGCAGCATGCGCTCATCGCCGCGAACCACTCTCGTGTCGGCGCGTGCGCCGGACACGTGCCTGGAACACCGCGCTCGGCGCCGGGCGCGAGCGCCGGGCCGAGCGATCCGCGTGCTCTCGTCGCTCGCCGTCGGCGCGCTCGCCGCGTGTCGGCCACTGTCGACGGAGGCGCCCGGCGCATTGGTGCCGCCCACCGCCAATCAGGATCCGGCGCTCCCGCAGCTCCGCGTCATGATCGCCGGCTATTCGCGCGCGCTGCACCTCGAGCGCTTCGGCGACCCAGCGCGGCCGCCACTCTTCGTGCTCCCCGGCGGTCCTGGCGCCGACTTCCGCCTCATGCTCGCCCTGCGCGCGCTCGCCGACCGCTACTTCGTCGTGATGTGGGATCCGCGCGGCGCCGGGCTCTCGGAACGGGTTCCCGCCGCCGAGCTGACGCTCGACGCCAGCCTGGAGGAGATCGCCGCCGTGCAGGCGGCGGTCGCGCCGGGTCGCCGCGTGACGCTCGTGGGCCACTCCTTCGGCGGGCGCTTGTTCGCGGCGTACACGGCGCGCCATCCGGATATGGTCGCACAGCTCGTCCTCATCGAGCCCGGCGCCCTCGTCACGCCGGCCCCACGCGACTACGAGGGCGGGCGGTTTTCCTTCGACGTGGCCGAGGACTTCTTCTGGCAGAGCGAGCTCCTCACGTCGCGCGATCATGCGGCAGCCGACTACAAGGCGGTGACCGCCGTGCCGGGGGCGTCGGGCAGCTTCACGTGCGACGGCCGGCCGCCGGCCGTGTACCCGATGTGGCGGTTCGGCGCCTTCCATCACCACGTGCTCACGCACACCGACCACGCGCCCGGACGGGACTTCGCCTGGACGGCGGGGATCGAGCGGTTCGCCCCCGAGGTGCTGGTCGTGGCGGGGACGTGCGGTGCACTCCGCGCCGAGGTGCAGCGGCGCTACGCGATGCCCGCGCTCCCGCACGCGCGGCTCGTGGAGATCCCGGGGGCCGGGCACATCTCGATCTTCCTCGACCACGCCGACGCGCTGCTCGCCGTGCTGCGCGCGCACCTGGACGCGTACCAGCGTACGGTGCCGTGACGACCAGGATGTCGTGCCGCCCCGAGTCCGCCCGCGCTGCACGGCGCGCACTGGCGGTGCTCGTCGTGATTGCTGCCTCGTCGCGTCTGGCGGCCGCGCAAGCGCCCACCCTCGTCCGTCCGGCCGACGGCACGCCGCCAGCGCGGGGCGTGTACACGATCAGCGTGGGCGTCGAGCCCGCGGTAGTGCTCACGTTGGGGTATCTCCATCGGGTCGGTCACCTCCCGCGCGGCTCCGGTGGCGGCACCCGCGTCGGCGTGCGCCTCAAGCTGCCGACCACCGCGTTGGGCAACGAGGCCTGGCGCCTCGACCTGCTGGGCACCGGCACCCCGGGCGGCGCACGCGACTGGGCCGCGCCCGTCACGGGTGCGCTGTACGCGGCCCACAACCGCAACCGCGCCGGGACCATGCTGGGCTTCGGAACCGAGGTGCGCGTCGCGCCGGGGCGCTACGGTCCGCGCGGCGGGCTCGCGCTGGACCTCGGTTGGCAGGCGACGCTCCGGACGCAGGTGCGGCACTCGGCCGAGAGCCGCGCAACCTTCGACGATCGCTACCCCGAGGGGGGCGATCGCGCGAGCGCCAGCACGGGACCCGTAGACGGCTGGTACGGCCGGACCGCGAGTCGCTGGCGGCTGGGGTTGGCCGGGAGCCGCGCCGCGGGGGGGAGCGTCTTGTTCCAGTTCGCGGTCGGGGCACTCGTCGCACCCCAGCGGCAGGGCGTGGTGCTCGGCTTCGACCTCGGCCAACTGCCGTTCTACGCCGAGGCGGGGGCTAAATTGGGGTGGTGACGCCGCAGTCACGGTCCCGGCACGCCGTAGGCGGGCCGCGGCAACTCGCGCGGGCCGTACCGCGTGCGGTACCGCGGGCCGCAGATTGTCTGGGTCGTTCTTGGAGTCTCTCGTGATCTCATCCATCGAGCCCCCGCCGCGGGCGACGATTCGCCCCTCGCGCAGGCTCACTCGACGGCGCGCGTTGATCGGGGCGGCGGCGCTGTTCGTGGCACTCGCGGGAAACGCACTCACGCTAGCCAACGCGGGGTTCACCCCCTGGTGGCACGCCCTCGGCGCAGCGGTGGGAAACGTGGTCGAGCTCGCGCTCGTCGCCGCAGTCGCGTGGGGCATGGCGTCCCGGCCGGCGCTTCAGGTCCCCGCCGTGACAGGCACCAGGCTCCTGGCGCGCCACGCCGCCGCGGCGGTGGCGGTCGCGACGCTGGCCGTCGCCCTCAACCGGGTCGGGCGCCTGCTGCCGCACACGGACACCGAGCATCACCCCCTGACGCCAGGGCCCGACGCCGTGTGGCTCGCGTGTTGGTTCCTGTCCCTCTACGGTGCGGTCGCCGCGCTCGCGCACGCCGTTCAGGCGACCGCGCGGCTCCGGGAGCGCGAGCTCGAGGCGACGCGCGCCGAGCTTCGCGCGCTCCGCGCGCAGCTCAACCCGCACTTCCTGTTCAATGCCCTGCACTCGGTGGGGGTGCTCGTCCGCAGCGATCCCGCGCGTGCGGAGAGTGCGGTCGAGCAGCTCGGGGACCTGCTCCGGTACGTGCTGCGCGCGAGCCGGACCCAAGACTGCGCCGCGCCCACGCACGTCGCGGACGTCGAGGTGCCGCTCGACGAGGAGCTCGCGTTCGTCCGCGACTACCTGAGCGTCGAGCGCATCCGATTCGGCGCGCGGCTGCAGGTGGTCGAGGAGATCGAGCCGGCGACGCGGCACGCCATGGTGCCCGCCTTGCTGCTGCAACCACTCGTCGAGAACGCGGTGAAGTACGCGGTCGGCGCGCGGCGGGAGGGCGCGACCGTGCACCTCGTCGCGCGGCACGTTATGGACGCCGTCGCGGGCGATGCGCTCCGGCTCGGCGTGATCGACGACGGGCCGGGAGCGGCCAAGCCGCTCGCACCCGAGCCGCGGGCACCCGGCCAGGCGGTTTCGACGGTCGCGCCGACCGGCCAGACCGCCGGCGGCGAGGGAGTGGGGCTCGAAGGCCTCCGGCGCCGCTTGGCCGCCTGCTACCCGGACCGACACCGCGTTGACGTGACCACGCCCGCCGGGGGGGGCTTCGCGGTGTGGCTCGCGATCCCGTGGCAGACGGTCGAGCGCACGAGCCCAGGCGCCCCGGGCGGAGGCGAGCCTAACGAGTCTCGACGGCGCGAGCCGGCGCGTGGGGCGGCCGCCTCTCCTCCGCCGTCGCGAGGCGCCTATGCCTGAGCAGCGACCGCTCGTCACGCCTCCCGCCGGCGCCCCGGACGACCGCGCGCCGGCACGTGAGCCCACGCCGGGCGGCGGGCCGGTCGTCACAACCTTCGTGATCGACGACGAACCTCTGGCCCGGCAGCAGATCGCCAACCTCGTGGCGCAGGTGCCCTGGGCGCGGCATCTAGGTGAAGCGACCGACGGGCAGACGGGGTTGGAGGCCGTGCACGCGCTCCACCCGGACGTGCTCTTCGTCGACATCCAGATGCCGGAGCTTTCCGGGCTCGACGTCGCGGCGCGGCTGGCGTACGCGCCGGCGGTGATCTTCACGACGGCCCACGAGCGCTACGCCGTCACGGCATTCGAGCTCGAGGCCGTGGACTACCTCCTCAAGCCGTTCGGACGGCGCCGCTTCCTGGCCGCGCTGGAGCGCGCCCGGCGCGCCCTGGCCGCGCGCTCACCGCAGCCGGAGGCGGAGCCGGTAGCGGAGCGCGCGTTCCCTGACGCGAGCGAGGATTCCGGTGGCGCCGACCTGCTGGGCGAGCGGCTCCTCATCCGCGATCGCGGGGCGATCGTGCCGGTGCCGCTCACCCACATCGAGCGGCTCGAGGCCGAAGACGATTACGTGGCGGTGGTCGCCCGCGGGCGCCGGTACCTCATGGCGGCGCGGCTGCGAGATCTCGCGACCGAGCTGCCGCCCGGCCGCTTCCTCCGCGTCCACCGCTCGCACGTCGTGAACCTCGACTTCGTCGAGCGCCTGGTACCCTTCGACGCCAAGCGGCTCGAGGTGCACCTGCGAGACGGCACACGCATCCTGGCGAGCCGCGCGAGCTCCGAGATGCTCCGGCGGCGCGCCCGATGAGCACCGGCGTCGTCGATCGCGCCCCCGAGCGCGGCACGAGCGGCCGAGGCCTGGATGCGCGCTGGTACGGCGCGGCGCTCACGCATGGATGAGCTGTGGCTGCATCTCGCGCCCGCGCTGCTCGGTGCCGGCGTGCGGTTGTTCGAGCGCATCGGACCCGAGCACGGGACGCTGGAGCCAAGGCACGTGGTCGAATCGCCGCGCGTCACGCATCTCGCCTATCGCATCCTGAAGTGAGAGAGGTGCTCCGTCGAGGATCAACGACGCGCCGGGTAATTGGCACGCCAACCATCCACACTTATCGTTACCGCATGTCGCATGACGTCATTGTGATCGGCGGGAGCTTCGCTGGGCTCTCCGCCGCGCTGCAGCTCGCGCGGGCACGACGGCGCCTGCTGGTGGTGGACGCGGGCCGGCCGCGCAACCGCTTCGCGCGGGCGTCGCACGGCTTCCTCGGCCAAGACGGACGAGCGCCTGCCGCGATCGTCGAGAGCGCCCGAACACAGGTCCTGGCGTACCCCACGGCCGAGTTCATCGCCGGCGAGGCCACCGAGGCACGTCAGTGTGATGGCGAATTCGAGGTGGCACTCGCGTCGGGAGCGACCCACCACGCACGGGGCCTCATTCTCGCGACCGGCGTCGTGGACGAGCTCCCCGACGTCCCCGGGCTGCGCGAGCGCTGGGGTGCGACGGTGCTCCACTGCCCGTACTGCCATGGCTACGAGGTCGCCGCCCGCCGCCTCGGGGTGCTCGCCACGGGACCGCAGGCCCTGCACCAGGCGCTGCTCCTTCCCGACTGGAGCCCCGACGTGACGCTCTTCACCAACGGCGTCGTCGCGCCAGACGACGTACAGCGGGCCGCGCTCCAGGCGCGCGGGGTTCGCCTGGAGGCGGAGCCGGTGACAGCGCTGCTCGGCGAGGCGCCGCTCCTCAGCGGGGTGCGGCTCGCGGACGGTCGCGTGGCCGCACTCGACGCACTCTTCACGGTGTCCCGCACGCGACCGGCGAGCGCGCTGGCCGAGCAGCTGGGCTGCGCCTTCGACGAGGGCCCGTTCGGCCCGGTCATCCGCACTAGCGACCGCAAGGAGACGACGGTGCCCGGCGTGTTCGCGGCCGGCGACGCCGCGCGCCCGGCGCACAACGCGACATGGGCGTCGGCGGACGGGGTGACTGCCGGCATCGCCGCGCATCAGTCGCTCGCCATCCCCCTCGCCAGCCCCGCCGCGCCGCTGGCCGCGCGGTAGAGCCTCGGCCGGGGCGAGGTGCGGGTGTCACGGCGAGTGGCCGGGGCCCGGGACGCTGTCGTATATCAGTCGCCCACGCCGGCCCGCTCGCCGGGCGTGGGCACCGCAGGCGGGAGCTCAAAGGGAGGCACTCGGCGCCCGTCCACGTCCGTGAAGCCGTACTCCGCGGCGAGGTCGCCGACCCGCAATACCTGCCCGGTCCTGGCCATCACCCGCGAGTCCGTGGCGAGCGCGACCACCGCCCGCCCGGCGTAGCGCGTCGACTCGGTCCGGGCCAACGCCGGCACGTCGCGCCAGCGCGTCTCGTCGGTCTTGTATGCCGCGAGGATGATCTCAGTGCGCATCCACCCGGGTGACAGGGCCACGGACGCGACACCATGGGGTCGGAGCTCCTCCGCGAGGGCGAACGCGAGCCGGTTGAGCGTCGCCTTGGCGAAGTCGTAGAACAACGTACCCAGATAGCGACCGTAGTCCCAGAAGCTCGTCGTCACGATCAGCCCGCGGCGCTGCCGCAGGAAGAGCGGCGCGGCCGCCCGGCTGGCGAGGATGTGGTTCCGACCCCGCGCTCGAACATCCCCTCCCAGTGGCTGAGTGGCTGCTCCCAGAACGGCTCGGCGCCGATGTGGTCCTGGTGGTGGCCCGTGGCGTTGTTGACCAGAACGTCGAGCGCGCCATGCTCCCGCTCGACGCCCTCGAAGAGCGCCCGCACGTCGCGTACGTCGGTGTGATCGCAGCGCACCGGGATCCCCCGGCCGCCGACGCGCGTCACCTCGTCGACGGTGTCGTCGATCGTGCCGGGCATCGCCTCGAGCCCGAGGTGTGCGAGCATCCGCTCGTAGCCGCCTGTGGGGGCGCCACGTACGCTGCGGCCGGTCACGTACACGGTCGCCCCGGCGGCGCCGAGTTCGACGGCGATGCCCCGCCCCGCGCCGCGACTCGCGCCCGTCACCACGGCGACCCTCCCGCGGAGCGCACGCTCATCCTCGTTCATGAACGACCTCGATTGGTACGTGTTCGACATCGTATACGGCATCGGCCGCCGCACTCGCCGCGGCAGATGGACCGTGGACAGGCTAACCGTGGCGGGTCCCGAGGCGAAGCCATTCTCGGCGAACCGTCCGACCGCGGACGGGAACGGTCCCCCCGGGGCGTGGAGACCGCCGGCGCTGACAGTACCATCGGTCACGTCCCGTTGGCCGAGACATCGGCCCGCTCACCGACATTCTGTTCCACCTCCGACGCGCGACGGCGAGCGTTCGAGTCACATCGCCTGTTCGCAAGCATCCCGGGGCGTGCAGACTAGCCACGCCCCAGACATTCGTCGAGAGGAGGGTAGATGTCGTCGTTCGGCTGCCATCCCCCCACTGCTCGCCCGGTGTCGACTGGGGGCGCGACCGCAAATGAGATTGGGTCGTATGTACCGCGGGAGCGGGAGCCCCGCGCGATCTGCGGCGTGCACGACACCGGCGATGACTACTGGGCAGGGGGGATCGATCTACTGATCCTCCGCGTCGCCGACCGCCTGCGTCGCGCGGGCATCGACACCGCGGAGACCCAACTGCGCCGCGTGGCCGAGGAGGTCGTGCTGGACGCCGCGCGCTTCGTGCTCGACTGGGTCGAAGCGCCCAAGACCGCCGATTCGGTGCCGACTCGCGACGCGGCGTAACCACACATCCGCCGTTCCGGCGCGGGATCGCGGCCGTGGGCCGGCTCGCTGGTGCAGCGAGCGCGTAGCGGAGGTCAATCATGCAGCCATCAGTGCGAACGCGCCGGGGCGCCTCACGTCCGGCGGACGCTTCAGCTTCAGAAGCGTTGCGGGGGACGTCGCAAGCGGGAGGGCGCCATGCCGGGGGCCGCGGCGGTAGCGACCTGGCAGCGGGCTCGGCGCGCCCGGTGCGCCCCTACTGGCGGCAGTGGCCGGCGTGGGTCGGATACGCGGCAGCAATCTGGTCGGCGGTCTACGGCGCGTTAGGCGTGTACTGGGCAACGGGCGGCGCGGGATTCCCATTCGGCGTCGGTCACGACCCCTCGGCGCACCTGTCGGTGCTCGCGGGCGCGCGGCCGGCGATCGCCGCGCCCGCGATCGCCCTCCTCGGGCTCCTCGGGGTGGTGGTGGGCGTGACCATCGCGCGCGCGTCGGGTCGCGGGCCGGAGCGTGTGGCGTTGCTCGTCCTCGCGTGGGCGTTCGCCGCGGGACTGGCGCTGGTGATCCCGGACGCTCGCGTGCTGGCATTGGCCGCCTACGCGCCGCTCCTCGTCATCGGCCCCCTCTTCGGCTGGTCGCCGAGTGTCCGCTTCGTGGATGCCATGTCCTGGCCGCTCGTAAACCAGACCGTCTGTGTGAGCGGTGGGCTACTGTGGGCGGCAGCGGCGACGGTCTACCAGCGCCGCACTAACCGGGCCTGCCCGCACTGCGGCCGAGCCGACCGCAGCGCGAGTTGGACGAGGCCACAGGCCGCAGCTCGATGGGGTCGCTGGGCCGTCGTGATCGCGGCGGTCGTGCCACCGCTGTACGCAGTGTCCCGCCTGGCGTGGGCGCTCGGCATCCCACTGGGCATCAGCAACGCGATGTTGCGCGCGGGCCAGGCAGAGGGGAACGGCGTGCTCGGCGCGCCGTTCGGGCTGGCCTGCGTCGCGATCGGTGGTGCAGTCCTCACCCTCGGGCTCACCCGCCCGTGGGGTGAGGTATTCCCGCGCTGGCTCCCTGTCCTCGGCGGAAAGCGGGTGCCGCCGGCGTTGGCCATCGTTCCGGCCGCGCTCGTGTCCACACTCGTCCTGGCGGCCGGCCTGGCGATCGCGCGCATGTGGCTTGCCGGTGCGTTCGTCGTCGAAGCGGAGAGCTGGGTGGGCTCCGTGCCGATGCTGCTCTGGCCGCTCTGGGGCGTCGCGCTCGCCGCGGCCACGCTCGCCTACTACTACCGGCGGCGGGGACGATGCGAGCACTGCGGCCGGGCGTAGGGTGCCGCGTCGCGTGTCGTTCGCTCCGCCTCCGCCATAGCGACCGGGCGCCTGATTGACGGGCTGTCGTCGGCGGACGACCGGCTCTAGCCGCGGGACCGCTGGCCGGCGATGCGCTCCGACCGCCCATCGATGTTGGCGCGGTCGGCGGGCACGGACCGATCCGCTATTCGGTGGAGACATACATCGCTGCACGGCATGCGGACCGAGCCCGCAGGTCAGGGCCCGCGTGTGCTTCCCCGCCCCTCGTCGCTTGCGAGCTGGTGCTGGGCGCGGCAGGATCTCGGGTGTCGGCCCCTCCGTCGGTCTGTCCACCCCGGTCCCGCGCCTCCCTCCACCCGGAAGCCACCGCCCCATGCTCTCGCGCTCCATCATTCCCGGCCGCGCCGCGCTCGCCGCGGCGCTCCTTGCGGCCGCCGCCCTCCGCCCTCCCCTCCCCCTCTTTGCGCAGCCGGCGCCGCTCACGATCGGCGGCATCACCGCGCGCGCCGGGGAGCGCGCCTCGGGCTTCATCACCGTGCCGGCCGGGGTGGACTCGGCGACGCGCGTGCCGATCACCATCCTGCGCGGGGCCGGAGCGGGCCCCACGCTCGCCCTCGTCGCCGGCACCCACGGCGCCGAAGTCGCGCCGATCGTCGCGCTCCAGCGACTCCGCGCGGAGGTGGATCCGGCGCGGCTACGCGGCACGCTGATCCTCGTGCACGTGGCAAACATGCCGTCCTTCCTGCACCGGACGGTCTACCGTGGCCCGTGGGACCAGAAGAACCTCAACCGCGTCTACCCCGGCCGGCGCGACGGCACCGTGTCGGAGCGGATCGCCCACGCAATCACCACCGAGGTCATCGACCGCGCCGATTACCTGGTGGACATGCACGCGGGCGACGCCAACGAGTCGCTGCGCCCGTACACATATTGGAGCCGGCTGGGGCTCGACCCGCGGGTGGATTCGGCGGCACGCGAGCTGGCGCTCGCATGGGGGAACGACCACATCGTCATCGACGCCGAGCGCCCACACAGCCGCGATTCGTCGGTGTACACGCAGAACACCGCGCAGGTGCGCGGGAAGCCCGCCATCACGACGGAGACGGGCTACCTCGGTGTCGCGGCCGAGGAGCCGGTGCAGCGGAACGTGCGCGGCGCCGTGCGACTCCTGCGCCACCTTGGGATGCTCCCGGCACTCGGGGCGTTGCGCCCCGAGGAGCGTGTGACCCACGCGGTGTGGCTCGACCGCTCGCAGGTGCTCACCAGCCCCGCGACCGGCATCTGGTACCCGCTCGTGGAGCGCGGCCACACGGTGCAGAAGGGGACGGTGCTCGGCTACGTTACCGACTTCTTCGGCACGCGCGTGGGTGACGTCGTGTCTCCGTTCGCGGGAGCCGTCCTCTACGTCATCGGCACGCCGGCAACGTCGCAGGGCGAGCCGTTGGCGATGGTCGGGCACGTGCTCGAGGAGCGGTGACGGGCCAGTGGAGGGAGACATGACCACCGCCGACGCACTCCAGCGTGGCCGAGCGTCCTTCGAGCGGCGGGCGTGGGGGGATGCGTTCGCCCAGTTGTCGGCCGCGGACATCGAGGCGCCGCTTGCGCCCGAGGATCTCGAGCGGCTGGCGGCGGCCGCGTACCTGGTCGGGAGGGACGCAAACAGCGCCGGCATCTGGGTGCGGGCGCATCACGAGTTCCTCCGGCGGAACGACGTGGAGCGAGCCGCCCGATGCGCGTTCTGGCTGGCCTTCGAGCTGCTGAACAAGGGCGAGCTGGCGCGCGGTAGTGGGTGGGTCGCCCGAGCCCGCCGGCTGCTCGCCGATGGCCGGCACGACTGCGTGGAGCAGGGCTATCTGCTCTGGACCGCCGCATTTCGGTGCATTGCCGAAGGCGACTGCGCAGGCGCGTCCGCCGCCTTCGGTGAGGCCGGCGAGATCGGGGAGCGCTTCGGCGATTCGGATCTGATCGCGCTCGCGCGGCACGGCAAGGGCCGGGCGCTGATCCGGATGGGAGACGTTCGCGAGGGCATCGCTCTGCTCGACGAGGCCATGGTCTCCGTCGAGGCCGGCGAGGTGTCGCCGCTCATCGTCGGGGACGTCTACTGCAGCGTGATCTCGGGCTGCCTGGAGATCTTCGATCTCCGCCGGGCGCAGGAGTGGACGGCGGCGCTATCCCACTGGTGTGAGTCTCAACCGGACCTGGTTCCGTACAGTGGTGAGTGCCTCGTGCGCCGCGCCGAGATCATGCTGCTGCATGGGGCGTGGGCGGACGCCGTCGAGGCGGCGCGGCGGGCGTGTGAGCGGTTCGTGCACGGTCACGACCAAGCGGCGTCCGGCGCAGCCTTCTACCAGCAGGCCGAGCTCCATCGGTTGCGCGGCGAGTTCGCCGAGGCCGAGGAGGCGTACCGCCAGGCCAGCCGCTGGGGACGAAAGCCGGAGCCCGGGCTGGCGCAGCTGCGGCTCGGTCAGGGGCAGGTGGGCGCCGCGAAGCGGGCGCTCCGCCGCGCGGTGGACGAGGCGGCGGAGCGCCGGACGCGGTCAAGGTTGCTTCCCGCGTACGTCGAGATCATGCTCGCCGCTGATGACATCCCGGCGGCACGCGTCGCCGCCGACGAGCTGGCGGAGATCGCCGCCAGCCTCGATGCGCCGTTCCTGCGTGCCACGTCCGCCCACGCGCGCGGAGCCGTCCTCCTCGCCGAGGGCGACGCACGGGCCGCCGCCGCGCCGCTGCGTCAGGCGTGGGCGGTCTGGCAGGAGCTCGACGCCCCGTACGAGGCGGCGCGAGTTCGTGTCCTCATCGGACTCGCCTGCCGGGAGCTGGGAGACGAGGACAGCGCCCAAATGGAGTTCGACGCGGCGCGCTGGGTCTTCCAGCGGCTCGGCGCCGCGCCGGCCCTCGCCCGCGTGGAGGAGCTCTCCCGGGTGGCGCCAAAGCCCGCGGGCGCTTTGACCGCGCGCGAGGTGCAGGTGCTCCGCCTCGTCGCGGCAGGGATGTCGAACCGCGCCATCGCCGCCGAGCTCGCGATCAGCGAGAAGACCATCGCTCGCCACCTGAGCAACATCTTCACCAAGCTGGATTTGTCGAGCCGGGCGGGCGCCACCGCATTCGCGTACAAACACGGGCTCGTCTAGGCACGCGTACAGAGAAATACCCAGTCCCACGCGCGTCCCCCTGCGTGTTTCGCCCGAAGCGGCGGCCCCCGCTTCTCCGTACCGTGCTGCTACGACGCTGACGCGAACGGTGAGCAGGGCGGAGGTTGCGATGAGCGGACAGCACGCGGTGAAGGAGCGCACCCGGCGTTCCGCGGGCGGGGACGCTCGCGGGCGGCTGCTGGCCGGGATCCCAGTCGCGGAGCGCCGGCTGGAGCTGGCCGGCGTCTCGACGGCGCTGCTGGACGGCGGCGGCGGACCGCCGGTCGTCCTGCTGCACGGGCCTGGCGAGTTCGGGGGCAAGTGGATGCGGGTGCTACCGGACCTGCAGACGACTCATCGCGTGATCGCCCCCGACCTGCCGGGCCACGGTGCCTCGGACGTGGTCGCCGGCCCCCTGGATACCCATCGCGTGCTCGCGTGGCTCGGCGCATTGATCGAGCGCACCTGCCCGTCACCACCCACGCTCGTGGGACACGTGCTCGGGGGCGCGATCGCGGCCCGCTTCGCCATCGACCAGGGTGAACGGGTCGCCGGGCTGGTGCTCGTCGACACACTCGGCCTCGCTCCCTTCCGACCGGCGCCGAGATTCGCGCTCACCATGGTCGGCTTCCTCGCGCGACCGACCGAGCGCACGTACGACCGCTTCATGCGGCAGTGCTCATTCGATCTGGACACCCTGCGCGAGCAGATGGGCGAGCGTTGGGATCCGTTCGTCGCGTACAACCTCGAGCTGGCCCGCGCGCCGGGCGTCAAGGCCGCGCTGCGCAGCCTCATGCCGAAGCTCGCACTGTCGGCGATTCCGCCAGCGGATCTCGCGCGGATCGCCGTTCCCACGACACTGATCTGGGGCCGGCACGACCGCGCGAACCGGCTGCGAATCGCCGAGCGCGCGAGCGCCCGCTATGGATGGCCGCTACACGTGATCGAGAACTGCGCCGACGACCCTCCGCGCGACCAGCCCGACGCATTCCTCGCGGCGCTGCGCGCCGCGCTCGGCCGCTCCTGACCGTCTAGACGAGAGGGAAAGCCATGACCACAGCACCGAAGGAAGCCACGACCACCCTGGAGCTAGAGCAGACGCGGGCCGCGTGGGACCGCATCGCGGCAGGCTATGACGAGTTCGTAACTGCCACGCACATGTGGTTGGCGAACGAAGGACTCCGACGTGCGGGCCTCCGCCCAGGGATGCGGTTTCTGGACGTGGCCGCCGGCAGCGGTGCCCTCAGCATCCCGGCGGCACGCCTCGGCGCGCGGGTGCTCTCGACAGACGTGTCTGCCGGGATGCTCGAGCGGCTCGATACTCGTGCACGAGAGGAGGGGCTCGACATCGAGACTCGCGTCATGGACGGTCACGCCCTCGATCTCGAGAACGACACCTTCGACATCTCCGGGTCGCAATTCGGCGTCATGCTCTTTCCGAACATGCCGCTCGGCATCAGGGAGATGGCGCGCGTCACCAAGCCGCGTGGGCGCGTGCTGATGAACGTGTACGGCCCACCCCAGCAGATCGAGTTCTTCGGATTCTTCGTCAACGCCATCCGAGCGGCGGTACCCGGCTTCACCGGTCCGCCGATGGATCCTCCTCCCCTGCCCTTTCAGCTGCAGAATCCCGAGACGCTCCGCCACGAGCTGACCAAGGCCGGATTGAAAGACGTCCGCGTGGAGACGATCACCGAGAAGCTGGAGTTCCAGACGGGCGAGCAATTGTGGGATTGGCTGACGAACAGCAACCCCATCGTCGGGATGGTGCTCGCCGAACTGGACTTGGCGGCCGAGCAGACAGCCGTGGTCCGGCAGACGTTGGATCACATGGTCCGCGAGCGCTTCGGCGGGAGCGGCCCCGCCGTCCTGACCAACCCGATCAACATCGGCGTCGGCACGAAGTGACGGCCCGCGACGCTCCTCCGCCTACGCGTGCACCGGCCGGGACGCGCCCCGCGTGTGTCGCAGGAGCGCGTCGGCGCTGAACGGGCCCGCGCCCGTGGCGAACAGGAAGAGGAAGACGAAGCAGAAGAGCACGACGTGCTCTCCACCGTTCAGGACTGGGAAGAAGTTGCGCGGGGCGTGCGCCTGGAAGTAGGCGACCGCCATCTCACCGCAGAGCAGGAACGCCACCGGCCGGGTGAAGAGGCCGATCACGATCAGGAAGCCGCCGAAGGTCTCGAGCACCCCCGCGACCCAGAACTGCGAGAACGCGGGCGGCGGCCCGTTCCACGGTCGCGAGGGGTCGACGAGCAGGCCGAACAGCTTCTGCAGCCCGTGCTGCATGAACAGCAGGCCGGTGATGGCGCGCAGCAGCGAGTGCGCGACGCCAGGCAGCCACGCGGGGAGCCGCGAATCACGTCGGTCGATCATGGGCCGTTCTCCCATATGTAATTGTTGGAGGTCATTGTTAGTGGCCGCGCGGGAACGTGGCCGGCGCGGGCGGCGGGGCTCAGCGGATCGTCACGTAGCGCTCGAGGCGCGCGACCTCGTCCCGGTCGACGTACTTGCCGATTTCGCGGCGGAACTGCTCGATCGACCGGTACGGGCGGTACTCCTCGAACTCGTGGCGCATCCGTCGGCCGACGCCGGGGATGAGCAGGATCTCGTCACCCGTGGCCGAATTGAGGTCGATCGGCTTCCACAGGCGCGTGTAGATCGTCTTGCGCTCCGCCGGGCCGAGCTGCTTCGCGAGCGCCTGGTCTACGGCGACCATCGTCTGGTACGGGCGGCCGGCGATCAGCGCATCCGCCGCCGGCGCCGTCATGCCGGGGACGGCGATCAGCTCCTCGCGGGTCGCCACGTTGGGGTCGAGCATGCCGCCCGCCGCGGCAGTGAGGCCGGCCGAGCTGGCTCCACCCGCGCTCGCACCGCGGCCGCTCTCGGCCTGGACGTCCGGCGCGGGCGCCGCCGTGGGCTGGGCGGTGGTCGCGCTATCCGGCGCCGCGTCGTTCGCCGGGGACTGGCAGGCGACGAGTGCGGCGACGAGCAGCGGGACTGTGATGCGGTGGGCGGCGACGGGGATGCAGCGGTGAGTCATGGTCTCTCCGGTGAGTTGCTGCCCGGGCCGGAGGCGCGGGCGAAGGGTGAGTGGCCGAGCGCCGGGTGGCGGAACGTGCACGCCAGTCCGAGCAGGCCGAGTTGCGACAGGGAGGCGGGCGCGAGCGCGGGGGTCGCGCCGCGGATCGCCGCCCAGAACAGAGCGATGCCGCGCCGCAGCGGCTCCCGCTCCAGCTCGAACTCCACGTTGCCGCGGTAGTGCAGGTAGACGCCGGCGAGGCCGGCGGCGACGCAGAGCGCCATCAGCGCGCGGAACAGCCGCACCGCCCGCGCGCTCGGCCGCCTCGCGAGCGCGGTGGTCGCGGCGAGCACGACGCCGAGCAGGACGAGCGGCGTCCACTGCCACGGCGACTCGAAGTGCTCGAGGAGCAGCAGCTCGAGCGCGAGGCCGCCGGCGCCGAGGAACACTAGCGCGAGGAGGAGGCGGCGGAGTGCCGCCGCCGTGTCGCCTGGCATCGAGCGACCACGCGCGGCGCTCACGACGCGACGCTCCGCGCGCCCCCCTGCGGACTGGCGCCGAGCCACGGCTCGAGCGCGGCCCGCCGCGCGCGCGTCGTGGCGGCGATCGCGCCGTGCGGCGCAAGCGTTAGGGCAGTGATCGACGGTGAGTCAGGCATGGGGCTTCTCGGAGGAGGGCGGCCGCGGTCGACGTGAGCGGCATGGGGGAGCGTCAGCCGGCCGCACGGACAGTCGCTGGTTCGAACACCGGCCTGCAGGCCGGACCGAGCGCCGGCCGGAGCTGCGCGCGGAGCCGCCGGCGCGCCGAGAACAGGTGGGAGCGGGACGTCCCTTCGGCGACGCCGAGGAGGGCGCCGATCTCCCGGTGGCCCCACCCCTCGACGTCGTGCAGGAGCACCACCGCGCGCTGCGCGTCGGGGAGCGTCGCCAGCGCGGCGGTGAGTCGCGCCCGGAGGTCCGCCCGTTCCGCGGCGGCCAGGGGGCTCTCCGCCGCCGCCGGCACGTCCGACTCGCCCGGCACCGTCCCGAGGACCGCGGCCGCACGCACCCGCTGCCAACGCCGGAATGAGATCGCGCGGTTCCGGACGCTCTGGAGCAGCCAGGCGCGAAACGACTCGGCCGGTCGGCACTCATCCAACCGGGCCAGGATGGCGGTGAAGGCATCCTGACACACGTCCTCGGCGTCGGCTCGCTCGAGGACGATGGCATGCGCCACGGCGTAGGCGGCGGCGAGGTGCCGCCGAACCAGCGCGGTGACCGCGTCGGCGTCGCCCGCCACGGCCCGGGCGACGAGCACCGCGTCGCACTCGCCGCCCGGAGCGTGCCGTGTAGACCGTGCGTGCACGCCGACCCTCAGCGTGGCTGGCCGTCCGGCTCGGCCTGCGGCGTTTCGTTCTGCTCGGGCCCGCGTGGGCGCTGGCGCGGCGGCTGGCCGAAGGCGTAGGTGAAGCTGAGGAACGCCCCCCGCGCACCGAAGCGGCGCTCGGACGTCTGGTAGAACCGCCCGTCGTCGGTGACGAAGCCCATCCCCATGGCGTTGAACGGGTCCACCACGCGCAGCGTCACGCTCGCCTGGTCGCCGAGCAGCTTCTGCCGGAGCGCGAGGTTGGTCATCGTCATCGCCGCCACGCGGCCCTGTTCCGCGTTCATCGGCGCGCGGTACATCAGGAAGCCCTGCAGGTCGAGCGTCGGCGTGAGCTTGAGCGTCGCATTCGCGCGGGCCGACCACCCGAACGCGTTGTTCGACACGTCCGTCGCCAGGTTGCTGCCGTCGGTGACCTGCTCGTACGCGCTCACGCCGCCGAACCCCGTGAGTCGCCCGAGCCGGAGGGAGCCGTTCACGTCCGCGCCGTACGAGTCGCTCGTCGCCACGTTCTGGAAGGTCGTCGTGAAGACGCCGGCGTCATCGATGGTGCGGATGAAGCGCACGGCGTTCACGGTGTGCCGCACGAACGGGGTGACTTGCAGCATCCCGTTCGGGAACGAGTGCTGGTAGCCCAGCTCGACGGCGTGCGTGTACTCGGGCCGGAGGGCGGGATCGCCCTGGAAGACGTTGAGTGCGTCCTCGCGCCACCCGAACGGGTTGAGCTGGCGCGTGTCGGGGCGCGTGACGCGCTTCGAGTAGCTCAGCTTCACCTGGCGCGCCTCGTCGAGGTTATAGACGGCCAGCGCGCTCGGGTACAGGCTCTGATAGCTGTTGTCGAACCGCTCCCCCGTGGTCGCGAGGTCGAACCGCGTCGCGGCCTGCTCGGCCCGGAGCCCTGCCTGGAGGTCGAACCGGCCGACCCCCTGGCTCAACACCCCGTAGACCGCGTGCACTCGCTCGTCATAATCGAACGTGTTGCTGCGCGCCGGGTCTGCGGCGTACGAGGCCCCGCCGTCCGACGAGGTCGCGACGTCGAACGTGTTGTCCATCTGGCGGAGCGTGCCCTTGTACCCCGCCTCCAGCTTCGTGCGTTGGGCGAGCGTGCGGGTGTAGTCGGTCTGCAAGGACCAGTTCTGGTTCCGCTCGTCGGTCACGTTCGTCTCGAGCGCCGGGGCGCCGACGCCGTCCGAGCTTCCCGTCTGCAGCACCTGGTCGGTGAGGAGCACGCGGTCGTCGTCGTGCGAGCGGTTGAATCGCAGCTCGGTCGAGAGCCCGTCTCCGGAGCGCTCCGCCGCGCGCTTGTAGGCGAGCGCGTAGTCGAGCGAGAGCTCGCCGCCCGTCATCAGTTTGGAGCGGAGGTACTGCGCCGTCACCGCGCGGGCGGAGTCGAGCTCGCGGTACAGGTTGTCGTTCGAGCGCGTGGGGGCGCGGTCGCTCACGATCAGGTTGGACGAGAGCGCCCCGCGGGCGCCGAGCTTGTATTCGGCGCTCGCGTTCAGGCTGTTCGACTGGGTCGTGTTCGCGCCGCCGATGTCGCCCTCGAGGTACGCCAGCAGCCCCGGCTCGTAGCCGACGCGGTTCGTGAAGCCCGAGACGGCGCGCTCGTCGCGCAGGAACCCGTAGTTGGCGAAGAGCGTGAGCGGGCCGCGCTGGTAGCCCAGGTTGCCCGACGCGTTCACCTGCCCCGTGGTGCCGCCGCCGAGCGTGACGCCGCCGCTCGTCCCGACGTCGGTGTTCTCCTTGAGGACGATGTTGACGATGCCGGCCATCCCCTCGGGGTCGTTCTTGGCCGACGGGTTGGAAACCACCTCGACCCTGGCCACCATGTTGGCCGGGAGCTGCGCGAGGAAGGTGCCGAGCTGCTCCCCGCGCATCGGGGAGATGCGGCCGTTGATCTCCACGACGACGCTCTCGTTCCCACGGAGGCTCAGCTTGTTGTCGCCGTCCACCTCGACCGACGGCACGTTACGCAGCACGTCCACGGCGCTGCCGCCCGAGGCCGAGGGCATGTCCTTCACCGTGTAACTCGTGCGGTCGGGGGCCACGGCGACGTCGCTCCGCTCCGCGGTCACGGCGACCGCCGAGAGCTCCGTGGCGACGGGGGTCAGCGCCAGGCGCCCGAGCTCCACGGCCGCGGCGGCGGCCGTCACCCGCACGTCGGTCCTCACCACGGGGGCGTAGCCGATCACGCGCACGCGCACCGTGTAGCGCCCCGGGCGCAGCCCGTCGATGCGGAAGCTGCCGTCGTCGCGGGTGAAGCCGCCGCTGACGAGGGCGGAGTCTGCGCCGTGGACGGTGACCGACACGCCGGCGACCGGCCGGCTCGTCTGGGCATTCGCGACGAGCCCCGTGATCCGCCCGGCGGCCTGCGGCGCGACAGCCGGGGGTCCGCCCGGTGCGGGGCCAGGAAGCGGCCCGCCCTGGGCGCCAGCGGCGGCCGGAAGGCTGGCGCACGCCAGCAGCATCATCAGCAGCAGCATCGACGTCGTGCTCGTACGGCTCGTCATGACCGACTCCATCGCGGGTGGGGACTCTCGGGGCCGGGGTCGCGGCCGGCCGTCTGGTCTCCTGTGCGGTGCTGGAGCCGAGGATAGGCACGACCCGGCACGCGCGGACCCCCCGATGGCACGAGTTGCAGCGGCGCGTTCTGAGTTGCCGGCAGCGCGGCATGAGCAGTCGTGGCGGGTGTGAGCCGCGCGCGGATTGCGGAGGCTCGGGCGCTCCGTCAGCCCCGCCGCGGCGGGCGCCCACCCGGCCGGCGTGGCACCGGCCCGGCCGGAGGTACTCGTCGGGCCTCGCTGCGCCCCTGACCACAACTCGTATTCCCGGGCCGCGAGTCGTGCCGCTTCGGCCGCAACTCGTGACACCGCCGCTGTCGTGGGGCCAGCGCGGCCCCTATCCTGCGGCTCGTCCCCACCGAGCCGGCGCGTCGCCTACCGCG
>Ga0307411_10000209_pt1 | contig 18947 bp, 14 predicted proteins | sample DK1Ometagenome_2_FD_203712 | JGI IMG/M metagenome (GOLD analysis project Ga0307411, IMG submission 203712) | Maize rhizosphere microbial communities from greenhouse at UC Davis, California, United States - DK15-O-1 | ecosystem: Host-associated > Plants > Roots > Rhizosphere > Soil | place: USA...
AGCGTTTCGACGAAATTGCCGCACTGGTCCACGCCAGTGGGCTCAGGCTGGCCAGACGCAGCAGCTGGATCGACGAACCTCCACCGGAGGCGCTGCAGGCCGACGTCTGGCTCGGCGACTCGATGCAAGAGATGCCGCTGTACTACGGCCTGGCCAGCGTCGCCCTGCTGGGCGGCAGCTTCGAGCCGCTGGGCGGTCAGAACCTCATCGAGGCGGCGGCTTGCGGCTGCCCGGTGCTGGCGGGGCCGCACACGTTCAACTTCGCGGAGGCGACGGCACTGGCTTTGGCGGCCGGCGCAGCCCGGCGCTGCGAGACGCTGGCAGACGCCGTGTCCAGCGGCCTGGCGCTGTGCGCGGACGCCGCGACGCGCGACGCGATGAGCGCGAACGCCCTCGCCTTCTCGGCCGCTCATCGCGGCGCTGCAGCGCGCATGGCCGCCGCCGTGCTTGCGCTTTAGCTACTCGCGCACGAAGCGCGGCTTGTTGCCGCCCTGGTGAAGCGTCAGCGCGGCGGGCATGCCCTGCTCGCCGTCGAACTCGATCTCGAGCGGCGTGACCTTGGCGAAAAAGCGCCGCGGCGCCTTGGCGAACAGCTCGAACTCGCCCTGCCCCGTCGCCTGCGCGAACAGTCGCTGGCCGTCGGCACGGATCGTCAGTTTGAACTGCGGGGTGACGGCATAGACGCCGGCCAGCGGCTGCAGCTGATCGGCCGGCAGCGTGAGGCTGGACTGGCGCAAGGCCGACGTGTCACGCAGTGGCACGCTGGCGTCCAGCACGTGCAGCGCCAGGTCACCGACCGGTACCTGGGCGTTGGCCAGCACGACGCTGGCTCGGCCACGGCTCGGGTCCAGCCACAGGGAGCTGCTGAAGCCGCCGGTGCCGCCATCATGGTTGAACAAGGTGCGGCCGTTCAGCGGGGCGAGCTGCCAGGCCAGGCCGACCGGGTTGATGGGCGTTCCACCCGCCGCGCGGCGCTGCAGGCACAGCGCAAAAGCCGCGCGCAGCGGATGCTCGTAGCCGCCCAGCGCGGCTTCGGCGTAGCGCAGCAAACCCCGCGGAGACCCATGCAAGGCGCCGGCGCCGGCCGTGGGGCTCTGGAAGCGCCAGCCCGCCACCGGCTTGCCCTCGGCATCGTGGCCTTGCAGCAGCGATGGCCGGCCAAAGCCGATGTCGCGCTGCAGACCCAGCGGTTCGAGCACCCGTCGGGTCAGCAGCGCGGCGTAGTCCGTGCCCTGGCGCAGCGCCAACGCGTGGCCGAGCAGCCCGAAGCCGAGGTTGGAATACTCGAACCGGCTGTCGCGCGGCACGGTCGGCTGCCAGCCCTTCAGGAACGAGCGCAGCAAGGCCCAGTCGTAGTCCGCATAGGGGTCGTCGACCTTGGCCGGGGCCATGTTGGACGCGAGCCGCGGCAGGTCCGAGCGGTGCGTCGCGATGTCGGCCCAGCGCAGCGGCTGGCCCGCGCTGTCGCGCAGCTTGATCCCGTCGGGCAGCGCGGACTCGACGGCGTCGTCGAGCTTGATTTCGCCACGCACGACGGCGTCGGCCAGCAACAGCGCCGTGAAGGTCTTGGTGATGGAGCCGATCTCGAAGACGCTGTCGGCATCGGGCCGCGCGCCGCGGTTCGATGCGCCGGCGAACTCACTCTTGCCGCCGTCCAGCCGGCCCGCAGCCAGCGCAACCCCGCCTTCCTTGAGGCGGGCTTCGAGCAGCGTCTGCAGGGCAGAGGTCTCGGTCCGTGCCATGGCCGGCACGGCGAGACTGCTGGCGGCCAGCAAGCATTGACGTCGGGTGATGCGGTCCATGGGAGCTCCTTCGGGGCCGCAGCATAGCGACGCAATCAGCCGCCGTGGGCTTCCCGCGCTGCGCCCCAGCCGCCGCCCAACGCCTTCACCAACTGCGCCGTGGCGGCCCACTGCGCGCCGCGCAACTGCGCCAACGCGCGCTCGGTCGCGAGCGGCGTTCGCTCGGCCTCGGTCACGTCCAGATAACTGACGGCGCCCTTGTCGTAGCGGCTCCTGGCCACGGACAGCGCCTGGCCGGACGCGGCCAGCGTGCGGTTCTGGGCATCGACGACGGCGGCCCGGCCCTGCAATTCCGCGAGCGCATCGTCCACCTCGCGCAGCGCCTGCAACATGCGGCCGCGGAACGCGGCAAGCGACTCGTCGACCTGCGCCTTGGCACCGGCGAGATTGGCTTTGTTGCGGCCGCCTTCGAGGATGGGCAGCGAGATGCTGGGCCCGATGTTGTAGAGCCGCGCCGGTGCGGAGAGCAGCGAGCCGAGGTCTTCGCTCGAATAGCCGAAGCTGCCGGTCAAGCGGATGGACGGGTAGAAGGCCGCTTCGGCGACGCCGACCTGGGCCGTGGCCGCGTGCAGCTGGGCGAGGCTCTGGGCCAGGTCCGGGCGGCGTTGCAGCAGCTCGGACGGCAGGCCGGCGCGGATCTGCGGTGGCGCGGTCAACGGAGCGGCCTGCAGCTTCAGGTCGGCCGCCCCCTGGCCGGTCAGCGCCGCGATCTGGTGGACCAGCAGGGCCTGGCGGCGCGGCAGGTCGGCGACATCGGCATCCGCCGATGCGAGTTCGGCGCGGACACGCTCCAGATCCTGCATCGTCGACGAGCCGGCGTCGAAACGGGTCTGCGCGACCTGGAAGGCGTTGGCGCGGCTGGCGCGCAGGCGTTGCAGCGCCGCGGTTTCGTCGGCCAGCGCGCGCCATTGCCAGTAGGCATTCGCCACATCGGCCGTCAGCGCCACGCGCGCCGCGGCGGCGTCCAGCGTGGAGGCATCGAGCTGGGCCTGGGCCGCTTCGCCCTGGCGCTTGACGCGGCCCCACAGGTCCAGCTCCCAGCCGAGGCTGGCCTGCAAGCCGAAGGTCTCGCCTTCGAAGGTCACGAGATGGCCGTTCAGCACCGGCGTCGTCGTGGCCTTGGCCGAGGTGCGCAGGCCGCCGGCATTGGCGCCCAGGTCCAGGCGCGGCAGCACGTCAGCCTTCGTCGCACCGAACACGGCGCGCGCACGCTCGATGCGTGCAGCCGCGGCGGCCAGCGTGGGGCTGGCCTGCAGCGCCTGGGCTTGCAGCGCGTTGAGCTGGGCGTCACCGAACATCAGCCACCAGTCGCGCTGCAGCTCGGCACCGGCCACGGGCGCGGCAGCGCGGTAGGCAGCGGGCGCGTTGGCGGCTGGGACGTGGTAGTTGGGGCCGAGGGTCGTGCAGGCGGCGAGCGCTGCCGTGGCGACGAGGGTCAGGACGGTCTTGAGCTGGATCATGGTGAACTCTCTTTCGAATTCAGTGAGCCGCCTCGGCGGCGCCAGCGCCACCGAGGACTTTTTTGCTCAGCCAGACGATGGCGACACAGGCGAACAGCGCGATGCCCAGGATGAGGAACGCGTCGTTGTAGGCCATGACGAAGCTGTCGCGGCGCACGACGTTGTCCAGCGCCTTCAACGCCATGTCCTGCGCCGTGGCCGGGTCGAAGCCGCGCGTGGTGAAGGTCTGCAGCAGGGCGTCCAGACGGGCCTGCGTGGCCGGGTCGTACAGGCTGACGGCCTCGCCGACGCGGGCGCTGTGCAGGTGCTCGCGGTTGGTCAGCAGCGTGGCCAGCAGCGCGATGCCGACGGAGCCGCCGAGGTTGCGCATCATGTTGAACATGCCGGACGCGCTCGGCAGCAGGTTCGGCGGGATGCTGTTCACCGCGAAGTTGGTCAGCGTGATCATGATCAGCGGCTGGCCGAGCGCTCGGACGATCTGCGCGGCGATCAACTCCGGGCCGGCCGTGTCGGCGCTCATGTGCGTGTTCATGAAGCACGAGAGGGCAAACAACCCCAGGCCCACGCTCATCATCACGCGGTTGTCGAGCTGCGTGGACAGCTTGGCCGCGAACGGCATGATGAAAAGCTGCGGCAGGCCCATCCACATGATCACCAGGCCGATCTGCATGGGCGTGTAGTTGGCGATCTGGCCGAGGTAGAGCGGCAGGATGAAGGCCGAGCCGTAGAGCCCCATGCCGGTCGCGAACGCGATGACGCCGGCGATCAGGAAGCTCGGCCGGCCGAGGATGTGCAGGTCGATGAAGCTGTTCTTGCGCGTCAGGCCCCGCCACGCCCAGCCGTAGATGCCCCCCACCGCCAGCACCGCGGCCGTGATGATGAAGGGGCTCTCGAACCAGTCCTTGGCGTTGCCCTCCTCCAGCATCGCCGTCAGCGAGCCCAGGCCGATGGCCATGCAGGCGATGCCGAACCAGTCGACGTCACGCAGCAGCTTCAGGTTCATCGGCTCCTTGTCCAGGCCGATGCTGACGCCCAGGATGAGCAGCACGCCGGGCACCCAGTTGATGTAGAAGATGCTGGGCCAGCCGTACAGCTCGGTGAGGTAGCCGCCCACCGTGGGCCCGAGCGTCGGGGCCAGCGTGGCCGTCATGCCGAACAGGGCCAGGCCGATCGGTCGCTTGTTCAGCGGCAGCTTGCGCGTGACCAACGTCATCGCCATCGGGATCATGACGCCGCCGGTGAAGCCCTGGGCGGCGCGGAAGACGATCATCGATTCCAGGCTCCAGGCCATGCCGCACAACGTGCTGAAGACGAGGAACAGCGCGACATTGACGATGAGGTAGCGGCGCGTCGAGAACACCATCGCCAGGAAGCCCGCCAGCGGGATGACGACGATCTCGGCCACCAGGTAGGCGCTGGAGATCCAGGAGCCCTCTTCCTGCGTGGCCGACAGCGCGCCAAGGATGTCGCGCAGGGAGGAGTTGGTGATGGCGATGTCAAGCACCGCCATGAAGGCGCCCAGCAGGCTGGCCAGCACGGCCAGCCAGGTGCGGCCGCTGACCTTCTGGTCGGGCGGTGGGGGGAGGTAGTTCTCGTTGCCCATGACCTGGGCCTCACAGTTCGACTTCCACCTGCACCGACAGGCCCGGCACGACGCGCGTTGCCGCCTCGCCCAGGCGTTGAAGGCTCTCCGGCTCGAACACCACCTTGACCGGCACGCGCTGCACGATCTTGGTGAAGTTTCCCGTCGCGTTGTCCGGCGGCAGCAGCGCGAAGCTGGCGCCCGAGGCCGGGGCGAAGCTGTCGACGTGGGCCAGCAGGTCGTGGCCGGGGAAGGCGTCGACCTTGACGTGCACCTTCTGCCCCGGCTTCATGCGCGCCAGCTGCGTTTCCTTGAAGTTGGCGACGATCCAGGTCTCGGGCTCGACGATGGCGGCGAGCTGCTGGCCGGGTTGCACGCGCTGGCCGACCTCCACCGTGCGCTTGCCGATGCGGCCGTCGCTGGACGCACGCAGTTCCACATAGCCGAGCTGGTTCTGCGCGTCCTGCAACTGGGCCTGCGTCGCGCTGCGCTGCGCGCTGGCGGACTGCCGCGCGCTCTCGGCCGCGGCGACGGCCTCCCTGGCGGCGGCGGCGCTGGCCTTGCGCGCGGCGAGATCGGCGCGGGCGACGTCGCGGGCCGCGAGCGCGGCGTCCAGCTCTTGCTTGGACGTGGCGCGCAGCTCGGCGCCGAACAGCGCCTGGCTGCGCTTGGCCTCCAGCTCGGTGCGGGCCAGCACGGCTTCGGCCTGCGCGACCTGCGAGCCGGTCACCGCGGCCTGGGCCCTGGCCTGGGCGATCTGGGCGCTGCTCATCGCAATCGCGGCGTCGCCCTGCGCGATCTGGGCCTTCAGGCGCTCGATCTGCACGGCCGCGTCCGCCGGGTCCAGGCGCAGCAGCACGTCACCGGTCTTCACGACGGCGTTGTCCTGCATGCGCATCTCGGTGACGACGCCGGCCACGCGCGTGGCGACCGGGTGGATGCGGCCGGCGATGAAGGCGTTGTCCGTCTCGACGAGATGCTGGCTGCGCCACCACATGCGGCCGCCCAGGCCGATGCCGGCGACGAGCAGCAGCGCGCCGATGACGAGCAGCGGCACGGGCGGGCCGCTCTTCGTGGGCTTGGGGGCTGGGGTGTCTTGCGGTGCGTTCATTGTTGGAGTTCCTTGGGAATCAGACGGTCAGACGTTCGGGGTGTGGGTTCTCGGGCTCAGGCGGCCCATGCCGCCGCTCTGGAAGCGCTGCAGCGCCGCCACGACCTGGCCTTCGTCGCTCATCGCGAAGGGGCCGTGGCGCACCAGCGGCTCGCGCAGCGGGCGGCCACTGAAGCAGGCCAGCCGCAGGCCTTCAGCGGCCACGATGCGCGCCTGGCCGCCCTCGGGCAGGCTGAGGGCGCGGCCGGCAGACAGCGGCAGGTCGGCGGCGCTGCCGCTGCCCCGAATGACGACGGCAAAGCCTTGTTCGCCTTCGGCCATCTCGAGCTGGAACGTGGCGCCGGCGTCGATGTCGACGATGGACAGCGCCGCGGGCGACGGCAGCGCGAGTTCGGCACGGCCGCCGAACACCTGCATGGCGCGCCAGCCCATGCCGGCGCGGTGCGGCATCTGCTCGGGCGCGAGCCGCATGACGGCGGACGCGCGCAGCTTCTGGTCGGCCGGCAGGTTGACGAAGATCTGCAGGCCATGCGCCTCGCGGCCGGGCTCGGCCGGGAATTCGTCGTGCATGACGCCACGGCCGGCCAGGGTCCAGTGCAAGCCGCCGGGCGGGACGGCGTGCTCGCCGCCGAGGGAGTCGCGGCTGACTAGGCCGGTGGCCGAGTCGTCGAACAAATAGGTGACGGCCGAGAAGCCGGCATGCGGATGCGGAGCGAACACCGACTCGGCCATGCGGAAGTGGTCGACCATGATGAAGGGGTCGAGCAACGCCAGCGGCTCCCGCCAGCCTTGGGCCTGGAAGCCGGTGCCGATACGGTGCCGTTGGGGTTGAAGAAGGCGTGCGGTTGACATGGTGCGGCGGACTGTAGAGAGTTCCATTTCCGACGAACAGGCGCAGAACTCAAACGCATCGTTCCAGAAACGAAACGCAATAAAACGAGACCATTGAGGCCATGAAGATCGACGATCTGCTCTTGCTCGCCCAGGTTCACAAGGCCGGCTCGCTGTCGGCGGCATCCCGCCAGCTGGACCTGCCCAAGGCCACGTTGAGCCGGCGCCTCACGGCGCTGGAGACCTCGGTGGGCGCCCGCCTCTTCGTGCCGGGCGCCAGCCGCATGACGCTGACCGAGCTCGGCGAGCAGCTCGCCGAACGCGCCGCGCGGCATGACGACGACATCGCCGAGACGCGCCACTGGCTCGCCTCTCGGGAGGCGACGCCGCAAGGCCGGCTGCGGGTGTCGGTGCCGGCGGAGTTCGCCATGCTGCTGCTGGCCGACAGCTTCGCGCGCTTCGTGCGCCGCTACCCCAAGGTGGCGCTGGAGCTGGACACGACGCCGCGCCGCGTGGACCTGTTCAACGAGCCCTACGACGTGGCCGTGCGCGTGGGGCCGGTGGACGAGCCGGACCTCATCGCCCGCCAGTACATGCTGCTCGAGCGCGGCCTGTATGCGAGCCCGGTCTACCTGCAGGCGCGTCCAGCGCCGCAATCACCGGCCGACCTGGCCGCGCATGATTTCGTCGTGCTGAGCCAGGCGCGGGATGCCAACAAGCGCAAGCTGCAGAGCGCCGGGCGGGTCGTCGAGATCGACCTGCATGGCCCGCTGGAGGCCAACTCCGTCGGCCTGGTGCTGGCGCTGACGCGGGCGGGCGGCGGCATCGGCAGCTTCCCGTTCGGCATGGTGGCCTCGGACGTCGAGGCCGGCACGCTGGTGCCGGTGCTGCCGGACTGGCGCTACGAGCCGCTGCCGGTGCACCTGCTGACGGCCAGCCGCCGGCTGATGCCGGCCAAGACGCGGGCCTTCATCGATCACCTGTTCGAGACGGTGCCCGAGTGGGCGCAGTCGAAGGCGGTCATGGGTCCGCCGGCGGCGTCCCGCCCGGGCTGACGGCGGCGGTCACCTGCCCCGGCGTCATGCCGAGGATGCGGCGCAGCGAATGCGTGAGGTGCGCCTGGTCGGTGTAGCCGAGCTGCGCCGCCACGTCCGCCGGGCGCAGGCCCTGCTGCAGCAAACTCATGGCGGCATCGGCGCGCACGATCTGCTGCAGTTTCTTCGGGCTCAGGCCGGTCACGTGCGCGCTGTGGCGTTGCAGGCTGCGGTCGTCGACGCGCTGCCACCCCGCCTGGCCGGCGCGCTGCACCAGCCGGTCCACCTCGAGCAGGCCGTGGCGCGCCAGGGCCATGACGAACTGCTCGGCGTTGTCGAACGTCGGCAGTTCCAGGCCCTGCCCGTCGATGACGCAGTGCCGCGGCCCGGCCAGCGCATGCACATGGCCCTGGTTGGCCATGCCGGCGCCCGGCCGCCGCGGCATGTAGACCTCGGGACGGAACGCGATGTTGAAGTAGCGCTCGCCGGCTTCGCCCCGCAAGGGCACGGCATGGTCGGTCTGGCCCGTCTGCAACACCATCAGGCCGCAGCTCCCCTGTCGGAACACCAGGTCCCAGGTGCCGTCCGGCCGGGCGACGTCCAGCACCGCCGCGCTGTAGTCGACCCGCTCGATGCGGGCGATGAAACGCGCGGCCGAGGGCGAATCGGCGCGGCGCGTCTCGCGGCGGATGTCCGGTGGCATCCGCCCATCGTAGCCAGCCCGGTTCAGTCCAGCCGCGCGAAGAACTTGCGGATGTCCTCGACCAGCAGGGCCGGCGCGTCGGTCGCGGCGAAGTGGCCGCCTTCGGGCATCTCCGTCCACTGCACGATGTGGCTGTGCGAGCGCTCGGCGAAGGCCCGCACGGTGCGGAAGTCGTTCGGGAAGGACGCCACTGCCGTGGGCGCCGCGTTGGGCAGCTCCCGGTAGCCGGCCCCCGTGCGGGCGTTCTCGTAGTACGACTGCGCCGCCTGCCCCGCCGTGGCGGTGAACCAGTAGAGCGACACATGCGTCAGGAAGCGCTCGCGGTCCATCGTGGCGGCGGCCTCGCCGTCGAAGCCGAAGAACAGCTCGGCGTTCCAGGCCAGCAGCCCGGCCGGCGAATCGACCAGGCCGAAGCCCAGCGTCGCCGGCCGCTTGGACTGGATCTCGACATAGCCGTTGTACTTCTGGAAGCGTTCGAGGCCGGCCAGGCCCGCCAGCTCGAACGGCGACAGCTTGTCCATCTCGCCCGGCGCCCCGCTCGGGAAGGCGAAGATCTGCTGCAGGTGCACGCCCACCAGCCCCTGCGGGTTCAGGATGCCCAGCTCGCGGGTGACCAGCGCCCCGACATCGCCGCCTTGCGCGCCGTAGCGCTCGTAGCCCAGCCGTTTCATCAGCGCGTCCCAGGCGGCGGCCGTGCGCGCGGCGTCCCAGCCCGGGCCGGCCAGCGGCGACGAGAACGCGAACCCCGGCAGGGACGGAATGACGAGGTGGAAGGCGACGGCCGGGTCGAGGCCGTGCGAGCGCGGATCGCTCAGCGGCCCGATGACGTCCAGGAACTCGGCCACCGTGCTGGGCCAGCCGTGCGTCAGCAGCAGCGGCAGCGCATGCGGCTCGGGGGAGCGCACGTGCAGGAAGTGGATCGTCTGGCCGTCGATCTCGGTCGTGAATTGCGGGTGGCGGTTCAGCGCCGCCTCGTGGTGGCGCCAGTCGTAGTCGTTCAGCCATTGGTCGGCCAGTTCGCGAATGAAGCCGGCCGGCTGGCCGTGGCGCCAGTCCTCGGCGACGGCATGCGGCCAGCGCGTCTGGCACAGGCGCTGCTGGAGGTCGTCGATGGCGGTTTGCGGGATGTCGATGCGGAAGGGGCGGATGGCAGCGGTCATGGCGGGCTCCTTGGCGGTGAGTTGATGGAGCCAGTGTCGGCAGACGTCCCGCCGGGGTCTTGTAGAAACCCGCCAGGTCGGCCGCGGCGTGCAGCGTCGAGACGACTTCGGGACAGGATCCGGAAACCTCGGCGGCCGGGCCGGGCCGAACATGGAATCCCCACAAACCCGGACCCGACATGAAATCGACTCCCCGCCTCCGTGCGCTCGTCCTCGCTGCCGCCACGGCGGTGCTGCTGCCCGCCGCCGGTTACTGCGCCGACACCGCGCCCGCGACCCACGCCGGCAAGCATCCTGCCCACTGGTCGTACAGCGGCAAGACCGGGCCCGCCGAATGGGCGCATGTCGACGAGAAGTTCGGCAACTGCGCGCTGGGCCACGAGCAGTCGCCGATCGACATCCGGACCGCCGACGTGCAGGCGGCCGCGCTGCCAGCCATCAGCTTCGACTACAAGCCCACGCCGCTGAAGATCATCGACAACGGCCACACCGTGCAGGTCAACATCGCGCCGGGCAGCTCGATCACCGTCGGCGATACCCGCTACGAGCTGCTGCAGTTCCACTTCCACAAGCCCAGCGAGGAGCGCGTGAACGGCAAGGCCTACCCGCTGGTGGCTCATCTCGTGCACAAGAGCGAGACCGGCAAGCTGGCCGTCGTGGCCGTGCTGATGGACAAGGGCGCCAAGCACCCGCTGGTGCAGGCGGTGTTCGACAACCTGCCCAAGGCCAAGGAGCAGGAGTCCAGCGTCGCCGGTATCGGCATCGACCTGAACGCCCTGCTGCCGGCCAACCGCGCGTACTACAGCTTCGCCGGCTCGCTGACCACGCCGCCGTGCAGCGAGGGCGTGAGCTGGTTCGTGCTGAAGACGCCGATGCAGGTGTCCACCGAACAGCTGGCGCGCTTCGGCCGCGTCTACGCGATGAACGCCCGACCGGTGCAGCCGCTCAACGGCCGGGTCGTGCAGGCCAGCCAGTGAGGCGGCCGGGCGCCACTCAGGCGCCCGCGCCGAGCAGGTCGCGCAGGCCCGCTTCGTCGAGCACGGTGACGCCCAGCGTGCGCGCCTTCTCCAGCTTGCTGCCGGCCTCCTCGCCGGCGATGACGTAGCTCGTCTTCTTCGACACCGAGCCGCTGACCTTGCCGCCGGCCTCCTCGATGAGGGCCTGCGCCTCGTCACGGCTCAGCGTCGGCAGCGTGCCGGTCAGCACCAGCGTCTTGCCCAGCAGTGGGCGCGGCCGGTCATCGGCCTCGCCGGCGCTTTCCTTTGGTGTCACGCCGGCGGCCAGCAGCTGCTCGACGACCTCGCGGTTGTGCGGCTGCGAGAAGAAGGTGTGGATGCTGGCCGCGACGATGGGGCCGACGTCCGGCACCTCCAGCAGTTGCTCGACGCTGGCGTTCATCAGCTTGTCCAGCGTGCCGAAGTGGCGCGCCAGATCCTTGGCCGTCGTCTCGCCGACCTGGCGGATGCCGAGCGAGAACAGGAAGCGCGCCAGCGTCGGCTGCTTGCTCTTCTCCAGCGCGTCGACGATGTTCTGGGCGCTCTTCTCGGCCATGCGGTCCAGCGCCGCGAGCTTGGCCACGCCCAGCTTGTAGAGGCCCGGCAGGCTGAGCACGATGCCGGCGTCCACCAACTGCTCGACCAGCTTGTCGCCCAGGCCCTCGATGTCCATCGCGCGGCGGCCGGCGAAATGCAGGATGGCCTGCTTGCGCTGCGCCGGGCAGAAGACGCCACCGGTGCAGCGGTACTCGATGCCGCGCTTCTCGCGCACGACGTCGCTGCGGCACACCGGGCATTCGCGCGGCATGTGGAAGTTGGGCACATAGCCTGCGCGCTCGCCAGGCACGCGGCCGACGACCTCGGGGATCACGTCGCCGGCGCGGCGGATGACGACCTTGTCGCCCACGCGCACGTCCTTGCGGCGCATCTCGAACACGTTGTGCAGCGTCGCGTTGCTGACCGTCGTGCCGCCGACGAACACCGGCTCCAGCCGCGCCACCGGCGTCAGCTTGCCGGTGCGGCCCACCTGCACGTCGATGGCCAGCAGCGTCGTGACCTGCTCCTGCGCCGGGTACTTGTGCGCCACGGCCCAGCGCGGCTCGCGGGTCTTGAAGCCGAGCTTGGCCTGCAGCTCGCGGCTGTTGACCTTGTAGACGACGCCGTCGATGTCGAACGGCAGGCCGTCGCGCGCGGCCGCCACGCGCTGGTGGAAGGCCACCAGGCCGGCCGTGCCGACGGCGACTTCACGCAAGTCGTTCACCGGCACGCCCAGGCCGGCCAGCGCATCGAGCAGGCCCGACTGCGTGGCCGGCAGCGCCCAGCCCTGCACCTCGCCGAGGCCGTAGGCGTAGAAGCTCAGCGGCTTGTCGCGCGCTTGGCGCGAATCGAGCTGGCGGATGGCGCCCGCGGCCGTGTTGCGCGGGTTGACGAAGGTGCGCTCACCCTTGGCGCGCTGGCGCTCGTTCAGCGCCTCGAAGGCGTCGCGGCGCATGTAGACCTCGCCGCGCACCTCCAGCACCGCTGGCGCGTCGCCCTTGAGCCGCAGCGGGATCTGGCCGATGGTGCGCACGTTGTGCGTCACGTCCTCGCCGGTCTCGCCGTCGCCGCGCGTGGCGGCCTGCACCAGCACGCCGTCTTCGTAGCGCAGATTGATGGCCAGGCCGTCGAACTTCAGCTCGGCGTTGTACTCGACCGGCGTGTCGGCCTCGGTCAACCCCAGCTCGCGGCGCACGCGCGCGTCGAAGGCGATGGCGCCGCCCTCGGTCGTGTCCGTCTCCGTCGTGATGGACAGCATGGGCACGACATGGCGCACCGGCGTCAGGCCCGGCAGCACGGCGCCGATGACGCGCTGCGTCGGCGAATCGGCGGTCAGCAGCTCGGGGTGCGCGGCCTCGATGGCCTGCAGCTCCTGGAACAGCTTGTCGTACGCGGCGTCCGGCAGTTCGGGCGCGTCGAGCACGTAGTAGAGGTGGGCGTGGTGGTTGAGCTGGGCGCGCAAGTCGGCGGCGCGCTGCTGAGCTGCGGATGCATGGACGGCGGTCATGGCGGCATTTTGTCGCGACCGGGCAGCAGCCCTTTGAATCAGTCAGCGGGCATGAGGGCCGAGCCGCTGTCTGCCTACCAGCGCCCTTCCAGGCCGATGCGCACGCTGCGCGGCAGCTCCTCGTAGGCGAACAGCGGCGACTTGGCCGCCAGCCGCAGGTGCGTGGCGTTGTCGATACCGGCACGCAGCGTCAGCCCGCGGCCCAGCGCGAGGCTGGCATGCAGGTTCACCAGCGTCAGCGTCGGCACAGCCCGCGGCGGCTGGCCGGCCACCGCGGCCGCCAGCCGCAGGCCGCTGTGCACGGTGACATCGCCGCCCGCGCGCCAGGCGCCCTGCTGCCAGCCGGCCCGCAGCCCCAGCGTGCGGCGGGCGCGCTTCTCCAGCGGCAGGCCGCGGTCGTCCTCGGCGCTCAGCAGGCCGGCCTGCAACTGCAACGTCCATGCCGCGCCACGCCAACCCGCGGCGGCCTCCAGCCCCTGCAGCAAGGCCGCGTCGATGTTGCGGAACTGGTAGACGCCGCTGGCCGCCGTGCCGCTGAGCAGCACCGGCGTGATCAGGTGGCGCACGCGGTTGCGGTAGGCCGTCAGCGAGGCGCCGGCCGCGGTGGTGTCCCAGGCCAGCGTGGCCTCGACGCTGTCGTTGGTTTCGGGTTTGAGGCCAGCCTGGCCGACGTAGGTGTTGGGGCCTTCGTCCTCGCGGTAGTCGGGATTGATCTGCTTGAGGTTCGGCGCCTTGAAGCCGTGGCCGTAGCCGCCCTTGACGACCCAGCCCGCCGCCGGCTTCCAGACCGCGTAGACACGCGGGCTCAGCTCGGTGCCGAAGCGGCTCGCATGATCGGCCCGTGCGCCGGTGGTGAGGCTGAGCGTCGGCGCCAGGCGCAGTTCGCCCTGCAGGTAGACGCCGCTGTGCGTGGCGTTGGCCTGGCCGCCGGGCAGCCCGGCGTTGAACAGCTGCTCGTCGCGCAACTCGAAGCCGGCCGTCCACAGCTGCGTGGCGCCCAGCGGCAGGCTGCCCTGCCCCTCCAGCACGCGGTCGGTCAGCGTGTTGGGCCGCAGCGACGCGACGCCGTGGGTTTTGATGTTGCTGACGGCGAGCCGGTTCTGGTAGGCGCGCAGCAGCGTCTGGCGGCCGGCGCCCCAGTCGCCGTCCCACTGCAGCGCATGGTGGTCGCGCACGAGGTGATGCAGGCTGCGGTGGTAGCGCCGCGGGCCCGAGCGCTCGCGGGCGTCCAGCCAGCGCTGCTCGTCGCCATGGCGGCTGTCCACGCCGAGGGTCTGGCCCGGTGCGAGGCGCCACTGCAGCTTCAGCGCGGCCTCGCGCGGCTGGCGCCCCTCGAGGGCGGTGATGCGGGCGTCGCTGATGGCGGGCGTGGCCTCGCGGCGCGCATCGCTGAGCGCGATGCCGAAGTCGACCTGCGGCCCGAAACCGCCGCGCAGCGCCGCCGCCATGCGGTGGCCGTCGCCGCCGCGCTGGCCGCTGCGGCCCTCGACGAAGGCGCGGGCCTGCAGTTCGCCGTTCAGCGGCTGCGTGATGACGTTGATGACGCCGCCCAGCGCCTCGGCGCCGTACAGCACCGACATCGGCCCGCGCACGACCTCGATGCGCGCGATGTCGACGGCGCCGGCCCAGTCGAGCTGGAAGTCCGACGAACCCACCAGGCCGTCGCTGGCCGAGATGCGCTGGCCGTCCACCAGCACCAGCACGTGGCGCGGGTCCATGCCGCGCAGCGACAGCGACTTACGCCCGCCGGTCGGTCGTCCGAAGGCGGTGACGCCGGGTTCGACGCGCAAGGCCTGCAGCAGGTTGTCCGTGCCGCGCTCGGCGATGGCCTCGGCATCGACGACGGTGATGGAAGCCGGCGCATCGGCCAGCGGTACCGCATGGCGGGTCGCGCTGACGACGATGCGCGGCAACGCATTGGTCACATCGGCGCCATGCGCCACGCCGGCCAGGGCGAGCAGGCCGGCGGCGGTCAGGGTGGACGGGCGGAAACGCGGCGGGGTCGGGGTTGTCATGGCCGCCAGCGTCTCAGCCCCACGGCCGCCCGGCCTTGACGAAGTGCAAGCCCGCGGAACGGCTGCCTCATCCCGCCGACGTCCCTTGATCGACATCAAGCTGCGGCCATCCGGCCGTGAAAACTTGAAGCGGTTCAAGGAATTCGTCCACGCCGAATCCCAGCATTGGCCATCGCCCACTACAAGGAGAAGAGATGAAGACCGCCCTCCCCCACGTCGCCCTGATGGCCGCCAGCCTGTTGTTCGCCTGGCCGCTCGCCGCTTCCGCCCAGGCACCAGCCGACGTCGCACAGAAGGACGTGCTGCCTGCCGACGTGAAGTACCACTCCGGCCCGTCGCCGGTGGGCAATTCGCCGATGGTGGAGAGTCGCAACCCGAAAGCGCCGGCCATGACGCAGGCCGAGTTCGACGCGGCCCGCCGCATCTACTTCGAGCGCTGCGCCGGCTGCCACGGCGTGCTGCGCAAGGGCGCCACCGGCAAGCCGCTGACGCCCGACCTCACGACGGCCAAGGGCACCGACTACCTGAAGGTCTTCATCGCCTACGGCAGCCCGGCCGGCATGCCGAACTGGCAGACCAGCGGCGAGATGACGGAGCAGCAAGTCGACGTCATGGCGCGATACATCCAGCACGAGCCGCCCACACCGCCGGAGTACTCCATGGCCGACACCAAGGCCACCTGGAAGGTGATCGTGCCGCCCGAGGCCCGCCCGAAGAGGAAGCTCAACAACTACAACATCGACAACATCTTCAGCACCACGCTGCGCGACACCGGCGAGGTGGCGCTGATCGACGGCGACACCAAGAAGATCATCAACATCGTCAAGACGGGCTACGCGGTGCACATCTCGCGCACCTCGGCTTCGGGCCGCTACCTGTTCGTGATCGGGCGTGACGCCAAGATCAACATGATCGACCTGTGGATGGAGAAGCCCGACAACGTCGCCGAAGTGCGCGTGGGCCTGGAGGCCCGCTCGGTCGAGACCAGCAAGTACAAGGGCTACGAGGACAAGCTGGTCATCGCCGGCAGCTACTGGCCGCCGCAGTACACCCTCCTCAAGGGCGACACGCTGGAGCCGCTGAAGATCGTCTCCACCCGTGGCAACACCGTGGACACGCAGGACTACCACCCCGAGCCGCGCGTGGCCTCCATCGTGGGCAGCCACTTCAAGCCCGAGTTCGTCGTCAACGTGAAGGAAACCGGCCAGACGCTGCTGGTGGACTACAGCAGCATCGAGGCGCTGAAGGTGACCACCATCGGCACCGCCCGCTTCCTGCATGACGGTGGCCTGGATGCCTCCAAGCGCTACTTCATGGTGGCCGCCAATCAGAGCAACAAGATCGCCGCGGTGGACCTGAAGGAAGGCAAGCTCACCAAGTTGATCGACGTCGGCAAGATCCCGCACCCGGGCCGCGGCGCCAACTTCGTGCACCCGAAGTTCGGCCCCGTCTGGAGCACGGGGCATCTGGGCGACGACACCATCTCGCTGATCGGCACCGACCCCGTCAAGCACCCGGCGCAGGCCTTCAAGGTCGTCGCCACGCTCAAGGGCCAGGGCGGCGGTTCGCTGTTCCTGAAGAGCCACCCGAAGAGCCAGCACCTGTACGTCGACACGCCGCTGAACCCGGATGCGGCCGTGGCCCAGTCGGTGGCCGTGTTCAACGTCAAGGCGCTGGACAAGGGCTACACCGTGCTGCCGATTGCGCAATGGGCCGGCATCGCGGACGACGGTGCCAAGCGCGTCGTGCAGCCCGAGTTCAACAAGGCCGGCGACGAGGTCTGGTTCTCGGTCTGGTCGGCCAAGGACAAGCAGTCCGCCCTGGTCGTCGTCGATGACAAGACGCTCCAGCTGAAGGCCGTCATCAAGGACCCGCGCCTGATCACGCCGACCGGCCACTTCAACGTCAACAACACCCAGCACGATATCTACTGAGGAGGCACCATGCGCAAGATCCGGACGTCATTGCTGTTCGCCGGCCTGCTGGCCGCGACCATGCTGCCGGCACAGGCCGGCCCCGAGGACGCGCTGACCAAGGCGACCTGCACCGCCTGCCACGCGCAGGACAAGAAACTCGTCGGCCCTCTGTTCAAGGAGATCGCGGCCAAGTACCGCGGCCAGAAGGACGCCGCCGTGCAACTGGCCGACAAAGTGCGCAAGGGTGGCAAGGGCGTCTGGGGACCCATCCCGATGCCCGCCAGCGGCGCGGACAAGATCAGCGATGCCGAGCTGAAGGCCGCGCTGGACTGGATGCTGGCCTTGTGACGTGACTCACGCCTGGCCCGCCGCATGGCGGGCCAGTGCAGCGGGGTCGGAAAGGCGGATGTCGCGCCGCTCGATCCGCAGCAAGCCCACGGACTCCAGTTCATGCAACACGCGTGAGAAGTACTCGGGCGTCAGCGATAGCAATGACGCCACGGTCGCCTTGGCCGCGGGCAGGCAGACGGTAACGGGGCCGGGCTGGTCAGGGCCCACGTCACGCAGCAGATAGCCGACGACGCGCTGCAGCCCCGACTGCAGCGCGCTGGTCTGCACATCCTGCACGAGGCCATGCAGGCGCCGCGACATGCCCGACAGCATCCGCAAGGCGAAGCCGGTGTCGCATTGCAATTCATCCAGCATCGCCTGGCGCGGCACCTCGAGCAACAGCACGTCGGAGAGCGCCTGGGCGTTGATCGGACAGGGGCGCTCCAGGAAAACCAGCGCCTCGCCGAAGCTCTGGCCGGCGCCGACCAGCTCGATGACCTTCTCATTGCCGTTGGGCGCCGTCATGTAGAGCCTGACCTGGCCCCGGGCCATGATGAAGAACGCGTCGCAGGACTGCCCCACCCACAACACCGGCTCGCCGCGGTCGAAGCGGCGCAGCCGGCAGGCGGCGGCCACGCGCGCCAACGCCGCGGCGTCGACATCGGCGAACAGCGGCTGGTTGCGCAGGAACTGGAGAAGGTCGAAGGGGGCGAGCATGGCTGCGCGCATGCTGCAAGCTCGCCGGCGCGAACCCCTTGACGGCGATCAAGCCGTCGCGTCGATCCGCCGCGTGATCATCACCTGGTCGACGCGGTAGCTGTCCACGTCGACGACCTCGAAGCGCCAGCCTTCCCACTCGACGACATCGGTGCGCCGCGGAATGCGGCGCAGCATCACCATCAGGAAGCCGGCCAGCGTGTCGTAGGTGCCGGCATGCGGCCAGCCTTCGATGCCCAAGGCGCGCCCGACGTCGTGGATGGGCGTGATGCCGTCGGCGAGGTAGGAGCCGTCCTCGCGACGCACGATCTGCTCCTCGTCGTTCGGCGCGACGAGGCTGCCCATCACGGTGTTCATCACGTCGTTCAGCGTGATGACACCGACGACACGGCTGTACTCGTTGACGACCACGGCGAAGTCCTCGTGAGCCTCGCGGAACTGCATCAGCATTTCGGACAGGGTCAGCCGGTCCGGCACGATCAGCACCTTCTTGACCAGCTCGCCACCGTCCGCGCCCAGCGCCAGCGGCTCGTCGCGCAGCACGCGCTGGAACAGATCGGTCGCATCCACGTAGCCGACGACCTGGTCCACGTCGCCGTCGCAGACGAGGTAGGTGGAGTGCGGCGTGTCGGCAATGCGGTTGCGGATCAGCGCGTCGTCGTCGCTGCGCGAGAAGAAGACGATGCGCTCGCGCTCGGTCATCACCGTCTCGACCGTCCGCGTGTCGAGCTCGAAGACGTTGGCGATGACCTGCTGCTCCTCGTCGGCAACGACGCCGGCCTGGTAGCCGGCTTCGGTCAGCGCCAGGATGTCGCGGTGGCTGATGGTTTCGTCGCGCTTGGCGGGCAGGCCCAGCACGCGGATCAGGCCCTCGGTGATGCTGCTGAAGAACCAGGCCAGCGGCTTGAGGACCCGGCACAGCATCAGCATCGGCCCGACCAGCGCCATCGCGACCCGCTCCGGCTCGCTCATCGACAGGCGCTTGGGCACCAGGTCCGCCATGACGATGAAGAGCGACGTAATGCTGATGAAGGACGCCGCGAAGCCCAGCGTGGCCGCGGCTTCGGGTGACACGACCAGGCGCAGAACCCCTTCGAAGTACGGCGTGAAGGCGCCCTCGCCGACGATGCCGGCCAGGATGGCGACGGTGTTGACGCCGATCTGCACGACGGTGAAGTAGTCACCCGGGTGCGCCTGCACGGCCAGCACCTTGGCCGCTCGCGCATCGCCGGAGTCCGCACGCTGCT
>Ga0307411_10000211_pt1 | contig 18837 bp, 21 predicted proteins | sample DK1Ometagenome_2_FD_203712 | JGI IMG/M metagenome (GOLD analysis project Ga0307411, IMG submission 203712) | Maize rhizosphere microbial communities from greenhouse at UC Davis, California, United States - DK15-O-1 | ecosystem: Host-associated > Plants > Roots > Rhizosphere > Soil | place: USA...
TAAAATTGAACTGTTTATTAAAAATAAAACCGTCTGGACAAATCGAGACGGTTTCTCACTATAGTGCGGATGAAGGGACTCGAACCCCCACGTCAAAGACACCAGATCCTAAGTCTGGCGCGGCTACCAATTACGCCACATCCGCATATTTATGTATAAAGAACTATTGATTTTGTAAATCAGAGGGCAAATGTACTATTATTTTTGATTTTAACCAATAAAAACCTTTAAAAACAATAGTACTGGTTGTTTAGGCAATTTTTTTTGACCTACGCAAAAAACCTAAAATTGTTTTTGAAATTTTTGAACGGGGTAAAATTCGATTTTTGAAATTTGAAAAAGGGATTTCAAAAAAAATCAACTCGCAAAAATTTCATCCTGAACAAAAAATTATACTGCGTCTGGTTCCAAGTTTTTACTTTAAAACTTAATCACGGTTTTGTAATAGTAAAAAAGAGAGGTAAAAGTTTGAATTATGAAAATGCAAACCCAAAAGTGCAAAAGGAGGTTGATTTATGTTTTGAAAGAATAAAATTTGAAAAATAGTCATCAATCAAGCTATTAAATTTAGCTCTTTAAAAAATCTGACCTTCCAAAACCACAGTGAAATCAATATATTCAGGTGAGTCAAAAAATTTACAGACGGGTAAAAAAATTCGGCAGATTTTAAATGAGCACATTCGAAAATGAGGTAGTTAGAGGATAAAAAAACACAAACTTATTAACCGGAAAATGTTAATTGCGAAGTTGAAACTGAACAAAAAAATGATGTACTAGTTGATTTTACTAAGTATGCGGAAATTTGATATGATTTTGCGTTTTACCTCTCATAAAAATATTTGTCAATTTTTTTTTTGTTATAAGAAATATTTTCTACTTTCGAGTTAAATATAAATTTTTAATCATGGCAAAAAAATCCGGCACTGCTTCAAAAGCAAAAAAACCAGCAGCTAAAAAACCAGCTGCTAAGAAAGCTGCTCCTAAGAAAAAGGTTGCAGCTAAAAAACCAGCTGCTAAGAAACCAGCTGCTAAAAAGGCTGCTCCTAAGAAAGCTGCCGCTAAAAAACCTGCTGCTAAAAAAGCAACTGCTAAAAAAGCTGCTCCTAAGAAAGCTGCCGCTAAAAAGGCTGCTCCTAAGAAAGCTGCTGCTAAAAAACCAGCTGCTAAAAAAGCAACTGCTAAAAAAGCTGCTCCTAAGAAAAAAGCTGCTGCTAAAAAACCAGCTGCTAAAAAAGCAACTGCTAAAAAAGCTGCTCCTAAGAAAGCTGCCGCTAAAAAACCAGCTGCTAAGAAAAAAGCTGCTGCTAAAAAACCAGCTGCTCCAGCTCCAGTTGCTATGTAATCTTAGTAGTAATACTGAATTTTATAAAAAGCCTTCAACTTCGTTGAGGGCTTTTTTGTTTTGTATCAAAATCAACTATTGTAACCTTCATTCCAAAATTTAGAATAGTACACTAAAAAATTTCTTAATTGATGGAAAAATTTAAAATTCATGTAAATCCATGGATAACGAAATTTTTTGCCGTGTAATTATTCCTATTTACCTTAAATACACCGCCAGAAATAGCCTTATGAAAATTCTTAACTTATTGACAAAGATTATTACCTGGGATATGTTTTCTAAACCCTTTTACAGATCAATCAACACTTTATGCATATCAATAGTGTTTACCCGGGATTTACATTGGTATCAGGCATGATCATTACATATGTGGTGTGCCAGAGTATAAAATATTTTTAAAAAGTGTTCCTTCTTCGAATGACAGGTTTTTAGAATAAGGGGAACCACTATTCCGCAACCCGCCAGGTTAAATCACAAGCAAGCCTGAAAAAATCAATATTTTAACCAGGAAGTATGCTCTAATCCTTATTCAGCTTTCCTGGAATCAGAGGGTGAATTTTAGCTATCAGTTCAAGCCGAAATATTTTAACTATAAATTAATCTCTCTTGCAAAAAATATATCAATTTCATTTCCAGTTAATACAGCTTTGTTGATGGGTAGCTTTTTACAACTGTATTAAAATCCAGGATAATAAATCTGAGGGTATGATGTAGAATAAAGGCACAGATTGCCAGACCCGAATGGTGTTCCCGATAATTACCATCAACTCCTGATTGAAAGATATAAGCGTATATACTCAGGGAAATATATATTGTAGTCCCGTCAGGAATCGAACCTGAATCTTGGGTACCGGAAACCCACATAATATCCATTATACTACGGAACCAAATGATAATGGCCTCGGTTAAACCGAGGCCATCATTTTTAGTTGCGGGGGTTGGACTCGAACCAACGGCCTTCGGGTTATGAGCCCGACGAGATACCAGCTTCTCCACCCCGCGATCATTTCGTAGTGCAAATATACAGTCTTTATATGACTCCTCAAAATAAATAAGTGATATAAAAAATAAAGGCCATGAAATTCATGGCCTTTATCAAAAGAAATAGGGTAATATTATTTACTGATAATCATACGGCGAGTTACCTGAACTCCGTCAGCATCAATAGTGTATGAATATACACCAGCAGCAAGATTAGAAGTATTTAAAGTATAAGTATTTTTTCCAACATTAAACTCTCCTAAGTTTGCATTAAATACTGTTTTACCAGATAGATCAGTAAGTGATAGTTTAACATCAGCAGGAGTTTTTAGATCTACATTGATAGTAGTGCTCTCAGTTGCTGGGTTTGGATAGTTGAAGATATGAATTCCTTTTTCATCTTGCTCTTCAACCGCAACGTTATCAGATACTGTAACTTTAAACCAGATAGACCAATATTGGTATGGGTTTTCATTAGGAGTATCAGAAGTGTTACCATCACAGTCAATCCACCAGTAGTAAGCACCGTCATTAACTCTTGGAAGGTTGAAAGTAAAGTTTGGGTTTCCAATTGTACCACCACCAAGTGTTACTGAATAATATGCAGTAGGATATAATTCAGGATCTGTTAAAGTTGCAGGAGGATTAGAAGGTATACCACTACAGTTGCTACCATCTGTTGACCAGCTGTAACGGATTGCCAGGCTATCTTCCTGTGGAGCGTCATACGTTACTTCAAGACCGAAATTGTAAGGAGCAGGAACGTTAGCGTCAACTTTCATTCCATGAACCATGATCGGATATCCTGATCCGTTGTTAGGACCTGTTAATGAAGTATCAGTAATAAGAGAGTCTGACCAATATACGGTATTCCAGTCTTTGTAAGTATTAGCACCAGATGTAATGTTTACAACATTGGTAAGACGGAAACGGATTTTGTTGCTCATTCCTGAATTGTTCTGGTGACCCATTATTATGAAAGCAGAGTCAACATGTAAATTAAGGATATTTGATGGAGAGAAATAATTGTATGTGCTATAATCTAACGGAACATATTGTAAAGAGTCTGCAACCTGCCAGATAGAAAAGAAATTTCCATTGGTTGTGTCAGTTGAATTTAATGACAAATCTACGAAACTTGCGATGTCTGAAACTAAATTCTCTTGTACACCTTCGTAATCTATAAAATAGGTACCAGTTGTACGTTGAGCATTTGTATGCTTATTAATCTGACTTGCTGGAACAAACATGTTTTGTTTAGCAGTAGGATTTATTAACGCCGGCGATTGTGCCAAAGCGAAAGAAGAGCCCAGTCCTAAAATGGCAATTAGAGAGTAGATTTTTTTCATCTTTAAAACAATATTAAATTTATTCTTTTCACAAATATAATATTTTCAAAACTAAAAACAAACATTGAATTAATATTAATAATACGATAGAACAGCTTTTATCATCACATAAAGATCAGTCAAATCAGGCGAACATGTACCCATTTAAAATTACGCGTCCTTGTGTATTACCCAAGATTTTATATCTTAGTATTAAAATTACTCCGTTTATGAAACTAAAACTTGCTCCCATTGTAGCTATTACCGGGCTAATTGCTGCGCTATCATCGTGTGCTCCTAAAACCCAATGTGAAGGGATCTGGATAGCTGACACTCCAAATCCAGGATTCTTTTCTGAAGTTGATTCGGTGAATAAAACAATGAGCCTTCAAATTTCAAGCATGGTGCCAGGTCTTATCCAGGGATTCCAGGGTGAAGTGTATCAATCTTATTTTACGGGTGACTTTAATGTTGTTGTACCATTCAGCAACTTCGCATGTGGTCCGCTTGTAGCTGGTGATGGAAACCCTTACGGTGAAATCATTATGTATAACAGTGAAGTTCCCGATACGGTGCTTGACACCACTTTCGTAAAAGCCGGTATTTCTCGTGATTATATTTATGCTGCGATCGGAAATAATAAAGTGAAAAAGACACGGTTGTCTACTACCACAAGCGGTACCATGAGAATTCAAAAAATAGGCAACTCTATGCTGGCCCAAATAATTGCAGGTAATGATACTGCATTCAAACAAATGGGATATCCATTTACACCTGTTCGTTTTGCATTACGTTTAGGAAGCTTTGGTGATAGCACCGTTTCAACTCAAACTGCTATTAAATTCAAATCATTTAACGTGTCGGGTACCACAGGTGCAACTTTATTCAGTGATGAATTTAAATGTAACTCTATCTATATTCCTTAGGAATAAAGCAGGTTACACCCCCTGATATCAGAATTATCAAACCGCCCCAATACTTCGAAAGTGTTGGGGCTTGTTTTTTTACCCAGGTCCTGGGTTGAAATAAAACAACAGGAATAAATATTGGCCAGGTCTATTACATTTATTCCCCCTGCACGCTGGTCATCCACATAATTGAAAGGATCGTTTATTTCTCTCATCATTACGTGCATCCAGGGTGGCAGAATAAACTCTTCTTCACGTACTGAATAGGCTTGTGATAAAAGTTCGGTCATTCCATATTCCGAAAAAATTTTTTCCAGGCCAAAACCGTTCATTAATCTTTCATGTAATTCAGTACGGGTTATTTCTTCTTCCTGGCCTTTCATACCGCCTGTTTCAATAAGTATAACACCTTTTAATGATACCGGGTTCTGATCGGCAAAACGTAAAAGTGAAAATGCTACTCCGAATAAAATAGTTGGAATATTATTTAGCTGGTTGTAAGAAATAGTTTTTAGTAACCCATCATCCGGTTCTTTAAAAAAAACATTGTTCTGCTGTGAGCTTTGTTTCATTAATTCATTCACCATATAAATAAGCGAAGAATCCGGACGCTCAAGATAACCGGGTAATAATCCAAGAAACGAATAACCTGAAGGATCACCGAAAACCCGGCGAAAACCTTCCAGTAACGACTGCTGATACATTGATTCATGAAGTAAAAAATGTGAGCTCTGCCCCCCTGCTGTAGTTCCACTGCTTCTGAAAATTTTCTCCACTTCACCCTCCCCGGAAACGATCTTATGGCCCTTAAAAAGCTGAATGGGTAGAAAAGGAATTTGAAAAATGCCTGAAATTTTTCCAGGGCCAATTCCCAGGTGATCACAAAAAGACCTGTACACAGAATTGTTAAAATATTGGTATATAAAGGCTTTCATGGCCATTTCCTCAAAATCACCAACAGTTTTTATTCCTGCAATTTCATTAAAGTTATATGGAACCGGATATTTCAAAATGCATGAAAGTAAAAAAGACATTACCAATGGTAATGTCTTTATATAATTATTTATGGTTTAATGAATGCCCTTTTAATACAGGTCTTCATCATCATCGTCATCGAAAGTATCGAAATCATCAAAATCAGCATCTTCATAAAAATCTTTATCGTCATCTGTATCTTCATCATCCGATTTTCCTTTTTTTCCTTTTTTCGGAGCTTCAAAATCGTCATCATCATCCAGGTCTAACTCCTCTTCGTCGTCATCTTCGAAATCGTCATCATCATCCTCAAAATCATCGTCGTCATCCTCATCCTCGTCGTCTTTTCTTTTAGCTCCCAGTATCATGGAAATGGTTTCGTCTTCTGCCATCCAGGTGGTTTCAAAATTTTCTGATGTAGCTTTGATAGTCATAATTTTTTAATAGTATTACAGACTGCAATGATATATTAAATTGAATTAATTTCAAAGGTAGGCTAATTTTTTAATAAAATTGAAATACAACAAGGGTTTGAGGCGTAATTCAGGTTGGGAAATTTGTTAATTAGAAAGAAGGTTAAAAACCACACAGTTAATATTTGATTAACTTTAAGGTAAAATTAGATTCATTCTTTTGATCCCGAATAAAAGAAACTATGAGCAATTCCTATAACAAGATATTGTTGGTTGATGATGAGCAGGACATATTGGAATTCCTGAGTTACAATCTTAGAAAAGAAGGATACGAGGTACACACCAGTACCAACGGGAAAAAAGCAGTTGAAATTGCTAAAGAGGTAAAGCCCCAACTGATCATACTGGATGTAATGATGCCTGACCTGGATGGTATAGAAACCTGCCGTGAACTTCGTTCTATTGATGATTTAAAAGATGTGGTTATTACATTTTTAACTGCACGTGGCGAAGATTACTCCCAAATTGCCGGATTTGATGCCGGGGCTGATGATTACATTACCAAGCCTATTAAACCAAGGGTTTTGATAAGCCGTGTACAGGCTTTATTACGCCGCTACAATCCAAATGGAAGATCCGGCAAAAATGGAACCAGTGCCAATGCTATTAAAGTGGGTCATATCACCATTGACCGCGAAGCATATCTTATCAACCACGACGGAACAGATATCCAGCTTCCGAAAAAAGAATTTGAATTACTGGCTCTTTTGGCTTCTAAGCCAGGTAAAGTTTTTACCCGTGATGAGATCCTTAAAAATGTGTGGGGGGATGATGTGGTGGTAGGCGACAGGACTATTGATGTTCACGTTCGTAAGCTTCGCGAAAAGCTGGGTGAGGAATATATTAAAACCGTAAAAGGTGTAGGTTATAAATTCGATTTCTAACTTTGTTGAAGCATTGTAATAATGGCCTTCAATAAAAGAAACGCAACACCCAAACAGATCTCTGTATATGTATCTGCCATTGTATCCGTAATACTGGTTGCAGTAATTTCCGTGGCCTATTATGTTGTGTATAAAGTTGCCAATATCTGGCTGATCACCGGTAGTTTGTTTTTGGTATTCGCAGTAATTTATTTTGCATTCAATATTGCCCTTGAATCTTTTTTATACAGAAGGATCAAACTCATTTATAAATCCATCCACCAGCTAAAAGTACGTGGTACCAAAGACGAATTAAAACAACGTATTAAAAACAGTGATGACATTATCTCGGATGTAAATGACGATGTTCTTGAATGGGCCCGTGATAAAAAAGAAGAGATTGATGAGCTTAAACAAATGGAAGAATACCGGAAAGAATTTATCGGTAATCTTTCGCATGAATTAAAAACTCCGATTTTTAATATCCAGGGCTACCTTACAACGCTTATTGACGGTGGTGCAGACGATGCCGAGATGACGGATAAATACCTGAAAAATGCTGAAAGAAATGTAGAACGCATGATCTCTCTTGTAGAAGACCTGGATACTATTCATAAACTTGAAAGCAGCAGGATGCACCTGGAAATGGAAAAGTTTGATGTGGTTAAACTTGCCCATGATGTAATTGATATGCAGGAAATGAAAGCCCAGCAACGAAATGTAAAACTGGCCTTTAAAGAAGAATATTCAAAACCTTTTTGGGTGTATGCTGATAAAAACAGCATAAAACAGGTATTTACAAATCTCATCGTAAATTCAATTGTGTATGGGAATGAGGGGGGAACCACCAAGATCTCATTTTATGACATGGATGAAAACATCCTGGTGGAAGTAGCTGACGATGGGCCGGGTATCGATGAAAAACATCTTTCACGCTTATTTGAACGCTTTTACCGGGTTGATAAAAGCAGGTCGAGGCACCAGGGAGGAACAGGATTAGGATTGTCGATCGTAAAACATATCATGGAATCGCACCATCAAAGCATTAATGTACGAAGTACAACCGGCCGTGGCAGTACTTTTGCTTTCACATTAAAAAAATTCCGTGCCTGATATACTATCTATAAACAAGCTACATTTGTGAAGTACAGGAAATTTTTATAATTTTATTTTATCAAAACTTAACTGACCATGGAATATCAAGAGTACGAATCCAACTATACCGAATCAACAGAACTAAAACAACTACAGGCTACATTCATGACAAAAGTTTATGGATGGATGTTTCTGGCACTTATTATCACCGGATTAGTAGCATTGTTTACGGCAGCATCGGATGCTGTTAGAACCATTGTGCTTCCTAATTATTATGTATTAATATTACTTCAACTGGGATTGGTAATTGGAATCTCTTGGGGTATCAACAAGATTTCCTCTGTTGTTGCCACCCTTCTTTTCCTCATCTATTCAGCTTTTGTAGGACTAACCCTGAGTATTATTTTCTTGGTATTCCGAATTGAAATTATCTCCGCTACGTTTTTTATTACAGCCGCTACGTTTGGTATCATGAGTGCCATTGGTTACTTTACTAAAAAAGATCTTAGTAGCATAGGACAACTTTTAATGATGGGACTTATCGGAATTATTATTGCATCTGTTGCAAACTGGTTCTTGAAAAGCCCCGGATTATATTACATCATTTCTTATGTAGGTCTATTCATCTTTATCGGTCTTGTTGCTTACGATACACAAAAGATAAAACGTATGGCCACTCTTCAGTTAGAAGGAAAAGAAACCACTCAGAAAGGTGCAATTATGGGGGCATTATCACTATATCTTGACTTCATTAATATATTCCTGTTCTTACTTCGTATTTTCGGAGGAAGAAGGTAAAATACGGCTGATTAACACAAAGCATTAAACGCTGATGTTACAATCAGCATTAAGATCTGCGGTGTTATGTTTACAAAAAAAACGCATCTGGGATTTCCTGGATGCGTTTTTTGTTTGAAGATATTTTATCGTTGCTATTCGAAATCCTTATGTAATAAGCTCGGTTGAATACCGCTGTTATTCTGGTATTTTCCGCTTTTATATAATTCATAATCACCCTCTATACTATGGTAAAATACCTGGCAGATCTGCACTCCCGGATAAATACGGATCGGTTGAACGCAGAACATTTCCAATGTCCAATAACCGCTAAATCCAACATCACCAAAACCTGCGGTGATATGCACAAAAAGCCCCAATCTACCGATGGAACTTCTGCCTTCGAGCATCGGAACGTATTTGGTGGTTTCAGTATATTCAATCGTTCTTCCCAGGTAAAGTTTATTGGGCTCCAGCAGCATTCCTTCTTCAGGTATGATAAGCGGGCTTGCTGTATTTTCTTTTTTCATATCCAGCACCTTATTATCATATACCAACAATTCATTATGCAGGGTTAGATTATAACTGTTTGGGTTTAGCTGGTCGTCACTATAGGGTGTGATTTTGATCGTGTCTCCCAGTTGTTTTTTTATTTCTATTCCGCTCAGGATCATAGTCGGTAAAATTTAGGGTGCAAAATTAACAATCTAAGCCAATGAAAAACCCGTACATTATAAAATGAAAGGAAGTTTATGGCAGAATTGTACATCCGCATTTGCGGCTATATTCAAAAAAATATGCTTAATTTGGTGTAACTAAATGCTACTATGTTAAGAACCCGACTAATACCATTCCTGATTGCAGGGGGCCTGATGGTCTCCGGATGCGGTTTTTTTAAGAAAAACCCCGATATAGAAAATAAAAAAGCCGATTTTGAACTAACATCCGCCGGGCTGATCGATGAATGCGAAAAATCCGACACGGCAGTTAACAGAAAATACAACAGTAAAGTTTTAGAGATAAAAGGCAAAGTTTCAGGCACTATCCCGGGAGATAGCATTACCTCAGTAATTATGGATGAAGGCAAAAACACTACCATTACCATAGAAATGTATTCCCGGTTTAACGATGTGGCAAAGAATTTGCAAAAGGGAGATGAAGTAACTATTAAAGCTTTGTATGTTACCTACCTTCCGGCTGACCCCATCCTTATATCAATGGGCGACAGCACAGCAAGGGGTGATGTAAAGCTCAAAAAAGGATCACTCGTTAAATAACCTAATTAAAATCGATCATGAAAAAAATTATCGCCGTTGTAGCATTTGTTGTTTTAAGCACTACAGTATTTGCTCAAAAACAAATGTACAAAACCACCACAGCCAGCATTGGATTTTTCTCCAAGGCAACACTTGAGGATATCGATGCTAAAAACAACCAGGTAACAGGATTGCTGGATGCATCTACAGGCAACCTTGCTTTTATTGTAGTTATCAAATCATTTGAATTTGATAAGGCATTAATGCAAACCCACTTTAATGATAACTACATGGAATCGGATACGTATCCAAAATCTACGTTTGACGGAAAGATTACCAATAATGCAGATGTAAAATACGGAACCAATGGTTCATACAGCGTTACGGTATCGGGTAAACTAACCATTCACGGGGTTACCAAGGAAGTAACAGCTACCGGAAAAGCAGATGTAAACGGAAGCACTGTTACACTTACTTCCAAGTTTAAAGTGAAACTGGAAGATTATAATATCAAGAATGATAAAATTAAAAACATTGCCAGCGAGATAGAAGTATCTGTAAGTGCTGCAATGGTGAAACAATAACTTATGCGAAAAAAAATACCGGTATTTATTATTATTCTTATCGTAATAGCAGCCATTACTAACGGCTGTTATTATGATAATGAAGAAACCTTATATCCTTCACAAGGGTGCGATACCGCCGTTGTAAAATACAGCCAGCAGGTAACTGGTATTCTTACCAACCGGTGTTATGAATGCCATAACAATGCGAATGCACCCATTGCCGGCGGAGGTGTAAGCTGGGAAGGATATGCGAATCTCTCCGGTTATTTGAATACAGGTGCCAGCTATTTTATGCAATGCCTTAAACATAGCGTAGGTGCCAATCCAATGCCAAAAGATCGCCCGAAACTCTCGGAATGTGAAATAAGGACCATTGAGATCTGGATCGAAAACGGATTTCCCAATAATTAAGATTGCCAGCAGCATATGAAAAAACTTTACTTTTTATTCTTGTATTTTTTAGTGCCGGTAAGCTTATTCAGCCAGGGATTATTGGATCAGTTAGATTCAGCCACACCTCCGCAAAAAGAATATGTTACCGGAACATTTAAAGGTACACGGATCATCAACGGGCAATCCGTTGAGCTTCCCGGAAAAGGAGATCTCCAGTTTATGATCCAGCACAGGTTCGGAAGTTTCCGTGGTGGTATCACTGATTTTTTCGGGTTGGACCAGGCAGGTATCCGGATCGGCGTTGAATATACTTTACCTTTTTACGATGGAAGGATCTGCGTAGGTATTGCCCGTAGTAATTATTTAAAAATGTGGGATGGATCCATCAAATACCAGATGTTCCGTCAAAGCAAAGGATACAAAGCATTTCCGTTTACTATAGACCTGTATGCAAGCATGGGAATTACTTCCCTGGAATTTTCGAATCCGAATCGCACCAACTATTTTTCATCCCGTTTGAGCTATTGTTTCCAGATATTGTGGGCAAGGAAATTCGGGAAATGGTTCAGCATGCAATTAAGTCCTACAGTGCTTCATAAAAACCTGGTTCCTTTAAAAGAAGACCAGAATACAACTGCTCATTTAGGAATTGCAGGTAAATTAAGGATCTCGAAACGGGTGTCTCTTTCTGTAGAATATTTCTGGCCTATCTACGGGCAGAATTTTGCGGATATAAATAACCTTCCAATCAAAGGTCCTTTGAGCCTGGCAGTGGATATTGAAACCGGTGGGCACGTATTTCAACTCATCCTCACCAACTCACAGGCTTGTTTTGATCAGACCTTTATTGGCGAAACCAACCAGGACTGGCTAAACGGAGATATTCATTTCGGATTTAATATTACGCGAAGCTTTTCTTTTAAGAAAGGTGCAAAAAATACATACAAGACGAAGTCTGAGTAGTTAAGCTGAAAGTGATACATAAGTTAACTATACACTTTCGCCCATAAACTGCTCAACGAAAAGCTGAGTTTTTTTCCGAGCAATACATCTAACCAGGAAGGAAAGATCCAGGATCGTTTTCCAAAATACCGGAAGTATTTTTTATCGTTTTCACCCGGAGGTTTGAGGATTCCCCTTCCTGCAAGATCACCTGCAAAACAAGCCCATGGAAGCCCGGTGCAGCCTTGAACATAGGTGATAAAACTATGTTTAGGGTGTTTGGAAATAAATGGCAAAAGATCACGGGTGGTGTCGATTCGGCCATTCCAAAACGATTCAAAAACCAAGGATCTTAGCTGGGGAAATTTATTTTTCCATTCGTTGATCACATGTTTTATTATTCCTGGAGATTTTATCTCCCGGGATAAAAAGGTTGACCATTTACTTCCCCCGCCAATTGCAATGCGGTTATCCTTAGTAAGCCTGAAATAGGTATAAATAAGTTTCGTGTCCCAACATTGATATCGTTCAACGGGAAAAACCAACCTTACCTGATCATCCGTTAAAGGCTCACTAACTGCTAAAAAAGTTTGTGCAGGATAGATGTACTTCGTAAACGGAGAAAGGTGGTTAGGTAATTTGTCAGCTGTGATAATAATGTGCTTCGCCATAACAGAGCCCCTCTCTGAAATTATTTTATGACCCTCCATGCCGGTCATTGATGTGGATTCGTAAATAGTAACACCTTTATCCAACAAAATATTTTTTAATCCCTGGCAGTACAAAAATGAATTGATTACTGCGGTATCATCATAAGTCAATACCGCTGAGAAAGCATCCGAGTGGATCACCGTTTTTGCTTCTTCCCCATCGTAAAATTTCTGTGAAAGATGAAGTTTTTTTCGGGCTTTGAGTTCTTCTTCTACATCTTCTTTACCTGATTTCCTGATTCCTCCAAACAAGCTGGATTCTTTTTCAAGGTCACAGCTGATTCCATATGATTTAACCCGGTTTATAATAAGGTCTGTTCCATATTCGGCGGCATTCCAAAGATTGGTGGCTTTTTTCTTTCCGTAGCGGTTAATAAGTTGCCAGAGCTCAAGCTCACTATCCGGAGTTAAAAAACCTGCCGATTTACCCGAACAGCTTCCGGCAATAAATGATTTTTCAAGAAGCACAATCTTTAATCCGGAATCAGCAAGGGCCATTGCAGCAGACAAACCGGTCATCCCCCCACCTACGATTGCCACATCCGCTTCGATATGATCCTTAAGCCCAGGTTGCAGGTTTTTTTCTACTCCTAAAAAAGATTGCCAGCCGTTTTCAAACTTCATTACTGGCAGATACGAAATAATCGAAGTGAAGGTTTAGTATATATGGATGGATATTTGAATTTGACAAGGAAACAGAGCCAAGATATAAAAACAAAGAATCTACCCTTACGTAGCAGATTTACCAAAGCAACCTGAAATGTATGGCTCTAAGATTTAATCTTCTGTTCTATGTTTTCGAGTATTACTGCCACAGCCGGGCACATCTGTGAATTTTTAAAAGTGAGATTAGAAATTTCTTTCATATTTTTGCGATCGGTATGTGGAAATTCGGCACAAGCTCTTGGCCTTACAGAATAAATCGAACAATAGTTTTGCTCGTCTAAAAAAATACAAGGAGTTTTCTGCAACACATAGTCTTTATCTTCATCAATCCTTAAATATTGATCTATAAAAAGTCCTGGTTTGATCTTTAAATGCTGAGCAATCCGTTCAATATCTTTGGAGGTAAAAAGGGGTCCGGTAGTTTTACAGCAATTGGCACATTTGAGGCAGTTAATTTTTTCAAAAGCAAGTTCATGCTCTTCATGGTAGAATTCATCAACCTGCTTAACCGGCATTTTTGACAATTTATCCAAGGTAGCCTTAATATTTTTTTTGCGGCTTTTGGATCTTTCGATGAGCTTTTGATATTCCATATAAATGGCCGGACAAACGGCCTGTAAATTTTATTTTAAAACCGCTTTCATATAAACCGGCTGATGATCTGAGTTTTCAAACCCAAGATCTATTCCTTTTACGAGTATCATATCAATATTAGGTGACAGTAAAAAATAATCGATTACCACCACATCCGTTTCTCCCGCTTTATAGGGTTCATATAATTTACGATTGGTTGGAGTGCTCATATCAGTGGCCCATTTCCAGCCCTCTGCCGGATAATTCGCTTCCATTTTTTTCTCTACGATCACGTCTTTCCCTTTATTTTTAAGGTTTGCGTCGTATCCGGGAGGATAAGTGTTCCAGTCACCACCAACTATCACGTAATTTCCTTTGGATGATTCGTCAAGAAGTTTTGTTTTAAGTGTATCTAACTGTTGTTGTTTTACGGTTCCATCATCATAGGCACTCAAATGTTGATTGATAATTACCAGTTCTTTTCCATTTTTCAGGGGATAACGGAACTCCATGAAACATCTCTTCAACATAAATAAACCAACAGGCCATGAGGCGTCGGGCGCCAGGGCAAAACGGCTCGCCGATGATGGTGTGGCTTTTGAAAGGGTCATTAATCCACCGTAACACTTTCCATAGGGTTCGGTAACCGGTTGTGGTACGAACAACGAGTTATAGTTGGTAGCGAAGCCGTATGCATATTGTTTGTTGGCATTTGCTATTGAAACTACCTGATCCCTCATGTAACTTCTTTTGGAGCCACGGTCTACTTCCTGCAGCATAATAAAATCTGCTGAATCGATCCCCGAAATAGTTGATATGATACCTGCCTGATACTTCTCATTTTGTTCTTTGCTTGGCCGCACCATTTTCCCCTGGTCGAAGAAAAAGTCCTGCTCCTTACCTAATCCACAATACCCGATGTTCCAGGTAAGAAAGGAAACCGTATCTCCAACCGTTTTTATTTGAGGGTTTTGCACTTCTACGGTTTCGATTCTTTTAGGACGGTAATCCCTCATGGTCATATATCCTAAAAAACCACCGAAAATGAGAACCAATGCCAGGATTAGAAATCCCAGGTATTTAAAAGCTTTTTTTAATGTCTTCATGCTATCAAATATAAACAATCGAAATGTTAAGCGGTTTGAGAATTAAAACATTTCGCTAATTTGCAGGTAGAAAGAGGAACAATTTATGTCGAAAACGTTTCATTTAACCACCGAAGATGGTTTACAGCTGGCCGGGGAATATTCAATTCCTGCAGCTGATATAAAGGGTGTTGTGATCTTATTGCACGGCATGGGCGAACATTTTGGCCGCTACGGCCATGTAGCTGCCTATTTGAATTCAATTGGCTATGCGGTAGTGGGAATGGACCACCGCGGGCATGGAAAATCACAGGGAAACAGGGGACATACCCCTTCATTCAATCATCTGATGAATGACATAAGCCTGTTGTTTAAAAAAACCAACGAATTATTTGCAGGCATTCCGGTTATACTTTACGGGCATAGTATGGGAGCTAACCTGGCTGCTAATTATGTGCTCCGCAAAAAACCAAGCATAAAAGGACTGATCCTCACTTCTCCGTATTTTAAGCTGGCATTTGATCCACCGGCATGGAAAGTAAGCCTTGCAAAATTCATGAAAGGAATTTTTCCGGGGCTAACCCAGGCCACCGGGCTGGAAGTAGCTGCCGTTAGCCGTGATGAAGCTGTTGTGGAAGCGTATAAAAAAGATCCGTTAAACCACGATAAAATGAGTGCAGCATTTTTTGCGAATGTGCATCCCGCAGGATTATACCCTATTGAACATGCAGCAGAGCTTAACGTAAAAACATTAGCCACTCATGGAACTGCCGACAGGCTTACTTCTGCCGAAGGTACGAAAGAGTTTGCTGCTAAAAATCCGCAAATGATCGAACTGAAATTATGGGATGGCTTTTACCATGAGCTCCACAACGAAAAAGAAAAACAAGAGGTATTTAATTACATCGGCAACTGGCTGTCTAAACTATAGACACCAGGCCTGGCAACCCTTTTCCTTTGTAATAATTTTCACACATCAAAGAGATCTCCTCTTTTGAATAAAGTATAATTCCATGATCAATTGCTTTTTTGATCATAAGATTTTCGGAAGTAGAAATAAGCCCGTCAATCACCATTCCGAAAATGATCACTTTTTCAATCCCACGCTGGGTGGAAAGCGAAGCTTTCTGCAGCTTTCCGAAATAATCTTCGGGCAGCTTATGATTTTCTTTTACCGGAATTTTAAAGGTGGTAAGCAATAAATTTCCGAACATATAATGCGAATAATTATAGTTGCGTTTTATCATGCTTATGTACTGCAGGGTATCGTACATAAAGGATTTGAACTCTTCGTCATTACCAAAGTCGTGGCAGATTTGTTTTACAAATTTTTCTGTGAGGGGTTTGCTGAATATTCTAATCCTTGCTTCATGAAGGATTTTCCGGGTGGCAAGTATATTCCAAAAGGCAAAAACAGGAACTCCCAGCATATCAATAAACACTTTACTTAATGTACGGCCGGCTAACCTGCTAACAAAAAAACGTAGGGCTACATTGCTTATAGCAGCTTTATAGAAATTTATGAGCAGGTAAAAAGTAAGAGCTATTTTCGGAACTCCCTGGTATGGATTCATTCCGATCTCTTTACCGTGCTTACCGGCCTTTTCAAGCCCTACCTGGGCCAGCATTTCAATCTCTTTCTTAAAATCAGGACTGGATGGATGAGGATAATTACAGGTTATCACCATTTTTTTAATGGCTTTTAAATTCAGGTAGTAAAGTATATAAATCTCTATGTAAGCCAGTACCAATCCATACAGGGTAAAAGGAATATTATACTTAAACGAAAAATCAATTACAGGGATATGAAATTCCGATCTGGGAAAAAGGGATGGAAAAGCATATTTGGTGCAGAAAAGAACAACCACTCCCAAACCTCCTAAAAAGCCCGACCAGAAAAGTGTTTCCCTATAAATTTTTTGGAGTTGCGCAGTTTCCTCATCGTCCAGTATAAAAGCATCCGGATCTTGTGTGTAGGATTCATTCTGAACCTCCAGCATTATCCTTTCAGCCGTACGCTGAACAATTCCCTTATTTTTTACTTTAGCCAACCCTGCAAAATTAATCATTAACAGGATTTATTTGAAGGGGCATGAATTTTGCCATATCTTTGCACGTATGAAAAAACTCATTCTTATCGCCAGTATTTTTAGTGCTACGTATGGTTTTAGTCAAACCGGTAAAGTGGATGTAATTTTTGATCCCGGAGTGGAAGGAATTATTGGTGGTTATACTGCACGTGCCGTTGAGAATGAACCACAGGGGTTCAGGGTTCAGATCTGCACAGAAAGCGGTAACAATGCACGTGATATTGCCAACGGCGAAAAAGGACGTTTTTATACCCGTTATGAAGGCAAAAAAGCCTATACAAAATGGGAATCTCCTAATTTTAAAGTTCGTGTAGGTGATTTTAAAAACAGGCTGGAGGCCACTCTTTACTGGAAGCAGATCAGTATCGATTTTCCTGCTTCTTATGTTGTAATGGATGAGATAAAGCTTTATAAGGCCAACGACTAATTTACTTCTGCACCCAGATCGGATTCTTCCATCTGAAGACGGCCGGCTTTGGTTTCCATCACCCAATCTTCATCTTTCATACTTCCGTCAGGAACTACTTTGTTTCCTAAATAGTCCACCCTTTTACCCGGGTAGATATATTGCTCCCAGCAGAATGCGATCAACGTATTCCTGTCGAGATTTGGGTGAATATAAGGAGCGATCTCTTTTTTATGAAATTCAGGATATAAGCTCCAGTGCATGGCTGGTTTCATGTGATGGGCCCCGTGATAGCCATTGTTACACACCAGGAAATTAAACAGCTTATTTTTAAAATTCCGGGAGTGGTTAAATTCATGGTTTTCATCACATCCGTCATGTTGCCAGAAGTTGGTTCCAAAGATACCCCAAACTGCATAAATATTTGGCAGAAGCAGGAACACCAGGAACCTTCTCCAGTCAATAATCGCCCAAACAATTCTCCAGATCCAAACAAAAGCTACTTCGGTACGGTACTGGCGGAGCCATTTAGGTTTTGAAGGCCCGATTTCCTTTACAAACTTCCCTTCTGTTTTTACAATGCCTGGAATCATTACAAAGAAAAACAGGAACTGGTTCAGGAAATTCCAGCGAAAGGTCATTTTGCCTGTTCGTGCATTATCCTTTGGTGTTTGCAGATGTTTATGATGGCTCAGGTTATGCCCGGGAACATAGCCTGTAGCAGGGCTTCCAAATGCCATGCTTAAAAGGATAAAATCAATGCGGTTTAAAGTTTTATTGTGAAAAACAGGAACATGCACCGTGTTGTGAATGGTAATGGCCACCATGAAATTGATGGTACATAAAAGTATTTCAGCAGGGATAATATAATACCATTTGAATGGTAAAACAAACCAGCTCACCAAAAAAAGGCTGTAATAAAGACCCAGAAAAAACAATGTTCTGTAATCAGCCTTATATTTAAGAAGTGGTTTCACAGTTTCAAAAATAGGGATTTGAAGCGGAAGCCACAAGCCTGTGAAAGGTTATTCGACAACCGTAACAATACCTTGTTTTTTTAACTCTTCCTGGAACTTTCTGGCTTCTTTTTCCACTTTTACATAACTGAGGAAGCCAAATATACCTCCCATCAGCTCGATCGTGGTAAAAATTCCGCCGGTAAATGCTCCTGCAACTCCAAGAACGGCAGCATCAGCTCCGGTCATATACAGGTTTTTAACCGGTGTTTTTACGTGGTTCCATTTTTTAAGCATCCGGTCAGGAGAAGTATGCATTCCATAGATACATCCTTTGTTATGCATAGTAAAATGTTCTGTACTTAAAGGAGTTGACAATTCGTAAAAGTCGATCATATCCTTAAATCCGGGATAATGATCCTCTATGAAATCAATCATCCGTTGAGCAAGCA
>Ga0307411_10000212_pt1 | contig 18764 bp, 26 predicted proteins | sample DK1Ometagenome_2_FD_203712 | JGI IMG/M metagenome (GOLD analysis project Ga0307411, IMG submission 203712) | Maize rhizosphere microbial communities from greenhouse at UC Davis, California, United States - DK15-O-1 | ecosystem: Host-associated > Plants > Roots > Rhizosphere > Soil | place: USA...
CCACCGCGCGGCCGGGGCTCACATCCACGATCTGCAGCCCGAGCATCCTGCTCGCGGCGTCGTCCGCGAGCATCACGTCGCGAACCTTCTCGGCAACGGCTTGCGCGTCCATCGTCAACGGTCCTTGAACTCGGGCTTGCGCTTGTCCAGGAATGCCGCGGCGCCTTCCAGGTAATCGTGCGAGAAGCCGAGCTGGCTCTGCAGCGCCGCCTCGCGCTTGAGCGCGGGCTCGAAATCCAGCTTCAGCGCCTCGTCCATTGCGCGACGGGTCTCGGCCAGCGCGCGGGTCGGCATGCCGGCCAGCCTCTGGGCCAGCCCCATCGCGGCATCCGTCAGCTCGGCGTCCGGCAGGACGCGCGAGATCAGGCCCAGCCGCTCGGCGTCCACGGCCTTGAGCTTGTCGCCCAGCAGCGCCATCTCCAGCGCCTTGGCCCGGCCGACGAGGCGGGGCAACAACCAGGTGCCGCCGCAGTCCGGGATCAGGCCGATCTTGGAGAAGGCCTGCAGGAAGCTCGCGCTCTCGCCGGCCAGCACCAGGTCGCAACCCAGCGCGAGGCTCGCTCCGGCGCCGGCCGCCACGCCGTTGACGGCCGCCACCACCGGAATCGGCATGCTGCGCAGCCGCAGGGCCAGCGGGATGTAGTAGTGCTCCAGCAACTGGCCGATGTCCTTGGGCGCGACGCCCGGCTCGCGGCTGGGCGCGACGTGCGGGTCGGCCAGGTCCTGGCCCGCGCTGAAGGCCCGCCCGGCGCCCGTGATCAGTACGCAGCGGGTCTCTTCAGCCTCGGCCGCCGCCTCCAATGCGTGGCGCAACTGGCCCAGCATCAGCGTGGTGAAAGCGTTCAACGCCTCGGGGCGGTTCAGGCGCAGCAGGCGCACGGCGCCGTGCTGTTCGATCTGGATCAGGTGTTCGGACATGGGATTTCTCTACCGACCGGTCGGTTAATCGTAGAAGGCCCTTTGACCTGGATCAAGTCGTGCGCGGGTTATCCCCTAGTTTCTGGCGATTTCGACCCCATCCGCCAGCGCCGCCACGAGGGGCGGGCTTGGGGGCGAAAAGCCCGGCGCCGTGCACGCCGCCGCTCCCGCCGCCAGGGACCACCGCACATGCTGCTCGGCCGGGGCGCCGGCATTGCGCATCAGGCTGTCGAGCAGGCCGGCGAGGGCCGCGTCGCCAGCGCCCACGGTGTCGACGACGTCCACAAGCGGCGGCCGGCCGCTGCATTCCTCGGCGCCGTGGTACAGCGTCGCGCCGGCATCGCCGCGGGTCAGCAGCAGCCAGGCGCCGGGGTTCCACGCCGCAATCTGCGCCAGGCCCGAACGGTGGTCGGGCACGCGGAACAGGCCGCGCAAGTCCTCGTCGGAAACCTTGATGACATCGGCCAGCCGGCACATCTGCTCCAGCGTGTCGTCATAGCTGGCGTCCATAAGTGGCGCCCGGAAGTTGGGGTCATAGCTGATCATCCGCCCCTCGGCCTTCAGCGCCTGGGCCAGCGCCAGCAACCGCCCGGCCAGCGGTTCGCGCACCAGACCCAGGCTGCCGAAGTGGGCCCAGCGCACCGCGCGCGTCCAGCCCATCGGCAGGCCCTCGGGGTGGAAGTGCAGGTCGGCGCTGTCCTGGCCGATGAAGAAATAGCGCGGCGGGTCGAGCTCGTGCACGACGGCCAGCAGCGGCGGCCGTGGCAGTTGCTGGATGAAGCGCATGTCCAGGTGCGCCTCCTGGCTGCACTGCCAGATCTCCGCCCCGAAGGGGTCCTGGCTGATCGCGCCGCCAAAGGCGCTGAGTTGACCCAGCGCCGACATTGCCACCGCCACGTTCCACGGCGCGCCGCCGCAGGCGCTGCGCCAGTGGTCCGGCCCCACGCGGATCAGGTCGGTCAAGGCCTCGCCAAAGGCAACGAAACGCGGCAGGTCGGGATGCAGGATTTGGGTCATTCCTGCCCATTCAAACCCGCCCGGACCGCCCCTGCAAGTCCCCGGCTTTCGGTCCGCTGACACAATCGCCCCATGTCGACCCGCGTGATACCGCTGCACGATGCCGGCCCGCCCCGCGTGCCAGAGGCGCCCGGCGCGCATGCTGCCTTGTTGGCCGATGCGCTGGGGCGGCCGCTGCGCGACCTGCGCATCTCGGTGACGGACCGCTGCAACTTCCGCTGCAGCTACTGCATGCCCAAGCAGGTCTTCGACAAGAACCACCAGTTCCTGGCCGCCACGCAGCTGCTGAGCTTCGAGGAGATCACGCGGCTGGCCCGCGTCTTCGTCGGCCTGGGCGTCGAGAAACTGCGCATCACCGGTGGCGAGCCGCTGCTGCGCCGCCACGTCGAGAACCTGATCGAGATGCTGGCCCGGCTGCGCACGCCCGACGGCCGAGAACTGGACCTGACGCTGACCACCAACGGTTCCGCGCTCGCCTCGAAGGCGGCGGCGCTGAAGGCCGCCGGCCTCAAGCGCCTCACCGTCAGCCTGGACGGACTGGACGACGCCGTCTTCCAGCGCATGAACGACGTCGGCTTTCCGGTGGCCACCGTGCTCGACGGCATCCGCGCCGCACAGGCTGTGGGACTGGGCCCGATCAAGATCAACATGGTCGTCCAGCGCGGCGTCAACGACGATCAGATCGTCCCGATGGCACGTCATTTCAGGCAGAACTACGGCGGCGACGTGGTGCTGCGCTTCATCGAGTACATGGACGTCGGCACCACCAACGGCTGGCGCATGGACCAGGTGCTGCCCAGCGCCGAGGTGCAGCGCCGCATCGCGGCCGAATGGCCGCTGGTGCCGCTGTCCGCCAGCGCGCCGGGAGAGACGGCCGAGCGCTGGGCCTATGCCGATGGCGGCGGCGAGGTCGGCTTCATCTCGTCGGTCACGCAGGCCTTCTGCGGGGACTGCAACCGCGCGCGCCTCTCCACCGAGGGGCGGCTGTACACCTGTCTGTTCGCCCATCGTGGCCACGACCTGCGCGCGTTGCTGCGCGGCGCCGAGCCGGTCAGCGACGCGCAACTCGCCGGCGCCGTCACCGAGGTCTGGACCGGCCGCACCGACCGCTATTCGCAGTTGCGCAGCGAGGGCAACGCGACGCCACAGGGCGAGCGCCGCGTCGAGATGCACTACATCGGCGGATGAGCCTTCTGCATGCGCATGCCCTTGTCCTGGCCGGCGGCCGGGGCAGCCGGATGGGTGGCGTGGACAAGGGCTTGCAGGCGCTGGACGGCCGGCCGCTGGCGGCCCACGTCATCGAGCGCCTGGCGCCGCAGGCGGGCCGCGTGTGGATCAGCGCCAACCGCAACCTCGATGCCTATGCCGCGCTGGGCCAGGGTGTGTTGACCGACCCGCCCGGCCTCGAGTACGCCGGGCCGCTGGCCGGCATGCTGGCCGGCCTGAATGCCATCCCCGATGACGCCTGGCTGCTGACCGCGCCCTGCGACTGCCCGCGCCTGCCGCCTGACCTGGCGCTTCGCCTGCTCGACGCCGCGCAGTCCCACGGCCTCGCCTTCGCACGAGCGGCGCGCGAGCACCCGACGCATGCGCTGCTGCACGCCCGCCTGCGCGCACCGCTGGCCGCGCACCTGCACAGCGGCGGGCGTGCGGTGCTGGCCTGGATGCGCTCGCAGCCGCATGGCGTCGCTCATTTCGACGACGAGGCCGATTTCGCCAACATCAACCACCTGAGCGACCTGCATGGCTGCTGACGCCCGCGCCCTTGCCGCCGGCATCGTCATCCGCCCCATGCTTGAGCCCGACCTGCTGGCCTACAAGGCGCTGCGCGACGCGTTGCTGGCCGGCCATCCCGAGGCCTTCACGTCCGACGCCGAGACCGAAGGCCAGCGCGACCTCTCCAGCTACCGCAGCCGCCTGGCCGGTGGCGCGAACGGCGGCACGCTGTTCACGCTGCTGGCGGTCGGCGAGGGCCGCGTCATCGGCGCCCTCACCTGCGAGCGCGAGGCACGCCGCAAGGTCCAGCACATCGCCCACCTCGTCGGCATGATGGTGGCCGACACGCACCGCGGGCGCGGCATCGGCCGGGCCTTGCTCGCCGCGGCGATCGTTCGGCTTCAGGGCGTGCCGGAGCTGGCCCAGGTCACGCTCAGCGTGACGGCCAGCAACCGCGCCGCAGTGGGCTTGTACGAAAGCATGGCTTTCGAGCGTTACGGCTGCCTGCCGGACGCGATACGGCTGCCGGACGGCCGGCGCCTGGACAAGGACCTGATGCGCCTAAGGCTGCGCTAGCTCGAACTGCACAACCAGCGCATCCTGCACGGCCAGCAGCCCGCCCAGTACCGTGAAGGGCTGGATGCCGAAGTCGCTCTGCCGAACCACGACCTGGCCGCGCGCCCGCGTGCCCTCCACATCGACGGTGAACCACTGGTTGCGCTTCACACCGTGCAGCGTGATCTCGGCCTCGACGGCGCGCTGCCCGCCCTCGCCCACCTGCTGCAGCGTGCGCACGACGACCTCGGGATGCGCCGCGGCGTCCAGCGCCTTCAGCAGGTTGGCGCGTGTGCCCGCCCGGGCCTCGTCGTCCATCGCACTGCCGAAGGCCGGGCCGAGGCGGGCGCGCACGGCCGGCGGGTCCACCGCCAGCGCGTCCAGGCGAAAGCGCAGCACCGGGCCGGCAGCCGGCCACGCCACGCGCAGGTCGCCCGCGCGCAGCACATGGTTGTGGCCCAGCCGCGCCGCCGTGCCGCCACGGAAGACAAGGACGCGCAATTCGTCGCTGCGCCCTGCCATGGCCGAGGCCGGCGGCGGCGGCGCCGAAAGTGGCGCGGCGGTGCAGCCGGCCAGGGCGGCCAGGGCGATCAGCAGCCCGCGGCGGGCGGTGTTCAACGTGCTCAACTGGGGATTTCGCGGAGGTTTTGTGCGCCCATGCGCGCACGTTCCCGCACCAGGCTGCACTAGCATAGCCACCATCTCCTCAACGGAGCCCGACATGGCCAGCCTGTTCCGCCCCGCCCTTGACCTGATGGCGCAATACGCCGCCTATCACCGTGACCGCCGCAACATCGCGACGCACTTCATCGGCATTCCCCTCATCGTCTTCGCGATCAGCACGCTGCTGGCGCGTGCGGAGTTCTCCCTCGGCGACACGCCGATGAACGCGGCCATCGTCGCCTGGGCGCTCTCCGCGCTTTGGTACCTGACGCGCGGCAATCTCGCGCTCGGCGTGGCCACCACCGTCGTCAACGGCGTGCTCACGGCGCTGGCGATGACGGCCGCCCAGGGCTCCATGACGAGCTGGCTGGTCATTGGCGTCGGCAGCTTCGTCGTCGGCTGGGTGTTCCAGTTCGTCGGCCACTACTACGAGGGCAAAAAGCCCGCCTTCGTCGACGACCTCGTCGGCCTGCTCGTCGGCCCGATGTTCGTCGTTGGCGAGGCCATGTTCATGCTCGGCTGGGGCCGCGGCCTGCTGGCGGAGATCGAGCGCCGCGTCGGCCCGACCCACCTGCGCGATCTGGCCCATCCTTGAAGCCCCTCGTCCAAGGCGTACCTTGGCCGGTCTTGCAGACCGCGCTGCGGCGTGGGCCGCAGCCCTTCAGCAGGCACATGCCGCCCACTGGGCGCCATGTGTCCGGCTTCAGCCCCCGCGGGGACGGCGATGCTCGCGGCATTGAGCCGCTCGCACATCGCCAGCGCGGGCCGGCTTGGGAGCGGCCCGGCGCTCGGCCCGCAAGGCCCACGCGCGGCGTACGGTGAAGCGGCAGCGATGACCGGCGTTCTCGTGATGGGCGCCGGCGCCGTCGGCTGCTTTGTCGGCGGCCTGACCCAGCTTGCCGGCGTGCCGGTCCATTTCGTCGGCCGCCCGCGCGTGCTGGCCGGCTTGCGCAAGAACGGCCTGCGCCTGAGCGACCAAGATGGCCTGGACCGCCACGTTTCCGCCCTCGAACTGCGCCTGCATGAGCAGCCGCCGGCCGGCCTCAAGCCGGACCTGGTGCTGCTGTGCGTGAAGTCCGGCGCCACCGCCGAGGCCGCGACGACCCTTGGCTTGACACTGCCCGCCGGCACGCCCGTCATCAGCCTGCAGAACGGCATCGCCAACGCCGAGCTGGCCCGCGCCACCGCGCCGGTGCTGCGCTGGCACGCCGGCATGGTGCCCTTCAACATCGCCGAACTCGCGCCCGGCCATTACCACCGCGGCACCGGCGGGGCCCTGGCCGCCGAGGGCGGCGCGGACGACACGGCGCTGGCGGCCTGGCAGACCGCGCTGGACCGCGTCGGCATGCGGCTCAAGCTGCACGCCGATCTCGCCCCGGTGCAATGGGGCAAGCTGCTGCTCAACCTGAACAACCCGGTCAATGCGCTGTCCGGCCGGCCGCTGCGCGACGAGCTGCTGCAGCGCGGCTACCGGCGCGTGCTGGCCGCGCTGCAGCAGGAAGCGCTCGACCTGCTCGACGCCGCCCAGCGCCCGGTCGCCCAGCTGACGCCCTTGCCGCCGCGCCGGTTGCTCAGGCTGCTGCGCATGCCGAACTTCGTCTTCCGCCTGGCCGCAGCGCGCATGCTGCGCATCGATGCGCACGCCCGCTCCAGCATGGCCGACGACCTTGCCGCGGGCCGCACGACGGAGATCGACGCGCTGTGCGGCGAGGTCGTCCGCCTCGCCAAGAGCCTGCAGCTGACGGCGCCGCTGAACGCGCGCATGCAGCTGCTCGTCGAGGCCCAGCCCAAGCGGCGCCGGCCGTACTCGCCCGACGAACTGCTGCAGACGCTGGGCCTGTCCTGAATTGATCGATCTCCGTCCGGCAGCGCGTGGCGTTGACCGCGTGGCGGCGGAACACTGAAGGCCTCCAACACCTGCCCACGAGGCCCGCCATGACCACCGCCCTCATCGTCATCGACGCCCAGCAATCTTTCGCCCACCGGCCCTCCTTCGAACCGGCCGAAGTGCCCGCCTACCTGGCCGCGCAGAACCGCCTCATCGCGGGCTTCGAGGCTGCCGGCCTGCCCATCGTGCGCGTCTTCCACGTGCAGCCGGACGCCAGCGGCGCCGACCCCTTCAGCCTGGAAAGCGGGCTGGTCCGACCGCTCGAAGGCCTGCGGGACTTCAACGCCGCACTCACCGTGCACAAGACCCGGCACAGCGCGCTCGTCGCCAGCGGGCTGGACGTCTGGCTGACGCAGCAGGGCATCCGGCGGCTGGTCATCAGCGGCATCCGCACCGAGCAATGCTGCGAGACGACGACCCGCCATGCCAGCGACCTGGACTGGGACGTCATCTACGTGCCGGAGGCGACACTCACGTTCACGATGCAGCACCCCGACGGCTCTCCCCTCACGCCCGCGCAGATCCGCGCCCGCACGGCCGCCGTGCTGGACGGCCGCTTCGCCCGCGTGCTGGGCGCCGAGGCGGCGCTGCAGGCCGTCACCGCGCAGGAAGCCGCCCTTGCCTGAGGCCCTGCAGGTCGCCTTCGTCCTGCAGGACGACAGCCTGGTGCTGGACTGGGCCGGCCCGGCAGAGGCCTTGCGCGTGGCCAGCCACGAGATCGCCGCGCTGCAACTGGCGGTGCCGCCCTTCCAGTTGCGCTTCGTCGCGGCGCGGGCGGAATCGACCGGCTCCGTCGGCGTGCGCCTGCAGGGGCTGGAGCCGCTGCCGGCGCAGTTGCCCGCCGGCAGTTGGGTTGTTCTCGTCGGCCGCACCTCGGCCGCTGAAACCGGCACGCAGGCCGGCGCACAGGCCGCGCAGCGTGAGCTGATCGCCTGGCTGGCCCGCCTTGCGCCGGGGCGTGCGGGGCTGCGCCTCGTCACCGTCTGCTCGGGTGCGCTGCTCGCGGCACGCGCCGGCCTGCTGGACGGCCGGCGCGCCACCACTCACCACCATCACCTGGACGACCTCGCCCGCCTCGCACCGGGCGCGACGGTGCTGCAGGACCGCGTGTTCGTGGAAGACGGCGAGGTGTTCACCAGCGCCGGCGTCACGGCCGGCATCGACCTGGCGCTGCACCTCATCGCCGGCCATGCCGGCGAACTCGTCGCCGCCCGCGTGGCCGAGCAGATGGCCGTGCCGCTGCGCCGCGGGCCGGCCGACCCGGAGCTGTCGCCGCTGCTGGCCCACCGCCAGCACCTGAACGCCCGCCTGCACCGCGTACAGGACGCACTGAGTCTGGCGCCGCGCGAGGACTGGCCGCTGGAGCGCATGGCGGCACTGGCCGCCACGACGCCACGCACGCTCAGCCGCCTGTTCGCCCAGCATGCCGGCACCAGCCCCCAGGCCTACCTGCGCGGCGTGCGCCTGGCCGTCGCCCGCAACGCGCTGCAGGCCGGTGCCAGCGTGGCCGCAGCCAGCGAGGCGGCCGGCTTCAGCGCCGAGCTGCAATTGCGCCGCGCGTGGTCAGCGGCCGGCTGGCCAGGCTCGCCCTCCGGCGCCCGCCGCCGCGCCGGTTGAGCCCACACCCACCGTAAAAGCGAAGCGTCGTTCAGGCGCAAACTGTGGGTCGGCTTGCGACAATGCGCGACTTTTCACGGCCGCCGCCCCCACCATGCTTGAACTGCTGACCGACCCGCAGACCTGGATCGCCCTCGCCACGCTGACCGCGCTGGAGCTGGTGCTGGGCATCGACAACATCATCTTCATCAGCATCCTGGTGGACAAGCTGCCCAAGGCGCGCCAGGAAGTGGCGCGGCGCCTGGGCCTGTTCATGGCCATGTTCATGCGCATCGGCCTGTTGATGATGCTGGCCTGGATCGTCGGCATGGTGGAGCCGCTGTTCACGCTGCCGGTGTTCGACCAGCCCATCTCCGGCCGCGACCTCATCCTCATCGGCGGCGGCCTCTTCCTGATCTGGAAGAGCACGGGCGAGATCCACGGCTCGCTGGAAGGCGAGGATGAGAGCCACGAGGGCGTCGGCGCCAAGGCCAAGGCGGCGTTCGCGGCCATCATCCTGCAGATCATGGTCATCGACCTGGTGTTCTCGCTGGACTCCATCATCACCGCCGTCGGCATGGTGGACGACGTGCGCATCATGATCGCCGCCGTCATCTGCTCGGTCGCGATGATGATGCTGTTCGCCGGCCCGATCGGCCGCTTCGTGTCCGATCACCCGACGATCAAGATGCTGGCGCTGAGCTTCCTCGTCGTCGTCGGCGTGGTGCTCGTGGCCGAGGGCTTCGGCCACCACGTGCCCAAGGGCTACATCTACTTCGCGATGGCCTTCTCGCTGGGCGTCGAGATGATGAACATCAACATGCGCAAGAAGGCCGCGACCAAGGTCAAGCTGCGCCAGCAGATCCCGGGCGGCGACGACGAGTGAGGCCCTGCGGCCTCGCGCGGGAGCGCGAGGCCCGCGTTCTCAGGTGGCCCAGATGCGCGGGGCACCCGCCTGCAGCGACCACAGCCGCTCGCGCCACAGCGCCCTCACCCGCCGCAGCGCCAGCGTGACGGCCTCGACCTCGTCGCCCACGACGCGGGCCAGCAACACGGCACCGCGCGGGCCGGCCAGGTGCGTGATGCCGGATTTCGGAACGTCTTGCAGCAGCGCGCGGCTGTCGGTCAGCAACGCGTCCACCTCGGCCAGCGCGACGGTCTGCGCATAGGCCAGCGTGCCCAGCACGCGGTGGCCCGCCAGGCCGCAGGGACCGTCGAGCAGGGCCTTGTCCGCCGCGTCCAGCCAGCCCCGGTCCAGCCATTGGCCGGTGATCTCCAGATGCTGCAGCAGCCGGCCGGTGTCGAAAGGCTGGCCGGCAGCCGGCAGGCCCAGGCCCAGCACCTCGGTCGCGAACAGGCTGGCACCGGCCGCCAGGCTGAGCCGGACCTCGTTGCGGGCGATGCAGGCCGGGTAGGCCAGCGTCTCCTGCGGCAGCCACTCCAGGCGCGCACCCTCGCCGACGTTGGCCTGCACGACCTGCGTCGCCTCGCCTGCGTTGGAGCGGTAAAAGCGCGTCGCGGCCGGCGTGGTGACGAGCAGATGCGCGCCGGCCTGCAGGTCGAGCTGGATGTCGAGCCGGTCACCGCCGACCAGCCCGCCGGGCGGGTGCACGAGCACCGCATGCGCGATGCCGGCGCCTTCCGGATAGAGCGTCTTCAACAACCGCAGCGGCCCGTCGTGGCGGGCATGCACGCGCGTCGCGCCAGCGCCGTCGCGCGCGGCAGTCAGCACCAGCCGCGCGGGCCAGCGGATGGGGTCAGCCGACAAGCAAGCCCTTCTTCTCGATGAAGGCGACGACCTCGGCCAGGCCCTCGCGGGTCTTGAGGTTGGTCATGACCCAGGGCTTGACCGGCCGCATGCGCGCGGTGTCGCTGCGCATCACGTCCAGGTCGGCGCCGACATGCGGCGCGAGGTCGGTCTTGTTGATGACGAAGAGGTCGCTCTTCGTGATGCCCGGGCCGCCCTTGCGCGGGATCTTCTCGCCGGCGGCCACGTCGATGACGTAGATGGTCAGGTCGCTCAGTTCCGGGCTGAAGGTGGCGGCGAGGTTGTCGCCGCCGCTCTCGACGAAGACGATGTCTGCGTCGGGGAACTTGTCCAGCATGCGGTCCACGGCCTCAAGGTTGATGGAGCAGTCCTCGCGGATGGCAGTGTGCGGGCAGCCGCCGGTCTCCACGCCCACGATGCGCTCGGGCGCCAGCGCGCCGGCCACCGTCAGCAGACGCTGGTCTTCCTTGGTGTAGATGTCGTTCGTGACGACGACCAGATCCCAGCGATCGCGCATCGTCTTGCAGAGCATCTCGACGAGCGTCGTCTTGCCGGAGCCGACGGGGCCGCCCACGCCAACGCGCAGCGGGGGCAGCTTCTTCGTTCGATTCGGGATGGCGTGCAGTGGTGCGGTCATGAGCGGAACAGTCTCGAGTACTGGGTTTCGTGGTGGGCGCCGTGGACGCCGAGCAGCGGCGCAAAGGCGATGGGTTCAGGCGCGGCAATCGCCGTCGCCACGGCTTGAGGGATCGCTTGCACAAGCCGCGCCAGCAGGCGCTGGCCCGAAGTCTGCCCGAGCGGCACGCAGCGCACGGCGGCCTGCATCAGGTTCTCGGCCCAGCCGAAGGCGATGGCCTGCAGCGCCGGCTCCAGCGCCGCGCCGCGCGACGCGGCCACCGCACCCATGACGACAGGCCAGGTGGGCGCCGGCTTCAGCCGTTGAAGCACGGGCAGCACCGGCGCATCCGGCACCAGGCCCTGCATCCACACCACCAGGCTGCGGCCCATCTGCTGGGCCTGCTGCAGGCTCTCGCTGGTCTCCCGGGTCTGCAGCACCCAGGCATTGAGCTCGGCGAGCCGCCCGCCGTCCAGCGCCAGCGTGGCGGCATGCGCGGCCGCGGCCACGGGCAGCTCGGCACGGGCCTGCACCAGTTCCAGCTGGTTCAGCAGCCAGTCACCCGCGGTGGTCTCGTCGTGCACAAGGCCGGCGTCGACCGCGGCCTCGAGGCCCTCGGAATAGCTGAAGCCGCCGACAGGCAGCGCCGGGCTGGCCAGCCACAGCAGGTGCAGCAGCGTGCTGTCGGTCGGGGGCGGGTGCATCAGAAGTTGAAGGCGATGCCGGCGCCGAGCGTGCGCACGGTGACCGTCTGCTTGGGACCGTCGGCGGTTTCACGCAGATCGGCACGCGTCCACTCGGCATTCAGGCTGGTGCTCCAGTGGCGCGCGAACTGCCAAGCGAGACCGAAGCCGAGATAGGGCTTCACGGCAGTCGTCGAGATGGTTCCGGGGTTCTTGTCCAGCAGGCCGACGGCCGGTTGCAGCTTCAGCCCGTTCGACGCCCCGCCGAACCGGACCAGGGCGCCTACGCTGCCCGACAACGGCAAGGTGTAGGCCGCGCCGAGGCCGAAGCTCGTGAACTCTGCGGAATAGCTGCGCAGGAAGCCCCAGTCGGCATCGATGTGGCGGTAGGTCACCTCGAACGCCCATGACGGGTCGAACCGGTGCCCGGCACGCACGACGTGGCTGGCGTCCACGCGGCTGCAATCGGTGTTGGCTGGGCAGTTCAGGCTGACCTTGCCGGCGCCGCGTTCCACGCCGATGTAGTTGGCGGCCGCCAGGTTCGGCGCCTGTGCGAAGGCGTTGCCGGTCAGGCCGAGCGCGAGGCCGGCAAGCGCCGTACGGATGGTTGCCATGTCACTCCCTTGTGCAATGGATGTCGTCGATGCGCCGCGGTGCGGTCGATGACAGCGCCCAACCGCAGCGGGCCGCATGCTAACCGTCGCAATCGGCGGCATCCGGCGCACGCGCCGCTGCCGGTCAGTGGTCGTGGTCGTGCCCGTGATTGCAGCCGGGGCCGTGGACATGGCCGGCGTCGTGCGCCTTGACGGGGATGGCGAGCGGCTTGCGCGCAGGCGCCGCGGCGTGCTCATGTGCGTGGCCGTGATCGTGATCGTGATCATGGTGGTGGCCATGCCCGGCGCCCTCGCCATAGGCTCCTCCCTCGGGTTCAAAAGCCGCCTGCGCTTCCGTCACGATGAGGTGCTGGCGGCGCAGCATGTCGGCCAGCACGGGGTCGGGCTCGAACTGCAGCAGCGCCGGCTGCAGCTCCAGCGGCACATGGCGGTTGCCGAGGTGGTAGGCCGCGCGCAGCAGGTCGAACGGGCTGCCGTGCTCGGTGCAGTGCCGCACCTGCAGCACCGGCTGCGTGGCGGCGATGACGCGCAGCATGCTGCCGTCCTCGGCCACCAGCACGTCGCCGCCGCGCAGCGTCGTGCCGCGCGGCAGCACGACGCCGATCTCGCGGCCGGTGGAGTCGGTGGCCGAAAAGCGGCTCTTGCTGCGGGTGTCCCAGTCGAGTTCGAGCGTGGCCGCGCGCTTGACGAGCACGGCAGCGAGGCCGGCACCGCCGGCAATGCGTTTGGTGGCGTGAATCATGGGCGGCAGTTTGCCTGAGGGCGCCGGACGCTTGAGGCCAGCGGCCCAAACGCTTAGTATTACGTTCGTTATAACGGAGCAACGCCATGAGCGCGCTGAAATTGACCCAGATCGGCAACTCCGTCGGCGTCATCCTTCCGAAGGAAGTGCTGGCACAGCTGAAGGTGGAGAAAGGCGACGTCCTCTATCTCACGCAAGCCGCCAACGGTGTGACCTTGACGCCTTACGACCCCAGCTTGGAGAGCCAGGTCGAGGCCGGCCGTGAGTTCATGCGTCAGTACCGCGATACCTTCCACCAACTGGCCAAGTGAGCTGGATCTGTATCGACCGCCGCGCGCTGGAACTGCTGCACGACGAAAGCCTGGCCGAGCATGGCGGAGCGCCGGGACTGCGTGACACCGGCCTGCTGGCCTTTGCGTTGGCCCGCCCCGAGAACCTGGCGCACTACGGCAAGCCTGACGAGTTCGACCTGGCAGCAAGCTACGGCGTGGGCCTGGCCAAGAACCATCCATTCGTCGATGGCAACAAACGGGCCGCGTTCCTGGCGATCGGCCTGTTTCTTTTCCTCAACGGATGGCGCCTGACGGCCACGCAGGCCGAAGCGACCATCACCATGCTCTCCGGCGCGGCCGGCGCCGTCGACGAACCCACACTCGCGCAATGGCTGCGCGAGCACACCGCCCGACGCTGAACACCATGCAACTCGACACCCTCACCCTCTCCATCCAGGACCACATCGCCACCGTGCGCCTGAACCGGCCGGACAAGGCCAACGCGATGAACGCGGTGATGTGGCAGGACATCCGCCGGGCGTTCGACTGGCTGGACGGGCAACCCGAGGCACGCGTGGCGGTGCTGGCGGGAGAAGGCAAGCACTTCACCGCCGGCATCGACCTGCAGATGATGATGGGCATCGCGCCGCAGATCGAAGACCCCTGCGACGGCCGCACGCGCGAAAGCCTGCGCCGCGTCATCCTGGACATGCAGGACACGCTGACCAGCCTGGAGCGCTGCCGCAAGCCGGTGCTGGCTGCCATCCACGGCGCCTGCGTGGGCGGCGGCATCGACCTCATCTGCGCTGCCGACATGCGTTACTGCAGCGCCGACGCCTACTTCTCCATCAAGGAGATCGACATCGGCATGGTGGCCGACGTGGGCACGCTGCAGCGCCTGCCCAAGCTCATCGGCGGCCAGGGCATGGTGCGCGAGCTGGCCTACACCGGCCGGCGCGTGGAGGCGGCCGAGGCGCGCGACATCGGCCTCGTCAACCGCGTGTTCGACAACCGCGAAGCGCTGCAGGCGGGCGTGCGCGACATCGCGGCCAGCATCGCGTCGAAGTCGCCGCTGTCCATCCGCGGCACCAAGGAACAGCTGAACTACGCGCGCGACCATGCAGTGGCCGACGGGCTGAACTACATCGCGACCTGGAACGCCGCGATGCTGATGAGCGAGGACCTGAGCAAGGCCATGATGGCTGGCAAGGGCGCGGCGCCGCAGTTCCGCGACTGATCCTCAGTGCCCCGACGCGCGGCTGCCCCAGGCGGCGGCGCCGATGATCATGGCGGCACCGGCTGCCAGTGGCAGCGATGGCGGCTCGCCCGTCAGCCACATGACGACGAGCGTGGAAAGCAGCGGCGTCAGGAAGGCCAGCAGGCCGATGCGCCGTGGGTCGCCGGCCTTCAGCGCGGCGTCCCACAGGAAGAAGGCACCGCCCAGCGGGCCGAGCCCCAGCAGCCCGATCAGCGCCAGGTCGCGCAGGCCCAACGACACGGCAGGCTCCCACAGCGCGTGGCACAGCAGCGACAACAGGCCAGACACTGCGGCGAAGCTGCCCACCGCAGCGGTCGGGAACGGCGGCACGCGGCGTGTCAGCAGCGAGTAGCTCGCCCAGATGAAGGCCGCGCCGAGCGCCAGCGCATAACCCGTGTGCCATCGGCCGTCGAAGGCACCGCCCCCGCTCTGGGCCCGACCCAGAATGACCACCGCGGCACCCGCAAAGCCCAGCACCGCCGCCGCCACATGGGCCGCGCGCCAGCGCAGGCCCGGCAGCAGCAGCGGCGCCAGCACCACCATGCCCAGCGGCCACAGGTAGTTGATGAGGTTGGCCTGCAGCGCCGGCGCCGTGCGCAGCGCCATGAACAGCAGCAGGTGGAAGCCGAACAGGCCGTACACGCCCAACGCCAGCGTCGGCAGCGGCACCCGCCATGCCCTCATGCTGAAGCGCGACAGCGGCAGCGCCAGCACGCTGCCCACCAGCAGCCCCAGGCCGGTCAGCAGGAAGGGTGGCACGTGGGCGAGCGACACGCCCAGCGCCGCGAGCGACGCCCACATCGCGATGGCGCCCAGTGCCAGCAGGTCGGCTTTTCTGTCGGTGGTGTGCATGCCGGCAGTCTCCGGCCGGCGTCGTCGCGCAAGCGCGGGCGGTCGTCGCGCTTCAGCGGTCGCGGGTCAGGGGACGCGACCGGCGGAGCGGCGCAGCGCGGCCGTCAGCGCCGACGGCGAGTCGTAGCCCACGCGCTGTGCGACCACCGCCACCGGCAGGCCTGCGGCGCGCAGCGCGCGGGCACGCTCCAGCCGCTGGGCGCGCAGCCACTGCATCGGCGTGAGGCCGGTCGCCGACAGGCAGCGCACGCGGAACTGGCTCTCCGCCAGGCCGGCCCGGGCCGCCAGGTCGGACACGGTCAGCGGCGCGGCGAGCCGCGTCTGCAACCAGCGCTGCAGGCCGGCCCAGTCGATGGCGCGGCCGCTGCGCAGCACGGCACGCATTTCGCCCGGCCCCCAGGCCTGAGCCAGCAGCTGTGCGCCAAGCGCCTGCGACACCGGCAAGCCCTGCTGCAGCGCCGCGGCCAGGAAACGCGCGAGGTGGTCCACGGGCTGCGCATGTTGCGGCTGCGACGCGCACGCCAGCCAGGCCGGGTCCGTCGTGTCCAGCACCAGGCACCGGCTGCTCCGCGGGGCCTCGAAGTCGTGCAGCGCGCCCGGCGGGATCAAGAGCCCCTGCCCTGCCGCCAAGCGCCGCGCGTGGCCGTCCACCTCCAGTTCCAGCGCGCCGTCCAGCGTCCACAGCACCTGCGCATGCGTGTGCGCATGGCTGCCGTGCGAGGGGCCGTAGTGGCGCAGGCTCAGTGAAGGGGTCATGGGTTGCAGTGAGGCGGTGGCGCCATTCTGCGACGGTGCGCCGCGCCGTTCATGCCCCCCGCTGTTCGTGGTCCTCCAGCGCCATCAGCAGCCGGGTGCGATGCGCTCGCGCGACCTCACGCCAATCGACGCCCATCAGCGCACCCTCCAACGCCCACAGCAGGTTCAGCGACACGCGCTGCCCCGACCGCCTGGCCTTGGCATAGGCGGCGACGGCGCCCAGCGCGCGGAGTTCTCCGAGCGTCGCAATGCCGGCCGCGGCGAGTACGGCGGCTGACTTGGGCCCAAGGTTGGCCAGGGATTCGATGGCGGCGTCCGACATTGCGTGCGGCTACTCGATCCGGTCGATCGCCCATCCGAACGGCGGATCGCCCACGTCGTTGTGCGCCAGGTTGAAGTCCTTGCGCTGCATCGCCAGATCGCCATCGGCGCGGCTCTTGCAGCGGGCTTCGTAGACCAGACCAACAAGCAAAGGCAGGCGTGCGGGCATGAGATTCCTTCGGGCTCCGGTGGCCGCTGCGCAATTGACGGAGACTGCTGGCTGCCCAGGCGACACGGCGACGGATGGCTCGCCAGCATACGCAGCCATGGCCGCGCCCGCCAAGCCGCTGAGCGCGCATGGCGCTCCGCCGTCGATGAACATCCGATTCGTTCAGGAGAAGACATGCCCGCGACGTCGCCCCCCGCAAAGCGAAGCGCCCTGAAGCTCTGGCTGGCCTGCCTGTTCTCCCTGTCGTCGGTGCCGGCCGTGGCGCTCGACCTGCGCGACGGCGACGTGCTGATCTACCGCCATGCGCTGGCGCCGGGCGGCGGCGACCCGCCAGAGCTGAAGCTGGGCGACTGCAGCACGCAGCGCAACCTGAGCGACGCCGGGCGGCTGCAGGCGCGCCGCATCGGCGAAGCGCTGCGCCAGCGTCTCGGTGCGCTGCGCGTGGGCGAGGTCTGGGCCTCGCCCTGGTGCCGCACGCTGGAAACGGCACGGCTCGCCTTCCCGGGCCAGCCGGTGCGCGAGCAGGCGGCCTTCGGCTCCTTCTTCGGCCGGCCGGCGCGCGAAGGGCAGATGCTGGATGAAGCGAGGGCGCTGCTGGCCGGCTGGCGCGGGCCGGGCGTGCTGGTCGTCATCACGCACCAGGTGACGATCACGGGGCTGACCGAGGTCCACCCGGCGCCCGGCGAAGGGGTTGCGATGCGGTGGGCCGCAGGGCGCGTCGAGATGCTGGGCACGCTCGCAGCGCCACCGTATTGAGCTAGTTGAAGAACTTCAACAGGATCGGCGCCAGGGCCTTCGAATCGACGTCATGGGCCTGCCCTTCCACGACCTGGCGAAGCGCGCCCGGAACGGCCTTGGCGATCTTGTCGGCCGTCGGGCGCATGAACGGCATCGGCCCGAGGCTGGCACTGCCGTCCATCACCAATGTCGTGGCCTTGACCTGGGCCGCAACACCGACGGGCACGGATCGATCACCGCCCACGACGGCATTGTCGTAGGCCAGCGTGGGCGCCATCGCCAGCATGCCTGGCCACGCCGGCGAGGCCTTCATGCCGGCGACCACGCCGTCCGGCGCACCGACGAACTTCATGAACAGCGTGATGGCGTCGGCTCGGCGGTCCGCGGCCAGCAGCCCGTCCAGCTTGGCCCTGAACGCCTTCCATGCCTGGGCAGCGCCTTGCGCCTCGCTGTAAGGCGGCTCGTAGAGCGCCAGCTTCGTGACCTTGCCGCCAAGCGCCGCCGCCGCCAACAGCGCGAGGCTCGCGCCCGACGATTTGCCATAGACGTAGGCCGAGCCGCCTGCGCGATCGATGAGCGCTTCGATGTCCTCGATCTCGCGCTGGACCGCATAGGGTGCGGTGTCGCCGCTGTCGCCACGGCCGCGGCGGTCATAGCTGTAGACCGTCAGGTGGGGGGCCAGCAACTGAGCCAATTCCGAGCTGCTCGATCGGTCGGACAACGCACCGTTGACCACGATGACCGCGGGGCCCGTTCCCCACTTGTCATAGGCGATGCGCGTTCCGTCCCGCGACGTGACCACCTGCGGTACCTTCGGCCTGTCGGCGCCCGGCGCCCCCGCCCCGCCCTGGGCTTTCGCCAGCAAGGCCAGCGACAGCAGCCCGCCAAGGCAAGCCGTGCGAAACAACACCCGTGCAACGCGATTCACACCCATGACCGCTTCTCCTCGAACGTCTCAGATCCGTTCCACGTGCCTGACACCGAGCCGAGCGCGCGCCGGGACGCCAAGCGCGGCGCAGGCAATCAGCGTGCCGCGAGCGACCACCGAACGGGCTCGTCGCGCGCGGGCACTTCGTTTGCCGCAGCATGCCCGAAGGCCGATAGGAAGCCCACCATGAACGCTCCTCTTCCCTATTCCAGCGACGAACCCGCCCGCGCCGACGTCGACGCGATGGCCGGCAGCACCGTGCTCGAGTTCGGCGCCAACTGGTGCGGCATCTGTCAGGCCGCGCAGCGTGACATCGGGGACGCGCTGTCGACGCATGCCGCGCGCGCACCGCTGCGCCACCTGAAGATCGAGGACGGCCGCGGGCGACCGCTCGGCCGCTCGTTCGGCATCAAGCTGTGGCCCACGCTCGTGATGCTGCAGGATGGCCGGGAAGTCGCCCGCGTCGTGCGGCCCGGCAGCGCCCATGAGGTTGCCGACGCGCTGGCCCACCTCGGTGGCGCACCGGCCGCCTGAGCCCTCAGCCGGCCGGCAGCGCGTAGCGCAGCATGACGATGTCCGAGCCGGCCAGGCGGCGCTGCTCGATCAGGCTGAGCGGCGCGGGCAGCCCGGCCTCGAAGGTGCGCACGCCGTCGCCCAGCATCACGTTGCCCACCAGCACGCGCAGCTCGTCCAC
>Ga0307411_10000213_pt1 | contig 18720 bp, 13 predicted proteins | sample DK1Ometagenome_2_FD_203712 | JGI IMG/M metagenome (GOLD analysis project Ga0307411, IMG submission 203712) | Maize rhizosphere microbial communities from greenhouse at UC Davis, California, United States - DK15-O-1 | ecosystem: Host-associated > Plants > Roots > Rhizosphere > Soil | place: USA...
TGGTTGAAGAGGATGCCGCTGCTGGCGTGCAGGTTGAAGCTTTCGCGGTAGTTGACGGTGATCCAGTGGCCGTAGAGCTTGGCCACGCCGTAAGGGCTGCGTGGGTAAAACGGGGTGTTCTCGTCCTGTTGCTCAGCCTGGATCAGGCCGAACATTTCGCTGGTCGAGGCCTGATAAAACCGTGTGTGCGGGCTGAACTGGCGGATCGCTTCGAGCAGGTGCGTCACGCCCAGCCCATCGACGATGCCGGTGGTCACCGGTTGATCCCAGGAAGCAGCGACAAAACTCTGTGCGGCGAGGTTGTAGACCTCGTCCGGTGCCGACTTGATTACCGCACGCTGCACCGAACAGGCGTCCGCCATGTCGCCGTCGAGGTAGACGATATCGGCTTCGATACCCGTCTCGCGCAGGCGCCAGCGTGAATCGCTGCTGCGCCGGGCGACGAGGCCGTGAACCTTGTAACCCTTGTCCAGCAGCAGTTTGGCCAGATAGGCGCCGTCCTGGCCCGTGATCCCGGTAATCAGTGCACTTTTTGTCATTGTTGTCGTACTCGCATCTCCCAGTCGGACAGGATCGCCCGCAGGGATTGTTGTGTGGTGGTGGCTGGCGCCCATCCTGTGGCGTTGGCCAGTTTTGCGTGATTGCCGCAGACACGGCGCTGGTCGGCGCGCCGCATGCGCGCCGGATCCGCCACCAGTTCTACGTCGACTTCGGCCAGATCGGCCAATTGCTCGATCAGGCTGCGAATGCTTTGCTCGCGGCCCGAGCAGATGTTGTAGACCTGCCCGGGTGTGCCGTTTTCCAGCAGGGCGAAATACGCTGCGATCACGTCGCCGACATCAAGAAAATCCCGCGTAACGTCGATATCGCCGACTTGCAATTGCGGTGCTTGCAAGCCTTGTTTGATGCGGCAGATCTGCCGCGCTGCGCTGGCGATGACGAAGCTGTCTTTCTGCGCGGTGCCGATGTGGTTGAACGGACGCGCCACCAGCACTGCCCAGCCTTCACTCAGGCCCCATTGCAAACTGAGGAACTCCGCTGAAAGTTTGCTTACCGCGTAAGGATTGCGCGGCAGCGGCGGTTGTTGCTCGGTGATTGGCAGATGCTCTTCGGCGACCTGCCCGTAAACGTCGCCGGAGCTGACGTACAGGAAAGTGCCGGAAAAACCGCGAGCCTTGAGCGCCTGCAGCAGGTTGAGGGTGCCGAAAAGATTGATATCGAAGGTGCGGGCCGGATCACGGAAGGCTTCCGGCACGAAGGTCTGGCCGGCCAGATGAATGACTGCATCCGGCAACTCAGGCCAAAGGTCGATGAGGCTGTCGGCGTTCGTAAGGTCGTAGGCCGATGCGGCAGGCAGCAGCTCCCACGACGAGCCCGGCGACGCCAGACGAGACTGAATGTGTTGTCCCACGAAGCCGCTGAGGCCCGTGACGAACAGACGTTTTTTCAAACAGCGACCCCTTGGTCTTGAACTTGCGCCACTTTCCCACATGCCTTGAGGTTAAGTCTGTCAGACCGCAGGAAAAGCTGGTGAAAGACGGGCGAAGTCCGTTGTTGTATTTATTTTTCACCAATCTGGGCCAATTGCGCGGCGATTTCAACAGGGCAGACCGTGACTGGTCAGTTCTCGTCAGCGTAGCGGATTTATTCTCGGCGGGCGGTTCCCGGAGTCGTAATGGATGTGTTTAGAATGGCGCTCGTCGCCGTTCCTCAAGGTTCGCCTGGGGGCTTCGCGAAACAGGGTGAAACCGACCACTAAAACAAGAACGAAGACGTGTCTGAGGAAGCTGGACCAGTAGGCGATGCCGGCTGGAAACCGCACCCGGCCGTCATTGCATGAGGCAGCCGGGATGGCTGCTTCATCGTGGGATGCCATGAATTTCATTCTCTACTCGGACGTCAACGATAACTCCATCAGTCAGAGTCTCGGACGCCCGGAATACAGCTATTACTTCGTGCTCAAGGCCTATCGCCCGGTGTTGGAAAGTCTTGGCCAGGTTCATGTGGTAGCGTCGGCTGAAGCAGTTGATCCGTTGTATCTGCAACTGCGTCAGGCGGATCAGGAATGCCTGTTCCTTTCCTTTGCGCCACCGCACAAGACTCCGACTGGCCTGCAATGCCCGATGGTTTGCGTGATCGCCTGGGAATATGACTCGATCCCCAGCGAATTCACGGCTGGCGATGAACGCCAGGACTGGCGCCAGATGCTCGCGCGCCATGGCAGGGTAATTACCCTGTCGACTCATACCGCGCAGGCGATCCGCCGCAGCCTCGGTGAAGATTTCCCCGTACTGGTTTTGCCGACGCCGCTTTGGGAGCGCTTCGCTCACGTGCGCCAGGATTATCCCAGTGTCCCGGTAAACCCCGGCAGCACCTTGCAGATCAAGGGGTGCATCATTGACAGCCGCGCATTGGGTCTGTCCGCCGACGGCTTGATTGCGCCGATTCACAGCGAGCAGGAACTGGAAACCCGAGGCTTCGCGCAAGCATCCGATGAGCCATGGCCTGAGCCTGTGCAAACGCCCGAACTGACTTTGCGACGACGGGCATTTATCACCAGACATTATCTGCGGGAAAGTTACCGGGCCCTGACGATCTCTTCCGAACACCGGCCGCTGTTTCTGCTCAAGCACAACCTGCTGCAGTGGTATCGCGAAGCGTTCAGCGATTTGTTGCCCGATACCGTCCGGCGCAGGCTTGCCGGCTGGCGTAGATCCTCCGTCGACTTGCTGCCCGTGACGGTAGGGCAAGCTCTGGATCAGGCCGAACACCCGCAAGCCTTGCTGCCTGATACTGACGCCCGGGTTCAGATCGACGTCAGCGGCGTGGTGTACGTCAGCGTGTTCAACCCGGAGGACGGGCGCAAGAACTGGCATCACCTGATCACCGCGTTCTGCTGGGCCATGCGCGACGTCGAGGACGCCACCCTGGTGCTGAAAATCACCCAGAACGACTTGTCGAGCTATTACGTTCATCTGCTTACCTTGCTTTCGCAACTTTCACCTTTCGCCTGTCGAGTGGTGGTCATGCATGGCTATCTGGAAGACGAGGAATTTGCCCGCCTGTATGGCGCCGCCAGTTTCTACGTCAATGCGTCGCGCTGCGAAGGTCTGTGCCTGCCCCTGATGGAGTTCATGTCTTGCGCTCGGCCGGTGATAGCCCCCGACCATACCGCGATGGGCGATTACATCGACGAACGTGTCGGCTTCGTCGTCGAGTCGAGTCGCGAGCCGACCATCTGGCCCGAGGACGTGCGCATTCTTTATCGCACCTTGCGCCACCGCCCCGATTGGGGCTCGTTGAAAACCGCCTACGAGAACAGCTACGCCATGGCCAGGAACCATCCGCAGGCTTACCAGACCATGGCAGCGGCAGCCAGTGAGCGCATGCGCGAATACTGCGGGTTCGGTCCTGTGCAGCAGCGAGCGGCTGCATTTTTCGGGCTCGGGACAACCAGCGAAAGCGCGCCCCTGGCGGTCAGGACCGGGGCGACCTCATGCTGATCATCATTCATTCGGAGACCAACAAGAGCAATATTCAGCAGAATCTCGGACGACCCGAGTACAGCTATTATTTCGTGCTGAAGGAATTCCGTCCGGTGCTGGAGCGGATCGGTCAGGTGATCGAAGTCAGCCATCCCGACGAGTTGGTCGACCGCCTGTATTTCGACTGTCTGAGCCGCGGCGAGGCGTGCGTTTTTCTGTCCTTCTCGCCGCCGCACCGCACACCGATTCATTACGCCTGCCCGACCATTCCGGTATTCGCCTGGGAGTTCAGTACCATCCCCACCGAAAGCTGGCAGGGTGAACCGCGCCATGACTGGCGCGTGGTCCTGCAGGCATGTGGCCGAGCGATTACCCATTCAACGTTCACCGTCAACGCGGTAAGCGACGTTATGGGTGCCGACTATCCGGTGTGTGCGATTCCAGCCCCGGTGTGGGACCGTTTTGCCGCGCGTGGTGAAAATTTGCTCAAGCATCCGGTGGTGGATGGCGTGACGCTTAAACTGCGCGGGCTGTTGATCGACAGTCGTGATGCGGACCTGCGCGCCTATGGTCCACCGGCTTTGCGCGAAGGTGCCCCGATACCTCTTGGCGGACCTGCAACAGACTGTCAGTTGCAACTGGCGGGCGTGGTCTATACCTCGGTGTTCAACCCTTACGACGGACGCAAGAACTGGCAGGACATGATCAGCGCCTTCTGCGCCACATTTCGCGAGATCAGTGATGCGACCCTGGTTCTGAAACTGACGCACCACGACATCGCCAACGCGCTCACCGATATGCTGCACCATCTGTACAAGAACCAGTTCTACAAATGCCGCATCGTGCTGATCCACGGTTATCTGGCCGATGCTGATTACGAAGCGCTGGTGCAAGCCACCAGCTACGTGGTCAACAGTTCCTATGGCGAAGGCCAGTGTCTGCCACTGATGGAATTCATGTCCTGCGGCAAACCGGCGATTGCACCCGTGAACACGGCGATGGCCGATTACGTGAGCCGCGACAATGCGTTCCTGGTCGATTTTACCGAGGAGCTCACGGCGTGGCCGCATGACCCGCGCGCGGCCTACCGCACCCTGCGTTACATGACTGACTGGGATTCGTTGTGCGTCGCCTATCGCGACAGCTACGAGGTGGCGAAAAATGACCAGCAACGTTACGCGGCCATGTCCGTCGCGGCGGTGCAGAGCCTGCAAAGCTTCTGCAGCCAGGCCAGCACCGAACAGCGCTTGCGGGCCTTTCTCGAGTTGCCGCTGCCAGCCGCCGGCCCCCTGCCTGCGCAGGTCACGGTCGCATGATCGGGCGTCTGCTCGCTCGACTGCTGCCCGCGCGCGCCGCACTGCCGCCGGCAGAAGCGCCTGCACCCGTATCGCCACGCGACGTTGGCTTGCATGACGCAGTACTCGACGGCTGGTTCTTGAACGACAGCGGCGAGTTGCTTCAGGGGTTTGCGATAACCGCAGACGACACCGTGCTCGACGTCGGTTGCGGCGAGGGCGTGGCAACATTGTTTGCCGTGCGCCAGGGCGCTTCGGTGATTTTCACCGACAGCGAACACGATAAGGTGCGCGATCTGGCGCGTGAGGTCGAGGCGCAAAGCGCAAATGCCAGTCTCGGTCTGGTCAGCAACAGCCTGCCATTGCCCTTGGCTGACGGCTGCGCCAGCAAAGTGGTATGCATGGAAGTGCTGGAACACATCGCTGAGCCCGAGCCCTTCATGGCCGAACTGGTACGCATGGGGCGTCCTGGTGCGCAGTATCTGCTCAGCGTACCGGCACCCGCTGGGGAGCACCTGCAAAAAGGCATTGCCCCGGCCAGCTATTATCAATCGCCCAACCACGTGCAGATTTTCACTCCGGAGCGCTTCGCCGCTCTGGTGGAGGATGCCGGCCTGGTGATCGAGCATCGCCGGGCCAGCGGCTTCTTCTGGGTAATGGGCATGATCTTTTTCTGGGCAGGTGAACGTGCTGCGGGACGTGATCCGGGCGGTGCGGTGCGTGATCGCATTCAGGCGCCGTTCATGCCATTGATGGAAAGCTGGGCGAGAACCTGGCAGGACTTGCTCACGCAGCCTGGCGGGCTGGCGATCAAACAGACCCTCGACAGCTTCTTGCCCAAGAGCCAGGTGATCATCGCTCGCAAGCCCATGCAGAGCGCAGATGCGCTATGACCGGCAGACTCATCGTTGTACTTATGCGCAACCGCAGTGCCGCGCTGATGCCGCGCCTCGCTGCTTCGCGTTCCGCCATCCCCGCCTATGGAGCCATCTCATGCTGAGCCTGTTGAAGAAACTCACGGCGACGACGCCAGCCCCGGCGCCGCCAGTTGCAGCGGTCACCAGCGCGGTCGATCCGTACATGCTCGGCTTGTACGATGCCAAGCTCAGCGGCTGGTTCAATCAGGACACCAATGAGCTGTTCAAGGGCTTCGTGGTGTCTGCCGACGACACTCTGCTCGACGTGGGCTGCGGCGATGGCGGTAATGTGCATTTCTGCGGTATGCGCGGGGCGAAGATCATCATCGCCGACATCGATGCCGCCAAGGTCGAAGCGACCCGTCAGCGCCTCAGCGATACGCCGGCGCGCGACGTCGAATGTCATGTCACCGATTGCAATCCGCTGCCGATTGCCGACGCCACGGCGACACGTGTGGTCTCCACCGAAGTCATCGAGCATGTCGACGATCCTGCACAGTTTCTTGCCGAACTGGTGCGCGTCGGCAAGCCGGGCGCGTTGTATTTGCTGAGCGTGCCTCATCCAAGCTCCGAAGACCTGCAAAAGGACATCGCCGCGCCGGAGTATTTTCAGAAGCCCAATCACATACGCATCATCAGCGAAGAGCAGTTCAAGGCAATGGTCAGCGAGGCGGGGCTGGAAATTGTCAGTCACACCCAGTACGGCTTTTACTGGTCGATGTGGATGCTGCTTTTCTGGGAAGCCAAGGTCGATTTCAGCAATCCCGATCATCCGCTGCTCAACCACTGGGCCGACACCTGGCAAGCGGTGCTCGACTCACCGCGCGGCGCGCAGATCAAACAGGCGCTGGATGCGGTAGTGGCGAAGAGTCAGGTGATTATCGCGCGCAAGCCTGCGGCATCCCTGTAGGCGCTGCGGCACGCTGCGATCTTTTGGTCTGGAGTCTTGAAGCAAGATCAAAAGATCGCAGCCTCGTTTCACTCGACAGCCCTTACAGGGTTTTTGTGTAACCTTGCGGCCTGTGGTCTCGGGGATTTTCAAGGTATGCGGTTTATTGTGGGTCTGTTTCTCGGCGTCTTGCTTGCGGGGTGCGAGCAACATGTCGCGCCTCTCCTCGACCAGCAACTCTATGTATGGCAGCGTCAATGGACGCCTGCGCATGAATTGGCACTGCGCGGCAGTCACAACGATTTCTCGACCCTGCGCGTACTGGCGTTGCAGGCTTTTCCCGGCGAGCGGTGGAGCAGGGCGCGGGTTGATCCGGCGTTGTTGAAAGCTGACGGTCGCCCGCTGATCGCAGTGATTCGCCTTGATGGTCAGCTGCAGTCGCTGGATCGGGAGCACGTAACCGCGCAGATTCTGCAAGTCACCGCCGATTGGCAGGCGCAAGGGCTCAGGCTGAGCGGCGTCGAGATCGACCACGATGCCGGCTATGCCCGGTTGCCGGCGTACGCTGACTTTCTCAAGCATTTACGCTCCGCCTTGCCGCCCTCTATGCCGCTGAGCATCACTGCCCTGCCGGCCTGGCTCGGCAGTGCGCAGTTGCCGGCACTGTTGCAGAGCGTCGACAGCAGCGTGCTGCAGGTTCATGCCGTGAGCGATCCACGACGCGGTCTGTTTGATCCGCAGCAAGCGTTGAAGTGGGCCAAGGCCTGGGCACGTGTCAGCGACAAACCGTTTTATCTGGCGCTGCCGGCCTATGGGGTTGCGCTGCTGGACGCTGACGGCGGCGCGCCTCTGGTGGAAAGCGAAGTGCAACTTGAACGTGGCGGGCAGCGCCGGGAGTTGCTCGCCGATCCGCTGCAACTCAGCCAACTGGGCAAGACCTTGCGCGAAGATCCGCCCGAGCATCTGGCCGGGCTCATCTGGTTTCGTCTGCCCTTGGCCAACGATCGTCGCGCCTGGAGCCTCACCACTTTGCGCGCCGTGGCTAGCGGCGATGTGCTGAACAGTCAGTTGGGTGTGTCATTCAAAGAGCGAGGCGGACTTTATGACATCGAGCTCGAAAATCGCGGCAATCGCGACAGCACGTGGCCCGCGCAAATCACGCTGAAGACGCAGGATTGCTCGGGCGCCGATGCGCTCGCCGGTTACTCGTTGCAACAGACAGCCAATCTGCTTACCTTCACCCGCCTGCGTGACGGCCGCCTGCCGGCGGGCGGGCAGCGCGCTATCGGTTGGGCCCGTTGTGCACATATTGATCAAGGAGGTTCGCATGTTGACCCGTAACTGGCCGCGCCATCTGCTTTGCCTGAGCCTCAGCCTGCCGCTGGGTTCGGCGCTGGCCTGCGGCCCGGACTTCCCGATGCGCCTGCTCGACAACCGCGCGCAGACCTTGGCCGATCTGCCCGAAGGCAGTTTCAGCTTCGAAGTCAGTCGCCTGGGTAAAACCATTGCCGGGTTGAAAAATGTCACTGCGGCGACCCACAACCCCAACGATTACGCTGAAGACAACGCGGCTGAGCTGGCGCGCGACCAGGCTCAACAAGTGGGCCTGAGCGCCGAGCAGCAAGCTTTGGTCAAGCACCTGCGCGGGCTCAGCGACGCGCATCAGGCCGAGGAGCAGGGCGCCAGTCTGCCGGTGGAAATCCGTTTGTACGTGGCAGGTGCGGTGGCCTTTGCCACCGGCGATCACCAACTGGCCACGGAATATTTCAACCAGGTTCTGGCGCTGCCGGTAGACCAGCGTCCGTTGCGCAGCACCTGGGCGGCGTATTCCCTCGGGCGCATTGCCTTCGTCATGAGCAACGAGGCGCATAACCGCATCGAAGCGCTGGAGCAGGCGCGGAGTGCCTTTCGCCAGGCTCGGCAATTGAGCATCGACGGCTTCAGCGATCCGCTGGAACTGGGTGTGGCCAGCCTCGGTGAAGAGGCGCGGGTGTTGCGCAGCGCTGGCGACTGGAGCGGCGCGATCGAACTGTATGAAGCACAGAACCTGCATGGTTCGGCCGTCGGTTACACCTCGCTCAAGCAAGTGATGAACGAACTGGCCGAGTTGCCTGAGGCTGATCTGGCGAAACTGCTGCAGCAACGAGCCGTGCAGCAACTGGTCACGGCATCCTTGGTCAGTCGTCAGGGCTGGTCATTTGGCGAGCAGCCGGCGAACGAAAGGAAACTGGTAACGCTGTTGCAGAACAGCACCCGTGGCAGTCTGGAAAATGCTGATCGACTGGCGGCCATGAGTTATCAACAAGGTGACTACGCGTCTGCCAAGGTCTTCCTTGAGAATGCCGGCGACGGCGGGCTCGCCTGGTGGCTGCGGGCAAAACTGGCAGTGCGTGATGGCGACACGACTGCCGCTGCCGCCGCCTACGCCAAAGCCGCACAGGCCTTCCCGCAGAACGAAGACTGGGGTTATCGCCGCACCCCGGACTGGGCGTTTGAAACGGTGCAGCCGAAATGCCGGGTCGAGGGCGAAAGCGCAATCCTGGCGCTGCAACGCGGCGAATACCTGCAAGCTTTTGTGCAGCTGTATCGCAGCAACAGCATTTACTGGTTCGATGCCGCGACCGTGGCCGAGCGCGTGCTGACGGTCGACGAGCTCAAGCAGTACGTCGATCAGAACGTGCCGGCGCCGCCGCCATTGACCCAGCAGGAGCGCGATAACTATGTGCCGCTGTCGGTGGCGGCCAATCTGCGCAACCTGCTCGGTCGGCGATTGCTGCGAGAAGGGCGCTACCAGCAGGCGTACGAATATTTCGACAATCCTGGATTGCAGAACAAGGCCCGGCATTACGGTGAGCAGCGCCTGGCTGCCGAGTCCGCGTGGTGGCCAACCCGGCGCGCCAGTGCGCTGTTCCTCGCCGCCTCGGCCGCACGTGAGTGGGGCATGGAGATTCTCGGTTATGAGATGGCGCCCGACTACGCCACGTTTGCTGGCAACTACAGTCTGGAAAGTGCTGAGCTGAAAGTCGGACCGCTGGTATCGCAAGCCGAAGTGCAACTCCAGCTTGCCAGCGCTGCGCAGCCTGATCAGCGCTATCACTATCGCTTTGTCGCCACTGCGCTGGCGAGCCGCGCGGCAGATAATCTGCCGCATACCAGTCACGCGTTTGCTGCGGTTCTGTGCAACGCCTACAGCTGGAACAGCAGCCTTGAAGAACAGTCGGCGTTCTATCAGCGCTACGTCAAAGAAGGTCCCTATGTGTTGTGGGCGGCTGACTTTGGCCATCACTGCGCTTACCCGGACTTTGCAAACGCTGACAAGCGCTACGTTACCCAAGTGACCGACGCTGTGCGCGCTACGCTGCGACCGTACAAGTGGCCGGTTCAGATCGGTGCAATCGTATTGGTGACCGCCATCGCTTTACTGCTCATCACCCGTCGTCAACGCAAAGTGCGCAAAGGTTAAGCCTGCTGCACGAAGCTCAGGCGTACGGCGAAACCGATCAACACGCTGCCGAACAGCCATTGCTGAACGCGCTGCGCCGTCGGGCTGTGTTGCAGCCAACGGCCCAGTGCCGCGCCCGTCAATGCCACGACGCTGTCGAACAGCAGGCCGACGCTGACCAGCACCAGACCGAGCATTGCGAACTGGCTCAACACTGGCGCGCCGTGATTGACGATGAATTGCGGCAGCAGCACCGAGCAGAACAGCAGCGCCTTGGGATTGAGCAGGTTGGTCAGCAGACCGCGCCGGATTGCTCCGCGCCATTGGCCGTGGGTAGATGTCTGCTCTTGCGTTTGCAGGCTCGGCACCAGCGAGCTGCGCAAGCATTGGATACCAATCCACAACAGGTATGCAGCACCCGCGATACGCACCACTTCAAAGGCCCATGGCGCGGTTTTGAACAGTGCCGCCAGCCCCAACGCCGCCAGTGCCACATGACAGGCGCGGGCAATGGCCAGGCCCAACGCTGTGGCCAACGCCGCGCCCCGACCCTGCCGCGCACCGGTTTGCAACAGCAGGATCATGTCCGGTCCCGGCAACAGAAGTACCACAGCCAGCGTCAGGATAAACAGCCAGAGATTTGCCACGTCGCGCCCTCTTTTGTCGTTGATTTGCTCGCGCCAGTCTAGAGCGAGAGGGCGGGGCAGGTGCTTGCGTAGTCGACTTCAAAAGCGTGCAGCTTTGGCATAACCTGCTGTTTTGAAGCTTGCAAACTATCGGAATCTGCCAAAAATGAAACTTGACCCCTACGACCGCAAGATCCTCGCCGCGCTGCAACGCAATGGGCGCCTGAGCAATGTTGAGCTGGCGGAAGAAATCGGCCTGTCGGCCTCGCCGTGTCTGCGCCGGGTGCGCATGCTGGAAGAGGCAGGGGTGATTCGTGGCTATCAGGCCAATCTGGATCGCGACGAAGTCGGATTGGGGCTGACGGTGTTTGTCGGGGTCAAGGTCGAGCGGCACAACGAAGAACGCGCCGAGGCTTTTTATGCGGCCGTCACTGGGTTGCCTGAGGTGGTCTCGGCGTTTCTGGTGTCCGGCGAATCGGATTTCCTGTTGCAGGTGGTCGTGCCTGACTTGCGTGCTTATGACCGCTTTGTCAGTGCGCATCTGCTCAAGCTGCCGGGGGTGAGCGATATTCGCAGCAACTTCGCCATCCACACGGTGAAAGCGCCGGGGGCTTTGCCGTTGGGGCATCTGCCGGTGTAGACCGGGTGGCGCCATTCGCGAGCAGGCTCGCTCCCACAGGGGGGGAACGCATTCCAAAGTGGGAGCGAGCCTGCTCGCGAAGACGGCGGCAAGGTTTGGAACCTACATCTGCGTCGCCATCCCCTCGACATTCATCGCTGCCTGACGCAACGCTTCCGAACGCGTCGGGTGCGGATGGCAGGTCAGGGCAATGTCCTCGGCTGACGCGCTGAATTCCATCGCCACGCAAAACTCACCGATCATTTCGCTCACGCTCGGCCCGACCAGATGCACGCCAAGCACTTCGTCCGTGCGCTCGTCGGCGAGGACTTTGGCGAAGCCCTCGGTTTCGTGATTGATCTTCGCCCGGCTGTTGGCAGTGAAGGGAAACTTGCCGACCTTGTAGGCGCGGCCCTCGGCCTTGAGCTGTTCTTCGGTCTGGCCGACGCTGGCCAGCTCCGGCTGGGTGTAGATGACGTTGGGGATCAGCGCGTAATTGACCTCGCCAGCCTTGCCGTGAATCTGTTCGACGCAGGCCATGGCCTCGTCTTCAGCCTTGTGCGCGAGCATCGGGCCGGACGTGACGTCGCCGATCACCCAGACCCCGGCGGCCTCGGTGCGATGTTGCTTGTTGGCGAGCATGCCGCGTTTGTCGGTACTGAGGCCGACGTTCTCCAGCCCCAAACCCTGGGTGTATGGCCGGCGCCCGATGGCCACCAGCACATAGTCGGCTTCGATCAGCTCAGCCGTGCCGCCAGCGGCAGGCTCGACGCTCAGCTGCACGCCTGTGGCGGAACTGGTGGCGCTAGTGACCTTGGAGCTCAATTTGAAGGCGATGCCTTGTTTGCTCAGCGCGCGCTGCAAGGTCTTGCCGGCCTCGCTGTCGACGCCGGGGCAGATTCGATCAAGGTATTCGACCACTGTGACCTGCGCGCCGAGTCGCCGCCATACCGAACCCAGCTCCAGGCCAATCACCCCGGCGCCAATGACCACCAGATGTTTGGGCACTTCACTCAGCGACAGCGCGCCGGTCGAATCGAGGATGCGCTGGTTGTCGATCTCGACGCCGGGCAGCGGCGTTGGCTCGGAGCCGGTAGCAATGATGATGTCCTTGGCGCTGAGCTCGGTCTTGTTGCCCTGACTGTCGGTGACCGTGACTTTGCCGGGGCCATCGATATGGCCCCAGCCCTTGATCCAGTCGACCTTGTTCTTGCGAAACAGAAACTCGATGCCCTTGGTCAGGCCGGCGACGCTTTCGTCCTTCTGCTTCATCATCTGCGCAAGGTTCAGCGTCGGTTTGACCTCGATGCCGAGATTGGCAAACTCCTTGCCCACCGCAGCGGCGTACAGCTCTGAGGCGTGCAACAAGGCTTTGGACGGCATGCAACCGACGTTCAGGCAGGTGCCGCCGAGGGTTGCCCGCCCTTCAACGCAAGCGGCCTTGAGCCCGAGCTGGCCGGCGCGGATCGCTGCGTTATAACCGCCGGGGCCGCCGCCCAGAATCACTACGTCATAGTTGCTCATGCGCTTGCTCCAGATTGCTTGAAGGGGATAGCCAAGATTAGTCGCGATAAAAATTATGTACGTAATATGAGCTTTGCCGGACATTTCGGTCAAGGCTTCAGGCAAGCGACAGCTGCGGCATCCTTGAATAAGCGTAATTGTGTACGAATATTTCACAGTTTGCGTTATATCGTAACGCTATGAACGCAGAGCCTATATTTTCGGGGTGTTATGCAAGTCGATCTTGAGTTGGACGCCACGCCAGTCACCGGGCTGCCGCGCTTTCAGCAGGCAGCCGCGCAGTCACGCAAATTGCGTCGGTTGGCGTATGGACTCGGCGCAGTGGCCGCGTCGGCCTGGGTGCTGGCGTTTTTCGTCGGCCTGTTTGCGCCGCAATCCCTGTGGTTGCCGTTGTTGGTCAATCAGAGCGCGGCGTTGCTGGTGCTGGTCGCCGGTCTGCAATCGGCGTGGTGGGTGACGCGATGGCGCGCGCGGGTGATGCATCCGCCCGCTTCGCAACCGACCGTCGTGGAGGAGGGCGGCGCAGCCGAGGGCTGGTACGAAAGGCTGCTGGAGCGCTTGAGTCAGCAGAGCCGCCATCTGCTTGGACAAATCGGTGCGCCGACGTTGTGGCTCGGCGGCTGGGCGTTGCTGGTTCTGTTTGGTATTGAACAGGTGTGGAATCTCACGTTGCCTGCGGCGGCCTTGGGGCTGTCGGCGAGCATCGGTGCGGCATTGACGTTGTTGCTGGCGTTTGCCCTCTTGGTGCTGGAGCGGCAACTGGCGCAGGAACCGCCGACGCAATGGCCGGAAGCGGCTGTGCTGGTACAACTGACCCGGGTGGTGATCATCACCCTGTTGATCGGTGCGCTATGTCTGTTGTTTGTCAGCGAAAGCGCAGTCTGGCCGGTACGCGTGGCGGTGCTCAGCGCAGTCCTGCCAATGTTGGTTGCCGGCGAACTGCTGTTGCGCCCGTTACTGTCTGTCTTCAGCCCGCGGCGTGAACAACTGGAACCGACCCTGCTGGCGCGCAGTTTTATCGCCGATATGCTGCGCTGGCCGCCGCAGCCGTGGCTGGCGTTGCAGCATGAAATGCACAATCGGTTCGGCATCGATCTGCGGCAGATCTGGGCCTTCAATTACATGCGCCGGGCCTTGTTGCCGGTGTTGGCGGTGGTCGCCCTGAGCGGTTGGCTGCTGACCGGCGTACATGAAATTCCCCTGCACGGTCGCGGCATCTACGAGCGCTTCGGTAAACCGGTACAGGTGTTCGGCCCGGGTTTGCATGCCGGTTTGCCCTGGCCATTGGGGCGTGTGATCTCCGTTGAAAACGGTGTGGTTCATGAACTGGCAACCAGTGTCGGCGACAAGCCAATCGCCGTGCAGTCCGACTCCGCTGAAGGCCCGGCGCCGCTGACCGCCAACCGTTTGTGGGACGCCAGCCACGTTAATGACAAGTCCCAGGTCATCGCCAGCAGCCGTGGCGCGCAACAGGGCCTGCAAATCGTCAACATGGACGTGCGCTTCGTTTATCGCATCGATTTGAACGACGAGGCGGCACTCGCCGCGACTTATAACAGCGCCGATGTACCGACGCTGATTCGCAGCACCGCCAGCCGCATCCTGGTTCACGATTTTGCCTCGCGCACCCTCGACGGTCTGCTCGGCGACGACAGGGCAGGGCTGGCCGAGGAAATCGGTCGCGCAGTGCAAAGCGATCTGAACAGATTGAACAGTGGCGTGGAAATCCTCGCCACAGTCTTCGAAGCGATTCATCCACCGGCCGGCGCGGCGAATGCCTATCACAGTGTGCAAGCGGCGCAGATCGGCGCGCAGGCGTTGATCGCTCGTGAACGCGGGGCGGCTGCGCAGGCCACTAACGAGGCGCAGTTGCAGGCGAGTACGGCGCGGGATCAGGCAACGGCCAATGCGCGGGAGATCAATGCAGCCGCGCAAACCGCCGACCTGAAATTCAGCGCCGAACAGAAAGCCTTCGCCAGTGCTGGCCAGGCCTTCGTGCTGGAGCAATATCTCAGCCAGCTCAGTCAGGGCATGAGTAAAGCCAAGTTGCTGATACTCGACCATCGAATCGGCGGCAGCGCAAATGCGCCAACCATCGATCTGCGTACTTTCACACTGCCGACTGATCCGTCACCCGCCCGTACCACCGCTCAACCAGGAGCCACCCATTGAGCCAGTCGCCTGTTCATGACGTTCACGACCACAGCGGCCACGATCACGGCCACGGCGGGCATCACCATCATCATGGTCATCACCACCATCACGGCGAGGTGCCAGAAGTCGGACCATTTCCGTGGCGGCGTATGGGCTGGGCTGCGTTGCTGGTAGCGTTTGCCATTGCCGCCGCGAGTCTGGTGCAAGTGCGCTCCGGTGAAGCCACGGTCATCACCCGTTTCGGTAATCCGTCGCGGGTCTTGCTCGATCCCGGGTTGAATTGGCGCTGGCCGGCACCGTTCGAAGCGGCAATCCCGGTGGACCTGCGTCTACGTACCACCTCAAGTGGTTTGCAGGACGTCGGCACCAAGGACGGTTTGCGCATCATCGTTCAGGCCTACGTCGCGTGGCAGGTGCAGGGTGATCCTGAACATGTGCAGCGTTTCATGCGTGCCGTGCAGAATCAGCCGGACGAAGCGGCGCGGCAGATTCGAACCTTTGTCGGCTCAGCGCTGGAGACCACGGCCAGCAGTTTCGATCTGGCGAATCTGGTCAACACTGATGCCAAACAAGTGCGCATCGGCGATTTTGAAACGCAGTTGCGTCAGCAGATCGATCAACAGTTGCTTGCTACATATGGCGTGCGCGTTGTGCAGGTGGGTATCGAGCGTTTGACTTTGCCATCGGTCACGCTCAGCGCCACGGTCGACCGCATGCGTGCCGAGCGTGAAACCATTGCTACCGAACGCACGGCTGTTGGCAAACGCGAAGCGGCGCAAATCCGTTCCGCCGCCGAGCGCGATGCGCGAATCGTCCAGGCTGATGCGACGGTGAAAGCCGCTGACATTGAAGCGCAATCGCGAGTCGAGGCTGCGCAGATTTATGGTCGCGCCTACGCCAGCTCGCCGCAGCTTTACAACCTGCTGCGCTCCCTCGATACCCTCGGCACCATCGTTACGCCGGACACCAAATTGATTCTGCGCACCGATGCCGCACCTTTCCGCGTATTGGTCGACGGCCCACCGACGCTCGACAACAAAGCCGGATCGCAGCCATGAGCGAAGAAGTTCCACGTGGAACACATGCGTTGAACAGTCCGTGGATTCAGGCGGGGCGTCTGGCTTTTATCGCGCTGTATGCGATCACGGTGCTGGCGGCGCTGGCATGGGCATTCTCCAATGTCCGGCAGATTGATCCGCAAAATCGCGCAGTAGTACTGCACTTCGGTGCGCTGGATCGCGTTCAGAATGCCGGACTGTTATGGGCATGGCCGCAACCTTTTGAGCAGGTGGTTCTGCTGCCGGCGGCGGATCGGGTGATCGAGCGTCGAGTGGAAAATCTGTTGCGCAGTGACGAAGCGTTGAAGGCTGACCGGGTGGCGTCCTTCGCAACGCCATTGAGCGATGCACTCGCCGGGTCTGGTTATTTATTGACCGGTGACGCCGGCGTAGTGCAATTGGACGTGCGAGTGTTTTACCAAGTCTCCGATCCCTATGCGTTCGTGTTACAGGGCGAACATGTGCTGCCAGCACTCGATCGCTTGGTGACGCGCAGCGCCGTGGCACTGACCGCCGCGCGAGATCTCGACACCATTCTGGTCGCTCGCCCGGAATTGATCGGCGCCGACAATCAGGCGGCCGAGCGCCGTGAGCGATTGCGCGGTGATCTGGTGCAAGGCATTAACGCGCGTCTCGCTGAACTGAAGGCGAGCGGGCAGGGCATCGGTATCGAGGTGTCGCGGGTCGATGTGCAATCGAGTCTGCCGGAGCCAGCGATCAGTGCTTTCAATGCGGTTCTGACCGCCAGTCAGCAGGCTGACAAAGCAGTGGCTAACGCGCGCACCGATGCCGAGAAACTTACCCAGTCCGCCAACGAACAGGCAGACCGCACGCTCCAGGTGGCTCACGCGCAGGCAGGCGAGCGTCTTGCAAAAGCCTCGACCGATACTGCAACCGTCTCGAGTCTGGCTACGTCTGCCGACCCGCAAATGCTCCTGCGTCTGTATCGCGAGCGCATACCGAAGATCCTTGATCAGGCCGGGTCGGTCACCACCGTCAACCCGAAAGACGATTCCCGGTTGATCATTCAAGGAGCCAGTCAATGACGGCGACCACCGCTGCTCCAGGCCTGTTGTCCTCGGCCGAACAACGTCGCGCCGCGCGCCAATTGACCCTCGCGATGCTTGCGCTCGGGCTGCTGGGTCTGGGGCTGGTCTGGCGCTGGATACTCCCGGAGCAAATCGGTGTCAGCCAACTGCTGCTGGGTTTCGCTTCTTTGCTCGTAGCGGTTCCGGTGATGCGTTCGGCCTGGTACAGCCTGCGTTATCCAAGCCTGCACGGCATTACCGATCAATTGATTGCGCTGGCCATGCTCGGTGCCTGGGCGACCGGCGATCTACTCACCGCGGCGTTGTTGCCAATCATCATGATCTTTGGCCATGTGCTCGAGGAGCGCAGCGTGATCGGCTCCCAGGAAGCGATTAATGCGCTTGGCCAGTTGACCCGCAGCCATGCGCGCAAGCTGCAAGTAGACGGTTCGATCATCGAAGTGGACAACGGCACGCTCAACGCTGGCGATGTTGTCGAGGTGCGGGCCGGTGATCGGGTGCCGGCGGACGGTCGGGTGTTGTCCGGCCAGGCGAGCCTTGATACCGCTTCGATTACCGGTGAGTCAGTGCCGGTAGAAGCTGGCGTCGGCATGCTGGTGTTTGGCGGCGCGATCAACCTCGATGGATTGCTGCGCGTCGAAGTCACCCGCACCGGTGACGAATCCACCTTGGGCAAAGTCATCGCCCTGATGCAAAGCGCCGAGCGCTCGAAACCGCCGATCACGCGATTGCTCGAACGCTATGCCGGTAGTTACATGGTGCTGGTCTTGTTGCTGGCGGCGGTGACTTGGTTCGTCACCCATGATGCACAGGCGATGCTCGCGGTCTTGGTGGCGGCGTGTCCGTGTGCGTTGGTGCTGTCGGCGCCGGCCACGGCGATTGCCGGTGTCGCCGTCGCCGCCCGTCACGGGATTCTGATTCGCAGCTCGGCGTTCCTCGAAGAACTCGCCGATCTGACCTCGCTGGTGGTCGACAAGACCGGCACGCTGACGTACGGCACGCTGCGTTTGCAGTCGATCGACAGCCTGAATTCGGACACCGCCGAGGCGCAGACACTGGCCGCCAGTCTCGGCGCGGCAAGCAGTCATCCGGTGAGCCGGGCACTCGCCGGGATGGTCGATCAGGAAGCCTATTGGCCTCTGACCAACATCCATGAGCGCCAAGGCCTGGGCGTAGTTGCGATGACAGGGAAGGGCGAAGCTGCGCTCGGTCGCCCTGAGTTGTTCGCGCAACTGGGCATCACAACCACCCTTGTTCCTGATCACGATGGCCCGATTGCCGGGTTGGCCCTGAACGGCGAATTCCTCGCCTGGCTTTTGCTCGCCGACAGCATCAAACCGGAAGCGCGCTTTGCCTTGAGCGAATTGCGTGAACTGGGGCTGGGACGCCAGCTCCTGCTGACGGGCGATCGCCAGAGCGTTGCGCGAACGTTGGCGCTGGAAGTCGGGCTGAACGAAGTCCAGGCGCAAGCGCTTCCGGAGGACAAACTCAATCGCGTGCTCAAGGAAATCGATCACGGCTTTCGTCCGATGGTGGTAGGCGACGGCATCAACGATTCACTCGCGCTCAAGGCCGGCGTGGTCGGCGTGGCGATGGGCGCTGGCGGGGCCGACATTGCTCTGGCGTCAGCCGACATCGTGTTGATCGGCAGCGATCTGCGTC
>Ga0307411_10000214_pt1 | contig 18630 bp, 21 predicted proteins | sample DK1Ometagenome_2_FD_203712 | JGI IMG/M metagenome (GOLD analysis project Ga0307411, IMG submission 203712) | Maize rhizosphere microbial communities from greenhouse at UC Davis, California, United States - DK15-O-1 | ecosystem: Host-associated > Plants > Roots > Rhizosphere > Soil | place: USA...
AGGATCTGGCCAAGCTGCGCGCCAGCATGGGCCGCGACAAGCTGCAGCGCGCAGAGCTGCTGAAACGCCAGCAAGAAGAAGCGCGTCGCCAGGAAGAGGCCCGCCGGCAGCAGGCCGAATACAGCGCAAGGATGGCGGCACAGCGGGCCATGGAAGAACGCGAAGAGGAACGCGCCTCCAACGACGCCTTTGCCGGCGCGCTGATGAACGGCCTGAATGTCTTCAAGAACGAGATGGCGAAGGGCCAGGCACAGCAGGCCCAGCAGCAGGCCTTCCTCGCCAACCTGCAGCGGCAGCAGCAACAGGCCGCTGACGCCCGCCAGCGCGAGCAGGATCGCCAGCGTGAGGCGGCCGCGCAGGAGCAGCTGTACCGCCAGCAGCAGGCAGCGGCTCAGCAGCCACAGCCAGGGCAACCCGCCGGCAGCCGCGCGGGATCGCCCGCCGGTCAGCCCACGCCAGCCATGCAAGCCGCGCAGGCGGCGCAGGCGGCCCGCGTGGCCCAGGCCGAGGCCGCCGAACGGCAGCTGCGCGAACGCGCCGCTGCGGAGCGCCAGCGCCAGCAGCAACTCCGGGAGCAACGGCAGGCGGAGGAACGGGTCGCCGCGCTGGCGCCGACGCCCAGGCCGGTCGATCCGCCGCAGCGTGCCTCGACGCATGACGACCCGAGCCGCTGCGTGTCCCAGCCCGCCCAGGTACGAAACCCGAACTGCAAGGACGGCAGCGCCTTCACGATGACCAACAGGTGCGAGCAGCCGGTGGACGTGCGGCTTTGCATCAAGACCCAGCAGGGCCACTGGGACTGCGGCGCCAGCTGGGGCGTCAAACCGGGGGCGAGCTGGTCCTACCCGTCGTGCCGCGGCACGTCGGAGGTGTTCATGGACGTGCGCTCCAGTGGCAGCAACCGCCGTCTCTCCGACCCGCCCTGATGCCCTGGGCCTGCGACGAACTTTGATTTGAATCCCGATCTAGGAAATGCAATGAAGAACAAGCGATGGATCGCACAACTCGGCGTGCTGGCCTGCGCACTGTCCGCATTCGGCGTGCAAGCCCAGCAGGCGCCACAACCCGCACAGGGCCAGACGGCGGAGGGCGCGCAGAAGTTCCTGGCAGCGGTGGCGAGGAAAGGCAATGCCCATGCATGGTTCGTCGACGCCCAGGGCCGGACTAACTACGTGCGCGGCACGGCGATCAGGACCACGACCCACGTCGGCGTGCTCGGCACCGATGAACAGAAGTCGCAGCGCGCGGTCGAGAAACAGCTGCCCGCCTTCACCGTCAGCGAGATCGACACCCAGGCCGCGGACGGCAAGCCCGACGCCTGCCTGACCCGAATCCCCAAATGGGAGGCCCGCGAGCCGCTGGTGGAGACCCGCAACTGGACCACGACCGATGAAGGCATCCTCATCGACACGCCCATCGTGCATGCCGAAATCAGCACCTACGAGCCGGCGCCGGAGCTGCTGGCGCCGCACTGGATCGACTGGCGCAACGTCAAGCTCAACCGCGCGACGAACGGCGCCCAAATGACCGCGTCGTTCAAGGAAAAGCACTACACCGCCCACCTTGCCTTCACCGGCGAGGCCGAGTTGCTCGACCGCATCGAGTACGCGATGAAGTTCCTTAAGCTGAGCTGCGACGACACGTCGGCCACCGGCTTCTGAACTCCCCACCGGCGGAGACGGAGTTCCCATGAACAAGATGCGATCGATTGCGACGCTGAGCGTGCTCGGCTGCACCCTCTGGGCGGCGCCGGCCGAGGCGCAGCAGCCCTCACAGACCGCGGACGGCGCGCAGCAGTTCCTGGCAACGATGGTTGCAAAGGGCAACGCCACGGTCTGGTTCATCGATGGCCAGAACCGGCGCAACCACGTCCGGACCATGGCGAAGGTGACCACCGTCGAGTTCGCCGCCGTGTTCTTCGACGACCCCGTGGAGTGGCAAAAGCCGATCGAGAAGCAGCTGCTGCCGTTCACGCTCAGCGAGATCGACACGCTGGGGCCGAAGGGGAAGCCGGACGCCTGCATGACCCGGCTGGCCAAGTGGCGCGTGAACGCGAACGAGCAACTGGTCGAGACCCAGACTTGGCGGACCACGAAACCAGGGCTGCTGAAAGACAGGCTTTACGAACATCGGTTGACCGGCACCCATCAGCCCTCGCCCGAATTGCTGACCCCGCACTGGATCGACTGGCGCAACGTCCATCTGGCCCGCACGCCGGAGGGCACGCAGGTGACGGCATCGTTCAAGGAGAAGGACGTCACCGCGCACCTGGCCTTCACCGGCGACATGGAGCTCATCGATCGCGTCGAGTACGCGATGAAGTTCCTGAAGCTGAGCTGCGACAACAGCACGGCCACCGGCTTCTGACGCCCGCTGTGGCGGGCCGTTAGAGTCGGCCCATGCATCTCTACATCGTCACCGGCAGTTCCCGCGGCCTCGGCGCCGCCCTCGTCCAGCAACTGAGCCGCCCGGGCCATGCCGTCGTCGGCATCGCCCGCAGCCTGAACCCGGCCTTGAAGGCAGAGCAATGGACGCTGGACCTGGCGGACCCCCTGCCCGCCGCCGAGCGCCTGCAGGCCTGGCTGCGCGCCAACACCGGCTGGGCCAGCGCCACGCTGATCAACAACGCGGCGCTGCTCAGCGCACCCGGCCCGCTGGTCGCGACCGGCCTGGCCGAGCTTTCCGCGGCGATGCGGGTCGGGCTGGAGGCGCCAGCGCTGCTGAGCCGCGTCTTCCTGGCCGAGACGGCCGGCGTGGCGCAGCGCCGCATCCTCAACATCTCCTCGGGCCTCGGCCGGCGCGCGATGGCCGGCAGCGCGGCCTACTGCGCGGTCAAGGCCGGGCTGGACCACCTGAGCCGAGCGCTGGCGCTGGAGTCGCCCGACGTCGGCGTCGTGTCGCTCGCTCCGGGCGTCATCGACACCGACATGCAGGTGCAGTTGCGCGGCGCCGATCCGGCCCGTTTCCCCGAGCAGACACGCTTCCAGGGCCTGAAGGATGGCGGCCAGTTGCAGACGGCCGACGCGACCGCGACGGCCGTGCTGAGCTACCTGGCCCGGCCTGATTTCGGTCAAAACGTCATCGCCGACGTCCGCGACGCCTGAAAAGCTTGAAAATCGCCCCACCGGCCGCCATGTACGGCTTGTTTACCTCTCTCCTGGAGAACGCCTTGAACCGCATCCTTGCCCTGAGCCTGGCCGCCCTGCTGGCCGTCGCTCTGCCCGTCCATGACGCCGAGGCCAAGCGCCTGGGCGGTGGCGGCATCAAGCGCAGCGTACCCACCCAGACCACGCCGCAGACGCCGCCCGCCCAGACCCCGCAGCAGGCCGCCCCGGCCAAGCAGGCCGCCGCCACGCCGGCAGCCCCCGCCGCGGCGCCCAAGCGCTCCTGGCTCGGCCCCATCGCCGGTCTCGCTGCCGGCCTCGGCCTGGCCGCACTGGCCAGCCACCTCGGCTTCGGCGCCGAACTGGGCAACTTCATGACGATGCTGCTGCTGGGCCTCGTGGCGGTGTTCGTGATCCGCTTCCTGATGCGCCGCTTCGCCACCAAGAAGCCGCAACTGGCCGGCGCCAATGGCGCCAATTTCGAGGCGCAGCAGCCCGCCTGGGCGCCGCAGCCCGCCGCCGCGGCCGCCACGGGCGGTGCCGCTGCCGCCAGTTCGCTGACCGCAGTGCCAGCCGATTTCGACAGCGCGGGTTTCGAGAAGATCGCCAAGCAGGTCTTCATCCGCCTGCAAGCGGCCAATGACGCCAGCGACCAGGCCGACCTGCGCCGCTTCACGACGCCACAGATGTACGCCAGCATCCAGCACGACCTGCTGGAGCGAGGCGGCAAGGCGCAGCGCACCGAAGTGCTGCAGCTGGACGCCAATGTCGTTGACGTCGCCACCGAGAACGGCGAGCAGATCGTGTCCGTGCGCTTCTGGGGCCTGGTGCGCGAAACCAGCGAGCAGGCGGCCGAAGACTTCGACGAGGTCTGGCACCTGGTCAAGTCCGGCGATGGCTGGCTGATCGCCGGCATCCAGCAGACGGCTTGAGCGTCGGCATGACCAAGGTCATAGCGGGTTAGACCCGAGCCGGCACGGCACGAGAATGGGCGCTTCAAGCGCCCATTTCTCTTTGAGGCCACATGATTCGTCTGCACCTTTCCCTCTGCGCCGCGGCCACTGTGCTCCTGGCGGCCTGTGCCACGCCGCCCGCGCCGACCGCCGTCGTCGCCCCCAATGCCAACCTCGTCGTGCAGGGCATCCCGCCCGTGCCGCAAAGCCTGGCCGATGCCGTCGGCCGCTACAACGACTTCCGCGGCCACGCGTTTGCCGACTGGCACCCGACCGAGCGCGAGATGCTGGTGCTGCACCGCAAGGCCGGCGCCAACACGGCGCAGCTGTTCCGCGTGGCATCCCCGCTGGCCACCGGCGAGCAGTTGACCGATGGCGTCGACCCGGTCAGCCGCGCCAGCTACGAGCCACGCAGCGGCCGCTACGTCGTCTTCGAACGCGCCACCGGCGGCAACGAGGTGGCTCAGCTCTACCGCCTGCCGCTGCCTGCGGCTGGCCAGCCCGGCGCGCAGCCCGTATTGCTGACCAGACCCGACGAGCGCCATGCGATGAACACCTGGCTACGCAAGAGCGGCCAGCTCATCTACTCGTCGGTGCCCATCGACCGCACAGCCCAGGGCGGCACGCGCAGCAAGATCACGACAACGCTGTGGCTGATGGACCCCGAGAAGCCCGAAGGCCGCCGCAAGCTCGCGGAGCTGGACGGTGGCGGTTGGACGGCCGGCCGCCCCTCGCCCGACGAACGCCTCGTCACGCTGACGCGCTATCTGTCCGCCAACGAATCGCAGATCTGGATGCTGGACCTGAACAGCGGCGCTCCCAAGCAGGTCGCGCCGGCCGCCGGCAGCCAGGAGGCCAAGGCCACCTATGCGCCGGCCGGCTGGTCGCCCGACGGCCGCTCGCTGTGGATCACCAGCGACCGGGCGGGCGAGTTCCGCGAACTGATGAGGATGGACTTGGCCAGCGGCCGCACGGACCGCGTCAGCAGCCACATCCCCTGGGACGTCAGCGGCGTCACGCTGACCGAGGACGGCAGCAAGATGGCTGCCCAATTCAACGTCGATGGCCGCGACGAGCTGCATTTCTTCGACACGGCCACCGCCAAGGAAGTGCCTGCCCCCGCCGCGCTGCCCGCCGGCAACGTCGGCAGCGCCTATTACCACCGCGCGCGCAACGACCTCGCCTTTTCGGTCAGCAACGCCCAGGGTCCGGGCCAGATCTACTCGCTGGACAAGGACGGCAAGGTGCAGCAGTGGACCCGCGCCGCCGCGCCGGCCGGCGTGGATACCGCGAGCTTCAGCGAGCAGAAGATCGTGCGCTGGAAGAGCTTCGACGGCACGACGATTTCAGGCCTGCTGACGGCGCCGCCCAAGAAGTTCAGCGGCAAGCGCCCGGTGCTGATCTCCATCCACGGCGGCCCCGAGTCGCAGGCCAGCGTCGGCTTCCTCGGCCGCACCGCCTACTTCGTGCAGGAGCTGGGCATGGCGCTGATCCAGCCCAACGTGCGCGGGTCCAGTGGCTATGGCAAGAGCTTTCTCGCCATGGACAACGGCTTCAAGCGCGAGGACTCGGTCAAGGACATCGGCGCGCTGCTGGACTGGATCGCCACGCAGCCCGACCTGGACGCCTCACGCGTGCTCGTCACCGGCGGCAGCTACGGTGGCTACATGACGCTGGCCGTGTCGACCAACTACGCCGACCGCATCGCCGGCGCCATCGACGTGGTGGGCATTTCGCACTTCGTGACCTTCCTGAACAACACCGAGAGCTACCGGCGCGACCTGCGGCGCGTCGAGTACGGTGACGAGCGCGACCCCGCCATGAAGGTTCACCTCGACAAGATCTCGCCGCTGACCAACGCCGCAAAGATCAAGAAGCCGCTGTTCGTCATCCAGGGCAAGAACGACCCGCGCGTGCCTTACACCGAGGCCGAGCAGATCGTCGCCACCGTGCGCCAGGGGGGGACGCCGGTCTGGTATCTGCGCGCCGACAACGAGGGTCATGGCTTCCAGAAGAAGGACAACCAGGACTTCCAGTTCTATGCCACGGTGCTCTTCATGCAGCAGACCGTGCTGAAGTAGGCCGCTTGGACCTGCTCGGCCCGGTCAGCCCGTTGCCCGCCCTCGCGGCGGTGCTGCTGGCCTTTGGCACGGCGACGCTGCTGCTGCGCCGCTTCGGCGCGCCGCCGGCCGCCGGCCGCTTCGCCAGCATCGACGGCCTGCGCGGCTATCTCGCGTTCGGAGTCTTCCTGCACCATGCCTGCATCTGGTTCTTCTACCAGCGCGACGGGGAATGGAAGCTGCCGCCATCGCAGCTCTACACGCACCTGGGCCATAGCAGCGTCGCCCTGTTCTTCATGATCACCGGCTTCCTGTTCTTCTCGAAGCTGATCGACGCACGCGGGCGGCCGCTGGACTGGCTGCGGCTGTTCGTGTCGCGGGTGATGCGCCTGGTGCCGCTTTATCTGGTGGTGATGCTGGCGCTATTTGCCACGGTGGCCGCGCTGTCGGGCGGCGAACTGCATGACCCGGCCCGTACCGTCGCCAAGCAGGCACTGCGCTGGCTGGGTTTCACGATGTTCGGCAACCCGCCGATCAACCAGGTCGAGGTCACGAAGATCATCGTCGCGGGCGTCACCTGGTCGCTGCCGTACGAATGGTTCTTCTACGGCTGCCTGCCGCTGCTGGCGTTGAGCGTTGGCGTGCGACCGCGCTGGCCCTGGTTGCTGCTGGGACTGGTGAGCGTGGTGGGGCTGCTGAACTGGCACGCACTGCCAGTCCATCTGTGGGCTTTCGCGGGTGGCATGGTGGCCGCCTGGGCGGTGCGCTGGCCGGCGCTGTGTCGCTTTGCGGCCGGCCGGGCAGCGAGCGCCATCATCCTTGTGGCCATTGGGGCGGCGGTCGCCTTGTTCCCGCTCCCCGCCGACTACGGCGTCGTGGCCTTGCTCAGCCTGGTCTTCACCATGGTGGCCTGCGGCAACACGCTTTTCGGTCTCTTGCTGCATCCTGCCTCGCGCCTGCTGGGTGAAACGGCCTACAGCCTCTACCTGCTGCACGGCATGCTGCTGTTCGGCCTGTTCCACTTCCTGCTGGGCGTGGATCGCCCCGGCGCGGCGCTCACCCCGGCCGCGCATTGGGCCTGGGTGCTGGCGCTGTCGCCGATCGTCGTGCTGGTCAGCTTCGCGAGCTTCCATGGCATCGAAGCGCCCGCCATGCGCGCCACGTCCGTGGTGACGGCAGCGTTGCGCCGGCGGTTTCAGAAGTCGCCGGACAGGCTGCCCGCATAGCGCAGCGGCGAGGGCCAACGGGCGGGTGTCGGCGGTTCACCGCGCCATCGACGGGCATTGATCCAGCCGCCATGCCCGACCACCAGAGCGCAGGTCGGCTGCCAGACGGCCACGCGCGCCAGCATCGAGCCCAGGGATTCCCCGCCATCGAAATCGAAGCCGCAGAAGTCGCTCATCCAGCGCTCGAATGCCTCGCGCGGGATATCGCTCCATGGTTTGCCGTCCCATGGGCCGAAGTCCATTTCCATCAACGCCGCGTCAACCCGCCAGCGAAAACCCCAGCGCTGCAGCCACCGTCCGACGTCCGCCGCGCGCGCCAATGGCGACGTGACAACCTCCCGCGGCAGTCCATGGCGGCGCGCATGGGCGCGGATGCGGTGAGCCAGGCGCTTGGCCTTGCGCGGGTCGACCGGCAGATCGGTGCGGCCACCGATGCAACGGCCTTCCGCGCCCCGCGGCCTGGGGTGACGCCAGATGGTGAATGCCGGCATCACCAGGACGCCGTGAAGGCCAGCAGCACGGCGATCTCCGCCAGTTGCTCGGTGGCGCCAAGGCCGTCGCCGGTGTAGCCGCCGAGGCGGCGCTTCAGCCAGGCGCGCATCAGCAGTGCCGCCACAGCCGCTGCGGCGATCGCGACCAGCAGCCGCGCCGGGTCGATGCCTGCGGCGCCCAGTGCCAGCGCCAGCATGGCGCACCAGCCCATCGCGATGCCGAAGTTGCGCAGCGGCACGGCCAGCGCGAGCGGCTTGGCCTTGGCGTGTTCCATATCGCCGCCGTAAGGCAGGCTGACCATCACGCCGACCGCCGCCGCGCGTGCGAATGCGTGGCTGGCCAGCAGCGCCGCGATGGCGGCCCCCAGCGGTCGCGTGGCCAGCACCGCCAGCAGCGCCGCACGCAGCAGCAGGCTCAGGCCCAAGGCCAGTGCGCCATAGCTGCCGATGCGCGAGTCCTTCATGATGGCCAGCGCCCTGTCGCGCGGCACGACGCCGCCGAGGGCATCGAAGGTGTCGGCCAGGCCGTCCTCGTGGAAGCCGCCGGTCAGCGCGACGGTGGCCGCCAGCGCGAGCACGGCGGCAATCCAGGCGGGCCAGATCTGCACGGCCGCCACCAGAACCGTCGCCCCAAACGCACCGACCAACGCGCCCACCAGCGGGAAATGGCGCACGCAGTCGTTCAGCCAGCGAGGATCGAAGCGGTCCAGCCGCACCGGCAGCCGGGTCAGGAACTGCAGCGCGACAAGGAAGAGCCGCATGCCGGGCGCTCAGTCCTGCCGGTTGCTGACGCCCGCGCTCTCGAAGCTCGCCATGTCGGCCAGCAGCGCGCAGGCGGCCGTCAGCAGCGGCCAGGCGAGCGCCGCACCGCTGCCTTCGCCAAGCCGCAGGTCCAGGTCCAGCAGCGGGCGTGCGCCCAAGCGTTCAAGCCAGCGTGCATGCGGGCCTTCCGCCGAGCGGTGGGCGAACACGCAGGCTGCCAGCACGCCGGGTCGCAGCGACTCGGCCAGCGCGACCGCGGCCGTCGTGATGAAGCCGTCGACAACGACGACGCGGCGTTGTGCCGCGGCGGCGATGACGCTGCCCGCCATCGTGACGATCTCGAAGCCACCCAGCGCCGCCGCGATGTGCAGTGGCGCATGCGCGCCGGTGTTGGCGGCCAGCGCCTCCTGCAGCACAGCGAGCTTGCGCGCGAGACCTGCGTCGTCCAGCCCCGTGCCACGGCCGACACAGTCGGCCAGTGGCAGGCCCGTGAGGCGCTGCATCAACAGGCTGGCCGACGAGGTGTTGCCGATGCCCATCTCGCCCAACAGCAGCGCGTTGCCCGGCAGCCGCTCGACCAGCGCCATGCCGTTCTGCAACGCACGTTCAGCCTGCGCCAGCGACATCGCCGGGCCGGCGCTCGCGTCGAGCGTGCCGGCGGCGATGCGAAGGTCCACGGCACCTTTGGCCAACGGCGCATCGACGCCGCAATCCGCCACCGTCAAGGCCAGCCCCTGCTGGCGCGCCAGCACCGACACCGCGGCACCGCCCGCCAGCATGTTGGCCACCATCTGCGGCGTGACCTCGCGCGGATAGGCCGACACGCCGCGGCGGGACAGGCCGTGGTCGGCCGCGTAGACGACCAGTTGCGGCTGGCGCAGCACGGGCCGCTCCACGCCCTGGATCAGCGCCAGTTGCAACGCCAGCGCTTCGACGCGCCCTAGCGCACCGAGCGGCTTGGTCTTGTGGTCCAGCGCGTGCTGCACGCGCGCGGCTAGTCCAGGCTCGGCCAGGGCCGGCAGTTCGGGAAAATTCATTGCAAGAGGCGTCGGGTCAGCCGACGAGGTTGGCGAGGGTCAACAGCGCAAGCAACAGCATCCACAGCACGACCGAACGCCAGACCAGGCCCACGACGCTCTGCAGATGGCCCAGCTGCGGGAGTGCGCCGGACGTCGAACCGGCGGCACCGGTGGTGTCGGGCTCGGAGCCGGCATCGAAGGTCTTGCTGCGGTCCGGCGTGATGCCCGGCGCCGCGGCACCGCCCAGTTGCAGGCCCACGGCGCCTGCCGCGGAGGCGAGGATGATGCCCTCGTTGGGATGCAGCCAGAGGTTGGCGTCGCGCCGCCAGGCGTTCACCGCTTCCTCGAAGTTGCCGACGATGGCGAACCCGGTGGCGGTCAGTCGCGCGGGCAGATGGTCGATTACCGTGAAGGCCTGGCGTGACAACCCGAGCAGGCGGACATTGGTCGGCGCGTCCAGCGTGCGGCTCTTGAAGGCCCAGTAGCGGCTGGCGAACTCGGCCATGCGGTAGAGCACCGCGCCAGCGGGGCCCAGCCCGATGGTCGAGCAGACGATGAACCAGAAGAACACGCCGAAGACGTGACGGTGCGCCGCCAGCAGCGAATGCTCGATGACGTGGCGGATCAGCTCGGTACGTGGCAGTTCGCTGGCGTCGAGGTGTCGCCATTCGGCCAGCAACTGGCGCGCCGTTGCGTCGTCGCCGCGCTCCAGCGCGTCGCGGATGTCGGTGAAGTAGTGGCTGAACTGCCGGAAGCCCAACGTCAGATAGAGGACCAAGACATTCAGCGCCAGTGCCAGCAGCACGCTGAAATGCCGCAACCCCAAGTAGACAAGCGCCACCACGATGCCCGGCACGAGAACGGTGATCGCCCAGACGATGACCGCGTGATGCTCGTGGCCGGCGTCGAAGTTGCGCCCCGTCCAGCGCACCCAGCCGATGACCGACTGATGCACGCGGTTGCCATGCCTCAGGGGCTTGAGTTGTTCACACAACAGGGCCAGCAGCACCGCGAAGAAATTCATGGGCCGGGATGATAGTGGGGCGTTCAGCGCTCGCTGAGCAGCCGGTAGAGGTTACGCAACATCGCGGCGGTCGCGCCCCAAATGAAGTACTCGCGCTCGGGCCCCGCCCACGGCATGGACAGGAAGCGTCGCTCGGCCCCGGCGAACTCGAACCGGTGGTGGCGGTGGTGGGCCGGATTCATCAGGAAGGCCAGCGGCACCTCGAAGGCCTCTGCGACCTCGAAGTTGTCCAGCGCCAACGTGAAGCCGGGTTCGACAAGCGCAACGACCGGCGTCACCTGGAAGGCCGTCACCGTCGAATAGACCGGCAGTTGGCCGATGACCTGGATGTACTCGCGCGTCAGGCCGATCTCCTCCTCGGTCTCGCGCAGCGCGGTGGCGACGGGACCGTCGTCCTGCGGCTCGACGCGACCGCCCGGGAAACTGATCTGGCCGGCATGGTCGCGCAGGTGGTCGGTGCGGCGGGTGAGCAGCAGCGTCAAGCCCTCGTCGCGCCGCACCAGGGGCAGCAGCACGGCCGCGGCAGCCGGCTCGCGGTCGGCGAACAGACCACCGTCGCCGGCGAACTCGGGCGTCCAGACGGACAGGGCTTCCAGCCGCGCGCGGATCGCCTCCGCGGTCAGCGCGGCGGCCGGCACGGCGGGCAGGTCGTCATCGATGTGGGTGACCGGAGCGAGCTGGGGCTGAGTGATGGCTGGGCGAGTCATGCGACGAGAAAAACAAAAGCCGCCGAGAGCGTACGCCCTGGCGGCTTTGGCGGAATGAACCGGCTGATGGGGCCAGCTTTTGGCTTCATTCACATCGCTGCGCGATATGAATTCCGCCGAAAGCTCGCCTGCGCGAAGCTCAGGCGAGCTTTTCCTTGATACGTGCCGACTTGCCCGAACGCTGGCGCAGGTAGTACAGCTTGGCGCGGCGGACATCGCCACGACGCTTGACTTCGATCGACGCGATCAGCGGGCTGTACAGCTGGAACGTGCGCTCGACGCCTTCGCCGCTGGAGATCTTGCGGACGATGAAGCTGCTGTTCAGGCCGCGGTTGCGCTTGGCGATGACGACACCTTCGTAGGCCTGCACGCGCTTGCGGCTGCCTTCAACGACGTTGACGCTGACGATGACGGTGTCGCCAGGGGCGAAAGCCGGAATGGTCTTGCCGAGACGAGCAATTTCTTCTTGCTCGAGGGTTTGGATCAGGTCCATCTGTACTCCTACGGATCTTGGCGGGGCGCTATTTATCGGGATGTTTGCAGCCGGCAAGTGTTGTTCACTTCCCGGCCACTCGACCCGCCAGAGGATCGGACAGCCCGCTAGTGTAGCGGACGCCCGCGGGTTTTGCCTAGAGCTTGGCCAGGAAGGCCTCGTCGGCCTTGCTGAGCCGGCCGGCCGCGCGGGCGGCTTCGATCAGGTCCGGGCGACGCGCGGCCGTCAGTGTCAGCGACTGCTCACGGCGCCAGCGCCTGATGTCGGCGTGGTGGCCGGAAAGCAGCACGGGCGGCACCTCGCGCCCATCGGGCAGCGCTTCCGGACGGCTGTAGTGGGGGCAGTCCAGCAGGCCGTCCGAGAAGCTGTCCTGCTGGTGCGACTGGGCATCGCCCAGGACGCCGTCCTGCAGGCGTGCCACGGCGTCCAGCAGCGCAAGCGCCGGCAACTCGCCCCCCGAGAGCACGAAGTCGCCGAGGCTCAACTCCAACGTCACATGGCGGTCCAGCACCCGTTGGTCGATGCCCTCGTAGCGCCCGCAAAGCAGGATGGCGCCCGGTCCAGCGGCCAGTTGCTGCACGCGCGCCTGATCGATGCGCGCGCCGGTCGGCGTGAAGTGGATGACGGCCGGCGCCGCCTCGCTGCGGTCGGACTGGATGGCGGCCAACGCGCGCTCCAACGGCTCGGCCAGCATCACCATGCCGGGTCCGCCGCCATAGGGACGGTCATCGACGCGGCGGTAGTTGTCCTCGGCGAAATCGCGCAGCGGCCACAGGCGCACGTCGACCTGACGGCTCTCGAAGGCGCGCCGCGTGACGCCATGCGTCAGGTGCGGCGCGAACAGCTCCGGGAAGATCGTCAGGATGTCGAAGCGCATGCCGACGTCAGAAATCCGCGCCCCAGTCGACGCGGATCTGCTTCGCTTCCAGGCTGACGTCGTCGACAAAGGCCTCGACGAAGGGGATCAGCGTTTCCTGGTCGGGCTTGGCCGGCTCCTCGATGCCGGGCGGCAGGATGCGAAGCACCGCATGCGGGCCAGTCTCGATGAGGCCGATGACGCGGCCCAGCGCCTGGCCCTCGCGGTTGACGACGTCCAGGCCGATCAGGTCGATCCAGTAATACTCGTCGTCGCCGGTGCGAGGGAAATCGGTCCGAGAAACCCACAGCTCCCAGCCGCGCAGCGCCTCGGCGCCGTTGCGGTCGACGACGCCGTCAGCGCTGGCGACGATGCCCTCGCCGTGCTCACGCACGGACAGCATCTTCAGCACCTGCTGGCCCGGCTTGGGGCCGGGGCTCTTCAGGAACCATTGCTTGGCCGCGAACAGCGCATCGGCCTGGTTGGAATAGGCCTGCACCTTGAACCAGCCCTTGACGCCCCAGGCGTCCAGGATGCGGCCGACCTGCACGAGGTCGTCGGGCCAGGCGGCGTCAGAAGCGAAAAACGGCGCCGAAGCGCCGTCTTGTTGAGGCTTGTTGCCGGCCATCAGGCAGCGACAGCGGCCTTCTTGGCGTCGCCGACCAGGCGCTCGACCGTGGGCGACAGCTGGGCGCCAACGCCGACCCAGTAGCTGACGCGGTCTTGCTCGACGCGCAGCTTCTCGGCAGAACCGGACGCGACGGGGTTGTAGAAGCCGACGCGCTCGATGAAGCGGCCGTCACGGCGCTGCTGGCTGTTAGCGACGACGATGTTGTAGAAGGGGCGCTTCTTTGAGCCGCCGCGAGCCAGACGAATGACAACCATGATGTTTCCTAAAAATTGGGCGACCACCGCGCGAGGAGACACTCAGGGCGAGCAAGTCGGATAGCAGGAACCCCTGCCGGGGGAGGCACCGTAGATACGCCGCAGCCATCTGCAGCCGGCGCCAAAACCGCGCATTATAAACTCGACCGGCGCCATTTTTGGCAGTCCTTGAACCGACAGATGTCACAGCCCTCTCCTGCCACCCCGCCGCTGACCATTCGCCCCAGCACCGACGCCGATCTGGGCGCCATCCAGGGCATCTATGCCCATGCCGTCACGCATGGCACCGGCACTTTCGAGACCGAGGTGCCCAGCGCCGATGAAATCGGCCGCCGGCGCCAGGAGGTGCTGGGCCGCCAGTTGCCCTGGCTGGTGGCCGAACGCGGGGGCGAAGTGCTCGGCTATGCGTACGCCAACTACTTCCGCCCTCGCCTCGCCTACCGCTTTTGCGTCGAGGACTCGATCTACCTCGCCCCCACCGCGCAAGGCCAGGGTGTCGGCCGGCTGTTGCTGGCCGAGTTGATCGCCCGTTGCGAAGCCGCGGGCGCCCGCCAGATGCTGGCCGTCATCGGTGACGCGGCGAACGCCGGTTCGGTCGGTGTGCACACGGCGCTGGGCTTCGCTCACACCGGCGTGTTGAAGAGCACCGGCTGGAAGTTTGGCCGCTGGCTGGACGTCGTGCTGATGCAGCGCACGCTGGGTGCCGGCGACAGCATCGGCGCCGAATGACCACCGACGTCAAGCACAAGGCCGTCGCGACCTGGCTCGCCTTGCTCACGGGCGTCCTCGGCCTGCACCGGTTCTACCTGCACGGCCTCAAGGACGGTTGGGCGTGGCTGTTCCCGCTGCCCACGCTGCTGGGCCTTGCCGGCCTGCAGCGCATGAGCCAATTCGGCCAGGACGACCGGCTGGCGTGGGCGCTGATCCCGCTGCTCGGCATCAGCCTGGTCGCCGCACTGCTCGGCGGCATCGTCTACGGGCTGACACCGGACGAGCGCTGGAACGCCCGCTTCAACCCCGGCCGCCCCGCCGCGACGGGCGGCTGGCTGGCCATCATTGGCGTCGTGCTCTGCCTGCTGTTCGGCGGTACGGCACTGATGGCGACCATCGCCTTCAGCGCCCAGCGCTACTTCGAATCGCAGGCCGTTCAGTAAAGAAGGAAGCTCACCCAGTAGCAGACGCCGGCCATCAGCGCGGCGGCCGGGATCGTGAAGATCCAGGCCCAGACGATGCTGCCGGCCACGCCCCATCGCACGGCCGAGGCACGCCGCACCGAGCCGACACCGACGATGGCGCCCGTGATGGTGTGCGTGGTCGACACCGGAATGCCCAATGCCGTCGCAAGGAACAGCGTGATCGCGCCACCGGTCTCGGCACAGAAACCGCCGACCGGCTTGAGCTTGGTGATGCGCTGGCCCATGGTCTTCACGATGCGCCAGCCGCCGAACATGGTGCCCAGGCCAATGGCCACGTAGCAGGCAACGATGACCCAGTTCGGTGGCGCCGAGTCGCCGGTGGCGACCATGCCGGCCGCGATCAGCAGCATCCAGATCAGGCCGATGGTCTTCTGCGCGTCGTTGCCGCCGTGTCCGAGGCTGTAGAGACCGGCCGAGACGAGCTGCAGGCGGCGGAACCAGCGGTCCACGCGTAACGGCGACTTGCGTCTGACGATCCAGGCGACGATCACCATCAACAGCGACCCGAGCAGGAAGCCGAGCAACGGCGACACCAGGATGAACGCGACCGTCTTCCAGATGCCGGCACCGATAAGCGCGTCAGGCCCAGCCTTGGAAATGACGGCACCGACGATGCCGCCGATCAAGGCATGCGACGAGCTCGACGGGATGCCCCACCACCAGGTGATGAAGTTCCAGGCGATGGCGCCGATCAGCGCGCCGAAGACGACGTGGTGGTCGACGATGCCGGGCTCGACGATGCCTTTGCCGATCGTCGCCGCGACCTTCAGCTGGAAGAAGGCGATGGCCAGGACGTTGAAGAAGGCCGCGAACAGCACCGCCTGCTGCGGCTTGAGCACGCCGGTGGAAACGACGGTGGCGATGGAATTGGCCGCGTCGTGGAAGCCGTTCATGAAGTCGAACAGCAACGCCAGCACGACGAGCAGGGCCACCACCCAGAAGGCGATCTCAGCGGATGCCATGGTCAGCGGCGCCCGGCCGCCCGAAGGCGCTGACGCGCCCCCTCGGGGGGCAATGAACGAAGTGAATGTGGGGGCTTCATCTTTGCGGGGTCAGGAGTTCTCGAGGACGATGCCCTCGATCAGATTGGCCACGTCCTCGCAGCGGTCGGAGATGGATTCCAGCTGCTCGTAGATCGCCTTGAGCTTGATCAGCTCGCGCACATCGGGCTCCTCGCGGAACAGGCGCGACATCGCCGAGCGCATGACGCGGTCGGCGTCGGATTCCAGGCGGTCGATCTCTTCGCAGGTCTTTATCGCAGCCTCGGTCGTCGCCGGCTGGCTCAGGTGCGGCAGCAGCGTGACGGCATGCTGCACGCGCTCGCAGCAGCGCACCGACAGTGTGGCCAGCTGGAGCACCTGCTCAGGCACGGCGCGCACGTCGTAGAGCGACAGCGTCTCCGACGAGTCCTGCAGCAGGTCGACGATGTCGTCCATCGCGTTGATCAGGCTGTGGATCTGCTCGCGGTCGATCGGCGTGATGAAGGTGCGGTGCAGCAGCCGGTTCACCTCCGCGGTGACCCGGTCCGCGGCATGTTCTGCCTTGTCGACCTGGTCGGCGTACTGCTGACGCAACGCGGGGTCGGCGTAGTTCTCGATCATCTTCAGGAAGGCGCGCGCGCCCTCCGCGATGAAGCCGCCGTGCTCGTTGAACAGCTCAAAAAAATTGCCCTCGCGGGGCAGCAGCTTGCCAAACAGCATGGCCATCCTTGAATTTCTGGAAGGCGCGGAGTTTAGCCGGGGGCTGTCACGCCATCGTCATCAAGCCGACCGGAAGATGAAGTAGACGGCCCCCATCAGGCACAGCCCGGCCCACAGAAAATCCAGCTTCAGCGGCTCACCCATGTAGTACAGGCTGAAGGGCACGAAGACCGCCAGCGTGATGACTTCTTGCGTGATCTTCAGTTGCGCCAGCGAGAAACCGGCGCCATGGCCGATGCGGTTGGCCGGCACCTGCAGCAGGTACTCGAACAATGCGATGCCCCAACTGATGAGCGCGGCAATGAACCACGGCTTGGTGGCCAGCCCCTTGAGGTGGCCGTACCAGGCGAAAGTCATGAAAACGTTGGACAGCAGCAGCAGACCCACGGTCTGCCAGCCGGCAAGGGTCGAGAACATCGTCAGGATCTCCGTTTCAAAGCGACAGCGGCCCCAGTCGTTCGACGTACTGAGCCTGCCAGCCCTCGCCTGTGGCGAGGTGGGTCAGCTTGGGCGCGATCTCCAGCAGCGGGCGCAGCACGAAGGCGCGCTCGCCAAGTCGCGGGTGCGGCAGCGTCAGCCGCGGCGTGTGGAGCGTCACGTCGCCGTACAGCAGCAGGTCGAGGTCCAGCGTGCGTGGCGCATTGCGAAAAGGGCGCTCACGGCCGTGGGCGAGTTCGATGGCCTGCAAGGCGTCCAGCAGCTCGACGGGCGCCAGCGCCGTGTCAAGCGCCGCGACGGCGTTCAGGAAATCCGGGCCGCTGGCGTCGACCGGCGCGCTGCGCCAGACGCTCGACAGCGCCACAACCTCCGTGCCCGGCAGCGCGGCGAGCCGCAGCGCCGCCTGGGTCAGCGTGGCGGAAAGGTCAGCGCCGAGATTGGCGCCGAGACCGATGTAGGCGCGCGAACTCACTCGGCACGGGATGCGGGCGCCACAGCGCCCTCTCCGCCCGCAGGCTTGCGGCGGCGCCGGCGGCGCTTCTTCGCCGGGGCGTCGGCGGCAGCCGGTTCGGCGTCCTCGGCGGCCGGCGACGACGGCTCGGGGCGCGGCGCACGCACGGCACGCGGTGCCTTCTGCTGGCTGGCACGGGCATCGGCCAGCAGCGCCTGACGGTCGTCGTCGCTGCCCAGAGCGAAGTCTTCCCACCAGTCGGCCAGCGCCGGGTCGATCTCGCCGACATCGGCGCGCAGCCGGAGGAAGTCGAAACCGGCACGGTAGCGCGGCTGCTCGATGAGCGTGAACACGCCGGAGCCGGTGCGGCGCTCGAAGCGGGTCTGCATCATCCAGATCTCGCGCATGTCGGCCGCCAGCTTGCCGCGGCCGGAGATGTCGCCGATGCGGGCATCGAAGACCGCGTCGATGGCTTGGGCCAGGGCCGGCACGGCCGGCTCGCCACCGGCGCGGATCTTGTTCCAGCGGTCCAGCACCTCATGCCAGAGCATGCAGGCCAGCATGAAGCTGGGGCTGACGCCACGGCCCTCCTGGACGCGACGGTCCGTGTCCTCAAAGGCCAGCCGCACGAAGTCGCCGCGGATACCTTCGTGAAGGTCGCCCGTCTCGGTCAGCATGGCATCCAGCACGGCGAACACGCCGCGGGCCAGGTTGAGCTTCTTCAGCTGCGCGATGCTGGCCAGCGAGTGACCGGTCTGCAGCAGCTTGATCATCTCGTCGAACAGGCGCGACGCTGGCACATTGGCCAGCAGCGCGGACGAGGCCTTCACGGGCGCCAGCGTCTTGGGCTCCAGCTCGAAGCCCAGCTTGGCCGCAAAGCGCACCGCGCGGATGATGCGGACCGGGTCCTCGCGGTAACGCGTTTCCGGGTCGCCGATCATGCGCAGCAGCTTGGCCTTGGCGTCGGCCAGGCCGCCGTGGTAGTCGACGACGATGCCGCGCACCGGGTCGTAGTACATCGCGTTGACGGTGAAGTCGCGACGCGCGGCATCCTCGATCTGCGGGCCCCAGACGTTGTCACGCAACACGCGGCCACTGGCGTCCACGGCGTGCGACTTGCCTTCCAGTTCGCTCTTGGCCGTCTTTTCGTTGCCGCCGACGGCCTCCGATTCGGTCGGCAACGCGCGGAAGGTCGAAACCTCGATGACCTCATGCTCCCGACCGCGGCCGTAGACGACGTGGACGATGCGAAAGCGCCGGCCGAT